>Ga0137412_10001296_pt1 | contig 19230 bp, 17 predicted proteins | sample CZODoug2_1_16fun_FD_122160 | JGI IMG/M metagenome (GOLD analysis project Ga0137412, IMG submission 122160) | Vadose zone soil fungal communities from Angelo Coast Range Reserve, California, USA - CZODoug2_1_16fungal (Hybrid Assembly) | ecosystem: Environmental > Terrestrial > Soil > Vadose zone...
CAGCTTTGACCGGAAGGCAGGGTGTAGCGGTAAACCGCGTTGAAGCAGTTGCCGTTTTGCCGAACGCCGATCACCCGCCCTTCGACCCGAATGGCATGAAGGCGCCAATAGACGGCATTGCCAACCAACAATCCGCCAAGCCCGGCGCAGACCAGACCGGCGATAAATACGCCGACTTGATTTAGAGCGCCGAGGCCGCTGACCAGGACATCGAACACGACGAAATTCTCCGCGAGCAGCGATTGATCGGGCTATTGGACACGCCTTATTTTGTTGGCAAATTCCCCTAAAAGCTGTGATCAGCTACAGCTTTCTGGTCCGTCATCCTGCTGCCAGGTGCAAAACCCGGCACAGAGGCCCTTGAACGCGGTTCCCCCACTTGCATCGATCGGCGTTGTCCTGCATAGATGGGCACACATGATACCGGCGCCGAGAACCGACTGAGAATTGCGTGCGAGAAAAATCCCGCCTGAACAACTGGAGCGACATCCAATACGTCATCGCCACGGCAAAGCTCGGCAGCTTTCACGCTGCCGCGACGGCATTGGAGACCAACCAGTCGACGGTCGGGCGGCGCGTCGCACGCTTCGAGGGCTATCTGGGTACGAAAATCTTCGAGCGTCACCCGACCGGTATGCGACTGACGGCCGCCGGAGAGATTCTGTACGACAAGGCGGTCCTCATGGAAGAGGCGGCCAACGACATCGAATCCACCTTGCTCGCCTTCGATTCGCGGCTGTCGGGTACTGTGCGGGTCTTTGTCACTGAGGGTGTGGGCTACCTGTGGCTGGTACCGGTCCTCGCGGACTTCTGTCGCATGCACCCCGGCGTGAATATTGACCTCGTGACCGATCGCGAGGGACTCGATCTGTTTTCTCTCCAGGCCGACCTTGCGGTGTTCATCGAGAGGCCTAAGAATCCCCGCCTGGTCGCCTCCAAAATCGTGAAGGTCGAACACTCCCTATTCATTTCCAAGTCCTATGACGAGAAATTCGGCCGACCGCGAGACCTGAAGAACCTGGGCCAGCACCGCTTCGTGGACTACGTGCCTTACCGCGTTTGTGCCGACCTCGCGTGGTGGGCCAAGTGCGTGCTGCCGGTCCACCGGATTCAATTGCGGGTGGACTCGGCATCCGTTTACTTGGCGGCCATTCGTAGCGGCATGGGCATCGGCCTTCTGCCGAACTTCTACAAACGTGCGGCCCCCGACCTCATCGCCCTGCCGCTGCCGACGGGTTGTCACCTGAATCTCTGGCTGGTCTCGCGTCCGATAGCCAACAAATCGCACCGGATCAAAATACTGCACAAGTTTCTGCGCGAGCGATTCAGCAAGGACCGCGCGAACTGGTTCGGAGCGTGAGCAGAAGCGCCAACAAGCTCAACCCGCAGGCAAACATCACGTACCAGGTCGGCGAAAGCGGATTTCCCGTGCGTGCGATCAAGCCGGTGGCAATCAGTGGCGCGAATCCGCCGAACAGCGTGACCGAAAAATTATAGGCAATACCCACGCCGGAGGATCGAACGCCGCTCGGAAACAATTCGGCAATCGCGGCCGGCGCCGGACCGATGAACAACGCAGCGAGAACAGCCGATACCGCCTGGAAGATTGCGAGAGCCGCGGCGTGCGGATGATTCAATAGGAAGCCGAAGCCCGGCCGGATCAGGAGCACGATGCCCAAGGCCGCCGCGATCATCAGACTGTAACGTCCGAAGCGGTCCGATAGATGGCCGGCCAGCGGCGAGACTCCCAGCATCAGCGCGAGCGCCAGGCTGTTGGTGAACAGCGTGGTGCTCATGGAAAGCTTGAGCACCGTGTGCGCATACAGGGGGACGTAGACAAAAAAGAAATACGTCGAGACTGTCCAGATGATGGTGATGCCGAAACCTCGCGCGACCGCGGTGCGGTGTGTCCGCCACAGGAGCTTCAAGGGTGACGAGGCGGGCCTTTGGCGTACGAATGCCTCCGGGTCATCGACACGCCTGCGAATGTACAGCCCCAAGGGCAGGATCACCGCGCTGGCGAAAAAAGGTATGCGCCAGCCCCATGCGTTCAACTGCTCGGGCGAGACGATCGCCGAGATGGTCGCTACGCCCACGGCCCCCAGCAGGAGCGCGCCTGCCTGGCCGGCCGCTTGCCAGCTTGCAAAGAAGCCGGCCCGGCCGGGCGGCGCATGCTCAGTCAGCATCGCAATTGCGCCGCCGACCGCACCGCCAGTCGCGAGCCCCTGCAACAGGCGCGCAAGCACCACGAGCAGCGGCGCGGCTACGCCGATGCTGGCAAATGGTGGAATCAGACCGATCGCAAAAGTCGCGATGCCCATCAGGCCGAAAGTCAGCAGCAGTGCGAGTTTTCGGCCCTTGCGGTCGGCCAGCACACCGAATACCAGGGCGCCGACCGGTCTCGTCAGGAATCCGACGCCGAAAGCGCCGACCGACAGCAGCAACGAGGCCGTGGAATCGACGGCGGGGAATATGATTTTAGCGATGACCGGGGTCAGAAAACCGTAGACCGCGAAGTCGTACCATTCGAGCATGTTGCCGAAAGTCACCGCCAACAGAACGTGGCGCGGCCGTGCGTGGCCCTTGCGCTGGGATGAATTGATTGAGTTCAATCGGGCTCGGTCTGCGCCGCCCACTCGCCCACTTTGGCCAGGAATTGATCCGCCTCCTCCAGCGCACCGCGAGCGATCCACTCATCCGGCCTGTGCGCCTGATCAATGGAGCCTGGTCCGCACACCACGGAGGGAATACGGCTGCGTTCGAATATTCCCGCTTCGCTGCCGAAGGGGACTGTGATCGCCGGTAATTTCGCTCCGCATCCGATCAGCATTTGCATCGACTCCTCGGCGAGATGGCTGGAGAACTGCGGCACGTCGAGTTCAATTTCGCTCGAGATGTCAAGGCCGGCAAAAGCGTCACCCTCGAGGTAATCGGCAATCGTCTTTTGTATGGCGGCCGCGTCCTGCATGCGGGCCGTTCGGTACTCCCAGCGCACGCTGCAGCGCTCCGCCACGATGTTGGTCGCCGCACCGCCGGCGATTCGCCCGACGTTCAGCGTGCAGCCATTGTCGGCGATTTGCGGAAGTTTGGCGACATCGTGCAGCAGCCGCACGAACGCCGCCGCCGCGTCGATGGCATTCACGCCGCGCGACGGATCGCTCGCATGTGCGGCGACTCCGCGAAAACTCGTGTGCGAGCCGGTCACGCCATTGTGGGCCACGCCGATTTTCATATCGGTGGGCTCCCCGATGATGGCAAAGGCGGGCTTGGGTATGCTGCCAACGATGCGATCCACCAACGAGTGCGCGCCGAAGCAACCGATCTCCTCGTCGTAGGAGAAGGCAAAGTGTAGAGGCCGCAGCAGCTTCATGTCCTTCCAATTCTCAACCGCGGCCAGGCTGCTGGCAATGAAGCCTTTCATGTCCGAGCTGCCGCGCCCGTACAACCGACCGCTCCGTTCCACGAGCGCGAAAGGATCGCTGCTCCATTCCTGGCCGTCGACCGGCACCACGTCGGTATGGCCCGACAACACCACGCCCCCTTCCTCCTCCGGCCCGATACTCGCCAGCAGATTGGCCTTGTTTCTGCTGACGTTAAAGACGAGCTCCACGCGCGCACCGCGGCCATTCAGAAAGTCCGCCACCCATTCGATCAGCGGAAGATTGGAATTGCGGGACGTGGTGTCAAACGAAACCAACTGCCGCAATATCGAGACACTGGTGTTCATCATGCCGTCACGCGATGTTTAGTTCAGTGGAAACGTCGCGCGCACAGGACGCAGGGACGGTCTTGTTAGCCCTCGACACTAATGCAGCCGCTTTTGGGGGTAAACACGATTTCTGCATGTGCGAGTAGCAAACATGCAAGGGGGTGTTGGCGTGAGATCAATGGCGGGCGACCCCGCATCCACGCAGCGGCCATAAAATGGCTTCATTTATAGCGTTTTGCAGCTGTGCTCACTTTTTACGCAGCACGGCCGGTGCGACATCTTTCCGGCAAAAACCTCCCTTCCAAGCGGGTTTCGCGAAATTGACTCTGCGCTCGACGCAGATGTACTTTCAGATCGTCCTCTTGCCTCCTCTCTCGCCTTACAATTGAAAGGGATGAAAAATGTATTCAGCGTTGTTTCGCTCCGGCGCCGCGTTGCTGCCTGCCACTGCACTTCTGTTCTCGTCTTTTCCCGCGCTCGCCGCGGGTGCGTCCGCGGCTGACGCGACATCCGAGGCACCGGCGCTCGAAGAGATCGTCGTCACGGCGCAAAAGCGCGAGCAGCGCATCCAGGACGTGCCGATCTCCCTCTCCGTGATGGGCGGCGCCGATCTCGACAAGTCGAGCATCCAGAGCGTGTCGGACGCGCTGGGCATGATTCCCGGTGTCGCCGTCAATGTCACCGGCCAAGGCGGCGAAACGAAACTGACTATTCGCGGGGTGACCGCTGCCGGATCCTTGTTCGCGGGCCCGAGCCCGATCGGCTACTACCTGGACTCCGTGCCGTTTGGTCTGGTGCGATCGGCGGTACAGCCCGATGCCAACTCCTACGATCTCAACCGCATTGAAGTGCTGCGCGGACCGCAGGGCACCCTCTACGGCGCCAGCGCCTTGAATGGCGTCGTGCGCGTGCTGACCAACGATGCCGACCTGAATGAGTTCGATTTCAAGGCGCGCGCCAGCGTCTCTTCGACTGACAGCGGCGCCGGCAACTGGCGCGAAGACGCGGCGGTCAACCTGCCCATCGTCGAGGGCAAGCTCGCGGCGCGTCTCGTCGTCGGCCAGGAGCACGACAGCGGCTGGATCAACAGCCCGCTCGGTAACAACATCAACGACGGCGATCTGAAAAATGTGCGCCTCAAGGTGAACGCGCAGCCCATCGATGATTTGAGCATCAAGCTGGGTGCGACGCACGAGGAGGGAAACTTCGGCGCGCCGCCCGAGGGTACCAAGGACTTCACCGCGTCGACCAAGGATCAGCCCATCGCGTCACGCTTCAGTGCCTACGACATGAAGGTGGATTACCAATTTCCTTGGTTCTCGGTATCGAGCGCGAGCAGCTATTTCACTTTCCTCAATGACGGTTCCCTGGACGTGGCGCCGGGCGTGGCCACGCCGCCGCTCACCACCCGCCAGACTTCGAGAGTGTTCAGCGAAGAACTCAATTTGAACTCCAAGCTCGACGGCCCGTGGCGCTGGTCGGCCGGCGGGTTCTTTCGCAACGCGCGGGACTCCACTTATCAGACATTGGGCGACCTGATCCCGTCGCCGGTTTTCCAGGCTGATCGCTCGAAATCGACGGCGGTTTTTGGCGAAATCGGACGTCGCTTCCTCGACAACCAGTTCGAGCTGACGGCCGGCGCCCGTTACTTCCACGATGACGTCGGCCTCGATCAGCTGATCCTGTTCGGCGAGCCGCCCGGCACACCGCTGCTGCGCACCGACTCCACGTTCCATGCCTTGACGCCGCGCGTGGTGTTGACTTGGTTCCCGAGCCACGACTACACCATGTACGCCAGCTACTCGCAGGGCTTCCGCAGCGGTTTCCCGCAAAGCGAACTCGTGCAGTTGGTGGCGCCGGACTTCATACCGGTGAAGCCTGACAAGCTGACCAACTATGAGATCGGCGGCAAGGGCAACCTGTTTGACAATCGCGTGACCTTCGATGCAGCCGTGTACTACATGAAGTGGAAGGACATCCAGCAGACTTTGGGTATTCCGGTGCCGGGCAGCACCGCATTCATCGTCGCCAGCGTGAACGGCCAGTCGGCGAGCGGTGTGGGCGTGGACTTCGCGGTCACAGTGCGGCCCGTGCAAGGGCTGTCGCTGGGCCTCAACTTCAGCTGGAATGGACTGGGCGAGGACTCCGCTGTGTTCTCGAGCGGACAGTTGCTGTTCCCGAACGGATCTCGCATCGACGACTCCCCGGCCATCACCACCGGTGCCTTCGCTACATACGACTTCCCCTTCGGCGGCACCGGCTGGTCGGGACAGCTGGCGGCCTCCGCACGCTACACCTCGTTGCAGACCACGACGTCAGTGTCGAGCGGTTCGGGGCTGCCGCCCGTCGTCACGGAGAGCGATACCATCACGACAGCCCGCGCCAGCTTTACGGTGGTCGCGCCGTCGCACTGGCGTGTCATGCTGTACTCCGACAACGTGGGCAACAATCGCGGCGTGCCCCTCGCCTCGCAGACGCCCTTCTCGAGCATCAGTTCTCAGCCGCGCACCTCGGGAGTTCAGCTCGACTACCACTACAAATAACGCTTCGCACGATCGAACCGATAAATCCATCTTAATATCGAGGTTACATTCATGCGCTGTTTGATGAGTATTGCTCTAACCGGCTTGATTTCCGGCGTCGCCCAAGCTGCGCCGCATGTCCTGGAGCCGCAAGATCTGTTCCGAATGCAGTGGGCCACCGACCCGCAGATTCGCAGCGACGGGACGCAAATCGTCTACGCACGCGAAGCGAACGACATCATGACCGATCGATTGGTGTCGTCGCTGTGGCTCATCGATACCGCGACGGGGGCACAAACGCCGCTGGCCACGGGACCCGGGTCCCACTCATCGCCGCATTGGTCGCCGGATGGATCGCGGATTGTGTTTCTGTCAACGGGCGCGGATGGGCGCACCCAGATTGCAATTCGCTGGATGCGCGGCGAGACGGCGAACATCACCAATCTTACTGAAGCACCGAGCGAGATTACATGGTCTCCGGACGGCAAGCAGATTGCATTCGTGATGCTCACACCTGTTGCGGGCCCGACGATCGGCAAGCCATTGGCGAAGCCGCCGGGAGCTGAATGGGGCGGTGATCCGGTGGTGGTGGACTCGATGAACTTTCGGGCTGACGGGCAAGGAATGGACAAGCCCGGGTTCAGACATATCTTTGTGATTTCCGTGGACGGCGGCGGCGCCCCGCGGCAACTGACATGGGGACCGTTCAGCGACGCAGGACCGCTTGCCTGGTCAGCGGACGGGAAGTCGATTTTCTTTGCGGGAAATCACAGCGAAGAATGGAAGCGCGAGCCGCAGGATTGGGCGCGGCACACGGCCATGACCTTGAGCATTTATCGATTGAACGTGGCGGACGGCAACTTGGCGCAGCTCACGCACGAGGTCGGTCCTTATCATGCGCCGGTGGTATCGCCGGACGGAAAGCTCGTGGCGTATCTGGGCTACAACGACAAGCATGTCGGAAATCAGAACGTCCGGCTCAATGTGATGGACGCGGACGGCAAGAATCAGCGCGTCATCGGAGAGTCGCTGGATCGTTCGTTGACAGACGCTATTTGGGCAGCGGATGGCCGTAGCCTGTACGCCCAGTATGTCGATCATGGCATCACCAAGGTGGCGCGAATGGGGCTCAGCGGTCGCGTGGAGGCGGTCGCACTAGATATGGCGGGTATCGGCGCCGCGACGCAGTTGCCGTATTCGGGCGGCTCTTTTTCGGTGTCCAAAAAAGGCGCGGTGGCCTACACCGGCGGCGGAGCCGATAATTTGCCGGAGGTGTATTTGGCGCGCGATGGCAAGACCTCACGCCTGACGAATTTGAACTCCGAACTCCTGACAGAGGTGGGCATCGGCACGCTTTCGGCGCTGCCGGTGAAGTCATCGGCAGACGGGCGTGCCATCGATGCGTGGGAACTGCTGCCGCCCAACTTCGACCCCGCCAAGAAATACCCCCTGATCCTGGAAATTCATGGCGGCCCGTACGCGAGCTATGGCCCGACATTCTCCGCGGATTATCAGTTGTACGCCGCCGCCGGCTACATCGTGGTCTACGGCAACCCGCGCGGCTCGACCTCCTATGGCGAGGAATTCGCGAACACCATTTACAACAACTACCCCAGTCAAGACTACGATGACCTCATGAGCATCGTCGATGCCGCCATTCAGAAGGGCAACGTGGATGCGGACGACCTGTTCGTCACCGGATCCTCGGGCGGCGGCGTGCTGACCTCGTGGATCGTGGGCAAGACGCATCGATTCAAAGCGGCAGTAACCCAGCGGCCGGTCATCAATTGGACCAGTTGGTTATTGACCACCGACATGTCGGCCTTCGGCCTGCGCTATTGGTTCAAGAAAATGCCCTGGGATGATCAGGAGACCTACTGGAAGCTCTCACCGCTCTCCTTGGTGGGAAATGTCACCACGCCGACCATGGTGATCGTGGGGCTGAACGATCTGCGCACGACAGTGGCGGAAGCGGAGCAGTACTACCACGCGCTGCAGCTGCGGCACGTACCGACGGAGTTGTATGAGATTCCGGGCGAGCCGCACGTGCTGCAGCGGCCATCGCATCTCGCGGCGCAGAGCGCGGCGATCATTGAATGGTTTGGGAGGTATCGGAGTACCGCGGGACGTTGATCTTCCCGCTAAATCGTTGGCGGGCCACGCTTGTGTGGCCCCGCAGACGCTATTGACCTGTCGGGGAGGTCAACGGACCGAGCGCCGGGATAATGCGCTGCGATAAGTCACTCTCGATCTGCACAAGCGGCTCCAGTGAGTCAGGCCTATACTGGGGACCGCCGTTCGGCTTCGCCGCGTCGATCCACCGAGGGGACTCATCATGGCCACCGAAGCTCTCCATTACAGCGTCTGCAGCTCACGCCCACCCCGTAAAACGGATTGCGATTCACGAGAAATTGCGATGGGACATCTCGAGTCCAACATCAAGAGGGCGCGCGATACGGGCGGATCGGCGGGAATGCTGGACAACGGCCGATGGGAGCTGCATTTCCCGCACTCGGCGATGATTCTGTACTGGGTTGAAGACTCCGAGGGAGATGTGCAGAAGTTCCCCTGACTACTGCTGTGCAACGACCGGCGGAACGCGCTCGACCGCCGCGCGCATGTAGGCAGGATCCCTGGCATCCATGCAGACGAACGTCAAGTCTTCCTGCTTCGGCGACCATGCGTGCCCGCTCGTTTCCGTGGATTGGCGAAACATCACACGCTTCGCCATCTGGTTGCAGTATTCGCTCGCGACTCGCAGCGCCTTGAAATTCGTATCGGCCTGAGTTTCGTAGCGCGCGCCGAACGCGCTCACATGATAGGCATCTTGTCCGGCGGGAACCACGCCGCTGGGAGCCGTTGCGCAACCGGCCAGCGCGGATGCCATGATTCCGATCATCCACTGCGTTTTGCGGTTCATAATATGAGCTCCTGGGGTCGTCACCGCGCACGATAACGCGGCAATCACCCGCACGATCGTGATGTCCGGCACGATTCTTCGGCTCGCAAATGTGATCGCCATCACGCGATGCGGGATGCTCGAGGGAGTTTTGTCATATTCCGGCGATTCGTTTTACGCCCACGCCGAATTCGTACACGTTCTGACCACCCCTGAAGCCCGTCACCGCCAGCGCCGCGGTCGCGGCCAGCAGCACGATGATGAAAACCCAAGACGGCCGTGATCCTGGCGCGGCGCCGGCGCCGCGCCACACGGCCAGCAGCACCAGCGCCAGCGTCGAGAACATCGCCCACTTCATGTGCAGCGAAATCGCCTGGCGAGCGGCGGCGCTCACGTCCAGGTCGAGCAATGCGCTCAGGCCGGTTGCCAGTGCGAACAGCGCGGCGAGAGCGCCGAGACACAGATTCCATGTCCCCACGATGGCGGCGGTCGAAGCCATCACTTCGCTGCGCAGCAGCCGCGCCGCCGACAACAAAGCTGTCGCGACCACGATGAGAGCGAGGGGAAAATGCACCACCAAGGGATGCCATCCGGGCACAGGACTCACATTCGGCTCGAGGATAAGTGGCTGCGCCACCAGGCGATGGTGTCGCTGAGTCCCGCGGCCAGCGTGAACCGCGGCTGCCAGGGCACTTCGTCGCGCAGGCGGCGAATATCGGGCACCAACAGCGGCGGCTCTTCGGTGGGCGGAGTCCGAGCGCCGAGTCGAATCAGATCAGGCCGTCCAATCTCGCGCGCAATGCGCTCGATCAGATCTGCCAGGGCAATTCTGTCATCGGAGCCGATATTGACGGGTCCTTGAATCTCGCTATCGAGCACGCCGGCAAATGCGGCGCCGACATCGGCGACATGCAGGAAGCTGCGGACTTGTCGCCCGTGCGTGCACAAGGCTTCTTGATTCATGAGCAGGTGCCGGACAACCGACGGCACCAAGCGGTCCGCATGCTCGTACGGTCCGTACTGAAAAAAGATGCGCCCCCAGGCTGCCGACAGCTGCTCCTGCCCTGCAAATTCCGCCAGGCTCTTTTGTAGTGCGATCTTGGCGGCCGCATAGGGACTGAGGCGCGTGGCGTCGGCCAAGGGACTCGATCGCTCCTCGCACACCCCGCCTTTGGACCAATCGTACTCAACGCAGCTGCCCGCCAGCACGGCGCGAACTCCGCCGAGGGCGCGAAACCGGCGCAGCAGATGCTCACTGGCATCCAACCAGCGAGAATTATCCGGGCTCTGCCAGTACACGCCCGGGGTCGCGATCCATGCAAAATGCAGCAAGTGCGTCGGCATGACGCGCTCGAGCAAGGCGTCGGCTCGCGACTCATCGAGCAAATCGGCAACGTGCAGCGTCGCGCCCAGAAGCTCAATCGGCGTATTGGGGACGCCGCCGGACAGTACCGCATGCACCTCGTAGCCCTTGGCGAGCAGCGGCGCCACGCTCCAGCGGCCGATGAAGCCGCCGGCGCCGGTGACCAGCACGCGCTTTGCGAAGATCACCTGGCTGCCGACGCGTCCAGCAACGGATACGCCGCATCGCGGGGCGAGATCACGCTCGGCGCCAACGGCCATTGGATGGCGAATGCCGGATCGTTCCAGCGAAACCCTTGCGCAGACGCCGGAGCATGCGGCACGGAAATCATGTAGTACACCTCCGAGTCATCGCTCAACGTGATGAAGCCATGGGCGAATCCCGGCGGAATGAACAAGGAGCGGCGGTTTTGCGCCGTCAATTGCGTGCCGAACCAGCGCCGATAGTGGGACGATTGCGGCCGGATATCCGCGATGACGTCGAATATCGCTCCTGAGGTACAGCGCACCAGCTTGTGCTCCTCATGCGGCGGCCCTTGATAGTGCAAGCCTCGCAGCGTTCCCTTTCGAGTATTGTAAGACACGCTGCACTGGCGCAACCCGGTGCTCAACCCTTTGGCGGCAAATTCTTCATCACAGTACGCGCGCGCAAAAAAGCCGCGCTCGTCGGCAATGGGCGCCAAGTCAACCAGAAATGCGCCGGGAAGGGGTGATTCAGTGAAGATCATGGCGTGTCAAAGACACGAACCAGAGGCACGGGCGTCACGAATCGGCCGCCCCACGCCTTGATGCCATCGAGCTGCTGTCTGATTTCGCGCTGAAGATTCCACGGCAGGATCAACACATAGTCCGGCTTTGCCTGCATCAGTTCTTCCGGTGACACCACGGGAATGTGCGTGCCCGGCAACAGTTTCTTCTGCTTGTGGGGACTTCGATCCGCCACAAAGGAAATATCCTGGGGCGTAACCCCGCAGAAATTAAGCAGCGTATTGCCCTTGGCTGCCGCGCCGTACGCGGCGACGCGCTTGCCATCGCGCTTTGCGCCGGCGAGAAAATCGCGCAAGGAGTCCCGGCATTCATCGACACGTTTTGCAAATTGCATGTAGGTGGTGAGTTCCGCGATCCCCGCCGCCGCCTCTTGGGCGCGTGCCTCGCGCAGCGAGACACTGTCCTCAAGGTCCGCTCGATGCGCATGAGAGGCAAACAGCCTCAGTGAACCGCCATGCGTGGGCAACCGCTCCAGATCGTAGATCCGCAAGTGATGCCGTCGGAACACCTGCTCGATGGCGTACACGGAAAAATAAGAATAATGCTCGTGATAAATGGTGTCGAACTCGACCTGCTGAATGAGTTCCAGCAAGTGCGGAAATTCGATGGTCACGCTGCCGCTCGGGCGCAGCAACAACGCGACACCGGCGACAAAATCATTGAGCTGCGGCACGTGCGCCAGCACGTTGTTGGCGATGATCAGGTCGGCTTGCCGTCCCTGGTGCGCCAGTTCCCGGGCCGCCCTCTCACCGAAGAACTGCACCAAGGTGGGTACGCCGAGCTTCTCCGCGGCCGCCGCGACGGTATCGGACGGATCGATGCCCAACACGGGAATGCCCATCTTCAAGAAATTCTTCAGCAAGTACCCATCGTTGCTGGCCAATTCAACCACGAGGCTTGAAGGGCTCAAGCCGAAGCGCCGTTGCGCCATGTCGCAGTAGGCCCTGGCGTGCGCCAGCCACTCGTCCGAATACGATGAAAAATAGACGTAGTTACCGAACAGCTCTTCCGGCGCAACGTCGTAATCCAGCTGCACCAGCTTGCAGACCTCACACACTTTGGCGCGCAGCGGATAGCGCCTCTCCTGTTGAATCGCAGCGGGCGACTCGATGAAGGCATTGGACGCCGGCTGCAGCCCCAAATCCGCCATGGTCACGGTGAGACGGCCGCCGCATGAGCGGCAGCCGGCGACAATGCCTACCATCGTATGGTCATCCCTGCCACAGTTTCCACGGCGCCGCGCCGCTCTCCCACAGTGAATTCAAGTGTTGCTTATCGCGCAACGTATCCATGGGTTGCCAGAAGCCCCGGTGCACCCAGGCGGCCAGTTGGCCGTCCGCAGCCAGGTTTTCCATGGGCTCTTTTTCCCAAACCGTATCCTGGCCATCGATGAGTTCCAGCACACTGGGCTCGAGGATGAAGAAGCCCCCGTTGATGAGGCCGCCTTCGGCGGACGGCTTCTCCTCGAACGACACGACCTTGGCGTCCTGCGTCACGATGCGGCCGAAACGCGCCGGGGGCCTGACGCAGGCCACCGTGGCCTTGCGGCCATGGCCGGCATGAAAGGCAATTTGCGCGCCGATATCGATATTCGACAGGCCGTCGCCATAGGTCATGCAGAACGGCTCACCGGCGCTCAAGTACTTGCCGATCTGCAACAGCCGCCCGCCGGTCATGCTCTCCTCGCCCGTATCCACCAGCGTGACTTTCCAAGGTTCGACGCGGCAGTCGTGATATTCAACGCGGTTATCCGCCATATCAAAGGTGACATCGGCTTGGTGCAGGAAATAGTTCGCAAAATATTCCTTGATCATGTAGCCCTTGTAGCCTAGGCAAACGATGAACTCCTTCACGCCGAAGGACGCATACAGTTTCATGATGTGCCACAGGATGGGCCGCGTGCCGATTTCCACCATGGGCTTCGGGCGCGTGTTTGATTCCTCGGCGATGCGCGTGCCCCTGCCGCCGGCGAGAATGACGCACTTCACGCGCGCAATGCCGGCAGCAACTGATACTGCACAATCTGCGCTTCCGAAAACTTCAGCATATCTTCTCCTGCCGCGTAGGCCTTATACCAATCCGCAGTCCACGCCAGCGATTCAGTGATGCCCAGCCGCGGATGCCACTGCAACGAACTCTGCGCCAGCGCCGATGACAGGGTCAGCGCGCCGGCTTCCTTGGGGTTCACGCCCGCGTCGCGCTGCCAACCCGGCCGACCCGAGAATCTTGCGCTGAACGCGTCCACGACCCCGCCCACCGTACAAAAGGATGACGGGTTTGGGCCGAAATTGACAGCACGCGGCGCGCCGGCCGGCGTCTGCACCAGTGCCTGCGCCAAGGCGAGATAGCCTGACAGCGGCTCGAGCACATGCTGCCAGGGTCTCACCGCATCGGGGAATCTCAAGGTCACCTTCTGCTTGGCCTCGAGCGCCCGAATGCAATCGGGAATGAGACGATCTTGCGACCAATCCCCGCCGCCGATGACATTGCCGGCGCGCGCCGAGGCGATCGGCGGGCCGCCATTGAAAAAGCTGTCGCGGAAACTGCCCGTCAACAACTCGGCGCAGGCCTTGCTGTTGCTGTAAGGATCGTGACCCCCCAGGCGATCGCCTTCGACAAAGGGGCGGCCCTCATCGTGATTTTCGTACACTTTGTCGCTGGTCACGACGAGCACGCACTGCAGGTGTTTGAGGGTCCGGCACGCCTGCAACACGATCCCCGTTCCCAAGAGGTTGGTCGCATAGGTCGCGAGCGGATCACGATACGACTCCCTGACCAGGGCCTGTGCCGCCATGTGGATGACGACCTGTGCATCCGACGCCAGCAGCGCATCGCGAACTTTCTCCTCGTCACGTATATCGGCGATGTGCGAGCGGGTTTTGTCGCCCACCAGATCGAACAGGCTGGGCTCGGTGTGCGGCGCGAGTGAATAGCCGGTCACCTCGGCGCCCATCCGGCGCAGCCAGAGACTCATCCACGCGCCCTTAAAGCCGGTGTGCCCGGTGAGGAACACCCGGCGGTCCCGCCAGAACTCGTGCCAAAGCTGTGTAATCTTAATCCGCCTTCTTGTCCCAATAGGATTTCAGAATTCTCAAGGAAGGCCGCACGCCCCCTACCTTGAGCGCGCCGCCCAAGCGTATCTGCACGGTCCAAAATTTGGCCAAGCGGCGCAGCATGAGAAAAACGTCCTTGTACTGGCCGCGGCCCTGCGTGACATAGGCGATCTTGAGCGCATCGCAAATGATCGCCACCGGCAGTTTATAGATGCGCGAGCGCGACGCAAAGGGATCGTGCACACAGGCTGCAAAACTGCTGTCCGTTATCAGGATCCACGTGGCCACGCGTTCCATCAAGAATATTTTCATCTGCACTTCACGGCGGCCGCGATACTGCGTCGGCGTGCGCAACTGGATGCCCAACGGGTCTTCAGGCATTTCTGCAATTGCAAATAACTGCTCCGTGAGCTCGAGCCACGCTCTCCAAAACCTCGGTCTGGCAATGAAGTAGTTGGAGTGCACGGTGTTTCTCGAATCGGAAACCAGATCCTCGAGCGGCTGCGGATGCTTGATCCGCGCAAAGAAATCCTTGGCGACCTGCATCAGGCCCGGATGCTCCGCATTGCCGTGCTCGAACACATTGAGAAAGAAGGCGCTGTTGTGAATGCTGGGGCTGAACAGGGCAACCTCGGTGGCCGGCCCCGAAGCTTGGATGAAATCACGGACCTGGGCCGCGCTCAAATTGGTTTTCAGCTTGAATTTAGGCGACAGAAAACCGTAGAAAGCGCCCTCGTCCAACTTTTCATTGAGCAAGAACTTTCGGATCGGCCAATATTCGTACCAGTCGGGGCGCTCGTTCCCCGAGTTGTCCAAGACACCGAAGCCAGGATCCAGTTCTTCACGAGATGTGTAATGGTTGAGGATTTGGTATGTATGCACGGCATGCATGCCCGAAGCATACCGACTTCACGGGGCGGCGGCGAGATCATGGGGCGAAGCGGGCGAGAAGCTTCAGATAGTTCGCGCGGTAACTGCGCAGCGAATAGCGCTCCTCCACATGCGAGCGTCCTGTTGCGCCGAAGCTTGCACGCAAGTCAGGCGACACGATCAGACGTTCCAAACTGCGCTCCCATTCATCGACACCCCTCGCGTGAAAGCCATTGATCCCGTCCATAACCGCCTCCGTGTTGGCGCCCACCGGTGAGGCAACGCAGGGAAGCGCCGCGGCCATGTACTGCAACAACTTGAAGGCGCACTTGCCGCGCGACCAGGCATCATCGGTCAGGGGCATCACGCCGATGTGCGCGCCCGCCAACGATTGCGCCTCGGTGTTGGAACTCCAGTGCACTCGCTCCACCGTCACATCGCTCCAATCGGGAAACGCCGAACAGATCACGCGAAGCCTCAAAGCCCGGTGCCGCAGGGTCAAACGTGCCAAGGCAGGCCGGATCATCTCCAAATAAATGAGATTTTCCGGGCTGCCAATCCACGCGATCGTAGGAGGATCGGCGAGTCCCGCGGTCGTGGGGATGTAGCTCGCGGTATCGATGGATGTGGGCAGCACGGCGACTTGCTTGGCCGAGCCGCGCGCGACGGCGGCCAGGACATCGTTGCCCGCGGCCACCGCATCGGCCCAGCGGCAGGTCGCAGCAAATTTCCGCTTGCGCCAGGGAGATTCATCCGGTGCATCCCCGAGCCGCCGCGGTTTGCGCACATAGATCGCGTCATCTACATCGAATATGAGCCCCCGGCTGTATGAGGCAAACAGGCGCGCTTCGATCGAACTGAGTTTGATCTGATGCAGCACGGTGACGTGCGCCCAACGAAACAGTTCGCGCCGCTCCCAGGTCCGCAGACCATAGCGCCCGCTCGGGAATTTCTCGACGCGTACCTGCCGGCCGGCCCCTTGCAAGGGCGCCACCAGGCTGCGCATGCGGTGCCGAAACGACGGCTGGTCAAGATCATATCCCAGCAAAACAATATTGGACATGTGGCGCCTTACACCGTTTTCAGCAGCCGGGTCAGCGCGTCCAACGCGACCTCAATGCCATCGGCTAACTTGAGGCCGGTTGCCCGCCGCGCCAGCGCGACGCGCGCGGACTCATCGCCTAACAGTGCGTCCGCGGCTTGCACGATGTTGGCCGCGTCGAGCCTGGCGGCGATCGCAACATCGGCGTCAACGCAGCGTTGTATGCGCTGATGCTGATCCTGTGCAATCGGGATGGCGATGCATGCGCGGCCGCAGGCTATCGCTTGCAGCAGCGTTGAGCCGCCGTTGGTCACGATGAGCCGCGCGCCACTCATCAATTCAGCGAGATCGGCTTGCGGCAGTGCATGGAAGCAATGCAGCCGCGAGCGGGGCGCCGTACCCGCTGGACCGATGAACACGGTCGGGGTGCCGGCGCCGGCAAGGCTGTTTGCTGCGGCGAGAAACGCTGCCGCCGCATCGCCGGCACCCGGATGTCCGGTCCCTCCGCCCGGCACGACGAGTACATAGGTCTCGAGGCTCAAGCCCACGCGTGCCATGATCGATTCCCCTTCGGCGCCGGCGCGCGATAAAATCACGTCGAGATAGCGCACGACGGGCCTGCGCAGCCAATCGAGCTTGCATCGCTCGAGAAAATTGAGGCGCCCCGCGATGAATTGCGGATAGGCGATCCAGTGTTCATCGATCAGGCGCATCCAACGCCAGCGAAACGCCTTGCGTCTTTGACGTGAACGGGAACTGATGAAAATGATGCGCGCGCCCGCTCGATGCGCTGCGCGCAACTGAGCGGTGCGGCCTGCGTTGTCGAAGATCACGACGTGGGGTCTGAATGTTTGGATCGACTCGGTGACGGCTGCGGTGTGAAATGTGGGCGATGAGTCCAGCAAGGTGGCCGGAAAGGGCGTCGCGGCGGCGTAACGGGCCTGCCGGCTCAAGATGAAATGGATATTTGCGTCCGGCCATCGCCGCCGCGCGGCATGTGCAATGGCCAAACTGCGCGCGTATTCGCCCATGCCGAATGCGCCGGAGACGGGAACAAAAAGAATTCGTGGCGCCTCAACCAAAGGCGGTGAACCAGCGGTCCAGCACCAGCACGTACCAGGCTCGTCTAAATTCGGGACCCACCGCCTGTTGCAGCACACCCCGAGCCATGAGGCGATGCACGGCGTCGTGAAGTAGTTTGGGGTGCTGCCTCAGCCAGCGGTGCACCGGGAGCCCAAAACCGGACTTGGGCCTGTTCAAATGACCGGGCGGCAAGCGCGGTTCCATCAAGCGGCGCACCAGCAGTTTGCCCCGCCGCCGCCGCTCATCGACCAGCAGCTCAGGATCCACACTCAGCATGAACTCGACCAAGCGATGGTCCAGCAACGGTGGCCGCACCTCCAGAGAATGCGCCATACTGGTTCTATCCACCTTGGTCAACAAGCCTTCGGCCAGATCCGTGTGTAGATCCAGCCACCGCAGCTGCGCCAGCGGCTTCAAGTCCTCGCGCCAAAACTGCCGGTAGAACCAGAGATAATCATACTCAGGCTCCTTCCAGGACGGCGCGAGCAGAGCGTCGATCTGCTGAGCCGTCATCCCGCCCAATGCAGCGGCATAGGCCGCAAGTCCGACGTAGCCATGGCGCTGCATGGACGAGGCCAGGCGCGACAGCGGCGGCAGGTACCGGGCCAGCGATCTATTCAAGAGATTGGATCGCGCACCGATTCTCGACCAATAGCGCGGGTAACCGCAAAAGATCTCATCGCCGCCCTCGCCGCTCAACGCGACGGTCACTTCGCGGCGGGCAAATTGTGCGATCAAATAGTTCGACCACGCGGCGCTGTCGCCGAATGGCTCATCGAAGAGCGCGGGCATCTGATCCAGCGCGCCGGCAAAATCCGACTGCGGTGCCATCATGTCCAAATGCTCGGTGTTCAAGTGCGTGGCAACCTGTCGCGCCGCGTCCGCTTCGGAGCGAGCGCCCGCCTCAAACGCCAATGTGTACGTGCGCGGCGCGTCCAAGTAGTAGGCCGTGAGCGCCGAGTCGATACCGCCGCTCAAAAAAACACCGACCGGCACGTCGGACACGGTGTGTTGTGGGACCACCTCACCCAGCAACGCATCGAGCTGCTGCACCGTATCATCCGCGCTGCGCTCGACAATGGCACTCGAGGGATTCCAATAGCGCTCGATGGTCACGCGGCCCGCCTGCCAGGTGAGCGTGTGCGCCGCGGGTAATTTGCAAATCCCTCGGTAAATCGTCTTCGGTGCCGGAACATAGCCGTGAAATAGAAAGTCGCGCACCGCGCTGGGGTCGATCTCGGGCGTACCCAGCAGCATGAGGGCTTTGAGTTCCGATGCGAAGGCGATGCCCTCCGGCAACAGGCGGTAGTACAGCGGCTTGATTCCCAGCCGATCGCGGGCCAGCAACAGCCGCTTGGCTTGCGTGTCCCAACTCGCGAAAGCGAACATGCCGACCAAGCGGGTCAGGCAGGCGCTGCCTTCGGTCGCCAGAAGCCTCAAGAGTACTTCGGTGTCGCCGCTCGAGACCCAAGGTCCCGGCAACGCGGCGCGCAGCCGCTCATGATTGTACAGTTCGCCGTTGTAAGTCAGAACTTGCGAGCCAAACAGCATCGGCTGGCTGCCGGCGTCCGTTAAATCCTGAATGGCCAACCTGCGGTGGGACAGGGCAACACCCGGCTGACTCCATACGCCGTCGCCGTCGGGGCCTCGATGCAGCAGTCGTTGCGCCATGCTCTGCGCAATCTCCATACTCGCCATCGGGCCGACAATTCCGGCAATGCCACACATGGCGGCAGTTTAACGCGGCGCCGTCACCGTCAGGAGCCTGTCTGAATATTCCCCTTGGCGCTAGCCATCGGGCAACGGTTCGTTTAGGGTGCACCTCAAGGGCTGAATACATGGCAACACCCGCCGATCAACGATTGCTGGAACTATTGGGAAGATGGCTCGAGAGCCTCGAGTTGCATACCAAGTATTCGTCG
>Ga0137412_10001297_pt1 | contig 19230 bp, 16 predicted proteins | sample CZODoug2_1_16fun_FD_122160 | JGI IMG/M metagenome (GOLD analysis project Ga0137412, IMG submission 122160) | Vadose zone soil fungal communities from Angelo Coast Range Reserve, California, USA - CZODoug2_1_16fungal (Hybrid Assembly) | ecosystem: Environmental > Terrestrial > Soil > Vadose zone...
AGATGGATCAGGCGCTTATCGTACCGTGGCGTACTGCCGGCTAGAGATAGGATAGGTCATCGACCCTCTCTCAAAATCAGGTTTCCTCACGGAAGTGTTGGTTCGAGTCCGACCGGGGGCACCATCGCTGAAACGCAAGCGGGCGGGCGTTTTATTTCGAAGGTTAGACGAGCTGTCGATGAGCGGCGTGGCGGCGCGGAATAGTGCTAGGTGCAAACTGGGTGCGGAGCGCGAAGGTTGCTCCGGGCGGCGATAAGCGGGCGCGGCGGAACTGGTAGACGCGCTGGATTCAAAATACTGTTCTGGTGACGGGCTGCCGGTTCGATTCCGACCGCCCGCACCATCGCCAGCCTGCGACAACGGTAACGATCATTATGGAAGTAGGCCGGTATCGAAGTCGATTTACGCGCTAACGAAGGCCATGATGATTTTCTTGGCATGGCTCTTGTAGTCGCGTTTCCAGCGTTCGCTTCCGACATCGATCCCGAAGGTCGCCGACAACGTGTAGCGATTGTTGAGATGATGGCAGGCCAGCGCCACGATCGACAAATAGAACGCCACGGGATCTACACCGCGTGGCGTCACGCCTTGCTCGGCGCCGCGCGCGAGCACTCGACTGATCTGTTCGACCAGCGGCGAGGAGAGCTTGGGAATGAGCTTGGAGGCCCGGATGAAGCGGCCCTTGAGAATATTCTCTCCGAGGGTGAGGGCCACGAACTCCGGGTGGGCCGCGAAATGGTCGATCGTGAAGTCGACCAGCCGGTCGATCGCCTGGGTGGGTTCGAGGTGGTCGAGCTCCAAGGCGCGCTCGTTGCCGCGTATGTCCGCATAGACCGCTTCGAGCGCGGCGACATAGAGTCCCTGCTTGTTGCCGAAATAGTGGTACGCCATGCGCATATTGATGCGCGCCTTGGCGACGATGCGCTCGACCCGGCCGCCGGAGAAGCCATGACGCGAAAATTCGTCGATGGCCGCGACCAGCAGCCGCTTGCGCGTGGCTTCGGGGTTGCGCCGTTGCACACGCCCCTTCGCTCCGTTCTTCCGGGCAGGTTTGCTCACGTTCGCGCCGTCTCGTCGTAGTACTGGATTTCGAACAGCAACGCGCCGCCTTTGGTACGGAAGGGGCCGTGCGGTTTGCCCGGCGGCCGACAGGCGTAGCCGCCGCCATCGGTGAAAGATACCGTCGCCTTGCCAGTCGCCGGATCGAAGGCTTCGTAGTCGCCTCGCACCACGAAGACCTCTTCCCAGAAATCATGCTCTAACCGCACCGTCGTCACGGTGTTCGGCAGCATCCGCAAAAGCCTCGTCTGGCTGCCGGTCCTGCGGGCCGGATCGAGGTTCCCCGCCAGGATCTTGATCTCGACGCCGGGATCGAAACCGCGGGGCGTCGTCCAGCCCGCCGTCATGTCGACGGCATGGAATTCGAGATAGGGCTTGTCGATCGGCATATCGGACTCCTCAGTGGTCTCGCAATAGGGGGCCAAAGCCAATCCGGCGGTCGGCGATATCGCAGATGCGTAACGCGTGCCAGTAGAGCGCGGCGTTGATGGCGATCACGGGCACACCAAAAACCGCGCTGAAGTCGTCCGCCAGGTCGGCCAACGCGAGATTGGTGCCGACCTGCAGGATGAGGTCCGGCTTCGCCGCGGCGACCGCCGTCAGTCCCTCACGCAGCACGACCTCGTCGGCATCCGCGATCCCGAGATTGGACGGCTGTTTCAGCGAATGAAGGGCGGCCACCTCATAGTCCGCTTCCTGGAAGAAATTGCGCACACGGGCATCCGCCGACGGCTGGTAGGGAGTCAGAATACCGATGCGCCGAACGTCGGGGTAGCAGGCGAGGGCGGCAAGGCAGGCGTCGGACGGAAGCACGCAACGGACGCCGGCGATCGACTCGATTTCCTCGCGCAAGGCCCGGGCCCCCGCCACGCCGCGCCAGAACACGGGAATGGAAATGCCGACGATCACCGCTCCCGGCTGCGCCTGCATGACGCTCTTCAGCGCCGACATGAGGCCCGTGCCGAAGGCCGCGACCACGGAGGCCTGATCGTCGTCATTCAGCAGCGGCGCGTCGGCCATCTCGATCCGCGAGACATGGTTGGTGACGCCGGGTGGCCGCATTGAGTCCAGCTCCGGCTGGACCGTCACGTTGAAGGCGGGAACCAATAGGCCGAGCTTCAATCGACTGCCGAGTCTGTCCGCCATCCCTGTCCCCACCGAAATCCATTTGTCATATGCCACGGCCGTCCGTGCGAAGTAAGAATATATTTACTCTGGTACATCTTGCCCACTGGCTGGGCATTTTGCCCACGATACAGCCTCGGGACGGGCGGGAGCGCCGCGCATCGATCTATTTAGTAAGTAGATTATTACTTATTTCGCTGGCATGGCTGTTGCTACGAGCACTCGACGGGCCCGATATCCACATCGAGGCGCGAGGAGGAGGGGCAGAATGCACTCAGGGAATTTCCGTTCATTCGGCCTGCTGGCCGTCCTGGCCGGCCTGGCATCGGGTCCGGCGCTGGCCGCCAACTTCGAATGTCCGAAGAAGGGCGGCGACCTCGTCTTCGCTGCCGAGGCCAAAGTGAACAGCCTCGACATGTACACTTCCAACGCCATCAGTACGCGCAACGTCGCAATGAACATCTACGAAACACTGATGACGCGCGACGAGAAGAACGAGCCGATCCTCGAATTGGCCGAGTCAATGGTCGCTTCGCCGGATGGGCTGAGCTACGTCTTCAAGCTGCGCACCGGCGTGCGGTTCCATAACGGCAAGCAGCTCGGCAGCGCGGACGTCATGGCCTCGTTCGATCGCTATGCCAAGGTCGGCCTCGAGCGCGCCATGCTGGACAATGTCGAGAAATGGGAGGCGCCTGATGCCTCGACGTTCGTCATCCGCATGAAGAAGGCGCAGCCGACTTTCCTCGAAGACCTCAGCTCGTTCAGCGTGCCGATCGTGATCATCCCCGCCGAGAACAAGGACGACCCGCCGCAGCGCCTCACGCCCGTCGGCACCGGCCCCTTCCAGTTCGTCGAGTTCGTTCCCGACAGCCACGTCAAGCTGAAGCGCTACGACGGTTACCGGCCGAACGAGAAGTTCAGCGAGCGCACGGGGTTCGGCGGCTACAAGGTCGCCTGCGTCGATACCATCATGTATCGCATCGTCACCGAACCTGGTGCGCGCGTCGCCGGCCTCGAGACCGGCGAATTCAAGGTTGTCGAGGACGTTCCGACCAAGGCGCAGGCGGAGCTGCGCAAGAACAGCCACATAACCTTGCTGCCGCTGGAGAACTGGTGGATCCACGCCGCCTATCCCAATACCGGCTTCCCGCCGACCGACAATCCTCTTGTCCGCAAGGCCGTGCAGGCGGCGCTCGACATGGATGAGATCATGGAGGCTTCGACCGATGGCGCCTATCGCCTGAACGTCGGCTTCCAGTATCCGGGCCGCGCCACCTACACGGACGTCGGCAAGGAGACCTACAACATCAAGAATCCCGAACTCGCGAAGAAGTATCTGAAAGAAGCAGGCTACAAGGGTGAACCGATAATCCTGCTCACCAACAAGGACTACACCAGCATGTACAACGCCGCCCTGGTGGTGGCCGAGCAGCTCAAGGCGATCGGCATGAACGTCCAGCTCGAGGTGCTCGACTGGCCGGCGTCGTTGCAACGCTGGGACAAGGCCTCGACTGGCTGGAACCTCTTCTTCAACGGAACGGGCACGCAGCCGGCCCTGGGACCGCTCGCGACGATGAAGTTCTTCGTGCCGCCGACGAATATCGGCTACCACCCCAAGGACAACGTGCCCGATCCCGAACTGCTCGCCGCCTATGGCGACATGACCTCGCAGCCCAAGGCGGAGGATCGGCAGGCGGCCTTTGTCCGCATGCAGAAGATCATCCTGGAGAAGGTCTATGCCGTTCCGTTCGGGGCGCTCACCAAGGTCCAGGCGGTGCGCGACTCCGTGAAGGGCTTCGTGCCTTTCCGCATCCCGCGCTTCTCCAATGTCTGGCTGGAGAACTGATCCCATCGGTGCCGGATCATGATCGCCTTCATCCTGCGGCGAATCGGCGGAGCCATCCCTGTCCTCCTGCTGGTGACCCTCGTCACCTTTGCGCTCATGCGCCTGATCCCGGGCGATCCCGCCGCCGCCCTGGCCGGCGTGAGCGCGACGCCTCAGGAGAGAGCGCAGATCCGCCACGATCTGGGGCTCGATGAACCCTATCACCTCCAGCTTGCGCGCTGGTACGGCAGCCTGGCGCGCGGCGATCTCGGCCGCTCGATCCTGCTTGGCAAGAGCGTCACCGAAGCGACCTTCGAGCGCCTGCCGGTGACGCTCTCGCTCAGCGCCTATGCGCTGGTGCTGACCGTCGTGTTCGGCCTCGCGTTGGGGGTCTTGGCCGCCTTGCGCCAGAATTCCTGGGTCGACCAGGCGGCGATGATGCTCGCGTTGGTCGGCATTTCGCTGCCCAACTTCTGGCTCGGCCTGATGATGATCGTGCTGTTCGCGGTACATCTCGGCTGGTTGCCGACCGGAGGCTACGTGAACTTCACGGACGACCCCTGGAACTGGCTGCGCTGCACGACCATGCCGGCGATCTCGCTGGCTGCCCTGCAGATGGGATTGCTCGCCCGCATCACCCGCTCGACCATGCTGGAGGTGCTGCGTCAGGATTACATACGCACCGCGCGGGCAAAGGGCCTGCCGGCCTGGCAGGTCGTCGGAAAACACGCGCTCGCCGCGACCATGATCCCGGTCCTGACCGTCATCGGTATCATAGTGAGCCTGCTGCTCTCGGCTGCGGTCGTGATCGAGACGATCTTCTCGATTCCCGGGCTCGGGCAGTTGCTGACCTCCGCGATCTTCAATCGCGACTATCCCCTCGTCCAGGGCGGGCTGCTGCTGATCACGGTCTTCACCATGATCGTCAACATCCTGGTCGATATTGCCTATGCCTGGGCCGATCCCCGGGTGCACCTCGAAGCCTCGTCATGAGCGACACACTCCGCCGCTTGCTGCGCCATCGCCTGTTCGTCACGGGTCTGGTGCTCCTCGGCATCGTCGTGACGGTCGCTGTCCTCGCGCCCATCCTCGCGGCGTCCGATCCCAATCGGCTCGCGATGCGCAGCAAGTTCCTGCCGCCGAGCCTGGATCATCCCTTCGGTACCGACAATTTCGGCCGCAGCCAGCTCTCGCGGGTCGTCTGGGGCGCGCGACTGTCGCTTGTCATGGGCCTGTCCGTCGTGGCGCTCAACGCCGTCTTCGGCACGCTGCTCGGCGCCGTCTCGGGCTATTTCCGCCGCCTCGACAATATGCTGATGCGTTTCAACGACGCCCTGATGGCCTTCCCGGCGATCATCTTGGCGCTCGCCATCACCGCTGCCCTCGGCGCCTCGATGATCAACGCCGTCATCGCCATTGCTGTCGTCTATATCCCGCGCACCGCGCGCATCGTGCGCGCCTCGGTTCTCGTCGTCCGCGAGACCGAGTATGTGCAGGCGGCGGTCGCGGCCGGCGCCGGGACCTGGCGCATCCTGCGTCACCACATCCTGCCCAACTCCTTGGCGCCGCTCATCGTTCAACTCAGCTTTCTCTTCGCCTATGCGGTCATCTCCGAAGCGACATTGAGCTTCCTCGGCCTCGGCGCACCGCCGCCCACTCCGACCTGGGGCAACATCATGTCGGAGGGCCGGCAGTACATGCGCGAGGCGCCGTGGATCATCGCCATTCCCGGCGTGGCGCTGGCGCTCACCGTCATGAGCCTGAACCTGCTGGGCGACGGGCTGCGTGACGTGCTCGACCCGAGGCTCAAGGTCCAGCAATGAGCCTGCTGGCCGTCCAGGGACTTCGCACCGTGTTCGCGGCCGGCCGGCGTGAAACCGCCGCCGTCGACGACATCTCCTTTTCCGTCGCCGAGCGCGAAGTGCTTGCCGTCGTGGGCGAGTCCGGAAGCGGCAAGAGCGTCACGGCGCTGTCGATCATGGGGCTTTTGCCCCAACCGGGCGCGCGCGTCGCGGCCGGCAGCGTCCATTTCGATGGCCAGGATCTGCTGGCGCTCGATGAGCGGGCTATGCGACGCATTCGCGGCAAGGGCATCGGCATGGTGTTTCAGGAGCCGATGACCGCGCTTCATCCGCTCTTCTCCATTGGCAATCAGCTCGTGGAGACCATCCGCGCCCACGAGCGCCTGTCGGTCCGTGCCGGGCGCGAACGTGCGGTCGCCATGCTGAGAAAAGTCGGCATCGCGGCCCCTGAACGGCGGTTCGACGACTACCCGCACCAGCTCTCCGGGGGCATGCGCCAGCGTGTCATGATTGCCATTGCGCTTGCCTGCCATCCGAAGCTGCTGATCGCTGACGAGCCCACGACCGCACTCGACGTCACCATCCAGTCACAGATCCTCGATCTCCTGCTCTCGCTGCGAGATGAGCTTGGCATGGCGCTGATCATCGTCACCCACAACATGGGTGTCGTGGCCGAGATCGCCGACCGCGCCCTCGTCATGTATGCGGGCCGCATCGTCGAGGAAGCAGCGGTCGAGGATCTTTTCGACCGGCCGGCCCATCCCTATACGCGAGGTCTTTTGGCCAGCATGCCGACGCTCGATAACGAGCGCCGGCGCCTGCAGGCGATTCCCGGCCTGCCTCCCGATCCCGCGTCGCTGCCGCCGGGATGCCGCTTCGCGCCGCGGTGCTCCTGGCAGGTGGCTGCTTGCGCAGGCGCCGGACCGGCGCTCGTTCCCGCGAGCTCGGCGGCTGGCCACACCGCGGCATGCCTGCGGCTCGGCGAGATCGCGGCATCATGAGTCCGCTTCTGCAGGTCGAGGGGCTGACCAAGCATTTCCGGCTGCACCGCGACAGTTTTTTGAGGCGTGGTCCAGCACCGTTGTTACGTGCCGTCGACGAGGTGAGCTTCACAGTGGCGGCCGGCGAGACATTGGGCCTCGTGGGCGAATCCGGTTGCGGCAAGTCGACGGTCGGCCGCATGCTGGTGCGCCTCATCGAGCCGACGGCCGGCCGCATCGAATTCCTGGGGAGCGATCTCGCGCGCCTGTCGCCCGCCGCCTTGCGACGCCGCAGGCGCGACATTCAGATCATCTTCCAGGATCCGTTCGGTGCGCTCAATCCCAGGATGACCGTGGCGGAGATCGTCATGGAACCGTTACTGATCCATGGCGCGCGGCCAGACGAGGCGACGCGGGCTCGTGTCGCTGCTCTGCTCGAGCACGTCGGGCTTGCGGCGCACCACGCCGGCCGCTACCCGCACCAATTCTCGGGAGGCCAGCGTCAACGCATCTGCATTGCGCGGGCACTCGCGCTCGACCCGAAGTTCATCGTCTGCGATGAGGCGGTCTCCGCTCTCGATATTTCCATCCAGGCCCAGATCGTCAACCTGTTACAGGACCTCCAGGACGAATTTGGGCTGGCCTATCTCTTCATCGCCCACGACCTCAGCGTCGTGAAGCACATTTCCCATCGGGTTGCCGTGATGTATCTCGGCAAGCTGGTCGAGATCGCCGACAAGAAATCGCTATATGCGACGCCGCGCCATCCATACACGCAAGCGCTGCTGGCGGCCGTGCCGATAACCAATCCACGGGATCGCGGGCGCAAGGCCGTACTCATTGGCGAGATTCCAAGCGCGCTCGATCCGCCGACGGGCTGCCGCTTCCACACCCGCTGTCCGCATGTCATGCCGGTTTGCCGTGAGATCGAGCCGCTCCTCGAAGAGACTGCTCCGGGCCATCGGGTGGCCTGTCATTTGGAGTAAAGGCGCAGGTGCGGAATAGGTGCAGCCGGAAATCCAACCGTGGGATAGTCCAGCCATCGCCCTCAAAATCAGGTTTCGCCAACGCTAGCGGATCATGCTCGTGTCTGGCAGATCGACAAGGCGACCGGCGGGCAGGCAAGGCCCTCCACCAGCGGCGGCGGGTTCCCGGTGTGGCAGGAAAGTTCGGCACGGCGGCAGCGTGGATGGAACGTGCAGCCGGACGGCAGGGCCGCCGGGTTGGGCGGTTCGCTCGGCGTGGCGGGCGGCACGGCGCCGGCGGTGAGACGCGGCACCGACGCCAGCAGCGCCTGCGTATAGGGATGGCGCGGTGCGCCGAGAACTTGCTCCGCGCTACCCTGCTCGACGATCCGTCCCAGATACATCACCGCCACTTCGGCGCAGACTTGACGCACCACTGCCAGATTGTGACTGATGAACAGGTACGTGAGTCCACGGCGGGCGCGCAGCTCCGCCAGCATGTCCAGGATCTGCGCCTGCACGCTGACGTCGAGCGCGCTGGTCGGCTCGTCGAGGACCAGCAATTGCGGCTCGGGGGCCAGAGCACGGGCAATGCAAACGCGCTGCTTCTGACCACCGGACAATTCGTGCGGGTAGCGACGCAGGAACTCGGGGCCCAAGCCGACCTCGGCGAACAGCTGCGCCACGCGGTCGCTGAGTTCGGTGCCGCGCGCCAGCCGCTGGACAACGAGAGGTTCGGCCACGGCCGCCGCCGCCGTGAGGCGCGGGTCGAGCGCGGCCGACGGGTTCTGGTGAACCAGCTGCAGGCGGCGGCGCAGCGGTCGCAACGAGGCTTCCGCGAGGTTCGTGATGTCCTGGTCATCGAACACGATGCGTCCGGCGCTCGGCGGTGTGAGTCGCAGCAGCAACCGCGCAAGGGTGGATTTCCCGCAACCGCTCTCGCCCACGAGGCCGAGCGTGGCTCCCCGGGCCAGTGACAGGTCGACATGGGCCACGGCGGTCAGCCGGCGCGCCGGCTGGAACGCCGTGCGCGGCAGCGCGTAGGTCTTGACCAAGCCGGTGGCGTCGAGCAGCGGGACGGTCATGGCGTTGCGTGATGGCAGGCGACGCCATGCGCCGGGGCGATTTCGCGCAGCGCCGGCTTGATGCTGCAGCAGATCTCGCTGGCCAGCGCACAGCGCGGGTGGAAGCGGCAGCCGGTGGGCGGCGTCATCAGGTTCGGAATGCTGCCGGGAATGCCGCGCGGCTTGTGTGCCGGATTGTCCAGATCGGGCACCGCGGCGATCAGACCCTGCGCATAGGGGTGCCGCGGGTTCGCCAGCAACTGGGCGGTCGACGCCTCCTCGACCACCGTACCGGCGTACATCACCGCGACGCGCGCGCAGCTCGCCGCGACGACGCCCAGGTCGTGGCTGATCAGCATCAGGGCAAGCCCACGCTCGGCCACCAGACCCGCGATCAGCGCCAGCACCTGCGCCTGCACCGTCACGTCGAGCGCGGTGGTCGGCTCGTCCGCCACCAGCAACGTCGGGCTGCCTGCCAGCGCCATGGCGATCAGCACGCGCTGGCGCATGCCGCCGGACAGCTGGTGGGGATGACTGGCGAGCAGGCGCTGTGGTTCGGCCAGACCGACCGATGCCAGCAGCTCGGCCGCCTGCGAGCGGATCGCGCGGTGCGGCCGCCGCGCCTGGCCGAGCGCTGCTTCCTGGCCGCGGATGGCGTCTTCCATCTGCGTGCCGATCGCCAGCAGCGGGTTGAGGTAGCTCGCCGGGTCTTGGAAGACCATGGCGATGCGGCGGCCGCGCAGGCGGCGCATCGCCTTTTCCGGCAGGCTGAGCACATCCTGGCCCTCGAACAGGATGGCGCCGGACACGACGCGCGCCGGCGGTGCCTCGTTCAGCCGCAACAGGCTGCGCGCCAGCACCGACTTGCCGCAGCCGGTCTCGCCGACGATGCCCAGCGTCTCGCCGGCCTCCAGCGACAGGTCGATGCCGTCGAGCACGTGCAGCGTGCCGTCGAACGTATCGAAAGCCAGTCGATAGTCGCGGATCTCGAGCAGGCTCATCCGCGGTGGCTTCTCGGATCGAGGATGTCGCGCAGCCCGTCACCCAGCAGGTTGAAGCCCAGCACGCTGGCGTAGATGAAGGCGCCCGGGTAGATCGCGTACCACCACCAGTCCGGCAGATAGCTGCGGGCGATCGAGATCATCGCCCCCCACTCGGGCGTTGGCGGCTTGGCGCCGAGGCCGATGAAGCCCAGCGAGGCCACGGCCAGGATGGCCTGGCCGATATCCATGCTCATCTTGACGATGATCGGCGAGATGCTGTTCGGCAGCACATGGCGCCACAGAATGCGCAAGCTGGGTGCGCCGGCGACGCGCGCGGATTCTATGAAGGGCTCCTCGCGAATCGACAGTGCCTTGGACTCGGCGAGCCGCACGTAGCCCGGCCACCACACCAGCACCAAAGCGATCATGGCGTTGACGATGCCCGGCCCCAGCGCCGCGACCAGGGCGATGGCAAGCACCAGGCCGGGCACCGACAGGAACAGGTCGGTGAGGCGCATGATGACTTCCCGCACGCGGCCGCCGGCGGTGCCGGCCAGGATGCCGAGCGGCACGCCGATTGCCGCCGCCGCGAAGGTGATGCCGATGCCGACCAGCAGCGACAGGCGCGCGCCGATGATGACGCGGGTCAGGATGTCGTTGCCGACCTCATCGGTGCCGAACCAGTGGGCGGCGCTGGGCGATTGCAGCTTTCCGGTCAGGTTGACCGAACCCGCCGCGTGATCCGGATAGGGCACGATCCACGGACCGAGCAAGGCCAGCAGCACGATCGCCGTCACCAGCCCGAGGCCGAGCGAGGAGGCGAAGCTGCGGCGGAAGTGCCAGGCGGCCAGCCGCATGCGGCGGGAGGCAGCCATCAGGCGTCCCTCAGGCGCGGATCGAGCACGCCATACAGAAGGTCGACGACGAGGTTCACCAGCATGAAGTTCAGGCCGACGATCAGGGTCACCCCCATGACCGGCTTGAAATCCCCGGCGATCGCGGACGAGACGGCGTAGAGGCCGATCCCCGGCCAATCGAAGACGGTTTCCACCAGCACGGTGCTGCTCATCATCCAACCCCAGCGCAGGCCGATGATGGCGAGCGTCGGCAGCAGGGCGTTCTTGAGCGCGTGCACCGTCACCAGCCGCCACGGCGACACGCCATGGGCGCGCGCGGCGGTGATGTAGTCGGCGCGCAAGGCTTCCACCATCTCGCTGCGGTTCACGCGAAGGATGGAGGCGAGGCAGGGCAGCGAGAGCACGAGCGCCGGTAGGAGGATGTAAGACAGGCTCTGGTTGAACAGCGCCCCGTCACCGCGCAGGACGGCATCGACCAGCAACAGGCCGGTGATCGGCTCGCCCGGTTCGGTGGACACTCCGATCCGACCGCTGGTGGGCAGCCAGCCCAGCCAGACGGCGAAGCCGAGCTGCAGCAGCAGGCCGAACCAGAACGGCGGCAGCGCGATGCCCGAGACGGCGAAGATTCGCGTCACGTGATCCAGCCACCGGTCCTTGAACAGCGCCGAGAGCATGCCGAGCGAGATGCCGAAGACCAGGCCGATCGTCATGGCCAGCAGGCAGAGCTCCAAGGTGGCGGGGAAGTATCGCGCCAGATCGCGGCCGACCGACCGGCCGGACGCCACGCTGCGGCCGAACTCGCCATGGGCGAGGTCGCTCACGTAGCGCAGGAACTGCGCGGGCAGCGGCTTGTCCAGCCCATACTCGCGGCGCGCCTGCTCGATCTGCGAGCGACCGGCGTCGGGCCCGGCGGCCAGCACCGCAGGGTCCGCCGGCGCGATATTGGCGATGGTGAAGGTGAGGCAGATCAGGCCGAACAGCATCAACCCTGCCAGCGCGAAGCGGCGCAGCAGGTAAAACAACATCAGGCTTCGATCCACATCGGATACAGGTCGACCTCGCCGGTGAAGCGGATGGGGCTGAACTCGAACCCCTTCACATAGTCGCGCATCGCCCAGGTGCGGTTGGGGATCATGCCGAACACCTCCGGCTGGTCGGCCACGATGCGGCGCTGGATTTCGGCGTAGAGCGCCAGGCGCTTTTGCGTGTCGGTCATGCCGCGGGCCTCGGCGATCATCGCCCAGACCTCTTTGTTCTCGTAATGCGACATGCCGTAATAGAGGCCCCAGGATTCGCGATGATACTGGTAGGCGATCGTGTCCGGGTCGATGCCGACCGGCGTCACGTACACGGATGTCATGTTCGGCGCCGTGTCGGGCTTGGAGCCACGCGCCACCATGGTCGTCCACGGCTGGCCGACGATGTTGAGCTTGATGTTCAGCGGGCGAAGGCTGTCGAGCAGCACCAGGCCGATGCGGCGCGCATCCTCGAGGCCCTGAACGTGCACGTATTCCAGTTCCAGGTCGCCGTTGGGCGCCTTGCTGCGAGCGAGGAAAGCCTTGGCCTTGTCGAGGTCCTTGCGCGGCATGTCGGGAACGGCGATGTGGCTTTCCATGTCCGGTGGGAACGGGCTGTCCATCAGCCGCGCGCCGCCGTTGTGGATGGTGATCAGCGCCTCGTAATCGAACGCATAGGCGATCGCCTTGCGCAGGTTGACGTCCGCGGTCGGGCCGGTCTGGCAGTTGAACTTGATGCCGAAGGTCGTGAAGCCGGCATGGTCCTCGTTGCGGATTCCCGGCAGCTTGGCCAATTGCGACATGTCGTCGGGCGACATGTTGGTGATGACGTCGATTTCCCGCCGCTGCAGCCCGGCGCGACGCGGCGCTGCCTCGCGGACGATGCGGTAGATGACGCCCGAGAGCCGGTTGGCCTCGCCCATCGGCCAGCCCTTCCAATAGTCGGCAACGGCGTCCATGTGGATCAGCGTGTTGGCATCGAAGCGGCGCAGCTTGAAAGGTCCCGAACCGGCGGCATTCTCGGTCAGCCACTTGCGGCCATAGTCGCCTTCGCTGACGTTGGCCATCACCTGTTTCGGATTGACGATGTACCACCACGGCACATAGCTGACGAACGGCGCGAAGGGCTTGTCGAGGGTGAAGCGCACGGTTCGCGCATCCACCGCCACGATGTTCTCCGGCTTCAGAAAGTCTTTCAGCATCCAGGCAACGCCGGCGTTCAGCTTCAGTCCGCGTTCGAAGGAGTACCGAACCGCTTCGGCATCGACCGCATCGCCGTTGTGGAATTTCGCGTTGCCCACGAGGTTGAACGTGTAGGTGAGGCCGTCGGGAGATGAATCCCATTTTTCCGCCAACCAGGGGATGATGCGCGGCGGGGTGCCGACATATTTCAGCAGGCCGTCATAGACCGACTGCTGGATCAAGCGGGTCGACCAGTCGTAGCGCACATGGGGGTCCAGCACCGGCACCGCCTGGTTGCCCGAGAACACCAGTATCTTGCGGCTGCTGTCGCGATCGAACGCCCATGTCATGCCGGGAGCGAGCGTGGACAGGGCGGCGCCGTGGAGTACGGCGCGGCGTGTAATGCCCATCTTATTTTGCCCCACTTGGTGTCCGTTCGCGTCGACGCAATGTCGCTTCGATGTCGATCCGGCCGTCGGCGGTCATCACGCAACCGTAGTCGCGTGAGGCCCCTTCGCCAGTGACGTAGCCGTTCTCGAGATCGGCCGCGATGTCTTCCAGTGTACGCTCGTGCGGTGGGCCGAAGCCGGAGCCGCCGGCGATGGTCGCGTCGATCTCGATGCGCTTGTCGGTCATCGAGACCATCTCGCCCGTCGTCACGTTGTGAGGCGGCACGTCCGGCCGCTTCACGATGCCGATCGCCCCACCGCCCGGCAGGCCACCGAACAGGCCCTGCACATGGATGCCGTGGCCTTCCGGGAAGAGGCCGACCGTGATCGCGTCCGTGCCGCTTTCCAGCCGCCGCGCCCGCATGCGCTGGCCGAGGCCGCCGCGCCGCGTGCCGGGGCCACCGGTGTCGGGGACCAGACTCTTCTCCAGGACCACCACGGGCATGCGGCTCTCCAGCAGTTCGACCGGCGTGTTGGCTGCTGAAGTCGGAAACAGCAGGCCGGACTTACCGTCCTGGCGTTGCGAGGCACCCTGTCCGCCGCCCATGAAGAAGTGGTCCGAGGCGACGCGGCCCTGGAGGTTGCGGCCGTAGAAGCCGAACGCCTTGGGCATGCCGGTGAAGGCCTGTACCTTGTCCGGTATGGCCGGCGCCAGCGCACGATAGAGGTTCGGCCCCAGCCACCACGAGATGCGGGTGCGGTAGGCCACCGCCGCCGGCGGATCGCAGTTGAGCGACGTATGCGGCGGCGCGGTGACGGTGAGCGGCGCATAGCAGCCCGCGTTGCCGCGCACGTTCGGGGTGAGCATGCACTTCACCGGATAGCTCGAATGCGCCGCGGTGACGTTCATGGTGCAGTTCACCCCGCCGCGCGGGACTTCGGGCGGCGGGTCGACGTGCTCGATGTGGATCGTGTCGTCCTTCTTGTGCACCCGCACCTTGAAGCGCAGCAGCTCCTCGCCGATGGGGCGCGCATCGAGCTCGCTTTCGTAGATGCCGTCCGGCACGGCGCGGATCGCGGCGCGAGTCGCGGCCTCGCTGCGCGCACGCACGACGGCGGCGAGTGCCGCGAGATCCTCCAGCCCGTACTCGGCCATGAACGCCAGCAGCCGCTGGGCGCCGAGCGCATTGGCGGTGATCATCGACTCGACGTCGCCCAGCACCTGGTCGGGGTTTCGGACATTGCTGTGCAGCATCCGCAGCAACGACTTGTCAGGCTGGCCGGCGCTGTAGAGCTTCATCGGCGGGATCAGCACGCCTTCGTCGAACAGCTCGCGGACCGCGCCGGGATCCTTCACGCCGCCGATGTCGCTGACGTGCCCGACCGTGCCCATCAGCGCGACCAGCCGGCCGTTGCTGAACACCGGTGTCACCAGCGCGATGTCGAACAGGTGCCCGGCGCATAGCCACGGATCGTTGGTCACCAGCACGTCGCCCGGCTGCAGCGTGTCCGGCGGGAAGTGCTCGAGCAGCGCCTGCACGCAGCGCGTCAGGGTCAGGTTGAACAGCGGCATGGCGCGCGGGCTGTGCGCCAGCGGGTTGCCGTGCGGGTCGAGGATCTCGTTGGCGAAGTCCTGACTCTCCGAGATGATCAGCGAGTAGGCGGTGCGGCAGACGGTCTGCCACATTTCCTCGACGATGGAGATCAGGCGCGACCACATGATCTCGAGCCCGATCGGATCGGCTTCGATCAGCGCGGTCGCCTGGGCGAGGGACATGCCAGGGGTCACCAGCGCCTGGGCGTTCTGGGCGGCGGCAACGGCGATGCGGAGATTGCGCGCGGCATCCACCGTCACGCTGTCGCCGGGGGCGATGACGGTCGTGGCCTCACGCTCCTCGATGATCGCCGGGCCGGCGACGGTCTGGCCGGGGGCGAGCGCGTAGCGGTCGTAGACCGGCGTGTCGTGGAACTTGCCGTCGAAGTAGGCCGGCCGATGGCCCTTCAGGGCCGCACCCGACACATTGCCGCCAACGGCACCCGAAAGAGCGATCTGTGGCTCCGGGGAACTCACCCGGACACGGAACGACAACACCTCGATGTCGGCGTCATCGACCACGCGCGTGTAGAGCGTGCGGTAGGTCTGCGCGAAAGCCTCGGTCAGCGCCGGCAGGCTCCCGGCAGCAAGCGCGCCTTCCGGCAGGCGCACCATGATCTGGTGAAGCTGACCGACCAGGCGCATTTCCGCGTAACGCTCGACCTTCACGACGGCGTCGGCGACGCCGGCCGCATGGAGCCGGCTGCGGGCCTGGGATTCGAGCTCGGCGAGATTGGCATTGGCCTGCGCCCAGTCCGTGCCACTGCCGAGCGACGTCAGTGCGCTGCGAGATTGCTCGAAGGCGAGCGGTGCCGCGAGGAACCCGAGCGCGGACGCCGCGCCGGAGGCGGGCGGAACCAGCACCTGCCCAATGCCCAGCACGCGCGCGACGCGCACGGCATGCGCGGGGCCCGCGCCACCGAAGGCCACCATGGCGTAGCGCCGCGGATCCCGGCCTTTCTCGATGAGATGCACGCGGGCCGCGCCTGCCATTGCCTCGCACACCACCGCATGGATGCCGGCGGCGGTTTCGATCGCCGGCAGGCCGAGCTTCTTGCCGAGCCGCTCCAGGGCCGCTTCGGCGGCCGGCTTGTCCAAGGTCATGCTGCCGCCGAGGAAGAAGCTCGGATCGTAGTAGCCCAGCAGCAGGTTGGCGTCGGTCACCGTGGCTTCTTCGCCGCCCTGGCCGTAGCAGGCGGGGCCTGGCGCTGCGCCGGCGCTGCGCGGGCCGACCTTGAGCAGGCCGGTTTCGTCGAGGCCGGCGATCGAGCCGCCGCCTGCGCCGATTTCGATCATGTCGACGACCGGTGCCTTGATCGGCAGGCCCGATCCGCGCCGGAAGCGGCGGACGCGCGCGGTCTCCATCATCGGCACGACCGCGGCGCGCCCGTTCTCGATCAGGCAGGATTTCGCCGTCGTGCCGCCCATGTCGAAAGCGATCGCGTCCGGCAGGCCGGCCTCGCGGGCGAACAGAACGGTGGCAAGCGCCCCACCGGCGGGACCGGATTCGAGCAAGCGGATAGGGAAGGTGCGCGCGACTTCCGGCGCGCACAGGCCGCCGTCGGATTGCATCAGGCGCAGCGTGCCGGCGAAGCCCAGCTCGTCGAGCTCGCGCAGCAGGCGTCCGATATAGCGATCCATCAGCGGCTGCACGAAGGCATTGGCGCAGGTCGTGGCGAGCCGCTCGTATTCGCGGATCTCCGGCGCCACTTCCGACGACAGGCTGATCGATACGTTCTGGAAGGCTTCGCGCAGGATGCGTCCGGCTGCCTGCTCGTGCGCCGGATTGGCGTAGCTGTGCAGGAAGCAAACCGCGATGGCCGAGCAGCCATCGGCGACCAGCCTCGTGCCTTCGGCCAGAACCGCCGCCTCGTCCAGCGGTTCGAGCACACGGCCGTCATAGGCCAGGCGTTCGGTGATCTCGAGCCGGCGATGGCGCGGTACCAGCGGATCGGGGAAACGCAGGAACAGATCGTAGATGTCGTAGCGCTGCTCGATACCGAATTCGAGCACGTCGCGAAAGCCGCGCGTCGTCAGCAAGCCCAGTCGCGCGCCACGTCCTTCGATCAGCGAATTGGTGACGAGCGTGGTGCCGTGCAGCAGCTCGCCCACATCCGCCACGGAAATGCCGGCGGCGGCACAGATCGATCGGATGCCTTCGAGCGCGCCATCCGCCGGATCTTCCGGCGTGGTCAGGCACTTGTGCAGGGAGATGCCGCCCGTCGTCGCATCGAGCAAGACAAAGTCCGTGAAGGTGCCGCCGATGTCGAAGCCGAGACGATAACGTGCGGTAGACGGGTCAATAGCCATGTTTTTCACCTTCCGACCAACTCGGAGCAGACGAGATCACGCAAATCCTATGCCGCCGCGGACGAGAGTCACTTGCTGTATTCCGCGCCAGGCTCACCGTTTTTGACCGTTTTCGCCGACCGGAAAACGTCGGCGCGCGCAAGGCCTTGAAGCGACGTGTTTTTCCGCAGGCCCGCGTCCGACAAAAACGGTCACATCGGCGGAAAACGGTGGCCCGCCATTTCGGCGCCGAACTCGTATCGCCTGCCGTCGCCTGGCTTTGCAGCGAGAAGTGCGAGGAGACGGCCAATATCATCACGGCAAGCGCTGGCGGCTTCGCCCGCATGCAGTTCTTCGAAACCAAGGGCGCCAAGGAGTTCGGCATCGAGCGTAACGGTACGGTGCTGACGGCCATGCTGATGGACGTGCCGACGGTCCGCGCGATCGGCCTCGACCAGGGACAAGGGCTCTACTATTCGAACACGTTCTACTGGGACAGGACGGACGGCACGCGCGCCTTCACCAGGCGGCTGACCGCCCTCAACAACGGCACCTATCCGTCACAGAACGTGGCGGGCGCCTATTCCGCCGTGTTGCATTACCTGAAGGCGGTGGCAGTGCTAGGTGTCGCGAAGGCGAAGTCCGACGGGCGCGCCGTCGTCGCCCGCATGAAGGCGATGCCCTACGACGACCCGGTGTTCGGCCAGGGAACGGTCCGAGCGGACGGGCGAATGATGAACCCTACCTATCTCTTCCAGGTGAAGCGGCCTGCCGAATCGCGCTCCGAATGGGACTGCTCGATCCTCGCGGCGGCTGTGGCGCCGGACGAGTGCATCCGCCCTCTCGCCGAGGGGACGTGCGAGATGGCGAAGGGGTGACGCTTGTAGCAGGACGAGCAGGCGGGCAGGCCGCAGCTCCGGGCAGCGCGGCGTGCGCTAGGACCCCGCGGCCCCTTGCCGATGTGTGCGATGCCTCGATCTCGACAAGGATCTCGGCGAGGCGAGCGCCCGCACTTCGACCAGCGTCGAGGCAGGAAAATTGCTGGTGAAGAATTCGCAGCCCACGCCTTGACGTGATGAGAACGATGGCTGCCCTTAACGGGTGGCGTGATCGCCAAGCTGTCATTGCGCCGTGCACCGGGGAGGCCGCGGTGTGTTATATAACTCCCAGAAGCCGCCGTTTGGCCTTCAGGCGCTCTGAAAGTGTCTCGGGCGCCGGACGCCGAGTCCACATGTGACCTTCGGCAGATCGTCTCCGACGCACCCGTTGGCCTTGCTTTTGCATGTTTTGAGGTGGTCCTGCCGTGGCTGGTAGGCGCTGGTCGGATTGCGAGGCAGTCATGGCGTGGGAAATCAACTGCGACATGGGCGAGGCCTACGGCCTCTACGAGATGGGCGACGACGAAGGCATCATGCCCTTCATCACGGTCGCCAATGTCGCCTGCGGCTTTCATGCCGCCGATCCGATGGTGATGCGCCGCACGGTGCGGTTGGCCAAACGCTTCGGCGTAAAGGTGGGCGCCCATCCATCGTTGCCGGACCGCGAGGGTTTCGGTCGCCGCGAGATGAAGATGCGGCCCGAGGAGATCACCAACGCCGTCATCTATCAGGTCGGCGCGCTCAAGGGCTTCCTCGAGGCCGAGGGACTGCCGCTGAACCATATCAAGCCGCACGGCTCGCTCTATGGCATGTCGGCCAAGGACCCGGTCGTCGCCGCGGCCATCGCCGACGCCGCGTCGGTCTTCGGCGTGCCGCTCTACGGCATGAGCGGCACCCATCACGAGACCCACTATGCCAGGAGCGGCGCGGCCTTCGTCGGCGAGTTCTACGCCGATCTCGATTATGGGCCCGATGGCTTCCTGATCATTACCCGCGAGCACCATGCCGTCGAGCCGGCCGAGGCGGCGGCGCGCGTGTTGCGGGCCATGAACGAGGGCAAGGTGCGCGCCACCAACGGCCAGGACTTTTCCGTGCGCGCGCAGTCGGTGTGCGTGCATTCCGACACGCCGGGCGCCCTCGCGGTTGCCAAGGCGGTGCACGAGGCGCTGCGACCGGCCCGGGCCGCGGAGTGAATTGGAAGCCGGGTGACTGCCGGCCGGGC
>Ga0137412_10001298_pt1 | contig 19215 bp, 16 predicted proteins | sample CZODoug2_1_16fun_FD_122160 | JGI IMG/M metagenome (GOLD analysis project Ga0137412, IMG submission 122160) | Vadose zone soil fungal communities from Angelo Coast Range Reserve, California, USA - CZODoug2_1_16fungal (Hybrid Assembly) | ecosystem: Environmental > Terrestrial > Soil > Vadose zone...
CAATTTTCGCCGGACAAACATGTTCCGCGCCGCCGCCGGCTTGCGGGTTGAGAAATGGATACTTGTTGGTGAAATCGTAAAAGCCGCCTTTGGGAATGATCTCGAGAATGGGCAACGCTTGATCGCCCAGAATTCCGATCGTCAATTCGCGGCCGGGGACGAACTCTTCCACCAGAAGCTGTCGATCGAATTTGCGCGCTTCGGCCAGCGCCGTCTCCAACTTACCGGCCTCCTTAATAATATAGACTCCGACAGTCGATCCCTGCCGCGGCGCCTTGATGACCAAGGGAACGGGCAACGTCGGCTTTTCATTCGCACCAATTACCTGCCACCGAGGAGTAGTGACACCGGCCGCTTCGAATTTCTTTTTCGATTCGATTTTATCGAATGCGGTCCAGCTTTCTTTGACGCCGTCGCCGGTATAAGGCACACCGCGATTTTCCAAAATCTGTTGGAGCTGGCCGTCTTCGCCAAACGTCCCGTGAATGGTGAGGAAGGCGAGATCGATATCTCTCGGCAACTCAAAATTTTCGTCGCGGACATCGATTTCGAAAACCTCCGCCCCGCGCGAGCGCAACGCCTTGGCGACACCGCGAGCGGTCGCGAGCGAGACATCGCGTTCCGAACCCGGTCCACCCATTAATACCGCGATTTTTTTTGGTAGCGCGTTCATTTCTTTCACTCTTCCTCCCCTACGATTTGCACTTCGGTTTGTAATTCGACACCACGTTTTTCCCGAGCCGTCGCTTGAATTTTCGCGATCAACTTCAGCATTTCCGCCGCGGTCGCCCCGCCGTCGTTCACAATAAAATTTCCATGCACCTCCGAGACCCGCGCTTTTCCGATGGCGCAATTTTTCAAGCCAAGCTCATCCACTAATTTCCCCGCGGGGATATTGCCCGGATTTTTGAAAATGCATCCCGCGCTCGATGCAGCCGGCTGGGTCGTTTTACGTTTGTGCTGTGATTCCTCGAGTTTGCGCACGATTTCGTCCTTTCCGCCCGGCACACCACGAAATACTGCCGAGACGGCGCAATTTTTCTCCAGCGTCGGCACATGCCGGTAATGCACTTCCATCTCTGACGGGGTCATCGTCTTTGCATTCCCTTCGGCGTCGAGAACACGCACGCTGACGACACGCTCAAAAGTCTGTCCGCCCATCGCGCCGGCATTCATTCGCAATGCGCCTCCGACCTCCCCCGGAATCCCTTCCATCCATTCCAGACCACCAATGCCAGCGTCGCGCCCGGCGTAAGCAACTTGCTTTAATTTCGCGCCAACACCGGCCGTGATCTCGTTTCCATTCACCGCGATATCGTCGAACTCGCCCCCACACGGATGAACGACCACGCCTGTGATTCCGCCATCGCGCACCAGAAGATTCGAGCCGCGTCCGATGACAAAGAGCGGAAGATTTTCTCGTCGACAAAAACGAATCAGCTCGGCAAAAGCTTTCTCCGTGCGCGACTCGATCCAAAACTGAGCCGGACCGCCCACGCGCAAGGTAGTGTGTTTCGCCATTGGCTCGTGCAAACGCACTCCGCCTTCTTCGCCCACGATCCCCTTTAATTTTTCCGCGACCACCAGCTCCGCCGCCAGAATCGATAATTGCTCGTGAATATTTCCCGCGCCGAGACTAAGGACGAGATCGCCCGACGCCAGCATGTTGCCGACGTCGTGATGGACGTGAGCGAAACGCGATTGATAAGTGACGCCGCGATGACCATGCGCTGAAATGGCATCGGCAATGGTTTGCCCGCTGATCCCGGGAATGGGCGGCTCGCTCGCCGGATAAACGTCGGTGATAACAACGCGATCGGCCTGATCGAAGGCAGCGCCAAATTCCTGTCGCAACGCCTTGGTTCGGGTGTAGCGATGCGGCTGAAACATTGTCAGCACGCGATTGCGCCCAGTCGAACGCGCCGTGGCAAGGGTGGCCCGAATTTCGGTTGGATGATGCGCATAATCATCGACCAACAGAAAACGGTCGCTGGCATATTTGATTTCGAAACGCCGGCGCGCGTGCCGAAATTTGGCCAAGGCTTTGGCAATCTTCTCGAACGGGATACCGAGCTCGGTTGCCAATGCGATGACCCCAACGGCGTTCTGGACATTGTGCTGGCCCGGAACATTCAGTCGCGCTTCGCCCAGTTTTTGACCCTGCCGGAAAACAGAAAAGACCGAGGCAAAATCCTGCAGTGAAACATCCTGCGCTCGATAATCGACACTTTCGCCAAATCCGTAGGAAACCGAGCGGTCGGACTGACAAACCCGCGTCGCAACCGCGTCGTCGGCGCAGAAAAAAACTTTGCCGGAGGTTTGGCCGATTAACTGATGAAAGACCCCTTCGATTTCCGTCAGGTCTTCATAAAAATCGAGATGTTCCGGCTCGATATTCAAAACCAGGATATGTTCGGGATGAAAACAACGAATGGTGCCGTCGCTCTCGTCGCCTTCGGCCACAAAAAATTCACCACGCGGATCCCAGTGCGCGTTTTGTCCGAGGATCGGAATTTCCGCGCCGACGTAATGCGACGGATGCAACCCGCCCTCGCGCAAGACATGTGCGGCCATAGCCGAGGTGGTGGTTTTACCATGCATGCCGCCGATAATGATCCCGCGCTTTCCCTGCATGATCGCGGCGAGCGCTTCGGCGCGCCGGGCCGCTCGTGTTTCCGATTGGCGCACGCTAACGAGAATTGGATTATCGGGCTTGATCGCTGAGGAATAGACAATCAACTCGGCTTCGACCGCGTCCTGGGCACGATGTTGCGGGAAAAATTGCAGACCCAGTCGCTGTAACCGTTCCACTTCCAGCGAAATCGATTTGTCCGATCCGCTCACCTGGTGTCCGAGCTCGAGCAGGAGTGCGGCAATGCCACTCATCCCGCTGCCGGCCACGCCGATAAGATGAATGCGGTGATGCTCACGCGTGAGAAATCGCGATAAACTGAGTTGAGCAGACCCGGTTTTCATGCGGCAGCGGTCGTATATTTCTCCATCGTTTCCACCACCGCAGTGGCGGCGTTTCTCGTCGAAAGTTTGGCCGCGTTCTGCGACATCCGCTCCAGGCGCCGCTGATCTTCGATGAAGGGACGGATTTTTTGTGCGAGCGCGTCGTCTAAAATTTCCGACTCCTTGACCAGGATGGCGGCATCTGCCTTCACAAAGACTTCGGCGTTACGCGCCTGATGATCATCTGCGGCGTAGGGAAACGGAATGAGGATGGCTGGCAAAGCGAATGCGGCCAGTTCGGCCAGACTGGCAGCGCCGGATCGGGCAACAGCGAAATCGGCCGCGCTGTAAAGTTCCTCCATCCGATGATGAAACGCCGCCACAAAAGCGGGCAGTTTGGCGCGCCGATAATTATCAGCCACCAGTTTTTCATCGCGCGTGCCGGTCAGATGAATCAGCTGCAGCCGCGCTCCATCCAATGATGGCAGCGACTTGATCATCGCCTGGTTGATCCCACTCGCACCCTGACTCCCGCCCATCACCAGTAGGGTGGGAATGTCCGCACTTAACCCAAGTTTTTCCCGCGCAGCCTTACGATCGAGCCGTTGCAATTCTGTCCGAATGGGCGTGCCTGTCACTTCTGTTTTCACTTTGGGGAAAAAGGGCGCGCATTCCTTGAACCCGAGCAAAACTGCTCGCACCAATCGGGCGGTCATTTTGTTGGCTTTGCCGGGGATGGCGTTCGATTCGTGAATGAATGTTGGGACGCCGCGCATCTTTCCGGCGAGGACTGGCGCAGTAGATGTAAACCCGCCCATCCCTAGAACGACCTGCGGGTTGAACCGTTGGTAAATGGAACGGCAACGCCTGAAACTTTCGTTGAATCGTCGAACAAATCCGAGGATGGCGGGTGAAAAAGGCGATGGCAGACCAATGGTAGGCAACTTTTCGAACGGAATTTCCGGATGTTCCTTCAGAGCGAGCGCATCGACATCTTTTTCCGAAACAAAAAGCAGCACCTCGTGTCCGCGTTCGCGCAACACTTCGGCGACGGCCAGGCCCGGGAAAAGGTGCCCGCCGGTTCCTCCGCATGCAATGATCGCGTTCATAGGATGGTTGAGTGTGACTGCGCGGCAGGTGGATCGAGCAGTCCCTTGCTCGATGTTAAGGTCAGGCGGCAAAGCCGCATATTTTTCGGCATCGCCCGCGGAGCGGCCGATCCACCCGGCAATCTGAAATCTGAGATCTGAAATTTGAAATCTTTCATATCCTTGGCGTCATGCGGGTCTGCATGGTGATGCGTTTCTTATTCCCCGGCTCCAGCTTGGCCTGGCGGTAAATGTTCAACAAAATGCCGACACCAAAAAGGCAGGCGGCGAGATTCGATCCGCCATAACTGATGAACGGCAGCGGCAAACCTTTGTTCGGCAGGAGCGAAGTCGTGACGCCGATGTTCACTGCTGCCTGCAACGCCAGAAGCGAAACTATTCCACAACTGAGCAGCATGCCGAAGCGATCTTTCGCGTGCAGCGCGATCATCATCCCGCAAACGATGATGACGATAAACAAAAAGACGACGAGCAAGCTGACGCGTAATCCCAGTTCCTCGCCGATCATCGGAAAAATGAAATCGGTGTGCGCGTAGGGAAGGTAGAGCATTTTTTGGCGCCCGTTGCCGAGGCCGAGCCCTTCCATTCCTCCGCTGCCCCAGGCGATCAGCGCCTGCATTTGCTGCAAGCCGGCGTCCTGTTTGTAATTTTCCGGATGCAAAAAGGCAAGGAGGCGGCTCATTCGCTCTGGCATGCAGGTGGCGGTGAAGATAAAACCACCGAGCGCGCTGGCAGAGAACACTCCGAGCAAGATGGCGTTCGTTCCGGCGACAAACATCATTACGAAGGTCGTTGCGCCGATCAGTGCGGAAGTGCCGAGATCGACCTCGGTGATAATGAGCGAGACCAGCAGCCCAGTGGCGACTAGCGGTATTACGAAACTGAAAATCAGGTTGCGAGTCCTGCTTTCAAAACGGGCGAACCACCAGGCCAGAAAAAATACTGCGGCGATCTTGGCGATTTCCGATGGCTGAAATGTGATCGGACCGGCGCCGACCCAGCGGCGCGAGCCGTTGATGCGCAGTCCAAAGTGCGGCACGAAGCAGAGAGCCAGGGTTCCGAGCGCGAGAAGGAACCACAGCCACCAGGTGTGATACCAGAAATGGTAATCAACCAGCGCGGCCGCAATCAAAACGGCTAGGCCAATCCCGAGCCAGAGTGACTGGCGTTTGATAAAGAAGTAAACATCGCCGTGAGCATCGTGCGCGAAGGCGCTGGTGCTGAAAAGCATGACCACCCCGATGACGAGCATCGCCAGCACCGCCAGAAATAGAAAATTAGCGCTGTTCCGTTGCATCACTCTTTTGGATTGGGGAGCGCAGGCTGCCAGCCTGCTGCGTCCGGCAGCCTGCCGGACACGTTTTTTTTAACGCGAAACCACAAAATGAAATTTCTGTGTCGTCGGCAAGCTGCCGACGACTGCAGGCTGGCAGCCTGCGCTCCCCAGACATCCGCGAACACGCTTACTTTCATTCGTTCCCTTTCTTCGCCTTCTGGGCTTTGGTCGGAATGATGAGCTTCTGCCCGATCTTCAATTTGCGCGGATCATCGATATGATTCGCCGCCAGCAAATCGTCGTACGAGACTTTGAATTTCTTCGCGATGTTCACCGGGTTATCGCCTTTCGCAACGGTGTAAACTTTCGCGCCTTCCGGAATTGGATCGTTCGTCTTCGATTTCTTCGCTGTTTTCGGCGGGGACGATTGCGTTGCCTTCGCTTCCTCATGGTTAGTCGAGGACTTGGCAATGTGGCTCGAGCTGATGACCGGCGTTCCACCCTGCCGGCTTTTGATCGCGTTGAAGGCTATGATTCCGGCCACTGCGACGACGTGCAGCAAAAGCACGATCAAAAGCGCCCGCGACAGTTTCATGTTCGGTTCCGACGGATCGTCGAAATCCGCACCGGAAGCGGTAGCGCGGCGCGTCGTCGCTGCCCGCAATTTCTTTTTGCGTGAAAAGATTTTGGGAAACTTTATCGCTTTCATTTGGGCAAGGCGTGGACGAGACGCCGGAATTGGTCGCCCCGGTCGGCGTAACTCTTGAACATGTCGAACGAAGAAGTGCCGGGAGAAAAGAGGACAACATCGCCGGTTTTCGCGGCCGCACGCGCGCGTTCGACTGCATCCGCCAGGGAGCGGGCGATTTCACATCGCGTTGCTTCGCGCCAATCGTCGGCGATTCGGTTCGCCATTTCACCAAGGAGAATCGCGGTATGCGCTTTTTCCTTCACCAAATCGCGCAGCGGTTGGAAATCGAAACCCTTGTCTTTTCCGCCGGCGATTAGAACCACCGGTTTGGTTTGGGCCTGCAGCGCTTTTTCCGCCGCATCCAGGTTCGTCGCTTTGGAATCGTTTATGTAATCGACCCCGGCGATCGTCCGGACGAATTCACAGCGATGGGGCGCTGGTTCATACGCACACAACGGTGCCGCCATTTGCTCGAAGGCCAATCCGCGGAGGTGACCGACCGCGAGCGTTGCCATCAAATTTTCGATGTTGTGCGAGCCGCGCAATTTGACATCAGCCAGCCGCAATACCGGAGTTGTCTCGAAACAAATCGATCCATCAGCCAAACGAAAATCCGCGCGATCGTCGTAGGCGCTGAAGGTCAGGCGCTGTGCTTTGATCTGCGGCAGGTAATCACTCGCATTGACAACAGCGAACTCCTTCTCGGTCTGATATTCAAAGATGCGCAGCTTGGCCCTATGATACTCCGCGACTGAGGCGTAACGATCGAGATGATCGGGCGCGAAGTTCAACCACACCGCAATCTGCGGGCGAAAAGTCTTGATCGTTTCGAGTTGGAACGAGCTGACTTCGACCGTCAAAACATCGAACTTCGATTGATCGCGGACGACTTCGCTCAGGGGTTTGCCAATGTTGCCGCAGGCGACGGTGCGTTGACCGCACGCATTTAACATCTGCGCGACCAATTCAGTCGTCGTGGTCTTGCCGTTGGTGCCGGTGATGGCAACGAGCGGAACCTCGCAAAATTGCCAGCCCAGTTCGAGCTCGCCGATCATTTCAATGTTTCGCGACGAAAAATTCTGCGCCAGCGGTGAATCGGGATCGATTCCAGGGCTCAGAACTGCTAGGTCATAAGCATCGCGGTTTGTTTCCGCGGCCGGACCGCTGATCACACGCACGCCGTGGTCGCGCAAATTCTTGATCGTCGATTCCGGCAACTTATTTTCCGTCGCGCTGTCGAGCACACTGACGTTGGCATCTTGCGAGCGCAGCAGTAATGCGGCTGCCGTCCCGCTCAGTCCTGCGCCCAGCACAGCGATATTTTTATTTTGGTAACGCGGGTTCATCGCAATTTCAGCGTCGCCAATCCGAGCAAGGCGAAAACGGCGGACAAAATCCAAAACCGAACGATGACGGTGTTCTCCTTCCAGCCGACCAGCTCGAAATGGTGATGAAGGGGCGACATCGCGAAAATGCGGCGCCCGGTCAGTTGAAAACTCAACACCTGCATGATGACCGAGATCGCTTCGAGGACGAAAACACCGCCGACAACAGCGAGGAGAAATTCCTGCTTACAACAAATGGCGACGACGCCGATCATCCCACCGATGGAGAGTGAGCCGGTGTCTCCCATGAAAACTTTGGCCGGGTAACAATTAAACCAGAGGAAACCAAGGCCGGCACCGACGAGCGCGGCACAAACCACCGTCAGCTCACCGGTGAATGGATAAAACGGGACCTGCAAATACTCCGCGATCTTGAAATTACCGGCGGCGTAAGAAAGAAAAGCATAGGCGAGCGCGACCGTGACGGTGCAGCCGATGGCGAGACCGTCGAGACCGTCGGTCAGGTTGACCGCGTTGGAGGAGCCGACAATTACCACGGCAAAAAAGATGAGCGCGAACCACCCCATATCGGTAATCACGGGAGCTTTGAAGAACGGCAGATAAAGCGAGCGCGCCTGGACTTGCAGCAGCGGGCTGGTGAGAAAAACCACGGTGACCACAGCCGCCAACACCAGTTGCGCCGCCAATTTCACCCGGCCCGGGACGCCGTCGGATTTTTTCTTGGTGACTTTGAGATAGTCGTCGAGAAATCCGAGGACGCCCAGATAAAGCATGCTGACCAGGACGAGCCAGACGAAGCGATTATCGGGACGGGCCCAGAGCACGCTGGCGAGGAAGACCGTGCCGATCACCAGCACGCCACCCATGGTAGGGGTGCCCTGTTTTCCACCGTGCAGTTCGGCCAGACGTCGCACTTCCTCGACGCTGCGGATGGGCTGGCCGATTTTGAGTGAGATCAATTTTCGGATGACGAAATTCCCAAAAATCAACGACAGGGCGAACGCGGTTACAGCTGCCGCAACCGCGCGAAAAGTAACGTAAAAGAAAACGTTGAGACCGCCGACTTGATCGCTCAAGCGATGGAGATAGAACATCATCGGGCGTTCCCTCCCACCGGCTGAAGTTTGGCGAACTCATCCAGCACCAATTCCGTGCGCGAAGATCGACTGCCTTTGATCAGAACCAGATCGCCAGGCCGCACAATCTCGCTCAACATCTCCGCCGCCTCGCTTGCGTCTTTCGCGACGGCAGAATTTTCCAGCCCTGCCTTTTCAGCCGCGTCCGCAATGCTGTCGTCGGCGATCGCAATCAAGTGATCAATTCCCAGCGTCGCCGCGGTTTCGCCAACTTCGCGATGACCCCGCTCCGATTCCGCGCCCAGCTCCAACATTCGGCCGAGAACGGCAACGCGCTTCCCATCGGTATCAAGTTCCATCAAAGTGCGCAGGGCTGCTTTCATCGAATCGGGATTGGCGTTGTAACTGTCATCGATGAACTGGACGCCGTTGATCTCGCGAATTTGCAAACGCGCCTTGGTTAGCGGTGCCGAGACCAGACCCGCCGCACATTCCTCTAACGAGACGCCGAATGCTCGTCCGGCCGCGACGGCCAGCATTGCGTTTTGTACCATGTGCAATCCCGGCACGGGCAATTGCGCGCGGCACCGATGCGCGCCCTCGACGATTGTGAATTCGCAACCGCCCGAAGTTTGTTGCACTTCAATGGCGCGAATCGCGCCCTTCTCGATCCCGGCGAGAATCACGCGCGCGCGTGTGTGCTGGGCGATCGAGGCACTGAACTCGTCATCTGCATTCAAAACAACGAAGCCGCTTCGATCGATCGCTTCTGCCAGGGCACCCTTTTCCCGCGCAATCGCCTCGCGTGATCCCATAAACTCAATGTGCGCGATCCCGATGTTGGTAATGATGGCGGCGTCGGCCGAGGCGATGCGCGCCAGCGCAGCGATCTCGCCCGGATGATTCATCCCGAGCTCCCAAACCGCGAACTGATCGTCGCGATTTGCTTCCAGCATGGTGCGGGGCAAACCGACGTGATTGTTGAAATTGCCCTCCGTTTTCGTCACCCGAAAAGCACGACCCAGAATCGAGGCAGCAAAGTCCTTGGTGGAGGTTTTACCGTTGCTGCCGGTGATACCGAGCACTTTTAGTGGAAGTGTTTTTCGAAAATTGGCGGCGAGATTCTGATAGGCAACCAACGTGTCGGTGGCGCGTAAGATTGCAAAATTTTCCGGCAGATTCGACGGCGGTTCCTCCGAAACCATCGCCCCGGTCGCGCCTGCTTTTGCAACCTGTTCCAGGAAATTATGCGCGTCGAAATTTTCGCCCCGCAAGGCCACGAAAAGTTGCCCGGGTTTGATTGTGCGCGAATCGGTGCTGACGCGCGAAATCCTCGTCTCCCCGTTTCCGCGCAGTAATTCCGCTCCCCCGAACTCTGCAATTTGGCGCAGTGAAAGAGCATCCATGGTTTTAGCGACCGAAACGGAAACCCCGGGGAGCGCAGGCTGCCAGCCTGCCCCATTCGGCAGCCCGCCGAACGGAAGCGAAGCTCGACCCCACGTTTCCGCGTCGAATGTTTGCGGCAACCTGCCGCAAACTGCAGGCTGGCAGCCTGCGCTTCCCGGAATTCAGTACGTCAGGCATAGTCAAAATTGCACCGGCAGATCGTCGAGCGCACGGCGCGCCACCTGAATGTCGTCAAAGGGAATGGTGTGATCGGCAAACTCCTGATATTTCTCGTGGCCTTTGCCGGCGATTAAAACGAGATCGCGCGGCTGCGCCATCGCCACCGCGTGTCGAATTGCTTCCGCGCGCTCCACGATTTTTTCGTAGTGCGTGGAGCGAAATCCCTTCTCCACTTCGCTGATGATTGCGCCCGGGGTTTCTTTGCGCGGATTGTCCGAAGTAATGATGGCGTAGTCGGCCAGTTCGTCAGCCACGCGTCCCATCAGCGGTCGTTTTTTCCGATCACGATCGCCGCCGCAACCGAAAACAACGATTAGTTTGCGCGGTTTCAATTCGCGCAACGTTTTCAAGACATTGCGCAGTGCGTCATCAGTATGCGCGTAATCGACAAAGATTTGGAATTGGCGTTTTGCCGGAACGAGCTCGAGACGTCCGGGCACTTGGGGGGAGCGGGCGAGGGAAAGGATAGCGCTGCGCAGACTCACCCCCATGACGGTGGCTGCCGCCAGCGCCGCCATCGAGTTGGCCACGTTAAATCGACCGATTAACGGAACGCGCACCAGATAACTTCTTCCGTGCGCGTCGAGCTGATAGGAGGTCCCGGCAAATTCCGTCCGATAATTCGAAGCCCGGAAATCCGCGTGCATGCCGAGGCCATAAGTCACGACCGGAATTTTGCCGGCGAGGCGACCGATCAATTTTTCACCGTAGCGATCGTCGATGTTAATGACCGCGCTGGCCTTCTTTTTTTTCGATTGCGAAGCGAGATCATGGAACAGTTTGGCCTTGGCCTCGAAATAATTTTCCATCGTGCGATGAAAATCGAGGTGGTCCTGGGTCAGATTGGTGAAGACGGCGACGTCCCATTCGATTCCGCGAGTTCGTTCCTGGGCCAGCGCGTGCGAAGAGACTTCCATCGCGGCGGCGCGGCCACCGGCGTTGACGATTTGCGCGAGCAATTCCTGAATGTCGAGCGCTTCGGGCGTGGTTCGAATCGCCGGCAAAATACGATCGCCGATTTCGTAGTGTACGGTGCCGAGCAGTCCACAGCGCATCCCGGCCTTTTCGCAAATGTGTTTGATGAGAAACGTGGTCGTCGTTTTCCCATTGGTGCCGGTGACCGCGGCCATTTTTAATTTGTGCGCCGGCATTCCATAAAATGCAGCGGACAAATCGGCCAGCGCCGACCGGCTATCATCGACGACGAGACAGGTCGCGCGCGGCGACGAAATTTCGCGTTCCGCTACGATCACACTCGCTCCCTGTTCGATCGCTTGATCGACGAATTGATGGCCATCGCTTTTCTCACCGCGGATGGCAACGAAAAGAGTGTTGCTCTGCACTCGCCGCGAGTCATACGCGATGCTTTCCACTTCGCGATCAAGTGACCCGATGACCCGACGTGGCGTGATGGCCCGGGCGAGAACTTTGAGCTGCATGTAAAATTAAAATGATTACTCAATGCTCTGGCGCACTGGTTGAAGCAACGCGGCCCGCAGTGGCCGGCTTCATCAAATCGGGTTGCGGGGCGAGATCGAGATACCGCGCGGCCTTCTCCGCGATGCGGGCAAAAATCGGCCCCGCCACCATCCCGCCGTAGTTCAACTCCGGTTTCGAGGTCTTGGCATCGTCCAGCATGACCAGCCCGACAAACTCCGGATGATCCGCCGGCAAAAAACCGGCGAAGGAAACGATATCTTTTCCTTTCTGGTAGCCGCCGCGAGGATCGACTTTCTGTGCGGTGCCGGTTTTCCCCGCGATGATGAAACCGGGCACCGCCGCCGCGGCCGCAGTTCCACGATCACTGACGACTCCACGCAAGGCGTTACTGATCTGCCTGGCCGTTTCCGGTGCGATCACCTGACGCACCACCGCGGGCGAAAATTCGCTCACCATCTTGCCATCCGCCGTCGTAACCGATTTCACAATTCGCGGAGTCACGAGCTTCCCGCCGTTCGCGATCGTCGCCATTGCCACCGTCATCTGTAACGGTGTCACCCCCACCTCGTGCCCCATCGGAATTCGCGTAATGGAAATCTTACTCCAACTTTGCGGCGGGCGAATCATTCCATTGATTTCCCCGGGCAATTCCACCCCGGTTCGTTCGCCAAAACCGAATCGTCGGATGTACTCGTAAAACTTCTGATCTCCCAGGCTAATCGCAAGTTTGGCCGCACCGATATTGCTCGATTTCACCAGAATATCGCGCACGCTCAGCTCGCCGTACGGGCGATGATCGTGCAGCGCTCGGCCGCCATAGTTCCACACCCCGTTCTCGCAAAAAATCGTCGTGTCCGGCCGGACCTTCTTTTCGTTTAGCGCCGCCGCCGCCGCCACAACCTTGAAGGTGGAGCCTGGCTCCATCATGTCGATGACCGCCCGGTTCTTCATTTGCTCGGGCTTGGCGGTGCTGCGCTGATTGAGATCAAAGTTTGGCCGGTTCGCCATCGCCAGAATCTCGCCGGTCTGCGGCCGCATAAGAATGATGATGGCTTTTTCCGGCGAGTATTCGCGCACCGCGGCATCGATCTCGTTCTCGACGATATTCTGCAAATTGAGATCGACGGTAAGATGAACCTGGTAACCATCCCGTGAGGCGCGTTCCTGTCCGCGATAAAGCACGATCTCCTGGCCAGCGCGATTGTGTTCGATGTAGCGATAGCCGTCCTGCCCGTGCAAATATTCGTCCATCGATGCTTCCACGCCCTGTATCCCCTTGTGATCGAAATCGGTAAATCCAATGACATGACAAAGCATCGACCCGTTGGGATAAAGCCGCGTGGCATCGTGTTCGAAAAAGATGCCGCGCAGATTTTCCTCTCGAAGTTTGGCCCGAAGCGCGTCGGCTGCTGATTCCGGTACATCCCGTTTTAAGACGATGTAATGCCGGTCGCTCCCGAGTTTTCCCCACAGCTCGTCCGCATCGATTTTCAGGTCGCGACTCAGCAGCGCGACGGCTTCGGCCACTTTCTCCTTGTTTAAATGTGATGTGTCGGCGACGACGATTTCCACCGGCACGTTGTGGGCGAGGACTTCGCCATTGGCATCGGTGATCGCGCCGCGTTCGGCATAGATCGGTTGTTTGTAGACGTGTTTCTCCGCCGCCAGCCCGGCGTACTCGTCGTGTTTGACCAGCTGGAGATAAACGAGACGAAATGAGAACGCGCTAAAAAGAAGGACAAAAGCGATGCAAATCAGTGCGCACCGTGTCCGTCCATTCCACCTCATCTGCCAACCTGATCGTTTGCCACCGGGCGAATGGCATTTTCCTCTGGCGCGGGGCGGATCGGTGCGAGCCGGACGATGTTTTGTTCCGCAATCGGAACCATCTTGAGGTAACCTTCCTTCAGCCGGCGTTGCAGTGCGCTACGCGAAGTGAGCGCCGCAATCTGCACATTCGCGACATCGTTTTGTGTGCGCAGACCTGCGAGCTCGGTCTCGAGCGATTTCTTGCGATCGCCCAGGCGATGTAACTGCAAGCTGAGATAAACGTAGCAGAGTCCTGCCACCGCCAGCAAAGCGGTGACCACAATCCAGCGCGCCAGAGAAACCGCGCCCAGGCGATTGAGTTGCTTTGAGCGGTTCATCTCAGTTTTTCGGCAACGCGCAGTTTCGCGCTCCGCGCCCGCGCATTAAAGCGCTGTTCGTTTTCGCTTGGCTCGACCGGCTTTGACGTAATGATTATAAGATCGCGCTCCTTATTAGGGCGCGGTTCCGGCCATTCGGGTCGATCGAAATATTCGCGGCTGTGTTCGCGAAAGAAATTTTTCACCATCCGATCTTCCAGCGAATGAAATGAAATCACCGCGATCCGCGCTCCGGCTTCGAGACGATCGGTTACCACGCGCAACCCCTGCTCGAGCGCGCCGAGCTCGTCGTTGACTTCCATGCGCAAGGCCTGGAAAACCTGAGTTGCGGGGTGGCGCCGCCCATGCCGGCCAACAATTTTTTCAATCGCCCGGGCCAACGGGAGTGTTTCACGAAATGGCGCGGTCTTGCGCTGCTTCGCAATCGCACTGGCGATGCGACGCGCGGCGGGTTCTTCGCCGAGATCGCGAAAAAGTCGGGTCAACTCTTCTTCGCTGTAACTGTTGATGATCGCATCCGCGGTTTTCTCGGAGCCTGGATCCATCCGCATGTCGAGCGGACCGTTTCGCATCAAACTGAAACCGCGTTCGGCATTTTCGAGTTGGCGGGACGAAACACCGAGATCGAGAATCGCTCCGCCAATTTTACCAACCTTTAGCTCATCGAGCACACGATCGGCGTGGCGAAAATTTGCCTTCCGCAAAGTAACGCGATTACCGAATTCTGACAGGCGATTGGTCGCTTCCGCGATTGCATCGGGGTCCTGGTCGAGCGCGAGGACATCGGCGCCTGTTTTCAAGATCCCTTCGCTGTGTCCGCCGCCGCCGCAAGTCGCATCCAGGACCAGGGCACCTGGCCGTGGCGCCAGCAGCTCGATCGCTTCGCGCACGAGGACTGGTCGATGATAAATAAATTCTTCCCGGTCCTGTGCTTCTTCCTCAAACATGAGCGGGCCGGTCGCGAACCAAACCGGACGTTCGAAGAGCAAAGCATTCATCTTTGTTACAATCCAATGACGTTAGCGACGTGTTGGTAGGTCGGCGTTTCTTCTTCGTGGGCGCGTTTCCAGCGGGTCACGTTCCAAATTTCAAAACGGCCCCGCCCGCCCACGAGCGCGACTTCACCTTTTAATCCGATCTTGCGGCAAAGTTCTTCCGGCAAAACAAGGCGGCCTTGCTTGTCCGCCAGGCCGTGCTGGGCGCGGGAATGCAACTGGCGCAAAAAGACACGGCGCTCGCGCGCGGCGACGGTGGCGTTGCCTTCCGCTGCCGCGCTCATGCGGGCGAATTCCTCGGGTGACATGACGAGGAGAAACTGATTTTGGGAATCAGGCAGAAGAATAAATTCTTCGGCATTTTTTCGGCGCCAGCGTGAGGGGATAGTGATGCGATTTTTTTCGTCGATGGCGTGACGAAATTCACCGGCGTAAAAGGCTTGAGCTGAGGCGATGCTGTCCATGGGCCGGCGGGATTAACGTCCACTTTAATCCACTTCGTCCCACTTTTAACCACCACTGCCCCTTGTGGTCAATACTTTTTCTTCGCTTTTACCCGGAAAAATTCAGCAGCACACACAGCTCGGGGTAGATCCAGCAGTCGCGCCAGTCCGACTCGGACCTCGATGTCATCAATTTTGGCGGCGGAGCCCCTAGACCTAGCATCGCCCGACGGAGCGGCCGATCCACCTTTCGCTCGACGCGTAGCTTCGCCTTTTCTTCGCCCACTTTCCCTTCTACCTTCCCCCGCCCAACTAAAACATCATGCGCCGCCTCGTTTTTGCCTTTCTCCTCAGCGTCGCAATCGCTCCGCGCTGCGCGGTCGCCCAGGAAGAAAACGGCGAGGTTCGCGTCAGCGTCGTCCTCAACGCCGATGGCTCGCGCACCGTTTACGAAACCAATCCGGCCACTCACAAAACCGTCACCACCACCACGGGCAAAGATGGCAAGTTGCGCGAAAAAATTCGATGGGATCTGGATGAGAGCGGACGATTTCTTCGTGGAGAAGTTTTTGGGCCAAAGGAACAATTTCGATTTATCCTGCAAAATAAATACGATGCCAGTAATCGTTTGATCGAAGAAACTCATCTCGCCAAAGACCAGAGCGTGATCGGCAAAATCGTTTTTCGCTACGATGCCGCCGGGCATCAGATCGGTTACTCGACGTATGATGGCGCGGGGAAACTTCTCGGCCAAACCGTGGCCCCGAGTCCTTCTCCGGCCAAACGGAAGTAAGACGCTCAAGTTTCAAACAAGAGGACGAAGAAAAATAAAGCTGGATCGGCCGCTCTGCGGGCGATGCCCGGCAACATCGAGCAAGAGACTGCTCGATCCAACGAGAGCTCCAAACGCAGGTAAGACGCTTGCCTCGTGCCCGAAAGGGCATTAAGGGGAACTTTTGTGATCGAATACCTCCAGAAGGGCGGGCTGCTGATGTGGCCCATCCTGATTTGCAGCATCATCTCGATTGCCGTGATCGCGGAACGGCTCTTTTATCTGCATCGCGCGACCATTCACGTGGGCGAGTTCTTGAAAGGCCTGGCCAATCTGATCAAACGCCGCAATTTTGCTGAGGCCTTGCATGAATCCGCCGGGACGCCTGGACCGGTGGCGCGTGTGATTCACGCCGCAATTATCCGGCATGATCTTCCGCGATCGGAACTGCGCGAAATTGTCCAGGAAGCTGGTCAACTTGAAGTACCCAAACTGGAACGTTTCCTCGGCGTGCTCGCCACTCTGGCCTATCTTGCGCCGCTCCTTGGCTTGCTCGGCACGGTCGCGGGAATGATTGAAGCCTTCGGCGTTATCGCGTCCAACGGCGGCTATGCCACGGTGACGGAATTGTCCGGCGGCATTTACAAAAGTTTGCTCACGACTGCGGCTGGACTCGTCGTCGCAACGCCCACCTTCGTTGCTTACAGCTATCTTTCTTCGCGCGTGAACACGCTGATGCATGACATGGAGCGCGCCGGGATTGAGATTGTGCAGATGTTGACGGAAACGGAACCGGAGAGCGGAATTATTTCCTTCCAGCCGACTGCAGAAGCCGGCCAGCGCGATTTACGCCGCGAAAAATAGCGCGGGGATGAAGTTGGTCCGGACGACGCAATATCAGTTCGGGTGGTTGATAATCTTCCCACTGCTCGACGTGGTGTTTCTAATGATTTTTTTCCTGCTCCTCAGTTCCAATTTTGTCTTGCAGCCAGGAATTTCCGTCAACGTCCCGTTCTCGAAATTCATGTTGGCGCCGCAGATGAAGTACCAGATCGTCAGTATTACCAGCGGAGGGACAGTTTATTTTCGCGATCAAAAAATTTCTATCGATGAACTCGGGGCCCAGCTCGATCTCGCGCGCAAAGAGAGCCGTTCCATCATCATCAAAGCCGATCGCTACACACCTTATGAGACGGTGATTCGGGTGGCCAATCTCGCTCTTGAGCACGGCGTGCCTTCGGTCGCGCTCGCCACCACTCCACCTAAGTGAACGCCTCCGCCGTCGCGCCACTTGTTTTCAGTTGGGACCCGCCGCGCAAACGCCGTCGCGCCTTAATCGTGTTCCTGATTCTCTCAGTCGCCTTGCACGCGCTTTGTTTCTACATCTTCCAAATTGTTTATCCACCCACCATCGCGCTGATGCCGCCGCCGGCGCGGGTAACACTGATTTCGCCAGATGACCCGGAATCGCTCGCTCTCTTGCGTTGGGTGGAAGCGGAAGATCCCGCGCTCACTACCACAACACAGCGACTACCGGAGGCAAAATCTCTTGTTTTGCCGTCAATTCAGCATCGCCCTTCTTACGCCAGTTATCAGCCAAAATTGAAAACACTTCCGCCGCTGACGCCCGATCTCAGTATTCCAAGCTCGGCCGCAACCGGGCCGGTTCGCCTTCCGCGAGTGAAAGCGAATGCCAACGCACCCGGGCTGGCGCGCAAAACGACGGCGAATTTTGCCGATCTACCTGCCACATTGGGCGATCCAGTTTTCGCCGATTTCAAATTTCGGCTCACCCGGGCTGATGCACCCGCCAACGCTCGCTTCCGTGTTGCAATCGATGAAGGTGGCGCGATTCGCTTTTGTTTTTTAATCGAATCGTCGGGCGATCCGGCGCTTGATGAACAGGCGCGAAATTTTCTTCAGCTCTGCCGTTTTAAGACAAAAGAAAACTCGCCCGTGACTAATGGAACCGCGCTTTTCTGGACGAGTGCGACCATTCTTTGGGGGAACGATTTCGTCCCCACCTCGGACCCTTCCCCCAATTCATCTCCGTGATTCGCGTCAGTCTGGCCGCGTTGGTGACGATTTATCTGCTGGTTTTTCTTGCGGCAGTTTTCCTTGTCTGGTTAAGTAGTGAATGGAACCGCAGACGGCGCGAACGAAAAGCTTTTCGCTTCCGGCTGCGGTGCGTCATTTGCGGCTTCGAGTTCGAAGATCGCACCGATGCTTTGCTTCCACGCTGCCCGCGGTGCGGGAGTTTGAACGAACGATTTAAATTCGAACGTATTTGATTTTGATATGGGAATGTGGATTGGCCGTAACCGAAAAGCCCGCGTGACTTATGGTTTCGACGAGATCGCGCTCGTCCCGGGCCGCGTCACGATCAATCCTAACGAGGTCGATACTACCTTTCGGTTGCCGCGGCGCGAGGCCGCGCCCTTGGAATTGAAAATTCCGATCCTGGCCAGCGCCATGGATGGAGTGGTGGACGTGCGTTTTGCCGTGGAAATGAGCAAGCTCGGCGGTTTGGCGGTGCTCAATCTTGAAGGCGTCCAGACGCGCTACAAAAATCCCTCGGAAGTGCTCGAGAAAATCGTCCAGGCGGACAAGAACGAAATAACTGCTCTCTTGCAAAAAATTTATCAGGAACCGGTGCAGCCGGAATTGATCGGGGCGCGGGTGCGGCAAATCAAGGATGGCGGCGCGATCGCGGCGGTGAGTTCGATTCCACAACGCGCAGCGGAATTCGGTGCCATCGCCCAGGAAGCGGGAGCCGATGTCTTCGTCGTGCAAAGCACGGTCTCAACCGTGCAACATATTTCATCAGAATATAAATCACTCGATCTCGCGAAATTCTGTCGGGAAATGCGGATTCCCGTGATCGTTGGCAACACCGTCGGCTATGATGTGACGTTCGAGATCATGAGCTGTGGACCGGCCGCGGTTCTGGTGGGAGTCGGGCCGGGAGCAGCTTGCACTTCGCGCGGGGTCCTCGGCCTTGGCGTGCCGCAAGTTACGGCCACCGTCGATTGCGCGGCCGCGCGCGACGCCTATTTCAAAAAAACTTCCCGCTTTGTCCCGATCATCACCGACGGCGGGATGAGCAAAGGCGGGGATGTTTGCAAGGCGTTCGCCTGCGGGGCCGACGCCGTTATGGTGGGAAGCGCCTTTGCCAAAGCCCATGAAGCGCCGGGACGCGGTTATCATTGGGGTATGGCGACTCCACATGCGAATCTCCCTCGCGGGACACGGATCAGAGTTGGCGCGACCGGATCGTTGAAACAAATCCTGTTCGGTCCCGCCGAAGTGGACGACGGCAGCCAGAATTTGGTCGGCGCC
>Ga0137412_10001299_pt1 | contig 19208 bp, 16 predicted proteins | sample CZODoug2_1_16fun_FD_122160 | JGI IMG/M metagenome (GOLD analysis project Ga0137412, IMG submission 122160) | Vadose zone soil fungal communities from Angelo Coast Range Reserve, California, USA - CZODoug2_1_16fungal (Hybrid Assembly) | ecosystem: Environmental > Terrestrial > Soil > Vadose zone...
ATCGTGCGCTGGCACATGGCGGTTATGCCGGCCCAGTTGCCCGCCTTCACGTCCGAAGCCGGGCACAACCAGGAACCACCGACCGCCAGCACATTGGGTTCGGCCAGCCACGCCGCCGCGTTGGCCTCGCCGACGCCACCGGTGGGACAGAAGCGGGTATTTGGAAACGGACCCGCCAGGGCCCGCAGCCCCTTGATGTCGCCTGCCTGCTCGGCCGGGAAGAATTTGGCGAGATCGAAGCCGCAGGCGAGCGCCTGCATCAGCTCCGACGCCGTCGCAATTCCCGGCGCAAAGGGCAAGGAGCTCTCGGCGGCGGCCTTCAGCAGGTCGGCCGTGGCGCCCGGGCTGATGCCGAACTTGACGCCGAGCGCCTCGGCGCGCGCGAGATCGGCGGGACCAAGGATGGTGCCGATGCCGACGATCGCGTCCGGCACCTCGGCCATGATCGCCCGCGCCGCGTCGATCGCAACCGGCGTCCGCAGCGTGACTTCCAGGGTGGCGACGCCGCCCGCGACCAGTGCGCGCGCCAGCGGTACGGCGTCCTCGAGCCGCTCGATGGTGAGGACGGGAATGACCTTGGCCTGCCTGAACAGCGCGGCGAGTTTTTCCTGTCGTGCTGCCGCTGTCATTTCGATGCTCCACGCGATGCCTGGGATACTTTGGTCGGTTTTTTGCTCGATACTACGCGCCGGGTGGCTTGCGGGCGCCGCCTCTTCGAGGGCATGGCGCTGGCCGGGATGATCGCGCCGGGATAGCAGATCACAAGGCCGGCGAGCTGGTGTCCGGCGGACGCGGCGTCGGTCGGAGTAGCGCCCGCGAGCCGGGCGGCGATATAGGCCGCCGCAAAGCTGTCGCCGGCGGCCGTGGTGTCGACCACCGGCTTTGTCACCGGAGAGGCCCTCACCTCGCTCGAGGCGCCGGCAACACGCAGAAGGCTGACTGGCTCGGCAAGCCGCAGCACCACTTCCGCGCTGGGAATCCGCGCCATCAGAGCGGCCGGGCTCTCGTCAGGATAGAGCGCGAGCAGATCTTCGCTCGAAGCCAGCACGATATCGGCCGCTTCAAACGCCGCGCCGAAAGCCTGGCGTGCGATCTTCGGATCGGGCCAGCCGCGGGCTCGAAAATTCGTATCGAACACAAAGCGGGTTCCCAGAAGGCGTGCGCGCTTGATGGCCGCCAACAGGCGCTCGCGTCCGCCTTCATCATAGATCGAGAGCGTGATGGCCGACAGGTAGATGATGTCATAGGTCGTCAGCGAATTGAGGATGTGATCCGTCTGCGGCACGTCCATCAGCCCGCGCGCGGCCGAGTTCTCGCGCCAGTGAAAGAACTGCCGCTCGCCTCTTGCGTCGGTCTGAATCATGTAGAGGCCGGGGAGCTTGCCCGGCATGCGCAGCACCCGCCTTGTTCCCACGCCCTCCGCGGTCCAGGCGGCAATCATCTCGTCGCTCAACGCGTCGTCGCCGAGCGCGGTCAGGTAGTCGACCTTGACGTCGAGCCGCGCGAGGTAGACGGCCGTATTGAGCGTATCGCCGCCGAAGGCGCGCGAATACAGGCCGCGCGCCGCCGCCTGCCTGAGTTCGACCATGCATTCGCCGATGCAGGCTACCCTCGCCATCGCATCACCTGCGGGTCTGTCGCCATCATCCTGGAGCATGATCCGAAAATGTGTGCAGCGCGACGACAACTCGACCGAATCTCAGCGTGCGCTAGTCGACGAACGTACCACCCAATTCGTCCTCGATGTGAATCCGGATGATGTCGTCGAAGGTGCTTTCGGCCGTCGTGAAACCGAGCTGGCGGGCCCGCTTGGCCTCGAAGTTGCGCGGCCAGCCGGCGACGATGCCCATGATGAATTGATCCGGCTCGCGCTTGATCCGCGCCGCCACCTTTTCGCCCGCCACCCGCTTCAGGGCCGCGATCTGCTCGCCGACGGTCGCCGACAAACCCGGCATGGTGAGATTGCGGCGGGTGCCGACCGTGGCAAGGTCCATCGTCGCGGCATGCAGCAGGAAGCCGACCGCGGAACGCGGCGTGGCGTGCCAGTGGCGGACGTCTTCCGATACCGGCAGCACGGCTTCCTTGCCGGCGAGCGGCTCGCGCAGGATGTTGGAGAAGAAACCGGAGGCCGCCTTGTTCGGCAAGCCAGGCCGGATGCAGATGGTCGGCAAACGGATGCCGATGCCGTCCATGAAGCCGCGGCGCGAATAATCCGCCAGCAGCAATTCGCCGATCGCCTTCTGGGTGCCGTAGCTCAACAGCGGCGTATGGAAGAACTCGTCGCCGATCGCCTCGGGGAATGGCGCGCCGAACACCGCGATCGAGGAGGTGAACACCACGCGCGGCTTGTAGCCGCCGCCGACCAGGCGGATCGCATCCAGCAGCATCCGTGTGCCGTCGAGATTGATGCGATAGCCCTTGTCGAAATCCAGTTCGGCCTCGCCGGACACGATCGCCGCGAGGTGGAAGACCACGTCGGGCCGACCAGCGATCAGCTTTTCCGCAAAGCCCGCGACCGCGAAATCGCCGGCCACGACGTCGACGGGGTAACCGGCTTTCTCGGGTTTCGCGGGCGCCACGACATCCTGCAGGGTCAGGCGGCTGATATCGCCGCTGCCGAGCCGGCCGTCGCGCAAGAGCCGTTCAACCAGCTTGCGGCCGACCATGCCGGCCGCGCCCAGGACCAATACGTGCAAGAGCCAACTCCTTGGTTTTGATTTTTAGGCCGGCCCGCGCCTTCACGTCTCCGGCCATCCCGATACATAATGCCCGGCAACGAGGGCGTAAAGGATGACCGGCGGTGGCGAGCCCGCCTGCGCGCTCGCCTTCAGTTCAGCGCCGTCCTGCGCCGGGCCGATGCGCGGGGAATACCGCCCGACCCGCCACGGCCTCAGCCTCGATAGATGCGCTTCAATTGCCGCTCGGCATCCTCCATCGAGGCCTTCACATCCTTTGCGCCGGTGCAATAATTGGCGAACATGTCGACCACGATGAAGTCGGCGATCGCGGCCGCCGCCTTCTCGCCGGGCGTGCCGACGCCGGAGGCCGGCAGCGCACGCTTCGAGGCCTGCCCGAACACGGCGTTCTTCGGATCGGCCGTCCAGACGGGCGCGGAGTCATAGGCGTTGAGCGTATGGGTCAGGTAACCCCGCGCGCCCGACAGCCACTTCTCGAAATTCTCCTTCTCCAGCATGAACGCGATGAAGGCTTTCGCGGCGTTTGGATATTTGCAGAAGTTGAAGGCGAGAATAGGCACCGCAAGCTGTAGTTCGGTCGGCTTGCCGATCGGCCCGACCGGCCACAGCGCATGGTCGATGTCCGCGGCCATGTCCTTTTTCACCGGATCGTCCTTGGCCGCGACATAGATCGAGATGCCGTTCGAGGTCAGGTACAATTCGCCGGCCAGGAACGCCTTGTTGTTGGAGGAATCGTTCCAGGACGCAACGCCGGAGATGAAGGTCGCCGACAACTCCTTGGCATATTCGAGCGCCTTCGCGGTCTCCGGCGAATTGATGATGACCTTGTCGTCCTTGTCGACGGTCCAGCCGTTGTAGCCCCAGAGGATGTTGTGCACCCAGGCATTGGCGTCGCCGGTGGCGTGGCCGAGCGCGAAACCCGCCGGCGTATTGTTCTTCTTCAGCGCCTTGCAGAGCTCCAGATAGGCCGGGAAATCCGAAGGAACCTGCTTGAAGCCCGCCTTCTCGACCGCCGATTTGCGATAGGTCAGGTAGCCGCCGATGGTCGCAACGGGAATGCCGAGCCAGTCCTCGCCATGTTTGCAGGTCTTCTGCGCTGCGTCAGTCCAGCCGCCGTACTTCTTGCCGAGATAGTCGGCGACGTCGTTCATGATCAGGACTTTGGTCGGGAATAGCTGCGGCAGCGTGTGCAGGCCCCAGGCGAGGTCGAGACCTGCCCCGGTATTGGCGGCCACCGCGGCCTTCGGCTGCACGTCCTCGAAGGACTCGCTGAACACCGTCATCTCGGTGCCGGTGGCAGCCTTGAAGGCGGCGACCATGGCGTTGAAGGCGTCATCCTCGGCCGGAACGAAACGTTTCCAGCGCATCATGGTCAGCTTGGCGCCGGGCTCCGCCTTCCACGGCGCGCTCTGCGCCCACGCCTTGGCGAAATCAAACAGCGCCGGTCCGGTCAGCGCACCGGCCGCCGCCAGCGCTGTGCCGCCTTGAACCAAGGCACGACGGGTGAATTCCTGCATGGCCACTCCCTCCCCGATTTTTTATGATGCTGATGATAGTGCTATTGCCGCTCCTGCTTCTCCGGTTCGAGCGCGAAGCCCGCAACCGCAACCCGTTGATTTCGATTTTCGTGGCAGCCTTGCCTATTCCTTCACGGCGCCGGTCATGGCCGACACGTAGTGCTCGACGAAGAAAGCATAGAGGATCACCAGCGGCAGCGAGCCGACCAGGGCGCCGGCCATCAGCGATCCCCATTTGTAGATATCACCGTCGACGAACTCGTTGACGATGGCGACCGGCACCGTCTTGTTCGGCGTCGACTGCAGGAAGGTCAGCGCATAGATGAACTCGTTCCAGCACAGTGTGAACGAGAAGATGAAGGCCGAGATCAGGCCGGGAATGGCAAGCGGCAGGATGATCTTGACCAGGATCTGCCAGCGGCTGGCGCCGTCGATCAACGCGCATTCCTCCAGCTCATAGGGGATGGTCTTGAAATATCCCATCAACAGCCAGGTCGAGAACGGAATCAGCAGCGTCGGATAGACCAGGATCAGCGACAGCGGCGAGTCGAACAGCCCATAGGCCTGGATCACGGAGGCCAGCGGAATGAACAGGATCGAGGGCGGCACCAGATAGGCAAAGAAGATCAGGACGCCCACGGTGTCTGCGCCCTTGAAGCGCAGCCGCACGATGGCATAGGCCGCAAGCACGCTGGCGAAGATCGAGAGCGTGGTGGCGCCGACCGCCACATACATCGTGTTCCAGAGCCAGCGCGGATACTGCGTCTCGAACAGCAATTTGCTGATGTGCTTGAAGGTCGGATGGATCACCCAGAACGGGTTGAACTTCTCCATGTCGATCAACTGCTCGTCCGGCTTGATGGACGTCAACGCCATCCAGTAGAACGGAAACAGCAGCACGATCAGGATCACGAACAGCGGCAGATACAGCGTCACCAGCCGCCGCGGCAATGACTCCAGATAGCTCATGCCGTCGGTCTCGTCGCTCTGGACGGTGACGGGCGCTTTCGCGGGCAGGATTGAATCAGTCATTGTTCGATCCTTGCTGCCACTTGCGGCGCTGCATGCCGAACCACGAAATCGCGATCGCCGCCGCCAGGAACGGGATCATGGCGGTCGCGATCGCGGCACCCTCGCCCAGCCTGCCTGAGATGATGCCGCGCTGATAGCTTAAGGTCGCCATCAGATGGGTCGCGTTCACGGGGCCACCGCGCGTCAGCGCCCAGATCAACTGGAAGTCGGTGAAGGTGAACAGTACCGAGAAGGTCATGACGACGGCGATGATCGGCGTCAGCAATGGGTAGGTGATGAAGCGGAAACGCTGCCAGCTGGTGGCGCCGTCCAGGGTCGCCGCCTCGTAGAGCGAGGGCGACACGGTCTGCAATCCCGCCAGCAGCGTAATCGCGACGAACGGCACGCCGCGCCAGATATTGGCGAAGATCACGCTGCCGCGCGCCCAGTTGGTGTCGCCGAGGAAGTTGATGTTGTGGGTGATCAGGCCGAGCTTGATCAGCGACCACGAGATGATCGAGAATTGAGAATCGTAGATCCACCAGAACGCGATCGCCGACAGCACGGTCGGCACGATGAAGGGGATCAGGACGATGGACCGGATCAATGCCTTGAACGGCATATGCCGGTTCAACAGCAAAGCGAGATAGAGGCCGATCGCGAATTTGAACGCGCTGGCGACGATCGTGTAGAGCAGCGTGTTGAACACCGACAGCCAGAAAATGGAATCATCCCACAGCCACTGGTAGTTCTCCAGGCCGATGAAAATGCCGCCGCGGCCGATCCGTTCGTCGGTGAAGCTCATCCAGACACCGAGGAACAGCGGATAGGCCAGGAACAGGATCAGGAATGCCGCGGCCGGCATCATGAACCACAGTGCCACCCAATTGCGATTGGTGCGCAGCCGCAACCATAGCGACGGCGTATCAACGCCGGCTACGGGTACGGGCATCGATGTCTGAACCGTGCTCATTCCGCTCCCAACTCCAAACCCATGTGCATCGAGCCTCTTGTGCTTCGAGCCTCGTGCTCTTCTTGAAGCTCTCTGGGACGACGCCCGGCCTTATGGACGCCGTCCCGATCTCGTGATCGAACGTCCGGCGCGGCGAACCGCGCCGGCTAATCTTACGCGCGGAAGATGCGCTTGGCGGAACGTTCCGCCGAGGCCATCGCCGTCTTCACGTCCTCGCGCCCGGTGCAGTAATTCGCGAACATGTCGACCACCACGAAGTCGGCGATCGCGGCCGCGGCGTTCTCGCCGAGCTTGCCGATGCCGGCAGGCGTCGTCGCCGTGGCCGCCACCTCGCGATACGGCGTGTTCTTCGGGTCGGCCGTCCAGATCGGGTTGGCGTCATAACCTTTCAGGAAGTGCGACAGGTAGCCCTGCGCCGCCTCGATCCACGGATTGAACTGTTCGGGCTCCAGCAGGAAGGCGGTGAAGGCCTTGCAGGCCTGCGGGTATTTCGAGAAGTTGAACACCAGGATCGGGAAGCCGAGATGCATTTCCCGGGTCTTGCCGTCCAGGCCCACCGGCAGATGCGAGTGGTTCATGTCCTCGGCGATCTGCTGATTTTCCTTCTTGGCCGTGACATAGATCGAGATGCCGTTGGTCGTCAGATAGAGCTGGCCGGCCAGGAACGCCTTGTTGTTGGAGCTGTCGTTCCAGGACGCGGTGCCCGGCACGAAATTGTCGTACAGGCCCTTGACGTATTCCAACGCCTTGGCGGTCTCCGGCGAGTTGATGACGACCTTGTTGTCCTTGTCGATCAGGTTGCCGCCATGCGCCCACAGCGCCCAATGCGTCCAGCCATTGGCGTCGCCCGAGGCGTGCCCGAGCGCCATGCCGGCGGGCGTGCCGTTCTTGCCCATGGCCTTGACGAGTTCGGCAAAGCCGCCGAGGTCCTTCGGAAATTCCTTGAAGCCGGCCTTCTCCATCGCGGAGATGCGGTAGTTCACCAGACCGCCGGTGGCGGCCACGGGAATGCCGATCCATTTGCCGTCAAGCTTGCCATAGGCCTCGCCCGAGGACGTCCAGCCGCCGCACTTCTTGCCGAGATAGTCGGCGACGTCGGTCATATCGACGCATTTGTTGGGGAACAGGAACGGCAGCGTATAGAGGCCCCAGACCATGTCGAGGCCCTGCCCGGTGTTTGCCGCAACCGAAGCCTTGGGCTGGATGTCGTCATAGGATTCATTGGAGACGTTGATGGTGACGCCGGTGGCCTTCTGGAAGGCGTCGACGATCTTCATGAACGCGACGTCCTCGGCCTCGACGAAACGCTTCCAGCGCAGCAGGTTGATCTTGGCGCCGGCTTCCGGCTTCCATTGCGAAGCCTGCGCCCAGGCCTTGGCGTAGCCCAATAGCTGATCGCCCGACATGGTCGCCGCGGCCGCCAGCAGCGTGGCGCCGCCCTTGATCAGCGAACGTCGGTCGGTCTTGAAACTCGTCATATGTAGTCTTCTCCCATTATTTATCTTGATTGATTTTCTTCTAAAGCCCCGGTCACAAACGCTGGCCGGTATCCTTGTCGAACAGATGGGCGGCGGACGCGCGCGGCAGCAAATGGATCTTCTCGCCCGGGCTCACCTCGTGGCGGTCGCGAAACACCGCGATGATGTCCTGGGTGCCGATCCGCGCCACCACCTGGGTTTCCGACCCCGTCGGTTCGACCACGACGACCTCGGCCTCGATGCCGTCGCTCGCCAATTCCAGATGTTCCGGCCGCACGCCATAGGTGACGGGATGGCCATCGGAAGCCGCCGGTGCGTTGACCAGCGGCAATCTGGCACCGTTCTCGGTCTCCACATAGGGTTGGCCGTTGGACTTGAGATGGCCTTTGAGGAAGTTCATCGCCGGCGAACCGATGAAGCCCGCGACGAACTGGTTGTCGGGCCGGTCATAGAGTTCGAGCGGCGAGCCCATCTGCTCGATGATGCCGTCATGCATCACGACGATCTTGTCGGCCATGGTCATGGCCTCGATCTGGTCGTGGGTGACATAGACGGTCGTGGTCTTGAGCCGCTGGTGCAGTTCCTTGATCTCGGTGCGCATCGCAACGCGCAGCTTGGCGTCGAGGTTGGACAACGGCTCGTCGAACAAAAACACCTGCGGATCGCGCACGATGGCGCGTCCCATCGCCACGCGCTGGCGCTGGCCGCCGGACAATTGCCGGGGATAGCGGTCGAGCAGCGGGGTCAGCGCCAGGATTTCGGCCGCGCGCGCCACGCCCTTCCTGATCTCGTCGGCGCCCGCCCCGCGCAGCTTCAGCGAGAAGCCCATATTGTCGGCCACCGTCATATGCGGATAGAGCGCATAGTTCTGGAACACCATCGCGATGTCGCGCTCTTTGGGCTGGACATTGTTGACGACGCGCTCGCCGATCGAGATCGTCCCGGAGGTGATGTTCTCAAGCCCCGCGAGCATGCGCAGCAAGGTCGATTTGCCGCAGCCGGAGGGGCCGACCAGCACGACGAATTCGCCGTCCTCGATCGGAATCGAGACGCCATGCAGCACCTCGAAACCGCCAAACGATTTCCGGACGTCGCGAATCTGTACGGACGACATACACTCCCTCCTGGTTACCGGCTCCCGCGGTCGACGCCGCGGTCTTGCCCTTGTTGCTCAGGCTCTTATCAGACTTTTTTGAGGATGTCGTTGGATCAAAGTCGTAGGTCCAAAAAGTGGTAAGTTTTGAAAGCGCTTATCGTCTTGCAAGGTAGTCTTGCCCACCATCTCCGAATTTGCGAAGTCGGGCCCATGATGTAAACATCGGCCCTCAATCAGAACGACGCACAAGGACGCTCCATAAAAAGGCGTGTGCACTGCGGGAGAAACCATGAACAAGCCGCTCACCGGCGTCACCAGGCGCAAACTCCGTTCCCGCGAATGGTTCAACAACCCTCATAACCCGGGCATGACCGCGCTCTACCTCGAGCGTTACCTCAATTACGGCCTGACCCGCCAGGAATTGCAGTCCGGCATGCCGATTATCGGCATCGCCCAGACCGGCAACGACCTGTCGCCCTGCAACCGCCATCATCTCGAATTGGCACACCGGGTCCGCGAGGGCATCCGCGCCGCCGGCGGTATCGCCATGGAGTTTCCGACCCACCCGATCCAGGAGACCGGCAAGCGTCCGACCGCGGCGCTCGACCGCAACCTCGCCTATCTCGGGCTGGTCGAAATCCTGTTCGGCTACCCGCTGGACGGCGTCGTGCTGACGACGGGCTGCGACAAAACAACGCCGGCCTGCCTGATGGCGGCGGCGACCGTCAATCTGCCGGCCATCGTGCTCTCGGGCGGGCCGATGCTGAACGGCTGGCATGACGGGCAGCGCTCGGGCTCCGGCACCGTGGTCTGGAAGTCGCGCGAGCGGCTCGCCGCCGGCGAGATCGACTATGAGGAGTTCATGAACATCGTGGCCTCCTCGGCCCCCTCGGTCGGCCATTGCAACACCATGGGCACCGCCTCGACGATGAATTCGCTGGCCGAAGCGCTCGGCATGTCGCTGCCCGGCTGCGCCGCGATCCCCGCGCCCTATCGCGAGCGCGCCCAGATCGCCTACGACACCGGACGGCGCATCGTCGACATGGTCTGGGAGGATCTGAAGCCCTCGGACATCCTGACGCGGGAGGCGTTCGAGAACTGCATCGTGGTCAATTCCGCGATCGGCGGCTCGACCAATGCGCCGATCCATATCAACGCGCTGGCCCGCCATGTCGGCGTGGAGCTGTCGATCGACGATTGGCAGACCCACGGCCATGACGTGCCGCTACTCGTGAACATGCAGCCGGCCGGCTTCTATCTCGGCGAGGAATTTCACCGCGCCGGCGGCGTGCCGGCCGTGGTGCGCGAACTGATGGCCCACAAGCGCATCCATGAAGATGCCAAGACCGTCAACGGCCGCTCCATGGGCGACAATTGCCGCGAGGCGACCAAGCCCGATGGCGACGTCATTTATGGCTACGACAAGCCGCTGGTGAAGGATGCGGGCTTCCTGGTGCTGCGCGGCAACCTGTTCGATTCCGCGATCATGAAGACCAGCGTGATCTCCAAGGAATTCCGCGACCGCTATCTCTGCAATCCGAAGGACCTCAACGCCTTCGAAGGCCGCGCCATCGTGTTCGAGGGTCCGGAGGATTATCACGCGCGGATCGACGATGCCTCGCTCGACATCGACGAGCACTGCGTGCTGTTCATCCGCGGCGCCGGGCCGATCGGCTATCCCGGCGGCGCCGAGGTCGTCAACATGCAGCCGCCGGCCGCGCTGATCAAACGCGGCATCCTGGCGCTGCCCTGCATCGGCGACGGACGGCAATCCGGCACCTCGGGCTCGCCCTCGATCCTCAACGCCTCGCCGGAGGCCGCCGCCAATGGCGGACTGGCAATCCTGAAGACCGGCGACAAGGTCCGCATCGACCTCAACAAGGGCAGCGCCAACATCCTGATTTCGGAAGCCGAGGTGAAGCAGCGCCACGCGGAGTTGAAGGCCAAGGGCGGCTTCCCCTACCCGGCCAACCAGACGCCATGGCAGGAGCTCTATCGCAACACCGTCGGCCAGCAATCCACCGGCGCCTGCATGGAATTCGCCACGCGCTATCACGATATCGCGGGCCAAGTCGGCGTGGCCAGGGATAATCACTGACGGTTTCTGTCATTCCGGGACGCGCGTAGCGCGGGCCCGGAATCCATACTCCCGATCGTGGTTATGGATTCCGGGCTCGCGACTACGTCGCGCCCCGGAATGACGAAGAGTAAAAGGAGAACAAGAAAATGTCAGACCGCCTCAAGGGCAAACGCGCTTTCGTGACCGCCGCGGCCGCCGGCATCGGCCGCGCCTGTGCGCTGGCTTTCGCGCGCGAGGGGGCGAGCGTGTTCGCGACCGATCTCGACGAAAAGGCGGTTGTCGCGCTCAAGAATGAAGGCATCGCCGACGCCTCGAAGCTCGACGTGCGCGACAGCGCGGCGGTGGCGGATCTCGCCAGGCGGGTCGGCAAGGTCGATATCCTGCTCAACGCCGCGGGCTTCGTGCATCACGGCACGGTGCTGGAATGCTCCGACGAGGACTTTGACTTCTCCTTCGACCTCAACGTCAAGTCGATGCACCGCACGATTCGCTCGTTCCTGCCGGGCATGCTCGAACAGGGCCGCGGTTCGATCGTCAACATCGCGTCCGCCGCCGGCGTGTTCAAGGCGGCGCCCAACCGCTATGTCTACGGCGCCACCAAGGCCGCGGTCGCGGCGCTGACCCGCTCGGTGGCGGCCGACTTCGTCTCCAAGGGCGTGCGCTGCAACTGCATCTGCCCCGGCACCATCGAAACGCCCTCGATGCTGGAGCGGGCGGCCGCCGCCGGCCCCAATGGACGCGAGATGTTCGTATCAAGACAGCCGATGGGACGGCTCGGCACCGCGGAAGAGATCGCCGCGCTCGCGGTCTATCTCGCCAGCGACGAGAGCGCGTTCACCACCGGCGTGGCGCATGTCATCGACGGCGGCTGGACGTTGTAAGTTACTATCCGTCATTCCGGGATGGTCCGAAGGACCAGACCCGGAATCTCGAGATTCCGGGTTCGCGCTTCGCGCGCCCCGGAATGACGGAGAAAATTCAAATCGGGATAAAGGACCTCCCCCATGAACAAGATCGATCTGGACGGCCGGTGCGCCGTCGTCACCGGCGGGGCGCAGGGGTTTGGGCGCGCGATCGCGGAGCGGTTCGTGGCCTCCGGCGCCAGGGTCGCGATCTGGGATCATGACGACAGACTGGCGGAAAAGACTGCCAAGGAAATCAACAAGGAGATTGGCTCAGCCGTCACCGCGCTCACGGTCGATGTCACCGACCTCGCCGCGGTGGAGAAGACGCGCGACGAAACGCTGAAGGCGTTCGGCAAGATCGACATTCTCGTCAACAATGCCGGCATCGCGGGCGTCAACAAGACGGTCTGGGAGACCGATCTCGAGGAATGGCGCAAGGTGCTGCGCATCAATCTCGACGGCCCCTTCATCTGCTGCAAGGCAGTAGTGCCGGCGATGCTCAAACAGGGCTATGGCCGCATCGTCAACATCGCTTCCATCGCCGGCAAGGAGGGCAATCCCAACGCCGCGCATTATTCGGCCTCGAAAGCCGGCCTGATCGCACTGACCAAATCGCTCGGCAAGGAATTGGCCGGCCACGACATCGTGGTCAACGCGGTGACCCCGGCCGCGGCCAAGACCGCGATCTTCGACCAGCTCACGCAGCAGCATATCGACTTCATGCTGTCGAAGATTCCGAAAAACCGTTTCGTGCTGGTGGAAGAACTCGCCGCGATGGTGGCGTGGCTTGCGTCGGCGGATTGCTCGTTCTCGACCGGCGCGGTGTTCGACATTTCCGGCGGGCGCGCGACGTATTGAGTGGACGCTCCTCATGGTGAGGAGTGCAAAGCGCGTCTCGAACCATGAGGCCCGACTGTGGCCTCATCCTTCGAGACGCATCGCTTTGCGATGCTCCTCAGGACGAGGAGCAATCATAAGGGATCGTTGCTACCAGCGGTGACACCATGACCCAAGACGGCATGACCCAAGAAGGCGGATGCCTGTGCGGCGCGGTTCGTTTCAAGGCCGAGGGCGAGCCGATCAATGTGCGGATCTGCCATTGCCGCAATTGCCAGAAGGCGATGGGATCGCCGTTCTTTGCCCGCGCACTGTTCAAACAGAGCGCGCTGACGGTCGAAGGCGCGACCTCCCGCTACGCCACCTCGGAACGGGTCGAGCGGGTGTTCTGCAAGACGTGCGGCACGCGGCTGTTTTCGTGGCGAACCGACGGCTCGGCCGCCGGGGTCGCGCTCGCCACATTCGACGACCGCAACGCCTTCGCGCCGACCGAGCACATCTGGGTCTCGGGAAAAATGACATGGCTCAGATTCGACGACGGATTGCCGCAATATCCGGAGACAGTGCCTTAAGCATCTCTGCCCTTCACTTCGACCTTTGCCGCAACCTTTGTTCCAATTCGTGATATGTCCCCCGGACCATAACAGCCGGACACCCGCATTTTGAACATTTCCCTTTACGACCTGTCGGTCTGGGTCCTGCCGCTGGTCATCGCCATCACCTTTCATGAGGCGGCCCACGGCTTCGTCGCGCATGCTTATGGCGACGACACAGCCTGGAATCTCGGCCGCGTCAGCTTCAACCCGCTGCGGCACATCGACCCCTTCGGCACCCTCATATTACCGGCGCTGCTGCTGCTGTCGCACTCGCCGTTCCTGTTCGGCTATGCCAAGCCGGTCCCGGTGAATTTCCGGGCGCTGCGCGATCCGCGGATCGGCATGGTAATGGTGGCGCTGGCCGGCCCCGGGACCAACATCCTGCTTGCGCTGGTGGCCGCCGCGGCGTTTCACCTGATGGGTTTCGTCCCCGCAAATGCCGCCCAATGGGTCGCCGACAATTTGCAAAACGCGGTGCTTATCAACGTCCTGCTCGCGGTCTTCAATATGATGCCGATCCCGCCGCTCGACGGCGGCCGGGTCGCGGTCGGCCTGCTGCCGCGATTCCTCGCGATGCCGCTGGCCCGGCTGGAACCCTTCGGAATGCTGATCCTGATCGGAATTTTGATCCTGCTCCCCTTGGCGGGCTCGCAGTTCGGTCTAAATCTTGATGTTATATCGGCCATACTCCGAGAATCGACCGATTATATCATTCGGCTAATCCTTATTTTAACCGGTAACGCCTGATCGGAGCATGGGCGACATAGACCCGAGGCCGTCTTGGTCAAAGCTGCTGATATGATGATCGCGCGTCGCGCCGATACGCGTGCCCGTGCGGATTTTGCCACCTGGAAGATGATTGCCAAGCTGAACGGGGCCTCTTCGCTTCCCGCCGAGGCCCAGAACTTCCTGTCGAGCTACAAGGCGCTGCTCGGCGAGATGCCGGAGGCGGACGCCACCGAAGCCACCATCCACCTGATGTACAAGACCTATTATGCCGAGATGGGCGGCGTCGGGACGCCGCCTGAAGTGCGCTCCGGCCCGGCCGAACCGGTGGCGGACAATGTGACGGCATTCCGCCGGCCTCCCGCCCGGCCGAAGCCGGCCGCTTCGGGCGTGAACGCCAAGCCTCGGCTTCCGGTCATGCTGATCTTTGCCTGCCTGGTCGTGGTCTATGTCGCGATCCGGTATTATTGGCGGTAGCCTGGGACTGTGCGAGCCAAACCTCAGATCAACCCTTGCCCTTGACGCGGAAGATCACCGGCAAAGTGAAGGTCAGCCCCTCGTCGGCGACCAGCGGCGGCGGCTGGGGGACCGGATCGGAGCGCTTGAGCATCGAAAGCGCGGCGGCATCGAAGGCCGGATCGCCCGATCCCTTGACCACGCTGCTCGACAGCACATGGCCCATCCGGTCGAGCACGAAGCTGACGAGGATCTCGGCGCCCTTCAGCGCATTCGCCGGGTAGCGCTTGTGCTTGTCGAGATGCGCCATCAGTTCGCGCTGCCAGGTCGCCCGCACGCGCTGCGCGCTCTCGCCGGTGCCCTGCGCCGGCGCGACCGAGCGCGGCCCCTCTGGAATGTTCTCGGAACTCGGGGCCGCGGTGGCCTCCGCCGCGATCGATTCCTGCGAGGCTTGGGTCTGCACGGCGGCGATCTTGGCGTCCTCCTCCACCGGCTTCTTGGCGTTGTTCTGCGTCACGACCCGGTCGGGATCCTCGGTCTCGGTCGGCGTGTCCTTGGGCAGGTCGGTGTCCTTGACCTCCGCCTTCTGTTCGGCGAGCGCGGGCGAGGCGACGGCGGCTTCGGAGTCCGGACCCGGCGGCAGGTCGGTCGCTTCGCGGTGCGGCGAGGTCAATTCCAGCCCGACCTCGATGGCGGGTGCGCCCAAGGATTCGTCCGAATCCTCGTTCTGCAGATGCGCCAAAGCGAACGCCGCGCCGCCGACGTGAAGCCCGAGTGCGACGAGCCCCGCACACAGCCACAATGGCCGCGATGTGTTTCGTCCGGTGTCGAGCTCGGTCATCCCGATCTGCCGTTGCTTTAGGGTTTTGCGGCCTGTGCCGGCGCGGCCTGCGCCGCCGCCTCCGGAACGCCTTCCAATGCCACCAGCTTGATCTTGCCATAGCCGCCGGCGCGCAGCACTTCAAGCACGTCCATCAGTTCGCCATAGGGCACCGCGCGGTCGGCGCGCAGGAAGATGAAGCTCTCCTTGCTGATGTCGGCCATCGCATCCAGCGAGCGCGCCAGGTCGACGCGCTTGACCGGCGTCTCGCCGATCGCCACCGCGAGATCGGGCTTGATCGTCACATAGGTCGGCTTGTCCGGCTTCTTCTGGGGCGTCGCCGTCGAGGATGGCAGATCGATCGGCAGGTCGACCGTCGACAGCGGCGCCGCCACCATGAAGATGATCAGCAATACCAGGATGACGTCGATGAACGGCGTGACGTTGATCTCGTGCGTCTCGGCGAAATCGCCGTCATCGTCCAGATCATTATCGGCGATCGAAATGGCCATTGCCTTGCTCCCGCCCTATTCCGCCGCCCGCACATGCGCAGCGCCATGGCTGCGGTCGAGATCGCGCGACAACAGCCGTGCAGCAGTGCCCGAGGAGCGGCTGACCAGTTCGAGATAGGCTTTGGTCACCCGCGAGAAGTGATTGTAGATGATGACGGCGGGGATCGCGGCGGCCAGACCAACAGCGGTCGCGAGCAGCGCCTCGGCGATGCCGGGCGCGACGACCGCGAGATTGGTGGTCTGCGACTTCGAGATGCCGATGAAGCTGTTCATGATGCCCCAGACGGTGCCGAACAGCCCGACGAACGGCGCGGTGGCGCCGATGGTGGCCAAAAGCCCCATGCCGATCCGGATCCGGCGCGATTCGGCGCGGGTGATCTCCGCGAAACTCGACGCCGCGCGCTCCTTGATGCCGCTGTCACTGGAAATACCGGCCGACATCCGCGCCTCGCGCATCGCCGCGTTGAGCAGCGACGACAGCACGCTGTCCTTGGCGCCGAGCGAAAGCTGCGCGTCCGCGAGCGAGCGCGCCTCGGCCAACTTGCGAAGCGCCTTCCGCAGCCGGCCCTTGAGCGCCGACAATTCGATCGTCTTGGCGATCAAGACCGTCCAGGTCACCAGCGAGGCGAACACCAGCCCGATGATCACGCCCTTGACCACGATATCGGCCGACAGGAACATCGACCACGGCGACAATTCATGCAGGCCCGGCATCGCCGCCCTCAGCGAACGCGCGGCTCCTTCGGACGCGGCGGCCGGCGGCGTCTCCGGCATGGCCTGCGGCACGGCGGTCGCTGAAGGTTGCGACGGCGGGGAAGGCTGCGGCGCCGCGGCCGGCTGCTGCGCCAGCGCCACCGACATCACAGACAGGGACATCACCGACAGCGACACCGGCGATACCGACACGAGCGACGCGATCGTCAACGCGGTGAGCAACTTAAGAATCGTTCTAAACATTACTGCACCGTCTCCGCTCGGCCACGAGCATTTGCATATGCCGGGTACCTTGACCGTTTCAAGGTGATTTCCCTGCCGCAACGCGATGTTGAGAGCGAATCTAAGTGCGATGCGATAGCCGGCGGTCGACATCAATTTTCGTCAAGCATCTGACCCCGATGCTCGGTATTCCGCAACTGGCGCAAACGGGCTCCCTTGGGTCGCGACCCAAGGGAGGTTTTTCGGAAAGTTTTTCGTGTCGGTAGTTCCTCATGGTGAGGAGGCGCATTAGCGCCGTCTCTGGACGATGCCTTCGCATCGCCAAGCGAACCATGAAGGCCCCGCTGCTACTTCCGGGGCCTCGTCCTTCGAGACGCTTGCTGGCGCAAGCTCCTCAGGATGAGGGGATAAAGCTCGTTCTGACGCAGTAGGCTTACTTCAGACTAGAATTTGTAGGTCGCCCTCACGCGGACGGTGCGGCCCTGCCCCGGCGAAATGTTGTTGTTGCCGTCGGCCGAGGCCCAATAGCCCTTGTCGAAGATGTTCTCGACATTGAGCTGGGCCCGCCAATGCTCGTCGATCGTCGCATAGAGCGCGGCGTCGAAGCGGACAAAGGAGGGTAGTCTCACCGTATCGTCCGACGACGCAAAGGAGTCGCCGAAATAGATCACGCCAACGGCCGCCGCCCATACCGGATTGATCTGATATTTATTCCACCATGCGAACTGGTTGTACGGCACGAGCTGAACGCGATTGCCGGGGACCACCGTGGCGGACGTGGCGCCCGTGATCCGGGCGTCCGTATAGGCGTAAGCCAGCGACGATTGCCACTCGTCCGTGACGTAGCCCGTCAGGCCGGCCTCAAAGCCTTTGACCTCCGTGCTGCCCGACGGGAAGAAGAATCCCGGATTGTTGCCGTCGGCGATCGGCTGGTTGGTCCGGTTCAAGTCGTAGACAGCCGTCGAAAACAGCAGCTTCGGGTTGATGTTCCACTTCAGCCCGACTTCCTTGTTCTCGAACTTCTGCGGTTCGAGAATCAGGGTGCCGTTGCTCAGCGAGCTGAACTGGTCGCCTGAGGCCGGCAGGTAGGACACGCTGTACATCCCGTAGATCGACAGGTTGTCGACCGGCTTGAGGATAATCGCCGCCTGCGGCGACAGCTTCTCGTCGACCCTGGCCCGGTTGGTGTTGGTATTCATGTCAAGCGCCGACATGTCGAAGCGGTCGTAGCGGACCCCGCCGATCAACTGCAGCCAGCGCGTGATTTCGACGGTGTCGCGAACATAGCCCGACTGGACGTTGAGTTGATAGCTGCTGTTCGAGTCGGCCGCTGTCACGCCGTCCGTGTTGGTCGCCGTGAAGTGGTGAACGAAATTGATGGGCCCGAAAAAGGTCGGCGCGAACGGGTTTGCGACAATCGTGTTGGTACCGTTCGGGAACAGGCCGGTGTTGCGGATGTCAACGCCGGTCTGCCGACCGAACTCCGTTCCAAAGCCTACGGTGTGGAACAGTGGCCCGGTGGAGGTCTTGTAGGTGAAGTCGGTCTGGTTGAAGACGTTATCGCGATCGGTGGTGTGCTGATAGGCGGCCAGATTGAACGCCGTATCGGCCGGGTTGACAGCCCCTGCCAGCGCGCCATTTCCCGGATACACATTCTGATAGAACTTCTTGTAGTCCGCCGCGATCGTGCCGTTGCGGACGGTCAGTCCGTTCTCGAAATCATGCTCGATGATCGCCATGCCGGTATGAATATCGGTGCGCGCGACATTGAGGCTCGGACTGCCGAAGAACGTGGTCAGATCGCCATTGGGTGCGAACGGCGTGGCCGGATTGAACCGCGTCGCGCCGCCAACCGGCGTTTGCGAAGGATTGCCGCGATCGGCGGTGCGCTCGTCGTGAAAATATTCGTAGCTGAGCTTGATCTTGGTGGTGTCATTGGGCGCGAGCGTCACGGTCGGATTGATGCCGTAACGTTCGAGATGGTTGAAGTCGCGGAACGCGTCGCTGCCCTCGTAGAAGACATTCACGCGCGCCGCCACGTTTTCGTTCACCGCCTGCCCGGCATCGAGGGTGAACCGGCGGTCGCCAAAGGAGCCGCTCTGGGCGCTGGCTTCGTAAACCTTCGTCCCATCGGCTTCCTTGAGGGTCCGGTTGACGAGACCGCCACCCGCGCCGCGCCCGAACGTCAACGCGCTCGGTCCCTTCAGCACTTCGATGCTCTGCGCGTTGTAGAAATCGCGGAAATACTGCACGTCGTCGCGGAAACCGTTGACAAAGAAGTTGGCGCTGGAATCGACGCCGCGGATCACGAGTTCGTCGCGGTTTCCCTCGCCCTGATGCACGGCGACGCTCGGCACGTAGCGGGTGACGTCGGTGAGATTTTGATAGTTCTGATCCTTGATCTGATCCTTGGTGATGACGCTCACCGATTGCGGGATGTTGACCAAAGGGGTGTTGCTCTTGGTCGCAACCGATGTGCTGTTGGCATAGATGCCGACCGTGCCGGTGCGCGCCTCCTGCGTCACCGCAAAGGGTTTTGCCGCCGCCGGCGCGGGCTCCGGCTTTCGCG
>Ga0137412_10001300_pt1 | contig 19200 bp, 15 predicted proteins | sample CZODoug2_1_16fun_FD_122160 | JGI IMG/M metagenome (GOLD analysis project Ga0137412, IMG submission 122160) | Vadose zone soil fungal communities from Angelo Coast Range Reserve, California, USA - CZODoug2_1_16fungal (Hybrid Assembly) | ecosystem: Environmental > Terrestrial > Soil > Vadose zone...
ACGTTCTGAAATCATTGCCTTGCGATATCTTCCTCGGCGCCCACGGCGGTTACTTCGGCCTGGAACAAAAATATCCGCACCTGAAAGCCGGCGCCGCAAACCCATTCATCGATCCCGATGGCTACAAAAAGTTCGTGACTGAAAAAGAACAGGAATTCCGCACGGAATTGGCCAAGCAAACCCTCGCCGCCAAATAAGATGTTGCTGATCCTTCCGCTATTTCCGCGAATAGACTCGGACGTAGTCGACCAGCATTTGTTGCGGGAACTTCGTTGAGGCGTCCGGGTTGCCGGGCCAGCCTCCTCCCACCGCGACGTTCAAAATCAGGAAGAACGGGTGATCGAACACCCACCGAGTACCCGCCGGGAGATCAGCCGGCGTGCGCGTTTCGTACAGGTGCCCGTCGACATAGAAGCGAATTTCTTTGGGCTCCCATTCCACGGCGAATACGTGAAAATCATCGGCAACGTTGCCGCTCGGGAAAGCGTACGGAGCACCCAATGGATGCGCGCCGGAATAGCCAGGCCCATGAATGGTGCCGTGAACTGTCCCCGGCTCAGAGCCAATGTTTTCCATGATGTCGATTTCCCCGCACGCCGGCCACTTCGCCGTCGGGATGTCATCGCCAAGCATCCAAAACGCGGGCCACATGCCTTGTCCTTTTGGGATACGGATACGCGCTTCGAATTTTCCATACTTCTGCGTGAAAAGTTTTTCGGTCTTCAGCCGCGCGGATGTGTACTCGCGCGCCACGCCGTCCGGCCCCGTGAATTTCTCCTGCACCGCGTCGATCACCAGATTGCCCTTCTCCACGCGAGAGTTCGTTCGCCGCGCCGTGTAGTATTCCAGTTCGTTGTTTCCCCAGCCGCTCCCGCCGGTTTCCACGGTCCATTTCTTCGGGTCTGGCGCGGATCCGTCGGGACCATCGAATTCATCGCTCCAGGTGAGCACCCAGTTTGCGTCAGCGCTTTGCACCGGCGCCCCGGCTGCCCCCGTTCCAGCAGCAGCAACAAGAATCGCCGCCGCACTGCCAACGCACGCCACCAATAGACCAAGCCACCCAATCGCCCTAAACCACCGGCCAATCTGACCGAACATTACACATCCTCCTGTTGCGGGGCGCCCCGAACCCGGACGGTTCATCCCTACGAATTCCGGCCTTTCTCACGCCCCAAACTGCCGCAGATGATGATCCACATGCTTGTACATCAACGTCGCCCACTCTTCCGGAGTCATCTGCCCAAAGAATGTATGCGGATGATTGGTGCAGCACTGTGGCCCGCCCGCGCAAAACCGCTCAACCAGCGTAGACAACCGCGTGCATTCCTTTCCCAATTCGCGTTCATCCGACACCACCAGGCTCTTCGCCGTCGGCGCATTCCTGCCCATCGGTTTCTCATCCTTCAGCACCTGCGACTTCACCAGCGGCCCAAGCATCCGCCCCAAAAACATCCGCGGCTCAACCCTGTCCCCGACCGCCCACTCCATCGCCGCCGAACAGTGCGCCATCGCCTGCGGAGCATTCATCTTGCCCCATTGCCGCTCGCTCGTCAGCCCCAGCCGCGCGATCCGCTCCTTCACTTCCTTAGCCGTCACCGCCTCAAAGAGATTTTTCATGACGATGCCCTCCCTCCGCCCACCCGCTGGTAGCATCCTAATCCAAAAATCGCGTGTGGCCCGCGATAAACATTAAAGTTTTACTTTAAATGTCGGCGCGCCGACATTTTCCTCGCTCCCGACATTTTCCCCTTCGCAGGCCTGCCAAAAGCCGTGGTATACTTCTGAAAGTGGCCCCGATCTTCGGATCGGGGCCTTTTTCTTTGTTCCCCAACATTTTGACGGAGAGAGGCTCCCGATGGAACTCAACCTCGGAACTGCGTCCCTGAGCGACGATGTGTTTCTGCGTGCGTTCGAAGCGTGCCAACTGGATCCAGCCAAATTTCACCACGCCGACCACATCCGCCTGGCGTGGCTCTACGTCCATCGCCACGGTGCGCGCGCAGCGGAAGCTTTATTGTTAGACGGAATCCGCAAGATGGCCCAACACGCCGGCGCCCCGCAGAAGTTTCATTACACCATAACCATTGCATGGGCACGACTTGTGGCCGCAGCCTGCTGTAAATCAGATTCGTGCGATTCGTTTTGTGAATGGATAAAGACCCATCCCCAATTTCTGAATAGGTATCTATTGAAGGAGCACTACTCGGCGGGGAAGCTGGAAAGCCTGCAAGCCCGCTGCGGCTGGCTCGGTCCGGATTTGAAGCCGCTGGACTGAACAAGAAAACGCGGCGGAAATTCTGCCTTTTTCTCTCAAAGCATATTACTATTACCGCACGAGAGGGACCCTGCGCTTCGGAGCGTCGCTTCATCTTCAGGAGAGAAGTGGAGTTGACGGTTCCGTGGGCAACCAGGGCGACTCAGGTCGCTTCTAAGCCGAAAGTATCAGGAGAGTAGTGCGCCAGGAAGAGTAACCGCTTTTTGGCGTAAATGGGGGAACATTATTCGTGTGCGGTATATCAGGCTATACCCACCGTCGTGGTGTCTTTAATCCGTCCGCGATCAAGGAATCAACCGATCGATTAATTCATCGGGGCCCGGATCAACAAGGAACTTTTGAGTCCGCCGACGTGTCTCTTGGCGCGGTGCGGCTAAAGATCATCGACCTCGAGGCGGGCGAACAACCGTTTTTTAGCGACGACCGGAAGACCGTTCTCGTTTTCAACGGCGAAATCTACAATTATCGTGAACTCCGGCAAGAACTCCGTGCACTGGGCCACCGTTTTTCTACGCAGAGTGACACAGAGGTTCTCCTCCGGGCCTTCCTCCAGTGGGATACGGACTGCTTCCGTCGCCTGCGCGGCATGTTCGCGGCGGCATTCTGGAACGTCGATCAACGAAGACTTGTTCTGGTCCGCGACCGCGTGGGGATCAAACCTCTTTACGTCTGCCGGTTGGGAGACGACATTTACTTCGGTTCGGAATTGAAGGCGATTCTGTACCATCCGGAAATTCCCCGGCGATTGGACCTCAGCGCCCTCCATCATTATCTGGCCATGAATTATGTGCCCGGCCCATTCACACTGATTGAAGGAATCCAGAAATTGCGGCCCGGATACGTGCTGGAATGGCGAGACGGCATGGTATTGGAGGATCAATACTGGAAGCTGCCCTACGGCCAGAATGAGAATTGGACCCTGCCCGATGCGGAAGAGGCGCTCGACGACCTTCTAAAGCGGTCCATGCAAGACCATTTAATCTCCGACGTGCCGGTGGGCATCTGGCTGAGTGGCGGCATCGATTCTTCGGCGCTTCTTCATTACGCTTCGCAGGCAAGCACAAAACGATTGAACACTTTTTCCATCACATTCCGGGGGCGGAGTTTCGACGAAACTCCGTATATTCACGAGCTGGTGGAGAAATACCACACCGAGCATCAGGAACTGGATCTGAATCCCACGCTTGATCTGCCTTCCGCGATTGAGGAACTCGCTTATTATTCGGATGAACCCTTCGCGGATGCAGGCGCAGTCCCCGTGTGGTTTCTATCCAAACTGAGCCGCCAACGCGTGACGGTGGCGCTGAGCGGCGAAGGAGCGGACGAGCTTTTCGGCGGGTATGTCACCTATAGGGCCGACCATCTTGCGGGCTACGCCAGATTGCTGCCGAGTGCGGCGCGGCGCTCCCTGCTTGCCGCGCTCCGCTATTGGCCGGTGTCCGATGAAAAGATCGGATTAGAGTACAAGGTGAAGAGATTCCTGGAAGGATCGCTGCTCTCACCCGACGAAGCGCATGTGTATTGGAACGGGTCTTTTTCCAGAAGCCAACAGATCGAATTGCTGCTCCGGACCAATGATGCTCGAGTGCAGGATCTATTTGAGTCGGATCTGCCCGAATCGAATGGTGAAGGGAATCTGAGCCGCTTTCTGGCGTTCGATCAAAGATATTATCTGACCGACGACTTGCTGCAAAAAGTCGACCGCATGAGTATGGCCCACTCTCTGGAAGTTCGCCCCCCGTATCTTGATCATCGCCTCATCGAATTTGCCGCCTCTCTCCCGGACTCGTTCAAAGTCAGCGGCCGATGCCACAAACTGATTCTGCGGCGATTGATGAAATCAAAACTGCCGCCGAGTGTGTTGCGCCGCTCGAAAAACGGTCTGGACATCCCTACGCATGATTGGCTGCGCGGCCCGCTGCGCCCGTTCCTGGAAGACATCCTAAGCCCGCAAGCGGTGAAGCAGACCGGATTATTTCGCCAGGAAGCGATCGCGGGGTTGATCAAGGACCACATGGGACGCCGTGCCAACCTGGGCTTTCACCTCTGGGGCCTGATGATCTTATTTCTATGGATGAAACACTGGAACATTCAAATCTCAAGCGAACTGACTCTACCGTTCGCGGCAGAGGAAATCGCTTCGAAACCAGCGGTGTCCTGATCTTTCTTGCCGCGGCTGTTTTCTTCGGTTGCATCGTTTCTCCACCGTCCTTGATGGATGATGTGGATGCCGTTCAGGCGCAAATTGCCCGCAACATGCTGGATTCCGGCGACTGGGTGATTGCACAACTGGACGGAGTCCCCTACATTGAGAAATCACCGGTAATTTATTGGCTGATTGCGATCTCCTACCGCGTTTTCGGCGTCCACGATTGGGCTGCTCGAATTCCCGTTGCATTTGCCGCGCTCCTGCTAGTCTGGGTCGCCTACCGATATGGGCGATGGGCGTTTGAAGAGCGGGCGGGCTATTACGCAGGCATGGTGCTGGCGACATGCGTCGGCTTGTTTCTGTTTACACGAATCCAGATTCCGGATGTGATGCTGACGCTGACCGTGTGCCTGGCGTTCTGGACGTTTCAGCGTGCTACGGATCCAGAGGAAGAGGGTTCGCGCCTCTGGGCGGCCGTGTTAGCCGCGAGCCTCGGCGTGGGAGTGATGCTGAAGGGTCTGATCGCCCTCGTGATACCGGGCGGGGGAATTTTTGTGTATCTCGTTTTGACCAGGCAGCTTTTCTCTCGCGAAGTGTGGAAGAGATTGCATGTGGTATCCGGCGCCGCGATCTTTCTGGTGGTTGCCGCTCCCTGGCACATTCTGGCCACCCTCCGGATGCCGCCGTACCTCGACTTCACGATGCACAGTGCTCCGGGGGAGTACCACGGCTTTTTCTGGTTTTACTTCATGAATGAGCACGTGCTGCGTTTTCTGAATCTTCGCTACCCACGCGATTACAACACCGTTCCCCGGCTGGCATTTTGGGGACTGCACCTGGTGTGGTTATTCCCGTGGAGCGTATATTTTCCTGCCGCGGCGCGGCAGAATTTCAAGCCCAGCGATCGAGCTGGTAAGACACGCCTCCTGGCGCTCTGCTGGACGCTGTTCCTCTTGGTTTTCTTCACGTTTTCGACGACCCAGGAGTATTACTCCATGCCCATTTACTCGGCTCTGGCATTGCTGCTGGGAAGCGCCATGGCCAGAAATGATTCCTGGACACTTTGGGGCACAAGGGTCCTCGGTGTGATTTCCGCGGTGTGTGCCGTATGCGTTGCGATTCTGCTGTACCTGGTGCGAGGCATGGCGGCCCCGGGCGACATCTCTCATGCGCTGGAGCAACATCCGGAAGCGTACACGCTGTCCATGGGACACATGGGCGATCTGACGCTGCAATCCTTTGCCTACCTGCGCCTCCCGCTCGTTTTGGCGGGCTTGGCCTTTCTGGCGGGCGCCGTAGCCTGTTGGACGGTGCGAGGCACGCGAGTCTATCTAGCCATCGCCCTGATGATGGTGTTGTTCATTCATGCCAGCCGCGCGGCGCTGGTGGTTTTTGACCCGTACCTCGCCTCGCGGCCCCTGGCGGAGGCGCTGGTGCGAGCCCCAAAGGGTCAACTGATCGTCAATGGCCCGTATTACGCATTTTCGTCCGTACTTTTCTACTCCGGGCGGAAAGCTCTGCTATGGAACGGGCGAATGGATAACCTGGAATACGGATCGTACGCGCCGGGCAGCGCGCCCGTCTTTATCGACGACCGTCAGTTTCAATCGTTATGGAATTCCGGTGAACGACATTTTGTACTATCCGACGGAGAGCACAAGAGTCACCTTCAGCAATCCATGGACAGCGGCAGGTTGTTCCTGGTAATGGAAAGTGGCAGCAAAACGTTGTACTCGAATCTACCCCTCAGCCAGTGAGTGCGAGGCGGTCAAACCGGAACTTTGCCGGCCGAGTTCCAACTCTTCAACCTGAATAGTTTCGCCCGGTCCCGGGCAATCAGTCGTTGCCGGCCGCGACGTGTTGCGGCTCGGAAACCGGCGGCAGCGGGAAATTGTGAAACTGCTCCGCCTCCGTCGAGCCTGCCAGCGCCGTGGTTGAAGCCGTGCCGCTGCTGATCACGTTCTGCACCGTGTCGAAATATCCCGTACCCACAAACCGCTGGTGTTTCACCGCCGAATACTGGTGTTCCTTCTCGCTCTGGAATTCCGCTTCCTGCAACTCCGAATAAGCGCTCATGCCCAGCGTCTTGTATTCGCGCGCCAGTTCAAACATGGTGTGATTCAGCGCGTGGAATCCCGCCAGCGTAATGAACTGAAACTTGTAACCCATCGCGCCCAGCTCCCGCTGGAAACGCGCAATCTCTTCATTGCTGAGGTGCTTTCTCCAGTTAAACGAAGGCGAACAGTTGTAAGCCAGCATCTTTCCCGGATAGACCGCATGAATCCCTTCCGCAAATTCCCGCGCCTCTTCCAGATTCGGCTTCGACGTTTCGCACCACAACAGATCCACATAAGGCGCATAGGCCAGGCCGCGCGCAATCGCCGCCTCAATGCCGCTCCGCACTTCAAAGAAACCCTCCAAGGTACGTTTCCCAGTGCAGAATTCGCGATCCCGCGGATCAATGTCCGTGGTCAAGAGGCCCGCGCTATCGGCGTCGGTGCGCGCCATAATCAGCGTCGGCACTCCCATCACGTCCGCCGCCAGCCGCGCCGCCACCAGTTTCTGAATCGCCTCGGTCGTCGACACCAGAACTTTTCCGCCCAGATGCCCGCACTTTTTCGCCGAAGAAAGTTGATCTTCAAAGTGCACGCAAGCCGCGCCGGCTTCGATCATCGCCTTCATCAATTCAAACGCATTCAGGTTGCCGCCAAAGCCCGCTTCCGCATCCGCCACCATCGGCGCAAACCAGTATTTTCCGTTCTTGCCTTCCGCGTGATGGATCTGATCCGCGCGCATCAGCGCCTGATTGATGCGCCGCACCAGATTCGGCACGCTGTCGGCCGGATACAGACTCTGGTCCGGATACATCTGCCCCGAATTGTTGGCGTCCGCCGCCACTTGCCAGCCGCTCACATAGATGGCCTGCAATCCGGCCTCGACTTGCTGAATCGCCTGGTTTCCGGTCATCGCGCCCAGCGCCGCCACATACGATTCCTGCTGCAGCAGGTCCCACAGCCGCTCCGCGCCCAGGCGTGCCAGCGTGTGTTCCACCTGCACGGTGCCGCGCAGCCGGATAACGTCGTCGGCTTTATAAGGCCGCTTGATCCCCTGCCAACGGGGATTCGACCGCCACTGATTCTCAAGTGCCGCAACGTTGTTGGCTTGATTGGTGGACATCGCACTGTCTCGCTTTCTTGAAACGCAAGGGCCGGAAAATCCGGCCCCGCGCACTTCAGGTTCAAGGTGCTGCAATTTTGCGGAAAGGGAGGTGGTCAGTCAAACGGATTGTAATTATCATGCCGATAGACAATTTCTATCGGTACGTCTAGGATAAAGGTACGGGAGGCCCGCCGCCCATGGAAATACTCCAACTCGAAACTTTTCTGGCAGTTGCAACCTACGGCGGTTTTCACCGCGCCGCCGATGCCCTCCGCGTCAGCCAACCGGCGGTAAGCGCCCGGATTAGTACTTTGGAGGAATCGCTCGGTACTCGGCTCTTCGAGCGCGAACACGGCAAATTTTCCCTCTCCCTGGCCGGTAAGGCTCTGCGTCCCCACGCGGAACAACTCTTGCGGCAAGTGGCCGTCGCCCGCCAAGCCGTCCATGAACTGCACCCCTTTGCCGGAGGGACTCTACCGATTGCGGCTTCGCTTTCCATTTGCACTTACCTGCTTCCCGAAGTCCTCAAGAAATATCAGGACAGCCATCCGAAAGTCATCGTCAGCGTGCGCAGCGGAAACTCCGCCCAAGTATTAAAAATGGTTCTCGACGGTGAAGTGGACCTCGGCCTCGCGCGTTCCTTGAATCATCCGGAAGTCGAAACCATTCAACTCCGCGACGATCCCTTGATTCTGGTGGGCCATCCAGGGCATCCCGCGCTGGCCCGGCGAAAACTGCGCCTCGAAGAACTCGAGTCCATGCCCATCATTTCCTACGACCGCGGCTCCAGCGATTGGACGCTTATGAACGGACTCTTCCGCCGTAACGGTTTACTGCCGAACGTCGTCCTGGAAGTCGAGACCATCGAAGCCTGCAAGCGAATGGTCTTGCGCAAACTTGGCCTGGCCTTTCTCCCGCGGATCGCGGTCGTCGATGAACTCCGCCGCGGCAAGTTGTGCCCACTCGAAATCACCGACTCCGAACCGTTGCGGCGCAGCCTCGACGTGATTCTGCCGCGCCGCCGCCCGCTTTCCAAAAGTGCCAGGGAACTCGTCGCCGGACTGCGCGACGCAACGCAAACCCCCGTCAAAATCCCGCCCGCCCGCAAGAAACACCGCCGCAACTGACTTTTTTGCCCATTCCGGCTGGCTTACCGGCACACCGATGCGTAGAATGGGCCTCTCAACAGAGGAGAATCATGGGCAACGCGCAACAGACGGTATTGATTACCGGCGCAACGGATGGGCTCGGCCGTGCCGCCGCATTGCTATTGGCGGAAAAAGGTTATCGCGTATTTGCGGCGGGACGCTCAACGGAAAAGCGCGCCGAACTGGATCGGCTTGCTGCCGCCAAGAAACTTCCATTGGAAACTTTGGAGCTCGATGTCTGCAACGACAGTTCCGTCTCTCGCGCCGTCAAACACATCCTGCAAAAAGCCGCTAACATCGACGTGCTCATTAACAATGCGGGCGTCGGATTGATGGCCGTTACCGAAGAACTCAAACTCGACGACCTGCGCCGTCTGTATGAAACGAATATCTTTGGCTTGCTGCGTGTCACACAAGCCGTTCTGCCGCACATGCGCGAACGCAAGGCCGGCCGCATCCTGATGCTCAGCAGCGTCGCCGGCATCCTCACGCCGCCCACCTACGGCGCGTACAGCAGCAGCAAGCACGCTGTCGAAGCTCTTTCCAATGCCCTTCGTCTGGAGCTCTATCCCTTCAACATCGAGGTGATTCTCATCGAGCCGGGCTACATCATGACCAATTTCCAGCAGACCGCGAAGGAACTCGCGCAATCCTATGTGGAAGGCTCCACCATCAGCCCCTACGCGAAAATCTACTCCGGCGCGATCGCCGGAGCCACCAGCAGCCGCCGCGAATCCAAAACCACGCCGGAAGATTGCGCCCGCGTCATTCTTCACGCCATCGAAGCCAGCCACCCGAAAGCGCGCTACACCGTCACTCCGCTCGCGAAGTGGGCAGCCCTTGGCCGCCGTATTCTTCCAGATACGCTCCTCGATTCGTTTCTGCGGCGGAAGTTCGGAATTGACCGCGAAGAAACAGAGTAGTCTCCCGTTCGACAGCCTTTCCGAAGAGCGTTTGTGAGGGCCAGCCAAATTGGGAGAAGCGCCCTCCCCCGCATGATTTTTTCAGAGCTATAGCTGGACTACACTGTTTGCATCGCTGAATGCGAGGTTATTTTTCATGAAAATGGAAACTATGGCCGTTCATGCCGGGTTTGCACCCGATCCGGTCACGGGAAGTGTCGCGCCACCGATTCATCTCTCCACAAATTTTATCCATGGTCCGGCGAGCGAAGAAATTCACGGGTACATGTATGTGCGGGACAAAAATCCTACGCAGGATCGCCTGGAAGCCGCGATGAGCGCTCTCGAAGGCGGCGAGGATGCCCTGGTGTTTTCCTCGGGTATGGGCGCCACGACGGCTTTCTTTCAAACCCTGGAGCCTCACTCTCACGTAATCATTCCGGAAGATGTTTACGTGCACGTTCGAGTCCTCGCCGCCACCTATTTCGCGAATTGGCAGCTCAAATTCACAAGCGTGGACACACAATCTCTCGCCGCGATTTCCGCTGCCGTTTGCCCGAATACCAAAGTCATTTGGACCGAGACGCCATCCAATCCGCAGATGAAAATTATGGATATCGCCGCGGTCGCGAAGACCGCACGCGAGGCCGGAGCCTATCTGGCGGTGGACAACACGTTTGCCACGCCGGCGCTGCAACGGCCGCTGGATCTCGGCGCGGATGTGGTGATGCATTCCACAACGAAGTATTGCGGCGGCCATGGCGACGTGCAGGGCGGCTGCCTGGTGTTCAAGAAGCGCGCGCCGCTCCACGACAAACTCTTTCACATCCGGATGGTTCAGGGAGCGGTATGCTCGCCTTTTAATTCCTGGTTGATTTTGCGTGGTCTGCGCACGCTGCCGTGCCGCATGGAGCGCCACTCTGCGAACGCTATGGCCGTGGCCAAGGCTCTTGCCCAGGCGAAAGAAGTGGAGCGTGTGTTTTATCCCGGACTACCCTCGCATCCGGGCCATGAAATTGCCGCCGCGCAGATGAAGCAATTTGGAGGAATGATGTCGATCCTGGTTAAAGGGGGCTGGGACGCGGCGGTGCGCGTTGTGTCCCGCGTGAAGGTGTTTCAAGCGGCCACAAGCCTCGGCGGCGTGGAAAGTCTCATCGAGCATCGTGCCTCCGAGGAAGGGGAGGGCTCCACATCGCCGCCGAACCTGTTGCGGCTTTCCATCGGCCTGGAGCACCCGGATGACCTGATTGCGGATCTTTTGCAGGCGCTAGCCTGAAAATGGAGCCGCCTGCAGCTTGGGCCTTTAGGCCCGAGGGTTTTCACTCTGAGGGCGCGATTGTGCTTGTGCAGAGAACTACCTCACCCCTGAAGGGGTAAGCTACAGGTTCAATTCGAAATCTGAAAGGACAGGCTGTTCTCGCGAAGTTGTTCCCACTTCTTGCGCCACGTTTCGTGCAGCGGGCTTTCCGCATAATCGGCCGCGGCTTCCGCGCTGGTGAATTCGATCACGTAGACTCCGCTCCAATCCCGCATCTGGTTCCGCTCGGTCTTCAACCAGATATTTTTGATCCCGGGAATTTTTCCCGCCATGTCACGGATGCCGTTGATAGCCTGCTCCTGGTCATTTTGCGAAGTGGCGTCGCGAAATTTGTAAGCCACCACGTGAATGACGGTCTTCGGCTGGCCAAAACGATTCACGGCCGATACCTTCTGCGTCAGAGCGCTTCCGGCAACGCTTCCCGCCAGAAACAGCCCGATTCCCATACCGATCTGCATCCACCGGCGCTTTCGCGAATCCATAAAATTCCTCCCTATGCGGACAATCCTGCCAGTCTATGCGACTCCGCGTTACACCGGCAACTCGCATCCAATTTGACGGAGCACAGGATTTGCCGTTAGGCTGAATCCCTCATTTACAAGGAGAAGCGAATGACCCGAGGTCTCGGCTTAGCGGTGGTTTTGTGTGGTTCTGCGATCCTACCCGCGTCCCTGAGCGCTCAGAACGACCCGGCGATCAACACGGAAGCCCGTGCGATCTTCCAACAGCTAATCGAGACCAACACCAGCGATTCCGTCGGCAACGTCACGAAAGCCTCTGAAGCCATGGCCAAGCGGTTGCTCGCCGCCGGCTTCCAGGAAAAAGAAGTCATCGTCGCAGGCCCGAACGATCGAAAAAAGAATCTCGTCGTCCGCTTTCACGGCTCCGGCCAGAAAAAACCCATCCTCTTCATCGGCCACTTGGACGTGGTCGAAGCCCGCCGCGAAGACTGGTCCGTGGACCCCTTCCAGTTCATCGAAAAAGACGGATTTTTCTATGGCCGAGGCACGCAAGATATGAAGGAAGGCGACGCCATCCTGGTGGAAAGTTTTCTGCGCCTGAAACGCGAAGGCTTTGTCCCCGACCGCGATCTGATCCTTGCGCTGACCGCCGACGAAGAGGGCGGCGATTACAACGGCATCGATTGGCTGCTGAAAGCGCATCGCGATTGGATCGACGCGGAATTCTGCATCAATCTCGACGGCGGTGAATTTGAAAAGCTGAAAGGGAAGCGGGTGCTCGCCGGCATGCAGGCCAGCGAAAAGGTTTACGCGGACTTTCAGTTTGAAACCAGAAACCCCGGCGGCCACAGCTCGGTGCCTGGTGCGGAAAACGCCATCTATGAACTCGCCGCCGCGCTGCTGAAGGTGCAGTCCTACTCGTTCCCCGTTGAGATCAACGAGATCACGCGCAATTATTTTGCGCATGCCGCCACGCTCACCACCGGACAATTGGCCGCCGATCTTCGCGGCGCCGCAAAGGAACCACCCGATCCGGACTCGATCAAGCGGCTATCGAATAATCCTTATTACAACTCGCTGTTGCACACCACGTGTGTTGCCACGATGCTCTCCGGCGGCCACGCGCCAAACGCGCTCCCGCAAATGGCGCGCGCCAACGTCAATTGCCGCATCTTCCCCGGCGAGGACCCGGAGCATGTCCGTAAAGCTCTCGAGCGCACCGCCGCGGATCCAAAGCTAAGTATCACCGCCGTGGTGCAGAAAACAGCGGATGGACAAGTCATTCCCATCGTCACTGTTCCGCCTTCCCCGTTGCTCCCGGAAGTGACGAGTGCTCTCGATCGGACTCTCGCAACAATGTGGCCCGGAGTCCCCATCGTCCCCACGATGTCCACCGGCGCCACCGACGGAAAATACCTCCGCATCGCCGGCATTCCCACCTACGGCATCGCCTGCATGTTTTTCGATATGGAAGACCACCGCTCCCACGGCAAAGACGAGCGGGTCGCTGTACAGGATTTCTACGACGGAATCGAATTCGGCTACCGCTTCGTGAAGACGCTATCAACGGCCAAGTGAAGTGTGAGGCTGCGCAATTGTTAGGTTCGAGTGAACAAATAGTGTGCCGAGATTAGGCGGAGGCAGAGAGTTGCGGGAGGTCCACAATGGCCACGGGCGCTAAGAGCGTCATCGTCCAAGATCCAGACATCCATAGTGGAGGGCCCGTCTTTCGCGGCACGCGTGTCCCTTTCGGCACGCTGCTTGACTACTTGGAAGGCGGAGAAACTCTCGACGAATTCCTGGAGCAATATCCAGGAGTGAGCCGGGAACATGCCATCGCCGCGCTGGAAGAAGCGAAGGCGCTCGTGCTGGCACGCTTCGGGAAATGAGAATCCTGATTGATGAGTTCGTCCCAGCCGCAATGAAGGGGAATCCCGCTCATGGGAACGCCAATCTCCCGATTGGCGGGCGTGTAGAAGCGCCATTCTGGAGAATGGCGTTCCCAGGGGATTGCGAGTGAATCGCACCAGGAAACAAAAAAGCCCCCGAAGTTCGGGGGCTTTTTGTTGAAAACAGACTGTAAAAACGATTACGGTTTGGTTGGGTCTGCCGGCGCTTCGCCCGGCTTGGCGTCCTGCGGAACCGTCGTGCTGGCGGCCACTGGTTTCGTAGCCTCGGCACCGTAGCGCATCAGGTAAGGCATGAACGGCGTCACTTCGAACGGCATCTTCTCGCGTTCCGCCACCGTGCCTATTGGTTTGCTCTTGATGAGTTCCAGTTTGTCGTTCCACGGATCGATCTTCACGCGGCCGCCGATGGGCAGCGCCGCAATCTTCTGCGGGTTCTGCTTCGGATCCGCAGCCGCGGTGGATTTCAGGTCGTTGATCTGCGGCACGCGATTTCCCAAGTGACCGCTGATCAGGTTTGGAATTTCCTTCTGGCGGCTGTCCAGAGCCTGCAGGAAGAGTCCCGCGTTGGCGAGTTGATTCTTGTAGGGAGAATTGTTCAGGATCTGGATGGCCTTGGCGTTGGCCTGAGCTTCCTCATCCGGCGTCCGTGAAAAACCAAAGTGCCGGAACGTGTCTTTATCCTCCACCAGCAACTGGTCGAAGAAGGCATACTGCGAATCCAGGCGGTGGCCCAGCACCACGTGACCCAGTTCATGCGCCAGCATCGTTGCCAGGCTGGCTTCGTCGGGCAGGACGTCAATCAAGCCGCGGCTCAGCACAATCGTGTGGCCCAGCGTGAAGGATTCCAGCGTGGAGGTCATCAGCACGCGGCAGCGCACTTCAGGATCCACGTCAATGTTGTTGGTCACTTCCAGGTTGTTGACGACCGTCTCCAGCACCTTGTCCACCTCGCCCTTTGGCGCCATCAGTCCAATGCGCTCCAGGCGATCCGCGATGTTGTCTTCCGCCTGGCGGTCCCACGAGCGTTGCGCTTGAATGGGCGTCAGGTCGTTGGCGGTCTTCGTATCGTCCTGCATGGGCGTCTCAACCAAAATCTTGCTCAACTCCTGCTCCTGCGAAGCGTTGCCAACGTTATAGCCCCACAGGCGGGTCTGTGCCTTGAAGTCGAGTTTCTTCGAAATGGCGTAGTGCAGATCTTTTTCTTCGCTGTACACAAACGTCGGCATCCACACTCCCGGCTGTACGTTGGTCCGCCAGCTGTCAAAGTGGAAGTACCAGCTGGAGTGCCCGTTGCCGCCGTAAGCGCCGTTGAAGCGCACGATGTGATAGTCCTGATCCTCCACCCAGATGCGGCCGAGGAACCGCCCGCTGTTCTTCTTCTCAAGCGGCGTCACGTCAAACACCAGGCAGCGCACTTCGCCCAGGAATTCGCGGCGAACGTAGTCGAACTTGTAGTGCTGCCGGTCAAACCCATTGGTGTCGATGAAGACCATCTGCAGGAAGCCGTCCGGCAGGAACTGCATCGCGAAACTGAAGAAGTTGCCGATGGACGCGAACGCCCTCTTCCCCTTGTTCGAGGTTTCGGTCAGGGGCACCAGGCTTACACCCTTCGCGAAGTTCGCGCGGCCAAGGAAATATTTGTCCCCCGCGGGCACCTGGCCCAGGTCCTTGTCCGGTTTCAGATTCTGGATATACGTTTCCACCAGTGGAGAGAAGTTGCGGATCTGGCCGTAAAGCAACTGTTCGTTGTGCGTGACCCGATCCACCACCTGCTCCATCGTGCGCGGTTGATCCGCATTCGGAGCCGGCGCGGCGGAGGCAGTTGTAGCAGCGGAAGCGCCGAGCGCCAGCAGCAGGATGTAATTCGACAGCTTTCGCATGTTCATCTCCCCTTCACCCCAATCAATAAGCCAAACGAAATTCGATACGTACCCGGGCCGGAAAATCCACCGGCTCGCCCGCGCGTTTCGCCGGTTTGAACTTGATTTGTTGCGCGGACCGCACGGCTGCTTCATCCAGGCCATGGCCCAGGCCGCTGATCACATGATTGATTTGGACGGTTCCATTCGCCCGGAAGACCATGTCCACAACCACGTCGCCTTCAATTTTCAGGGAACGTCCCTCGGCCGTGTACTCCGGCTTCGGCTTGTCCAGAATCGTCGGCGAGTTATCCGCCGGACCGTTGTTCTGCTGCTTCTTTTTCGGCGCTTCCGCGGTCGTGTCCGCCGCATTGGCAAACCCGGTGGAGACAACCGTGCCCTTCTTGCCGCTTGGAGGAGGATTCGCCGTGCCGTTACCAAAGCCCGTGCTGGCTACCGTGCCCGCGATTCCTTTTTTGCCGCCCGTGCCGTTGCCGTATCCTTCGCCGCCAGGTAATGCCGGAGAACCCAGCCGCGCGACGGTCGTTGCGTGTTTCGGATCACCCTTGCCAGCTACTCCGTTCGGATCTCCGAACCCGCCGGTCTGCACTTTTTCCACAGGAGCGACAACCGTTGCCGGCGCCGCGCTCCCCGAATTCAGGTTATTCACCTTCACTTCATCTTTCGGACGCTTCGGCCCGTTCACTTTCACGTCAATCTTCGTCGGTTCGAACTTCGGTGACATGTCCGGATCTTTGATTTCGACCTTTTCCACCTTGGGCTTCAGCGTCTTGGGCGCCACCAGGTCGGCGAATATGTGAGGTTGCTTCGGATTCAGCTTCGGTGGTTCAGGCGGTGGTGGCGTTGGCTTGGGTACAACCGCTTTCACCTTCGGTGGCGGCGGAGGTGGTGGCGGAGGCGCAACAGGAATCATTGTGACCGGTTGGGCGATGACGGTGTACGAATATTGAATGGCGGTTTTCATCTGTTCCGGATAGAGCATCGGAACGATGAGGAAGAATCCCAGGATGGCAAGTTGCACCGCGGCGCTGAATCCCACGCGGTGCCAGTTGGGCTTCGCATCGGGCAAAAGGGCCAGGCGGGCCGGCACTTGCTTGCTTCCAATGTTTTGTTTCCAGGCTTCGGGATTCCCGGTCCGGCTGCGGTTGGAGCTAAACCCAACGCCCAACGACCTGCTCTTTGGTGGTTCTGCAATCATTGTGGCCATCCGCTTGCCGCCTCGTGCTAATGTTTGTCCTGCAACCTCGATACCAAGAGCACCGAAGTTTCGATTTCTCGAGAACAAAACGTGTGATTTACCAGTACGAGGGTACTGAGGGGGGGTTGGGCCCCGAATAGGACTTTCGTACTAACGACGCGAACTCGCTAATGCTAAAGCGAGTGCATCTCTTCACACGACTCGGTTTCTCGGACAAACCCGCCGAGGCGCAATCCGTTGCGGGCCAGGAAGCGCAACACTCCATAGAATAACCCATTGAGGGCAGGATGAACTCAGGGAAATCCCGGTGGACACCCTCCGGTCATTCCTTTAGGGTACCTTTTAGGATGCGCGTTCGCTTCAGGGCGTTGGTTATTTATTCTGCGCCCTAGGATGCTGAAAGAAAGAGTCTTAGACTCCGCCAGGAGAACAGTGCCGCAGCCTCCGCAAGAAAAGAAGCCGTCTCCCGGGTCCTCATCTCCACTTGCGGCTTGCGAGCCGCTGGTTGCTTCTTTGTACTCCCAGTCTGGCGCCGCCCGCTGGGGACTCTCCCAATCTCAGTTTGTTTGTGGACTTGAGCGTAGCTTGCGCAAGCGCTTCCAGGACGGTGCGCCCTCCCCGAATCGTCTCGAAGAGTATCTCCTTACGCTGCACTTGGAAGATATTGCCTTGACGACGGCTTGCATCGAAGGCTCCGAAGCTGCGTGGGAATACTTTGTTCAGGAATATCGCGGCTACCTGCGCGCCGCCGCCGGAGCAATCACCAAGGCCAGCCGCTATGGCGCGAACCCGCAAGAGCTTGCGGACTCGTTGTTCTCCGATCTTTTCGGTTTGATGGACGGGAAGCGCGGCGATCGCTCGCTTTTCCGTTATTTTCACGGGCGCAGTTCGCTGAAGACCTGGCTGCGCACTGTGCTTGCCCAGCGTCACGTGGACTACATCCGCTCGCACCGTCGAATGGAATCGCTGGATGCGGAGGATGGCGAAAAGCCGGCGCTACCAATGGAGCGCGTTCAACAGCAACCGCTCCAGGATCCCCATCGCGCGCATTACCTCTCCTGCTTTTCAACGGCATTGCGGCACTGCTTGAAACTTTTGCATCCCGGCGACCGCGAACGGCTGGAACTCTATTACGTCCGGCAGATGAAGCTGGCGGAGATTGGCCGGCAGCTTGGCGAACACGAATCCAGCGTCTCCCGCAACCTGGAACGCATACGCCAGGGATTGCGCGCGCTAGCCGAGCAGCACTTGCGCGATGCGTTTTCCCTGAGCCATGCGGAAATCCAGCAATGTTTTGAATACGCCGCGGAAGACGTTCCAATCGATTTCCGGCAGTTGTTTCCCGATGCGACGCCCGGCGCTTCGCACGCAAACCGAAAGGAACCAACGTGAAGTGCTGCAAGAACTACTTTCGCCGCCGTTCTAAGGAAGGAGAGCGCCATGCCGTCTGACGATCCAAAATTTGAACGCGCGCTCGCGCAACATTTGCGTGGCGGCTCGGCACAGGCGAACTGCCCCGACGCGGAAACGCTGGCCGCCTATCACGAGCGAAATCTTTCACTCGAGGAAATGGCTAAGTGGAAGCAGCATATCTCAGCTTGTGAAGCCTGCCAGGAAGCGCTCGCGCTGGTCGAGACAACCGAAAACCAGCTCGCCGAAGATTGGGAAAAGCAGGAAATCCCAGTGCTCGAAGAGGCTTCGATTCAGGCCGTTCACGCGGGAAACATCCCAACCCCAAGGGTCAAACAAGCCGAGTCGGCCGCTCCGCAGGCGGCCACAACTCCCGTTGAAATCAGTCGCCGGCGCCGCCCCGCACTTTTGCGCTGGGCCATTCCGTTGGGCGCCGTTGCAGCCGGCGTCCTCGTTTGGATCGGCATCCACGAGCAGCGCGTCCTGCAGGCGCCGCAGTCAAAAAGCGTTGAGGTAGCGCAAAATCGCGAGGCCCCTGCCGCGCAGGACCAAAAGTTCAGCGCGCCTGAGACAAAAGTACAGCCGCCGATGGAACGCGACTCCCGGCGAGCCGAGATGGTACCTCAAGCCCGGCGCAGGGACGCGGACTCCGCTGACCACGAAGGGCGTCAGGCGAATCTCGCGGCTCCAGCGCCAGGTGCCGGCAATCTGGCCAAAGATGCGAGCAACGCCAAGAAAGAATCCATGAGCAAGTTTGCGTATGGCGGCAGGGCGGCGGCTCCGGCAATTCCACCGGCAAAAACTGCCACCGACTCTAGCGACGACAAACTCGCCGCAGAAAATCGTTCGGTGTCTGCGTCACCTTCGCCCACTGCATCTGCTGTTGGCGGTACGGCCGGCGCGGGAGCCGTTGGCGGACGAGCCGCGAGCAACGCCGCTCCGGCGCCCGCTGCTCCGCACGCTATGACTCAGACAATTGTGCTCACGGATAGTGCGCCGACGGTTGAAACTTCGACTTCTTCAACCGCAAAAACCACAAAGGAGAAAGCGAAGGCGGAGCAGCAGCAGGCGGCCAATCTGGACACCAACGCCATGATGATGAAGCAGGGAGCGATCAGCGAATCCGTCGAAGTGAACGCTGCAGACACCGGCCTGTTACTCACCCCAGATAACAAAGTCTTCTGGAAGCTGCAACCCGCGGGAACGGTGCAATTGACCACGGACGGCGGCAAGAAGTGGAAATCATTGGACACCGGCGCGAATGCGAATCTTACGGCGGGTTTCGCGCCTTCCTCTCGGGTCTGCTGGCTCGCCGGGAAAGCCGGAACACTCCTGCTCACTACCGATCGAGGCGCCCACTGGACCAGGATCAGCACTCCGATCACCGGTG
>Ga0137412_10001301_pt1 | contig 19200 bp, 20 predicted proteins | sample CZODoug2_1_16fun_FD_122160 | JGI IMG/M metagenome (GOLD analysis project Ga0137412, IMG submission 122160) | Vadose zone soil fungal communities from Angelo Coast Range Reserve, California, USA - CZODoug2_1_16fungal (Hybrid Assembly) | ecosystem: Environmental > Terrestrial > Soil > Vadose zone...
GCCTGCGGGGCAGCGAGCATGCCGCGCGCATCCTGGTGGCCGGCGGTGGCGGGGGCGCCGGCGGTGCGGTGACCGTGGCGACTCCGCTGTCCTCCGCCGGTGGTGCCGGCGGCGGCGAGCGCGGCCTGGACGGCAGGGGCGACCGCTTCGGGCCGGGCGGCATCGGCGCGGTGGGGCCCTCGGGCGGGGCCGGCCTGGAGCGGCTCACCGGTCTGGACGGCCACAGCGGATACGACCAGGAGTGGGGCGGGGGCGGCGGCGAGGGTGGCTACGGCACCTCGAACAGCTTCCTGCATTCGGGCAACTGGAGCGGCGGCCCGGTCGGCGCCGGTGGCGGCGGCGGCGGTTATGCCGGGGGCAGCGGTGGAGCGGCGGGCGCGACACTCGGTGGTGGCGGCGGCGGTGGCAGCGGATTCGTTGCGACATCGGTGTTGGCACCGAGCGTGGCGCGGCTCGGCTCGGCCGAATTGTTGATCGGCAAGGGCTCCATCGACAACGGGCTGGTCGTCATCACCTATCGGCTCCCGACCGATCGCCATCCCCACTCCGGGGCCACGGCCGGTCCGGCCGGATCGGCCGCCGCGACGTCCAACGAAAGAGACTGAGCGGGGTTCGACCTCGGACGTGCCGGGTCCCACCGGGCCCTTTCAGCGCGGGGCGTTCAACGGGCTGCGGAGTGGTTGGCCGACCCGGGCGAGGGCTCGTCGGTGGATGGAGTCGCGCCAGGGTCCTGCGCCGGCGGCTTGGTCGATGTCCAGAGAAGCTTGCCCGTCTTCTCGTCGCGGCCGCACCAGTACAGGTAACCGTCGTCCCGCGACTGCTCCTCTCCGTAGGTCTGGCAGGAGCCGCCCACGGGGGATACGGACTGGATCGCCACCCAACCGGCAGTGCTGCTGCTGGTCATGCTGCACATGTACTGGGTGCGGTGCCCGGCGCTGTCGTACGGACCCCATTGTTTGTCGCCGACCTGGTAGATCACCCCGTCGTACTGGCACGTGGGGGTGGGCCGAGGGGAGGGCGTGGACGTCTTGCTCGGCGTCGGACTGGGCGTGGTCGTGGGCCTGGGCTTCTTCGTCGGCTTGGGCTTGGGCGTGCTCGACTCGCGCGGCGTGGACGTGGGAGTGGGCGTCATCGAAGTGGTGGGCGTCGGCGTGGGGCTCGCGGTTGGCGTGACCTGGATGATCGGCGCCGACGTCGCGGTCGGGGTGCTGACAGGCGACGGCACGACAATCGGGTCGGCGGCGGCGGGGCTTCCACCGGAGAAGAGGGCCACGCCCAACCAGCCGGCGCCGGCGGTCAGGGCGACCAGGGTGGCGATGGGCACGAGGCGCCTGCGCAGCGGCGAACGCGGAACATACATGGCGATTGGACGCACCCGCCCACAGGCGGACGATCAGCCGACCGGGCAGTCTCGGGTCATCCGAACGGCTGGATAAGTGGCGGTTGGGCCCGGGCGCCGGCGTGCCGTTGGCCCGATGATCGTCGGCGGTTGACCGAAATCCATGACGTATGTAACCGGTTTCCGGGCGTCCGGCTTTCTTTAGATATTCCGGATATGCCCGCAATCGCCCGCACGCTGATGATGGGCCTGCGTCCGGCCGCCCGCGCCGGTACCGCTTGGAGGTTTCGCATGCTCAAGATCATCAAGGCTGGAGGGACGTGCTTCGCCGCCGCGGCGCTCGCTCTCGCGGTCGCGCCCGCGGCAGGAGCGGCAGCCACGTCCGCCGCACCGATGCACAGCTCCGTCGCCGCCGCGGCGAGCTGGCACCACCACGGCCACCACCACGGTGGCGAAGGTGGCGAAGGTGGCGGCGGCGAGTGGGGCGATGACTGGGACGGCGGTTGGGACGGCGGTTGGGATGGCGATAGTGGCCACGACAACGACTCCGACTGGAGCACCGACATGTCCAGCGGCGGCGAGCACATGCACGATTCGGGTCACGACGGCGAGCACCACTGGAGCTAGTGATCCACCCCGCCACGCGGCCGGGACAGCCCCCATGTCCCGGCCGCGTAGCGAGCCGCGTAACGGTCAGGCCTTGACCACCGCGCCGACGTGGTCGGCGTCGTAGTTGGCCTGATCGCTGTAGAGGAGTGGCATCAGGCGCTGCCACATCAGGTCGGCACCGCGATGCGTGGCGCGATCCAGCCGGGCGGAGCGGACCCGGGCTGCTTCGAACGGCCGGACCACGGCGCCGATGGCCAGCGGCAGTACCCGGCGGATCGGGGTGTCCGGGATACCGGTGGCCTCGCACAACTCCGGGCCGAAGATCAACCGGCCGTAGGCGTTGAACACGTGGCGTACGGCGGCCTGCGCGTGCCGCGGGACGTTCTCCACCTCGATGTTCACCAGTGCAGGCATGAGCCGACCGATCGAGGCGGGGTCGGCAACGCCGCGGGAGGTGCGCAGCACGACCTGGAACCAGCGCAGTTGATCCTCGTAGGTCCGCGGGATCAGCTCGGCCGGAACGCCCTGCCGGTAGGCGAACAGCGCGGCGAACTGAGCAACGCCGTCCAGTTCTTCCGGACTGAAGCGGTAGCCGAGTCGCATCGCGGTCTGCACCACACCGACCTGCGCCATGGACGCGCCGAGGGCGTCGGTCGCGCTGATCGGCACGCCGTAGAAGTCGAGATCCCAGTCGCCGTGGCGCAGCAGTGCCACCCGCACGTTGGCGTGCAGGATGCGCAGTCGGGTCGAGGACAGGGTGCCCGCCCCGAACCGGCCCCGGCCGTCCGGGGCGACCAGGTCGAGTGCGATCCGGCCGGTCTCCGCGAACCGGCGGCCTGCGTTGTCCACGGCCCGCGCATTCGTGGACATCGAGCGCGCGGAGTTGGGCAGGATCGCGGCCAGCAGGAAGCCCAGGGCCCAGCCCGCACCGGCTCCGGTGACCCCGTCGATGCGGCGCTGGGCGCGTACCCCGATCGCCACCCGGGCCTCCTCGATCCAGGCCGGCACCTCGTCCACGGTGGCGAAGAAGGCCCGCAGTTCGGGCGCCGGATCCTCCAGCACGGACAACCCACCGGTCAGTGCCGCCTCGAACTCGGTCGAGGTCACGCGCTTGGCTCGCATAGCGGCGACCAAGGCATCGGCGGTCGGATCGCCGAGACCGTAGCCGGCGACGATCGTCGCGAGGTCCTCGGCGGAGCCGTCCACCCCGACGCGTCGAGCATCGGGCATCAGAAAGTCGATCGCCCCGGAGAACGCCTCGGACGCGGGGCTCATCCGACCCGGCAGTGCGGTCGGAGCGGTAGCGGGGCCGACGGTTTCGTGGGTCGGGGCCGTGGCGGTCATGCGCACTCCCTGGGATGGGACTTTGGGACTTATCGAGTACCATAGTCCCATGCCTAGACTCCGGCAATGCCCGAACCGGCCGGCGTGGTGACCGTGGCGCCCACCCTGGACACCGCCGCCGACGAGGTCCTCACCCGGATTCTCGACGCGGCGGCTACGGAGTTCATCCGGCACGGGGTGCGGCGCACCAGCATCGACACCGTGGCGCGTCGCGCGCGGGTCGGACGCAACACGGTTTTCCGCCGACTGGGCTCGAAGGACGAGCTCGTGCGCGCGGTGCTGACTCGCCACCTGCACCGACTGTTCGCCGACCTCGACCGCGTGGTCACTGCGGCGGCCGGGCCGCTGGACCGGGTCGTCGCTGTTTTCGCCACCACGGTGACCGCGCTGCGCGCAGACCCGATGATGCGCAGCGCACTCGAGGAGCACCCCGACGAGATCGTCGAGTTGACCGAGTTCGCCGGTGGCGAGTTGATGCGGTTGTCCAGCGCCTACGTGGCCGGGTTGCTGTGCGCCGACCGGGACAGCGGCAATCTGAGCGCCGGCCTCGACGTCGAGGCCGTCGCCGAAACGGTCGTGCGCCTCGTGCACTCCATCGTGCTCGTTCCGCACCTGGCCCGGCCACTGGAGTCTGACGCCGAGCTGCGGACCTTCGCCGCAGCGGTGTTTCGTCCGCACCTCGAGCCCGCAACGCTGGCTGAGATTCCCGGGGTGGTCACAGGCCGAAATGCGCGTGGGGGTGTGACAAAAACCCGACGTGACGTCTAACGTACTGGCGAGAAACATTTGCAAGCACTCACCCGACGAAGGGTCCACGGATGAGTCCAGCAGCAAGTGCGGCGGTGGCGAGCAACCCCGTGATCGATCCTGCGTGGTACGCCAAGGAGTTGGCGGCTCTCAACGAGAAACTCTCCGGGGCCTTCCCCGAGCTACCCCCGGACATGATCACCGTGGCGCTGGAGTTGGCCACCAAGCGGATCGCGGCCACCGCGCGGATCCCCAACTACCTGCCGGTGCTGGTCGGGCGCGACGCCCGGGCCCAGCTGCAGGCCTACACCGCGGATCTGGCGACTAAGTAGTCCGGCCGCGTGGTCGGATCAGCAGGCGGTCGCGGCCTGCGGGTCGGTGCTGCCGTCGATGACCTGGCCGATGGTCGAGTAGGTGTCCGAGGAACAACTCGGGGAGTTGTCGTTGGAACCGGCGTAGGCCACGGCCGCCAGCAACCCAATGCCAACGATCATCGTGGCCAGGAACGCCACGAAGACCTGCAGCGGGCTGGACTGCTTGCGCGGGCTCAGGTCGTTCATCGGATGTCCGACCTCCTCTGGTCAACGACGGAAATCTCCACCACCAGCGTGCGAGTGCGCCGCGCATCACGCATGAGTCGATCGGTCCGTTTGCGGGCGACGAACGGATGAGTTGCGTGGAGTGAACCCTTCTACGCCGAACGGGTGAACCGCGCGCGCGCGCAGCTGATGGCGCGCGAAGGAAAGGCATAGTGAAGCGGCGAGGGGGTGGGCCTTGTCCAAGTGGTCGACGTCCCGGCGTCACCGACGGATCGGCGCCCGGGCGGGGTTGAGTGTCGTGCTCTCGTTGAGCACTGTTGGCGTTGCCTACGCCGCCGATGACCCCCCGTCCGCCGCGGCCGGGACCCCTGCGTTGCCGCCGGTGGTGGTTGCCTTCGGTGATTCGGTGCCCTACGCCTCACACTGCGGCTGCCCGGGTTTCGTGGGGGAGTACGCCACCCTGGCCGGGAACAACGCCGGGTTCGCGGCCACCGTGCACAACTTCTCCGACCCGGGCTCGCTCAGCGGGGACGTGGTCTCCGAACTCGGCCACCACCGGATACAGAAGGCGGTGCGGGCGGCCACCACCGTGCTGATCATGACCGGGGCCAACGACTTCACCGCGCCGTTCAGCGAAGTACGTGACGGAGCCTCAGAATCGGATGTGTACCCACCCGCAGCGGACCGGGTGCAGGCCAATGTCACCGCCGCGGTGCAACTCGTGCAGCAACTGAACCCGCACGCGCACATCGTGGTGCTGGATTACTGGGCGGCAATGAAGGACGGAGCGGTGGCCCGCCGCGAATATTCGCCGGACGCACAAGAGGCCGCCCAGGACGCCACCGACGCGGTGAACCAGGCGCTGGCCGACGCGGTCGAGGCGACCCATGTCACCTATGTCTCCACGCTGGTCGCGTTCAAGGGACCCGACGGCACCCAGGACCCCACCGATCTCCTCGCCCCGGACGGCGATCATCCCGATGCGGCCGGGCACGCGGTGATCGCGCAGACGCTGGTCGAGGCACTGCCCCAGGGATAGCCGCGATGGTTGGTCATATTCCGGAGGTGGCTAGACGGTCGGGACCGTGCCGCCGTCGATAATGTGTTCGGCCCCGACGACGGCCGAGGCGCGGTCGGAGGCGAGGAAGGCGACCAGCTCGGCGACCTCGGCGGGTTGGTTGGGCCGACCGAGGGGAATGCCGCCGAGGGAGTCCATCAGGCGCTGTAGCGCGGCGTGCCTGTCGATGCCCGCGTCCGCGGCGATGCGCGCGATGAGTTCGTCCGCGGCGTCGGTCTGGACGAAGCCCGGGGCCACGCTATTCACTCGAACACCGTGCGGCGCGACCTCGTTCGCCAGGCCTTTGCTATAGGTGCTCAGTGCCGCCTTCGCCGCCGCGTAGGCCAGCGTCGCGTTGTACAGAGGCATGCGACGCTGGATGGACGAGATGTGGATGACCGCGCCGGCCCGGTTGGCGATCATCGCGGGCAGCAGCCCGCGGTCCAGCCGCACGGCGGCCATCAGGTTGAGGTTGAGCTCGCGCAGCCAGACGTCATCGTCCAGGGCGACGAAGCCTCCGGCCGGGGCATCGGACCCGCCGACGTTGTGGACGAGGATGTCGAGGCCACCGAGGCGTTCCTCCACCTGTTCGATGACGGTTGCCACGCCGTCGGCTGTTGCGAGGTCCGCGGTGATGAACAGCTTGTTCTCCACCTCGGGTGCCTCGCTCCGGGCCGTCACCAGCACGATTGCGCCGGCCCGGGTCAGCCGGTGCGCGATGGCCGCGCCGAGGCCCCTCGTGCCGCCGGTGACCAGGGCCCGACGTCCGGTGAGGTTGTCATCTAGTTCGGTGTGCACGTCAGGGATCCCCTCTGTTCGTGGGTGACTTGGTTCCACCGTCGGGTCTCCCGTAGCGGGAGGGTCAAGGGATCACCGCGCGTTGCGAACCGTTGATCGGGACACGCCGGGTCGCTGCTTCTTGCCGTTACCTTGCCCGGGTGCTGCGACGATCCGCGCCATTGATCACCCTCCGCGTTACGACACCGGGCAGGTTTCCATGCGCCGCATGCGTCCCGCCGTCGCTCCCGCCCTCGCGCTGCTGGTGCTGAGCGTCGCGGGTTGTGGCAGCAGTAAGTCCGACAGCACCGACAACGCCGGCTCCGGCGCTCAACCCACGGCGTCTGCGACGGCGAGCCCGTCGAGTGGTCCGATGGCGTTGCCGAGTGCCGATGCCGCGTTGGTGGCCGAGGTGCCGTCTTCGGTGGCCAAGGCGGGCACGCTGCACGTGGGCACGGACACCAGCTACGCCCCGAGTGAGTTCCTCGGTACGGACGGCAAGACCCCGCAGGGCTTCGACATCGACCTGTTCAGCGCCGTCGCCGCAGAGCTCGGTCTCAAGGCCGACTACGTCTCCGCGCCCTTCGACAACATCATCCCCGGTGTGCTCTCCGGCAAGTACGACGTCGGGGTGTCCTCGTTCACCATCAACGCTGACCGGCTGAAGAAAGCCACCATGGTCAGCTACTTCACCGCCGGGATGCAGTGGGCCACCCGATCCGGCAATCCGGGCGCCGTGTCGCTGGACGACGCGTGCGGCAAACACATCGCGGTGCAGACCGCGACCACCGAGGCCGACGACCTGACGGCCCGTTCGAAGAAGTGCACGAGCGCGGGCAAGAAGGCCATCACCATCGACCAGTTCCAGAACCAGGATGAGGCCACTGCAGCCGCGGTCTCCGGTAAGGACGACGCCATGTCCGCGGACTCCCCGGTCATCGCGTACGCGGTGAAGCAGGCCGGCGGCCGGTTGTCGGCATTGGGTGACGCCTTCGGCACCGCGCCCTACGGCTATGTGCTGAAGCTGGACTCCGCTTCGCGCCTGGCCAAGGCCATCTCCGACGCGGTCAACGACCTGATGGCCAACGGCCAGTACCAGCAGATCCTCGATCGCTGGGGTGTCGGCGCCGGGGCGATCACCAAGTCCGCGGTGAACCCCACCCCGTGACCGAACCCGCCGGGACGACCCCGCCGGTCGGATCGAGCGCACAACCACGGGTGGTACCGCTGCGCCACCCGTGGCGCTGGGTGGGCAGCGCGGCGATCGCCGTGGTCATCGCGATGTTCGTGCACATGCTGGTCACCAATGAAGCGTTCCAATGGGACTTCATGGTGCACAACATGTTCCGTCGCCCGGTGCTCAACGGGGCGCGCACCAGCGTGCTGCTCACCGTGACGGCCATGGCCTTCGGCCTGGTGGGCGGTGTCGTGCTGGCGGTCATGCGACTGTCGGCGAGCCCGGTGCTGTCCACCGCGGCGTGGGCCTACACCTGGTTCTTCCGGGCCGTGCCCCGCGTCGTGCTGGCGGTGCTGTTCGGCAACCTCGGCATCCTCTACCCGAAGTACTTCGTCGGGTTGCCGTTCGACCACTGGATCCTGTCATCGTTGGGCTTCGGTGACGCCCACGCCCATCTGTTCGGGGTGGACGCCCGCACTGTGGGGTCCGGCTTCTTCGCCGGCTTCCTGGCGCTGGCGCTGTCCGAGGCCGCCTACATGGCCGAGATCGTCCGCGCGGGCATCCTGTCGGTAGATGGTGGACAGAGCGAGGCGGCGTCCTCATTGGGTATGGGTCGGCTGCTGACGCTACGTCGGATCGTGCTGCCGCAGGCATATCCGGTCATCGTGCCGCCCACCGGCAACGAGACCATCGCCATGCTCAAGGACACCGCGCTGGTGGCCTTCGTGCCGGTGACCAACGAGCTGTTCTTCCAACTACGGGCCATCGGGTCGCGCACCTTCAATGTCTTTCCGATGATGGTCGCGGCCTGCCTCTGGTACCTGGCGCTCACCAGCATCCTGATGGCTGGTCAATACCTGCTGGAGAAACGGATGGCGCGATGAGCGAGGCGCCCATGGTGTCCATCGAGAGCGTGTGCAAGAGCTTCGGGCGCACCGAGGTACTGCGCGACATCGATCTGCAGGTGGACCGGGGCGCGGTGCACTGCATCATCGGCCCGTCCGGGTCCGGAAAGTCGACCCTGCTGCGCTGCGTCAATCACCTGGAGAAGCTGAATGCCGGGCGTATCCGGGTGGACGGCGGGCTGATCGGCTACCGCGAGCAGGACGATCGCCTGTACGAACTCAAGGAATCCGAGATCGCCGCGCAGCGCCGTGAGATCGGCATGGTGTTTCAACGGTTCAACCTGTTCGGCCATCTGACCGCGCTGGAGAACGTGATGGAGGCCCCGCGCCGGGTACGGGGGGAGAAGCACAGCGATTGCCGAGACCGGGCGCTCGCGCTACTGGAGCGCGTGGGCCTGGCGCACCGCGCGAACGCCAAACCGGCGGAGATGTCCGGCGGTCAGCAGCAGCGGGTGGCGATCGCCCGGGCGCTGGCCATGCGACCCAAGGTGATGCTGTTCGACGAACCCACCTCGGCGCTGGATCCGGAACTGGTCGGTGAGGTGCTGGAGGTCATGCGCGACCTGGCACGCGACGGTATGACCATGCTGGTGGTCACCCACGAGATGGGCTTCGCCCGCGAGATCGGCGACTGGCTGACCTTCATGGATGAGGGTTCCGTGGTGGAGAGCGGTCCACCACGCGACGTGCTGGCCAACCCGCAGCACGAACGCACCCGGGCTTTCCTGTCCAAGGTGCTGTGAGGCTCAGCGGTCCCGGCCGACGCGCGCCACCTGCACCCACATGGACACCGCCTCGGCCCACCACCACCACCTCGCCGCGCGCCGCCCCGGACGGACCGCTGCCAAGCGGACGCGTCGTGGCCGCACCGCCGACCTCGAGTCGCGCCACCGGGCCGAACAGGTGTACAAGCTGGGCTGACGGACCGTCAGCCGAAGGTGAACGCGAAGGCCTGCACGCCCGGCGAGAAGCCCAGGGTGAGCAGGGCTCGCTCACCTTTTGAGTCTCGCGAGATCAGGTTGTACAGCGTCGGTGCGTCCTTGACGTTGACCGTCTGGATTGCTTTGCCGTCCAGCTCGACCTTCACCGTGCCGGTGCCGCCGAGTACCAGGAACACCTTGTCCGCCTGGTAGTCCAGGCGCAGTTGGGCGCCGCGTCCGGCGGTGATCGACTCCGGGCCGAGGGTCCATTGCCCATTGAGGGCGAAGGTGTCCTGATAAAGCCGCCCCCCGTAGCGGTAGGTGGCCGGGGCGTCCTTGACCGGCTTGCCCTTGGTGCCGCTCAGCGCCAGTGGGTGGTGGTAGCCGAGGTAGGTCTCCTGGGTGCCCACGGTCAGCGGTTCCGGGGCCTGCTCGACCGTGGGCGCACCGAGGTCGAGGCCCTGATGCGCCTCGGCCAGCAGCTGGCGGATCAATCGCTCGGACAGCGAATAGTCGCCCTCACCGAACGTGCGGTGCCGGACGATGCCGTTGGCGTCGATCAGGTACTCGGCGGGCCAATACTCGTTGGAATAGGCGGCCCAGGTCTTGAAGTCGTTGTCCATGGCGATCGGATACTTCACCCCCAACGCCGCCGCCTGCGAGATGACGTTGGACCGCACGTGCTCGAAGGCAAACTCGGGGGAGTGCACGCCGACCACCACCAGGCCGTCCTTGGCGTACTTGGTCGCCCAGCCCTCGACAAAGGGCAACGTGCGCTGGCAGTTGATGCAGCTGTAGGTCCAGAAGTCGACCAGCACGACCTTGCCGCGCAGCGCTGCCAGCGACAACGGCTTCCCGGCCGGGGTGTTCAACCAGGAGGTGATCCCGGTGAAGTCCGGGGCCGGCCCACACTGCTGCAGCACCTCGCTGTCCGACGCACAGCCCTGGCCGGTGGCCAGCGGCGAGGCCGCGTTCGCCTCGTTTGCGACCAGCGCACGCAGCCGACCGGCCGCGTCGGAATTGGCCTCGACGTGGTCCTGCAGCACCTCGGTGTAGCGCGGCACATGTCGCTGCAGCGAGTCGGTCCAGCTGAAGGCCAGCGCCACGGCCATCGTCAGCATCACCACGCCCCCGGCCATCCGCACCCGGTTGGCATGTCGGCGCAAGAACCCGGCGCGGGTGAATATGGCATCCCGGGCCAACGCCAGGACCAGCAGCGGCAGGGCGGCGCCGAAGGCGAACGCGAAGGTCAACGCGACGGTGTGGAAGCCGAATTTGTGGGTGGCCCCGACCACCGCGATGGTGGCCAACACCGGGCCCGCGCAGGGCGCGAACAGCACACCCATGCCCAGACCGAGCACAAAACCGTTGCCGTGGGTGTTGACGGCGCGCTTGGGCAGGCGGGCGAACGGCTTCTCGATGATCGAGGCGAACCGGTGGGAGAGCAGGCCGAAGCCGATCAGCGCGAGCACCACGATCCCGGCGTTGCGCAGGAAGTCCTGCGGCAGATTCAACGCGTCGAGCAGCAGCGAGCCGAACAACGCGGACAGGCTGAAGCTGAGCACCAGGCCGGTGATGATGAAGTAAGGCCGGACGGAACGGCGGACCCGTGACGGAGCCGCCACCGCGACCGTGCCGGCCCCCTCGGCCACGGGCTCGTCGGCGAGCACGGCGGGGTCGGCCAGCAGGATCGGCACCATGGGCAGCACACACGGCGAGATGCTGGTGATCACCCCGGCCAGGAAGCCGATCAACACGGTGAGCATCAGCGGGCAAAGTCCAGCCGGACCACCGATGGGCCCAGGCCGCGCAGCGGCGGTAGCAACCGGCGGGCCAACAGCGCGGCCCCGATGACCGTGCCGGGGGAGGGCGGTTCGATGATCCGCGCCTGTGCGATCGCCGGGTCCTTGCGCAGTTGCGCGATGAGCCGGTAGGCGTCCACGCCCCACGGCATGGGCGGCGCGACGTAGCCGCCGGGGCCCTTGGCCTTGCCCGACATCGCGGCGAAGAAGCGCGGCACGGTGTCGAAGGCCATCACCCCGCCGGGAAACGCCGTGGCGCAGCGCGCGATGAGCCCGCGCACGTCGGCGGGCGGCAGATACATGAGCAACCCCTGCGCGATGACCACCACCCGGTCGGTCGGGACCGCGCCCAACTCGGCCCACCAGCCGTCCTCGGTCGCCGAGCCGGCGTACAGCCGTCGCCGCGGCGGGTCCTCACCCAACAGTCGCCGTCGGACGTCCGCTGTCTCCGGCAGGTCGACGGTGAACCAGCGCACCCGGCCGTTGTCCACCCGCCAGAACTGCGTCTCCAGTCCCTCGCCGAGGACCACTACCAACGCCTCCGGGTCGGTGCGCAGCACGTCGTTGACGATCACATCGAAGGTCAGCGCTCGCAGCCCGATGAACCGCCCGAAGGCCGGGATGTGGCCGAAGCGTTCGCCGAACGGGAACTCGATGCCCTCGACCAACTCGATCGCGCGCGGGTCGGACAACGGGCCGTCCTTGCGGCGCGCCTCCTTGGCCCGGAAGAACAGCGTCCACAACGTGGTCTCGGGGACGCCGTCCAATTGCACCGACAACCGAGGAGTTTCCGGGCTCATCGGACCACCCTAGGGCCGTTCTCACAGCACCGCCGCGGAGTTATTACGTCTCGGCAATGCCGCGGTAACAACCCGCGGCGACCCTGCGAATGGAGGAGTCGAAACCTGGAATCGGGGAGGACCATGTTGTTGCGGTTGCGGATTGCCCTGCCGGACCGGCCGGGTTCGCTGGCCCGGGTCAGCCGAGCGCTGGCCCACCTGGGTGCGGACATCCGGACGGTCACGGTGTTGGAGGCAGGGGGTGGTCGGGTGGTGGACGAGTTCACCGTCGACTGGCCGGGTTGGCCGGGTCCGCAGCAACTGTCCGACGACCTGGGCGTGCTGGCGGGGGTGACCCTGGAGGGGGCCTGGCAGACCCGGGAGAAGCCGGACGCGTTCGTCGATCTCGATCTGCTGTTGCACGTCGCGACCGCTCCGGATCGGGCCATCGGCACGCTGATCGATGCGCTGCCGGCGGCGTTCAGCGCGGACTGGGCGGTCGCGTTGGGTGGGCCCACCGAGCGGGGGGTGCTCGCGGTCAGCACGAACGCGCCGGCGGCGGAGGAACTGCCGGAGATCCTGCCCAGCCGGCCGATGGCGTTCAGCATCACGGCGGACAGCCATCTGGCCGCGGTGCCGGCGGATCGTTGGTGCACGGTCTACCTGGCCCGCAACAGCGGTGGTCCGGCCTTCCACCGCATCGAGTTGGCCCGATTGACCCGCATCGTGGAGGTCGCCCGGGCGATCGTCGAGGGTCGGGGGGACCCGCTGCGTCGGTTCGCCGAGACAGTGCCGGCCGGCCGTTCCGGCTGACCGGGACGGGCCCCCGGCTAGTCTCGGGAGTCCGTCAAGGAGGTCCACGGTGTCGGGTCAGCAGGTCGCGCCCGTTGGCGACCGCGTGCTCACCCTGCCGAATGTCCTCAGCGGGCTGCGGGTGCTCGGCGTGCCGCTGTTCCTCTACCTGATCCTCGGTCCGGAGCGCGACGGCTGGGCATTGATAGTGCTGATGCTGGCCGGCATCACCGACTACGCCGACGGCTGGCTGGCCCGCCGGCTGAACCAGACCAGCCGGCTGGGCCAATTGCTCGACCCGGCCGCGGATCGGCTCTACATCGTGGCCACCCTGGTCGGGCTCACCGCCCGCGACATCGTCCCGTTGTGGCTGACTGTCGGCCTGCTGGCCCGCGACGTGATGCTGACCGCCTGTGTGCCCCGGCTACGCAAGCTGGGCTATGGCCCGGCCTTGCCTGTGCACTACCTGGGTAAGGCGGCCACCTTCAACCTGCTCTACGCGTTTCCGTTCCTGCTGCTGTCTGACGGCTCCGGTCCGGACCTGACCGCCACCCAGACGCTGGCGTCGGTGTTCGGCTGGGCTTTCGCGATCTGGGGTAGCGCGTTGTACTGGTGGGCAGGTGTGCTGTACGTGATGCAGGTACGCAGCCTCACCCCGGTCGGAGCCGCCGGAACACGGGAGCGCGGTCCGGAGTTGTCCGCGTCGGGAGGTGTCGGGGCGTGAAAGCGGTCGTGATGGCCGGTGGCGAGGGCACTCGCCTCCGACCGCTGACCGCGTCCGTGCCCAAACCGCTGCTCCCTGTGGTCAACCGCCCGCTGATGGCGCACGTGCTGCGCCTGCTGCGCCGGCACGGATTCACCGACGTCGTGGTCACCGTGCAGTTCCTTGCCTCGTTGGTGCGCAACCACTTCGGGGACGGCGAGGAGTTCGGCGTCTCCATCACCTATGCCAACGAGGAATCCCCGTTGGGCACCGCGGGCAGCATCAAGAACGCGGAGAGCGCCCTGTGCGACGGCACGTTCCTGGTGATCTCCGGGGACGCGCTCACCGACATCGACCTGACCGATCTGATCGCGTTCCATCGGGAACGCGACGCGCTGATCACCGCCTGCCTGGCCCGGGTGCCCGACCCGCTGGAGTTCGGTATCACGATCCTCGACGAGGACGGGCGCGTCCAACGGTTCCTGGAGAAGCCCAGCTGGGGCCAGGTGTTCTCGGACACCGTGAACACCGGTATCTACGTGGTGGAACCGGAGGTCTTCGACTACATCCCCGCCGGGGAGATCGTGGACTGGTCCGAGGACGTGTTCCCGGCGTTGCTGGCCAAGGACAAGGCGGTCTACGGCTACGTGGCCGCCGGCTATTGGGAGGACGTCGGCACCCACGAGAAGTACCTGCAGGCCCAGGCCGACGTACTGGCCCGGCGGGTCAACGTGGACATCGACGCCTTCGAACTGGCGCCGGGGGTGTGGGTGGCCGAGGGTGCCGAGGTCGACCCCGACGCCACCCTGCAGGGCCCGCTGTACATCGGCGACTACGCCAAGGTGGAGGCCGGCGCGGAACTGCGCAGCTACACCGTGTTGGGCAGCAACGTGGTGGTCAAGGCCGGCGCCTTCCTGGATCACGCCATCGTGCACGACAACGTCTACATCGGCCCGCACACCAACCTGCGCGGCTGCGTGATCGGCAAGGACGCCGATGTGATGCGCGGCGCCCGGATCAACGAGGGCGCGGTGGTTGGCGACCAATGCCTGATCGAGGAAGAGGCGATCGTCGCGGGTGGGGTGAAGATCTACCCGGCGAAGACAATCGAGGCCGGGGTAGTGGTGAACCAGAGCGTGATCTGGGAATCCCGCGGGCAGCGCGCGCTGTTCGGCCGCCGTGGGGTCTCCGGCATCGTCAACGTCGAGATCACCCCGGAGTTGGCGGTCCGGCTGGCCAGCGCCTACGCGACCACCTTGAAGAAGGGCGACACGGTGCTCACCGCCCAGGACGGCTCGCGAGCTGCCCGGGCGCTGAAGCAGGCGGTGGTCTCCGCGCTGCAGACCTCCGCGATCAACGTACGCGATCTGGAACTGCAACCGCCGGCGGTGGCCCGCATGGAGACTGCCCGCGGCATCGCCGGCGGGGTGCTGCTGCGCACCACTCCGGGTGTGCCGGACAGCGTGGACATCCAGTTCCTGGACGTGAACGGCGCCGACCTCTCCCGCGGCCAGCAGCGGCGCATGGAGCGGTTGTTCGGCCGCCAGGAGTTCCGCCGCGCCTTCCCCGGCGAGATCGGGGACCTCAGCTACTCCCCGCGGTCCGCCGAGACCTACGTCAAGCAGGTGTTGAACACCGTGGACATCTCCGGGGTGCCGGTCGACCCGCGGATGAAGGTCGTGGTGGATGCGGGCAATGGCGCGGCCGGCCTGCTGCTGCCCGGCCTGGTCGGCGGGCTCGGCGTGGACGTGCTCACCGTGAACCTGGGCATCGACGAGTCCCGGCCCACCCAGTCCATCGCGGACCGCAACACCTCCCTGCTGCGGCTGGGCGAACTGGTGGCCTCCTCCCGCGCGGCCTTCGGCGTGCATTTCGACCCGGTGGGGGAGCGCATCTCCTTGGTCGACGAACGCGGGGTGGTGATCGACGACGACCGCGCGTTGCTGGTGGTCATGGACCTGGTGGCCGCCGAACGCCGGGGCGGGCGCATCGCGCTGCCGGTGACCACCACCCGGGTGGCGGAGAACGTGGCCAATTTCCACGGCGTGGAGATCGCCTGGACCACCACCTCCCCGGACGACCTGGCCCGCGCGGTCACCGATCCGTCGGTCATCCTCGGCGGTGACGGTCGCGGCGGTTTCGTGATCCCCGAGGTGGGCGGCGCGGTGGACGGCACTGCGGCATTCGTGCGGTTGGTCGGTCTGGTCGCCCGCACCCAACTGACACTTAGTCAGATCGATGCCCGGATCCCCAAGGCACACGTGCACTACCGGGCCATCGACACGCCCTGGTCGGCCAAGGGCCTGGTCATGCGGGCGGTGTTCGAGGCGGGCGGCAACCGGGTCCTGGACACCACCGACGGGGTACGCGTGGTGGAACGCGACGGACGGTGGGCGTTGCTGTTGCCCGACCCGGCCGCGGCCATCACCCACCTGTGGGCCGAGGCCCCGGAATCGGCCGACGCGGACGCGCTGCTCGCGCACTGGGCATCGGTGGTCGAGCGCGCCGGTACCTGAGGGTTTTCTGGATCATGGGACCATGAGCCCCGTGTCCGACCGTCCGGTGACCCAGCGTCGTCCGGATGCCTCCATGTCGTTGTTGAATGACCTGGCCAACAACACCGTGGTGGCGGACTATCAACGGGTCCATGACCGGTCTCCGAACAAGCCCGGCTCCAGTCGGGGCGGCACGGTCGCGGTCGTCGCGGTGCTGGTCGCTGCGGGTCTGGTGCTGGGCATTGCCGCCGGCCAGACCCGGGGTTCCGCGCCCGCCGTGGCCGCGGCGCACAAGGAACTCATCGACCGGGTCCAGGCGCGTAACAAGTCCACAGACGACCTGCAGAAGCGCCTGGAGCAGTTGCGGGCCGACGTCGACGCGACCCGGGCGGCCGCCCTGGAGGCCACCTCGGCAGGATCCGCGGCGCGGGCTGCGCTGGACCGGTTGTCGATCCTGGCCGGCATCAGCGCGGTGCACGGGCCGGGCATCAAGGTCGTGGTGGACGACGCACCGAACTCCTCCGCACGCGGGGAGGGGAGCAGCGGGCGGATTCGGGACACCGACCTGCAGCGGTTGATCAACGGGCTGTGGGCGGCCGGCGCGGAGGCCGTCTCGGTGAACAACCAGCGGCTGACCTCGCTCACCGCGGTGCGCTCCGCGGGTGACGCGATCCTGGTCGCCTACCGCCCGTTGTCCCCGCCCTACGAGGTATTGGCCATCGGCAAGGCCGACGACCTGGAGGTCGACTTCGTCGACGGCCCGGGTGGCCGGTGGTTCCACACGCTCGCCGGGTTCGGGATCCGGTTCAATGTGTCCACGCAGCAGGACGTCACGCTGCCCGGTGCCTCGGGCGCGACCCTGCGCCGGGCCGAGGAGGGAACGGGCCAGTGATCGCCGCCCTGGGCCTCGCCATCGGGGTAGCACTGGGGTTGTTCTTCAAACCCTCGGTGCCGTTCTGGTTGCAGCCCTACCTGCCGATCGCGGTGGTGGCAGCCCTGGACGCGCTGTTCGGCGGCGCGCGAGCGATGCTGGACGGCATCTTCAGCGACAAGGTGTTCGTGGTCTCGTTCATTGCCAACGTGCTGGTCGCCGTGCTGGTGGTGTTCATCGGTGACCGACTCGGCGTCGGCGGGCAGCTCACCACGGGCGTGATCGTGGTGCTGTCAATCCGCATCTTCTCCAACGTCGCGGCCATCCGCCGCCATCTGCTCTCCGCCTGATGACCAGTTCCGGCCCCGAACACCCGCAGGACGTCGGCGCGTCCGACGCCTCCTTCGACTATGTCGCGCGGACACCCGACGAGGCGTCAGAGGATCTTGGCGAGGAGGCCGAGGAGGACGAGACCGTCCTGATCGACGGATGGGCACTGCGGCTCGGATCGCTGCCGGTCGGCCCGCCCGCCCCGGGTCCGCCGCCCGCCGTGCCCGCCCCGACGAGCCCGGCAGCGCCTGCGGCGGTCGGCCTGCGCGCGCTGTTCGGCCCCGGTCGACGACCGCGCGCCCGGCTGAGCACCCGGCTGGGCATCGCCGTGCTGCTCGGCCTGCTCGGCTTCTTCGCAGTGGTGCAGGTGCGGTCGCAGAACGGGGACAGCACCCTGCGCAGCGCACGGCAGAGCGACCTGATCCGCATTCTGGACGACCTCAACGACCGTTCCGACCGGTTGGAGGGGGAGATCCGCGACCTGGATACGCGCCGAACCGAGCTGCAGTCCGGCACCGATTCCTCCAAGGCCGCCCTGGCCGAGGCGTCCCGGCGCAAGTCGGTGCTGGGCATCCTGGCCGGCACGGTGCCCGCGCACGGGCCGGGCATCACGCTGCGCATCGTTGACCCGCAGAAGAAGGTGGACTCCGCGGTGCTGCTGGACACCCTGGAGGAGCTGCGCGACGCGGGCGCCGAGGCGGTGCAGCTCAACGGCGTTCGGGTGGTGGCCAGCACCGCGCTGGTGGACGCCGAGCCGGGCAGTGTCCGGGTGGACAGCCAGCTGGTCACCGCGCCCTACGTGCTCAAGGTGATCGGCGATCCGGATACGCTCGACCCCGCGCTGCGCATCCCCGGCGGGGTGTTCGCGGTGCTCGGCGAACGGGGTGCCACCCCCACGGTCAGCGCCGCCGACCAGGTGGTGGTGGACGCGACCCGCCCGGCCGAGAATCAGCAGTACTCCCGACCCGCGCCCGCCGGCAGCAACTGACCATCCGCCAGATCCAATGTGCCGGATCCAATGTGAGAGGGCCGTCATGACCTTCCCCACCGACCGTAGCTACACCGCCGAGCACGAGTGGGCGCTGGCCGCACCGGACGGCTCCGTGCGGGTCGGCATTACTGACCACGCACAGGAACAACTCGGCGACATCGTGTTCGTCTCACTGCCCGAGGTGGGCGCCACGGTCGCCGCGGGCGAGCCGTGTGGGGAACTGGAATCCACCAAGAGCGTGAGCGACCTGTACGCCCCGGTGTCCGGGGTGGTCGCGGCCCGCAACGAGGCCGTGGTCACCGCCCCGGAGTTGATCAACTCCAACCCGTACGACAAGGGCTGGATGTTCGACGTGACGCCCAGTGACCCGACTGCGGTCGGCGAACTGCTCTCCGCGGGGGAATACGCCAACAGCCTGGAGCACTAAGGCCATCTCTCCCACCCCCGCTAGCCGGCGCGGATGGGGCTGAGAGAGACGCCCTAACCGGCGCGCCTCGCCGACCCGACCTGGTTTCCCGGCGACGGTCAACCTAAGGTTGCGGTCGAGGTTTCCGGTGCGGCGGGGCATCGGGGCCCGCGAGGCGAGGACTTAGGCACATGCCCTTCTGCAGTCAATGTGGCCACCAGGCGAGCCAGGAGGCTCGGTTCTGTGAGAGCTGCGGCACCGCGTTGGCCACCGCGGGTGGCGGCGGCGCCGAGGTCACCTCGAGCATCCAGATCTCCGGCCTGGAACTGGTGGAGGCCGAAGCCGGCCTGCTCTCCCCGGCCGACCAGGCCGCGGTGGACGCGCTGCCGCCGGACTCGGCACTGCTCATCGTGCAGCGCGGCCCGGAGTCGGGCAGTCGGTTCCTGCTGGACGCTGACTCGACCACCGCGGGGCGCCACCCGGACAGTGACATTTTCCTCGACGACGTCACCGTCTCCCGCCGGCACGCCCAGTTCCAGCGCACCGACTCCGGCGGGTTCAGCGTGCGCGACGTGGGCAGCCTCAACGGCACCTACGTGAACCGGGAGCGGATCGAG
>Ga0137412_10001302_pt1 | contig 19196 bp, 15 predicted proteins | sample CZODoug2_1_16fun_FD_122160 | JGI IMG/M metagenome (GOLD analysis project Ga0137412, IMG submission 122160) | Vadose zone soil fungal communities from Angelo Coast Range Reserve, California, USA - CZODoug2_1_16fungal (Hybrid Assembly) | ecosystem: Environmental > Terrestrial > Soil > Vadose zone...
GCCGGGCTGGTCGTCAACACCATTTTCATCGTCCGCGAGATACGTCGAAACGAGCGGCAAGACAGCTTCCTGAATGCTGTCACCCACGAACTAAAGACGCCGATAACGTCCATACGCCTGTATTTGGAGACGCTGCAGAGCCGGCCACTCGCTGAGGAAAAGCGGCGCGATTTTTATCGCATCATGCTCGAGGATGCGGACCGTCTGCTCGGCACCGTCGAGCAAGTGCTGAAAGCCGGCGAAGCGCGTCATGCCAGCCGAAGGAATTGGCAAGAGGTCGACTTTGCGGATGTTGTGCGCAACACGTTGGAACTCGCTCGCCTACGCCACAATCTGAAGCCGGAAGCGCTGCGTTTCGGCGCCGAACCGCCAGGGGACCTGGTGGTTATGGGCAATCCCGAAGAACTGCGCACCGCCGTCTTCAATCTTCTCGACAATGCCATCAAGTATTCCGGAGAGCACAAAAACATCGTGGTGGACGTCCGCACACCAAACATCGATAGCATCTTATTCAGCGTGCGTGATCAGGGTATCGGCATCCCGCGCGTAGAATTGAAGCGTATTTTTAATCGCTTCTACCGCATTCAGAATCGCGCCACCGGCAACGTGAAAGGCACTGGCTTGGGGCTATTCATCGTCCGGGCTGTGGTGCGGCGTTATGGTGGTGATGCTTATGCGGAGAGCCAAGGTGAAGGATTGGGCAGCACTTTCACGATTCGGCTGCCCAGGGTATACCGCGCATGAGCCGCGTCCTGGTGGTCGAAGACGAGGCACACCTCGCGCAAGGGCTGCGCTTCAACCTGGAAGCAGAAGGCCATTCGGTACACGTCACTGACAAGGGCGAGGTAGCTCTGGCGCTTCTGCTTCAGGAGAAGGAAGTGTTCGACGCTTTAATACTCGACGTAATGCTTCCGGGAAAAGACGGCTTTACCGTCGCCCGAGAGCTGCGCCAGGCGCAAAACTATATACCGTTGTTGATGCTGACCGCACGGACGCGCCCCGAAGATGTCCTGCAAGGATTTGAATCTGGCGCCGATGACTATCTGCCCAAGCCTTTTGATTTAGCCATTTTGCTGGCGCGTGTGGAGAGCTTGCTGCGCCGCAAAAACTGGCTGCATAGCTCCAGTGCCGTGAAGCCAGAGCAGCCCGCCGTGGAAGGTGAATCTTCTGACCTTTTTCAGTTTGACGATCGCACCGTTGATTTCGTGAATTTGCAACTCCGCGGCGGTGGCCAGGTCTTTCAACTGACGCTGATGGAAGCGGAACTGTTGCGCTACTTGATACGCAACAGCGGCAAGCCGGTGTCCCGCAAAGCCATCCTGCAGAACGTTTGGAATCTGCACGAAGATACCGACACTCGAGCAATTGACAATTTTGTCGTGCGCCTGCGGCGGTATATTGAGAAGGAACCCTCTAAACCGCGCCACTTGGTGACGGTTAGGGGTCTTGGGTATCAATTTGTACCAAATCCCAAAACCCCAAAGTGAGTATAGCTACCTGATCGGATTGTGAAACGGCTTGGCTTACCAACGGCCGCTGAACAGTGCTCGCAGGTCGAATCCTACCGTGACTGTCGCGGCGTCCTCATTGAATTTCAAGCTGTGTACATAGGCGGGTTCGATGTACATGAAACGCGTCGGATTGATGCGGAGAAACGCGGAATATCCCCGATCGTGAGTGAAATCAGAAACGGAACCGGCCGAGCCGTTTGGAAGCAAGAAAAAATTTCGAATGCCATTCGCTGAGTAAAGCTTCTGCGAACCGGACGGCTCCAGCGCGTAGTACGAACCCCCTACGAGTAACCGGTTGGCTACTCGCAAAGTCATTCCACCTTCGCCATTTGCTAAAAATCCCAGCGAACGGAACGAATCGAAGACACGAAATGGTTCGGTGACGAGCCGGGTGTCCAGCAGGCCGTTGGAAATTCCGACGTTCACATAAGGCGTGAGCCGCCCAATCGGTCGGTCGAAGTGGTTGAACCAGTCCACGCCAAGCCGCCCGGTGCTAAAGGCGCCGGTTTCTTGCACTGGCACAGCTAGCGTTATCACTGTCGCGTAATTGAGGACGCGGTTTTCAAATGTGAGTCGGACGTCGCCGTATGGATCGCCGACACGGTTGTCCCAAAAATGCCTCTCTCCCGGGACCAGATTGGGCGTCGCACGGAAGAAGTAGTAAGGAACGCCGAGATCAATTCCCACGTGGCGGTTGAAATCGTATCCTACGCTGGTATCGAGAATGGTGAATTGGCCTTGATTGCTGGTGCTGCCGCGGAATTCCTCGAAAAGGGTGAATCCATGAGCTTCGGCGGCGGGCGTGGCTTGTGCCTTGAGACCGGCGGCAAAGACCAGGCATATTCCGGCGGTCGCGAAAATCTTTAAAACCCATAGTTGAATTATTCGTTTGGAAAGTCGCACGATGTCTCCTCCGAGATGTGATAAAAGCGGGCGGGCGTGGGGCTACGCACTGCCTAGGGCGGGAGAACATTGGGAGGCTGGCGAAGCCAGCCTCCCAGCACCGCTGTTTGCATTCACCTCATTCAGCGTCAATGAGGTGTTACGGTATGCGTCTGCTCTTTTTGTTCGATCTTGGTTTTTGGCTTTGCAGCCGGTGGATTCTTCATGCGGTGCTGCTCCAGCCGTTGCTGCTTTTGCATGAAGGTGGACGGATTTTGTCGAAGTTCGTCGCCCACTCGCGGATTCTTCGATAGGAAAGATTCCAGTGGCTTGTGGTGCTTCAGATAATCATGGTCATTGGCAAGCGTGGGATTTTTCTGAAGATCCTTCCCGATCTTCTTATGCTTATCGAGGAAATGATCCATATCCTGAAGTTCCTTCTTGCTAAGGTCATTGTCTACGTCGCGAGTATTTCGGTCGCGTTCCCTAACGGCCCCGCGATCACGATCCGAGCGATCTGTATCGAATCGATTCCGGTCCATGTTCCTGGCTTCAAATTGATTTTCCCGGCGCATAAAGGAGGACGGATTCGCGCGCACTTCTTGCCGTACCGCAGGATGCTCACTCAGAAACTCGCTGAGATCCTTGTGGCGTTTCAGGTAGCTTTGATCGTTGATGAGTTCGGGTTTCTTCTGAAGCGATTTGGCAATGTCCTGGTGACGATCTAGAAAGTCGTCCACAGTGGCGACATCCCGATTGCTTACATCTCTATCGGTACTGCGGCGGCGGTCCATATCGCGGTCGGTGCTGCTTGTATCGCGATCTCGATTGACCTCACGATCGCGATCGAAGTCCCGGTCACGTTGCGCATTAGCATCGCGGTCGCGATCGAAGTCCCGGTCACGATCTTGACGCCCTCGCTCTCGTGCGTCGAACTGTTGTTCTCGTTGCATTAAATACTTGGGAGTTTCAGCGCTTTCTTCCTTGAGTCCAGGATGCTGATTCAGGAACGTCTGCAATTCTGGATGTTCCTTCAAATATGTCGCGTTGCGAACCAACCACGGATTGGCGCGCAGCGTCTTGTCCACATCCGGGTGGCTATCGAGGAACTGATCCATTTCCGCCACTTCTCGACGGGTCAGATCCGGATTGGGATTGGCGCCTCGCCCGCTGCGCTCCCGCGCATCGAACTGTTTTTCTCTGTCCATCAAGTACTTGGGAGTTTCCGCGCTCTCTTCCTTGAGCCCTGGGTGCTGATTCAAAAAGGTCTGCAACTCCGGATGTTCCTTCAAATATGTCGCGTTGCGAACCAACCAGGGATTCGCGCGCAGCGTCTTGTCTACGTCCGGATGGCTGTCGAGGAACTGGTCCATTTCCGCCACTTCTCGCCGGGTCAGGTCCGGATTTGGATTCGTTCCTCGCCGGCTTTGCTCCTGCGCATCAAACCGGTTCTCCCGCTGCATAAAGTAGCGTGGGTTCTCCGCGATTTCCTCTTTCACGTTGGGATGCTGGTTCAAGAACGTCTGCAGTTCAGGATGTTGTTGCAGATATCCGGAATTGTTTACTAAACCCGGATTTCGTCGCAGGTCCCTGTCAACGTTCGGATTCTTGTCCAGAAACTGATCCATCGTACTTACTTGTTGCCTGGTCAGGTCAGGGTTCGAATTGGTCGTGCGCCGAGACTCGTTTGCGTCATAACGTCTTTCGCGTTCCATAACAAGCGATGGATTTTGCCCGACTTGTGTTTGAACCTGCGGATGCTGATTTATGAAAGATTGAAGTTGAGGATGAGCTTCCAAAAATTCCCCGTTCTTCAACAAAGAAGGGTTCGCTCGGAGTTGCGCGTCAATGTCCGCATGCGCGTCAAGAAACGCATCGAATTGCGCCATCTCAGATCGGCCGCTGCTTTGCGATGGAACTTCTTGGGCATTCAAACTGTGCGTAATTCCGCCCAAACCAAGCAACGTGCCGCCTAAAATGATGGCGCGACACTTGTTTACAGCGAAGAATCGCATAATTGTACTGACCTCCTCGAAGGTTTTGTCTCGCAATGACGTTAGGGCAATGGGTGAACGTTAGGCTGGTTGGTTGAATTGATCGCCCGCAACCGGAAACGTTGTGGTCAATGTTGATTAATAACTATTCGTATGTTTTTGAGCCAGGTACGTCAATTCGCGTTTTATCGACGTTCGGTCGCGCCTAAGCGCAGTTGTTTCAATCGGCCTCCATGTCTTTTGAAAGTCTCTCGACACTTGCGTTCACAGCAGCAAGCTCTCTGCCATCAAAACTAAATGCCTAGATTTGAACGAATTAGCGGTTCTGGAGGGAGGAAAGGACGGTACTGGGACGTAGAAAAATTTCTGCCCTGAGAAAACTATCCCATGCAGTATCTCGATCTACGATGTACGGGGTTTACTTGAAGGCGATTTTCGTCGGGCGGTCCGGTTCCGAATGGACAAACGAAGAGTTGGAGGCGCGGGTGGGATTCGAACCCACGAATGGAGGTTTTATAGTTCGGCGGTTGAGCTAGTAGCTTATTTTCCTGGGCGATTTCGTCGGTCTGACCGCTTAAGTATGCTCTTTTTGCCCCATTCCGTTAGCAACTTGTCAGCAGGATTTCAGATGCAACGTCTACGCCCCAGGGCCGAGCAATCCAGGATCTGCCGCTTCATATGCCAGTCGGTCACGGCGACGTTGGCATGTTCCAGGTCAGGTAGTCCGAGCTTTGACTACTTTTGGGTCTGTGTGTCCCGAGCTTCCGTTTCATTGTTAGCCACTTCCAGACGACTGACCACGAGACCGCCTGACGACGGAAAAATTCAACTTACTAGATACTTGGATACGATTTGTGCTTTATCAAAAGGCAGCGTGCGACCGGACCGGTACCTCGCCGTGTTCTGATCGGCTCGACAACCGACGGTTCATAAAGCCAGTACACAAGCTGGCGTTCCCGTCGTACAAGGAGGGGGCCCAGGTGCCAGGGACTTTGAGGCTCTCTGCCAACTGAGGATTGTTTGTTCGATAGAAGTAGGACCATGCGCGCAGCTTCCGCCGATACGGTGCAAACACTTCCATCAGCTCGCCCTGCGCGAGCCAGCGACCCATACTTTCGAGCACGTGGATACGTTCCTCCTGGCACTTTCGTAGCGCTCGGAACAGAAGCGGCAAAAGGAAGGTCGTGCTTTGGTCGAGCGATTGAAAATCGACGAGAGTCATCCTTTTCAAGCCGGACTCCGGCCTATCTCTTCTCTCGAAAGTAGCGTAAGCCAGCAGCCGCGACCCACGGACAACGGTCAGAATCCAGAGACGGTGGTCCAGCAGGGCATACTTGTAGTGCCATTCCAGCTGCTCACGCGTGCGGACCGCTAACAGTAAATGTGGGTTTCTCGCTTTCAGTTCCGCCCAAAACTGATCAAAGCGCTCGTCGAAACCTGAGCAGGCTGGCACCTCAACTTCGCCGTCGCGCAAGGCCTTCTTGGAAAAAAGATCCTTCAGAAAGACCGCAGCCGATAGCGGGTAACTGAGCGTTTTGGACAGCGGACAATTCTTCAATACCAGGAAGCTCTCCAGAAATCCGCGGTAGTTCGTAATCCAGAAGGCCGACTCGTCCCAAAGCCCCATAGGCACACGAGGACATCCGAACATGCGGAAACAGGGCGCAGCTTCCGCAGTCATTGTGTTGTTCAAGTAAAGATCGATCCCGGGCTGATTAATCACGCGTTCTAGCAGCGCCGGCGAGAAGCTCCGATAAGCAGGGTCCGCTACCCACGCACGCCCCGACGTGGCGATGATTCTTTTTCCTTCAAATTCGTATAAGAGTGGGATGTTTCCTATCGAGGCGACAATTTGGTCGTCCTCGTTTTCAAGCACCCAGCCAACGGTCCACCCCGCCTGAAGTTCGCGGTAAAGAGGGTTACCGAGCCACAAATGACTCCACTCATCGTAGTCTTTGGGCGCCAGGCCATGCCGGGATTCCAGCGAAGCGATTTGTGCATGGTCCTTGAAGGAGGCCTCCCGCAGCTTGGGAGCTCGCGCAGGTTTAGCCCGTCGCTCAGGCGAGACCAGTGCTTTGACGGTTTCGTTCAAGGATTCTGCATGGGTAAACGGTTGGCAGGAGGGTGGTGCAGGAGGGGGAGTGGTGTGGCGCTGACAGCGCGACAACGATGAAGTGGATGAACGGGAATATAGTTGCTGCATTGGAGGAACTTTCTCTTATCGCAGGGTTGCAGCAAGTGCCGCAGAGTCGACTTCCGTATCACCTAGAGCTTTGGAGTTGCGAGTGACCGCTCGATGGTAAACGTCCATAGTTTTTTGCGCGATTACTTCCGGAGAACACTCCTCTTCAATCTTTCGTTTGGCATTAGCGCCCATTTGGCGGCGGAGTGTCGGTTCGAGCAGAAGGTGCACGAGTCGGTCAGCTAAATTCGTTGTGTCCCGTGGAGCGACCAAGTAGCCGGTGCGGCCATCTTCGACCATTTCCGGAAGGCCGCCTACAGTCGTTGCGACGACGGGTTTTGCGGCGGAATATGCCAAAGGGATCACACCGCTCTGCGAAGCCTCGATGTAAGGCAAAACGACGACGCTCGCGCGGCAAAAATATTCGGCGGTACGCTCTTCTGAGATGAATTCATTGTGAACGATAAAGCGTTCCGGATGAACCATCATGCGAGCGTACCGTGAAAAGTCTTCTCCCTGGCCGGCAACCATAATGCGCACGTCCGGCACACGAGCGCTGATCAAGGGTTCCGCGCGAATCAAATACTCGAGTCCTTTGTACTCCCAGATGCGGCCAAAGAAGAGGATCAAGCGTTCGTCTTCCTGCACAACCGGTGAGGAACATTCCTGACCGATTTGTATGTGGGGCATGAGCGAAATATTTTCGCCTGATCCGTTCAACTGCCGCACCATCAAAGACTGCACGTGCTGGGAATGAACGATGAGTTGATCGGCGTGACGTCGAACGAACATTTCGGCCCAAAACGGAGTTTTCTGGGAGAGCTTGTCGCCGGGATGGGGTCGAAAATCGTGAACGGTGCATACCAGCGGATAGCGGTGCCAGAGGGGCAAGGCTAAATCAAACCACAAATGGAAACCTTGATAATGAACGGCATCTGGTGCGAAAACTTCTATGGCGCTGAACACTTTCCGGATGGCCTGAAATTGATGAAAAGGCTGCCGCAATCGGGGATTGCCGAACGAAAATACACGTACCGCGGGATCTAGTTTTTGAATGTGAGCGGCGAGAAGGCGGTCCGGGACCAATAACATTACGTCGGCATGTCGAGATACGGCATTCGCCAACCGTATACAATACTCTCCAAAGTTGGAGGAGATCATGGCGATACGTAAACGGCGTGATGGTGACATGAACGGTTTTCTTTCAGGTCTTCTGCGAAAGGAGAACGAGATACTTTTCCTTGAACTGGCGTGGTCCACCCGAAACCCAGATGCTAAGAGCCAATAAAGCGCCGATGTAAATTAGGGTTGCGGAAATTCCCCTTAACCATCCAGTCTGATTCGTCGGTACAGCCAAGAAAACAGCCATACACACAGCAGCGACGATCGGCTTCCAGACAATTTTGCCGATTGGAATACCCGAGAAGATCCGTGAGACAGGAATGTAATGCTGAACGCAGCCGGCCAACCTATTGACCAGTAGAGTGACGGCAGCACCGCGCAGGCCGAAAAGCTTAATCAGGGGCCAGCCCACCAACAGGTTGATTAGCGTGTTTACGGCTACAATCCGCAACGTTATTTTCTCCCGATGCGTTGCCAACAACACTTGGCCTAATACATTTGAAAATACCTGCAACATGAGAGTCCAGGCGACAATGCGTAGCGCGGGCGCTGCGTGGAGAAAAGCGGGGTTCTTGTAGAGCACAGAAAGTATCCAATCGCCCAGGAAGAAAATCCCGGCTATAGCCGGCAACGCCAGCATAAGGAGTATTTCGATAGCTTGCATGGCGATGCGCTTGAGGCTCTGAAGGCCATGCTCCGTGTTCCGGCACATCAGCGGGAAGATACTTTGCGCGATGCTTTGGTAAATCAAAAATAGTGGGACCATAACTTGTGTTGCAGCGCTGTAGAATGCGATTTCACTGACCGTTGCGAGCTTGGAAAGGAAGAGGACAATCAAACTGCCTTCGATCGCGATCGTGCCGTCGATACCCACAAACGTAATGGCAGACCGAAACATTTTGAGTGAAAACGCAAGATCCATAGAGGCGTGCTGGGCCGGAAATCGCCGTAGCACGATCCAAGTCTCCGCGGCAGCGATGGCAAAGAAAGAACCCAGCAGGATCAGGATTACCGCATAGAGGCCTTTGCTCCTGGTGAGAAGCAGGAATGTGCAGATAAGTTTTGCGATATTGACAGGCACGTTGACCCAGGCAATGAAGTGCATTTTTTCCCAGGCCTGAAAGATGCCCTCGCAAACTGCTGAAATTGCGGTCGGGAAGAGACCGACAGAAAGAAGCAAAGCGACAAGAGTCGTGGCGGGAGGATAATGCATCAGACGAACCAAGGCGAATAGTGCGGCAACGGAGGTAAGCGATGAAATCGTTACAATCATGCATGAATTGATAAAAAATAGACTGGATTGCGACAGGTCCTTTGCCACTTGTCGAATGATAAGGACCTTTAAACCAGCCACAGCAAAGACCTGGAACATGTAGAAAAGTGAAAAGGCCAGGGAGAGCTGACCGAATTCCTGAGCGCCGAGGTGTCTAGCTATCAAGGCGTACATGACAAAGCTAGTCGCGCGGTTCATGACGTCGCTCGTGAGTATCGAGAGTGCGTTGCCGCCAGCAGTACGCAAATTTAGGGTCATTGAGGAGATCCAGGTGCTTTCTAGTCGTTTGGTGAGAGTAGTCGGGACGTTTTGACTTCCAGATGAGCGGATGTCACAAAAGCTGCCGAGGACAATTTGCCCCGCGTGGCGTTATTGGGAGCCTATACTTTGCAGGGCGTTTGTTGATCGTCCCCTTGCTGGTGATTGGCTCGACGAGGGGTCTGCTGGGCGTCGCGACCCACAAGTTTCTGACCTCGCCGGCTGAGGAGCCGTGCTCGATTTACGCTTCGTCTTCTGGCAAGGATGAGAATTCGGGCGCTAGTTTCAAGTCTCCCAAGAGTTTCAATGGCGCGGCGGCCAAAACCCGCCCCGGGTCGGTGCTGTGTTTGCTGGGCGGAACATACCTATTAAGCTCCACCTTTAAGCCTCCGACTAGCGGCACGCCTTCTTCCTGGATCATTTACAGAAACTACGACGAGGCGCCGGTCAAGTTCGTCTGGGCGGGGCCAGCGGATGCATCCCCAATGTTCGATATGAACGAAGGCAAGTTTCCTTCCGGTCCTGCGTATCTTGAATTCCGCGGACTCAATCTGGATGGCGGCGGCAAGGCTGGCGACGGCTTCTTTTGTCGCGGCTCCCACCACCTGCGTTTCATCGGCAACACCATCAGCAATACGGGCGGCTCGGGAATAGGTACGATCCAGTGCGACTACGTGATGGTCGATCGCAACACAGTTATTCGCAACGGGTACATCCCCGCCACCGCTGGAAGCAATGCCAGCCACTACAGCTGGACTAGCGGAATCTCTCTCAACAGCAACCAGTGGTATGACTCGTACACCGGATTCCACAACATCATTTCCAACAACATTGTCGCGGGAGAAGTAGATCAGAGCGCCAAAAAAACAGACGGCAACGGAATCATCCTCGACCTCAGCAACCGCACAAGCGATTTCCACTCTGCCAACACGCCTCCGGCACTAATCATCAACAATGTCGTCTATGGCAACGGCGGCCGTTGCATCGAGGCATTTACGGTTTCTGATTTTTGGATAGTCAATAATACTTGCTTTCGGAACAATCTTGACCCGGCGCTTGCGACCGACGGCTCGCTTGTGGTGAGTAATTCCATTGACGGGTACATCGTCAACAATATCGTGGTTACTTCAAACCCGAAAAGCCCGCCTTACAGTCAGGAACATTCCAATTCGAAAATCTTTTATTTCTCGGACATGTCCTTCGGCGGTCCTAATAATTTCACTTATTCGGATCCGTCACAATTCATCCAGGCGGACCCTCTTTTCGTTGGTCGGCCGCTCCTGGATTCTTTGGGCCTTATCCAGCCGGGATCTGTCGCGTCCCCTAGTCGTTTAAGCGATTCGCTAACACTGCGGTCGTGGAGTCCCGCTATTGGTAAAGGTATTGATCCCAGCACGTTTCCGAATTTGTCACCAACCATCGTCAAGGACTTAAGGAAATACATCTACACGGACATAAACGGAAACGGTCGACCGACAGGTGGCCCCTTCGATCTTGGAGCTTATCAAACTCATGAGATACGCTAATTTGATGTGCTGTTGATTTCGCTACCCGGCCAGGGTCCACCCAGGCGGCGTAACCGCGCGATCTGATAAAGCGGTGCCAGGCGAGCCTGTGCTTGGGCGATGCTAAAGCGCTCAGTGATTCGTTGTATGGCTGCCGCGCTCATTGCTTCATAGTTTTTGCGGTTCTCCCAGGCGCTAGCCAGTCTGTCAGCCAGCGCGTGCGCCATTTTCTCACTCGCTTGCCAATATGCGTCGACGTAGCCGGGCTTGTTCTGAGAATAGAGCCAGCGCCAGTCGCCGGTCGCCGGGTCGTTCTCAAAATCCACTAGATATCCCGAGCGGCCATGCTCGATCATCTCGTTCTGGGCGCACGTCGACGTTGCGACCGTAGGTGTTCCATTGCTCATTGCTTCCAGAGTCACGTACCCGAAGGTATCGTGAAAAGTCGGCAGAAGAAGATAGTCTGCTTTTCGCATCATGGGCTCGACCTCTGCACGCGGCAAACCCGGATACTGCCTGACCCTGCTGCAACGGATCGAGTTCATGGCCGCTCGGCTCCGCTCCGGATCGGGCGGGCCGATGTAATCGTTTTCGCTCCAACGAAGGTCTGAAACGATGGTGGTCTCAACAGGGAGGCCCAGAGCTGCCAGTCGCCGATGGGCGTCCAAAACCACGGGGCCTCCCTTGCGCATGAAATCCCTTCCGACGAACAGGAGACGCAATTTATTGCCAGCACCCTTCGCTTCTTTGGCGGATGGTGGCATCGCCGGATAGATAACCGTGGTCTTGGCGAGCAGTCCTGGAAGCTCGCTGTGATTCCTATGTTGGTGTCTAAACTTGCGCAGGGCATATTCGGACATCGCTACGATGCCTATGCAGTTTTTGGAGAGCAAGATCTTCCGAAGCCGCCGCTCCAGCCATTCCATCGGACGATCCCCTGGTGTACGCGGACAATAGTCTTCGAACGTAACGACGAAAGGCGTTCTGGTTAGTATGGGGATAGCGTTAAAACTGTGGATCAAATCGTAGCCCGCAGGCTCAATGAGCGCGAAGCTATCCAGCTTCTCGCTGATTCGAGTCAGTGGAGTTAATGGTCTTGCAATTAGCTGCACACCACCCGACGGATGATTTGTGTTGTAGCGTGCGTTGTAACTCCTACCCACGCGAACCTTCAAGCGCTTGGTAACACCGCCATTCGCAGCCTGTGGCTCTGAAACCACGGTCAAGCCTCACGAAACGCACGATTCATGATCATTAGTGATCTCCGCGAGGTTCGCATTGGGATTTTGCGGCGAGGTTTAGGCGAACAGTCGGTATAGATCTTCCCCGGCGCCTTCGGTTACTACGTCGGGGACCAGCTGGTTTGTAAATCGGTGAGTCAATTGGGCCAGAAGATTACGGATTTGCTTCTCAGCCAAGCTCGGCACGCCTTCCGGTGCGTGGCGAAGAAAAGAAATGATCTTTTCCTGGGTGCCGAACTTTCTTTTGTAGCGCACCAGGCCTTCCTGATCGATGTCGCTCAAACCGAAATCCAGGCTGCTAAACCCCCGGGCCTTACCGCGTTGGATTCCCTCCCAAATCAGCAGATCGTTGGGCCGATGGGAAAGATCGGCGGGAAGAGAGGCATTAAATTTGTAATACAGGGTGTCTTTCCACTCCAAAAAGAAATCGCCCGCAACGATTTTGTCCTGATACAGAGCCAAGAGAAGAAATCCATGCTGAGTGTCAACAAAGTGGCGCCAGATATTCTGGAAGAATTGAAAGGGTTGGGCCAATAGGCCAAGTTTGTACTTTCGGATTTTTAAGTGCATTTCAAAAAAGGCTCGGAGTTCTTGTTCGGAATCTGCGACGCGAATGACGAGGCCATCCCGTTGAGACTTTCGGATTGCTCTTTGTGTGGACTCCTGCATTCCTCGCCACAATTCGTCGAGCCCAGGCGCCAGAGAGAGGCCGTGCCACTTCGCTTGCTTTGTGACGGTGAAACGCTCATCCGTGAGAGGAAGATTGTTGTGCAAGCAGCGCAAATTGACCGGGCATCGCTCGGACAACAGAGAGTCAATCAGGAAATGCCAGCATTGCGGATCATCGCCGAGAGGATCGCAATAGTCGGAGAAAGGCAAAGCCAAAACGCGTTCTCCCATCATGTCGGCGACGCGACAGAAGGGAATGCCAGCCCGGGGTTCTCCGCGACTATCGAGAACGACGTAGGCACGAGCTTCCCAGCCGTAAGTATCGGTGAGCACCTGGATCCAAGCTGGGGAATGGAAGACACTGCTTGAAGCTTGTTGTAGGAGCGTTTGCCAAATCGGGTCGATCCGGGGATCTACACTGACAATATTCATCTTGCTTTAGCCTTTCGCCGTCGAATCGAGCGTTGGATTGGGGCACACACTAGGCGGCAGGGATCTTTTGGATTTCAGCCGGTGTTCAAAAGTGGCCACGGACTTTAGTTTGCGGGCCCGCAACTTATCGTTGGCGCACGAAATTCGTTGGCTTGTGAAATAGCCGGCCGGCGAGCAAGTATTGCCTTAGGAAGAACCTTGCGGTACACCTCAAGGAGATTGGGGACGGAATAGCGCCAAGCGAGCGTGGTTTCAATACGATGGCGTCCGCATGCTCCCATAACCCTGCGCATCCGCGGATCGTCCATGAGTTGAGCGAGCGCCGTGGCGAACGCATGCTCGTCGTTGGGAGTGACATAGATAGCTGCTTGATCGGCGGTTACCCGATGCTCGGGCAAATCGAATGCCACAATCGGTTTTTCGAAGGCCATGTACTCCATCATCTTTATCATCGTGCAACGATTGTTGTAGGCGTTAGCGGGGTCCGGGTCCACACAAATGTCCGCTGAAGACAAATAACGGAACAGGTCGTTGCCGTGTACAATTCCGGTGAAACCCACGTGGTTACCCAAGCCTAACTTTTTAGCTAGTGCTTTCAAAGTGAAGATGGCATCGCCGTCGCCCATAAGAATGCAATAGAAATCGCTTCTGCCTAGATCATTGAGCAAATGGTGGAGAGCGCGTAGCAAGTAATCGACGCCATCCTGAAATCCCATGACGCCAATGAAAGCGATAATTGTATTCGCTTTCTTTCGAAGAACGGGATCCGGGTGAATCGGGGTAGGAATCTCAACGCCATTGCGAACGATCGTGATGCGATCGACAGGTACATAGTCGCGTTCGATCTCGACTGCTTTGTAGGACTCGTTCGTGGCAATGACATGATCGGCGACGAGGCAAGTAAGTCTCTCCAGCAGCACAAGGGCGTGATACACGACGGTAGAGCCGCCGTCTGAAAAACGAGCGCGATACATCTCCGGGGATAAATCGTGATGGTCGAATATAAAACGTTTGCCGAACAACTTGTAGAAAGCGGCGACAAAAACGAAAGTCTCGGGCGGATTGTGGGCGTGAATAACGTCGAAGCCTTCGGTGAGGAACACCACGAGCGAGAGAGCGAAGGCCGCCGCTGTGGAGCAGGCGTACTCCCAGAAATAACCGAGGAAACTGTTCGCCGGGGGTGGCGCCTTGAAACGGTAGACACGAACGCTGTCTACGGTCTCCCGCCAAGACTGGCCTGGTGATGAAGGGCAAATTACAGAAACACGATAGCCTGCAGCGGCGAGGGTGGTAGCTTCCCGGCGAACACGATGGTCTTGAGGATAGGGTTGATTCTCGAGAAGCATTAAGATCCGATTGTTTGCGCGTATCGGCATGGGAGGTTTCTGTGACAGAGAATCAGGAATGCTGGGGTAGAGATGCTGTGACTTCCCGACTGACGCCAGCGAGGTCGATCAGGATTTGATCATTCATTAGCAAACTGGGGACATTGCGAGCCGCGTGGTCGCTATTGGCGATTATCACTACCTCAGAGTCATGGAGAAACTCCTGGAGGGAAGAGCTAAAAAGCTTGGCGATGTGTGGCAGCCCACACTCGAGGAAGAAGGTAGTAGTGTCGTCAGGGGGAGTTTGGTCGGGGTTTTCGTGGAAGATTTTTACGGCGTAGCCCTTTCCCACCAGGATCTCCGCAAGACACACTATCGGATTCTCATGAATATCGGCGGCGCCGGCCTTGACGCCGAAGCCCAAAATGCCGATGCGCGACCTGCGGGTTTGTTCGACGAGCTCAATAGCATGAGCGATCTGGTTTTGACTAGTTAGCAAGGCCGCGCTAAGCAGGGGGCAGTCCACGTCCTGCTCTTTGGCGCGGTAAACGAGAGCGCGGAGATCTTTCGCGAAATAAGGTCCCTCGAACGCGAATTCTGGACTGAAAAAGGGCGCGGAGGGGTTGGCCTGATGATCGAGGCAAGAATGCTTTATAACTTTGTGGCCGTCGATTCCATGCGCGGCACACAAGTTTCCGATCTCGTTCGCGAAGGTGAGATGCACGGCATACAATGCTTTGTTCGCATAGTTGAGCATCTCGGCGGTCTGGATTGAGGTGCGGACGAAAGTAGCATTCGTGGTTGCATAAAGCTGTTTGGCGGCGTCGCCACTACCTTTGTCCAGTTCCCCAATTATGATTGGAGCGGAGGTATCGAAATCTGGACCTTCATTCCAATCTTTTTAGGACACTGGATGCATACAGACACCAAAGTGGTGGCCTGGCCGACGACCAGAGTGCTGTTCGATGAGCAGAGTAAGGCGGCCTTCGACGGTTCCGGGAAGCACAGCGCTACGCACGACGACCAGGTGGTAGTCGCCCTTGGCGGCCAGGGCTGATCCAATTTGAATGCAAACGGCATCGAAGTCGCGGAGGTTGAGACTGCCATTGGCATTGCTTGGCATAGCAACGCAGATGAGAGTGACATCGCTCTCCAAAACTGCTGAACGAGCATCAAGCGTTGTTCGGAAACTCCCCGAGCTCGCGGCTTCGGTGATTGCGAGCTTCAGGCCAGGATCGAGGACTAGGAATCGGCCCATATCCGTCAGCGCTGTCCTCCGGGGTTCAGGATCAGTGCCGATCACGGTGTGACCGGCGCGGGTCAAGCACGCAGCAGAAAGCAGGCCGACATATCCAAGGCCGAATACACTAACTTTCATTTTCAACCTTTACTGCTTGAGACGCCTCAGAGTTTTGGCGGCGAGGCGATAGATTCAGGAAGTCCGCGAACCGCGAGGTCTTCGCGAGAGCATTTTCCTCGCGCTTTCTTAGGACATGGTCGTAAACGTCGATGACCTTCTGCGCCACGGCGGATGACTCCAAGTAAACAATATGCTTGCGTCCGTCGGTTCTCCGCCGATGCACCAGAATGTCGCCAATGCGTTCGGCGAATTCCGGAACGCTAGGATTACAGACGTAACAATCAGTGGTGGAGCCTATGAGTTGGCGAACATCTCCAACGTCCGTAGAAACCAAGGGAAGGTTGCACGCCATGGCTTGCTTGACAATGTTTGGGGAGCCCTCCTGATAGGACGGAAAAATCAGGGCGTCACAAGCGCTCATGTAGAGTGCGAGACGTTGCTGAGTGTCTTTACAAACCACGAGGAGTTCCACGGACGGGTCTTCACGGGACAGACGCTCGGCCACGGCCTTGGCCAGTGGAAACCGCTTAACTCCAACTTTCGGATTGGCAGCGAAAAGTAAGTACTTCTTCTGTAGGCTCAACCCCAACTCTGATCTTGCTTGGTCTCGTTCGGTGGGCTGGAAGACTTTAAAATCTACTTCATGGGGGATAACGTAAACGTTCGATGCCTTCAGTTTCGAGGCCATTTCGTCACTCTGAACGATGGCTGCATCGACGCGACGCGCCACTATGCGGCCGGCGCCAGCAATTATCCTGCCTAAAAGTTCCCTCTGGCCTTTCTTGTTGATCCACCCGAGGATGTCGCTTCCGTGATAGGTGACCACCACTGGTACTCTCGATTGCGTCCGCGCGACCATGCCCACCAGGCCGTAATGGGCGTGTACGAGATCAATCGAACCGTCAGCAAGACGCTGACGCAACTGAAGGATAGCCTTGGGATAAATGAGTTTACGATTGCGATCTTTCAGCACCATCGTCTCTATGGTGACGCCGGCGCGCTCGATCGATTCGGCTTGCGTGCGGACGTATGAGCCGAAGGCCGGGTTTTCAGGTGTGGGGTAGATGGCCGTCAGGATGAGTACCTTCATGGGATAATCCTCAAGGTATGCGACGTCGAAATTAGTGACCTCGGCTAGAGATTGTTTTCAAGGGAGCGGTTCTAAGTAATTGACGAAAATGGATCGAGTGCGGCAGGTTGGACTCGCAGAATATCGTGCACCGCGAAAAGCAGGCCGGCAACGAACCAAAGTAACTGTGTAACCGCTCGATCGTGAAAGATGTCCACGGTCTGATGGACCATATATCCAAGGCTACCGGCCGTAATCCCAAGAGCCAGTGGCGCCAGGAGCGGATCGTTGGATTTCCAGCACGCCCAGCCTTTTCGTAATACACCGAATAGAAACGCGAGATAGGCGAGTAAACCTCCCACGCCAACCTCAGTCCACACCAAAAGGTATTTATTATGTACGGTATATAGAAAACCTCTTTGAAGTTCGCGCGTGACGTAGCCTTCCATGACAGTCGAGAAGTTATTACTACCTACGCCAAGCAACGGATGGTCCGATATCATGCGAAAGGCGAGATTCATCAAGGGGAGGCGGGACTGCGCAGAACCGTTATCATCGGCAAGCAGCCGATCTTCCACCGCATTGCGAAAAGGCAAATAGGAGATCAACAGAATTGCGATGGCCACGATCGGAATCTTCAAAGAAGGGCGGTTTTGACGCCACAGCGATACGTACAAGAGAGCAATCGCTGCCAAAAAGGATAGCCATGCTCCGCGGGAAAACGTAAGAATCAATGCTGTGCCGCCAACCCCAATCACTCCTGCCGCCAACCATTTGCATTTCCGTGGGGTGTCTGAAAACAGAAGGCTGACCGCAAGCGAAAGCAGCAGACTTAAGTAGGCTCCGGCTTCGTTCGGCGATCCGATAGTTCCTCCGATTCGCGACCACCCTCCGTGCGGTTGAGCATCGACGCGAAGATGGATCGGCCCCCAGAGTCCTGAAGGCCAGTCGGAGAATGCAAGCGCAACCACCACCACGCTTTCGATCAGGCATCCGATTAGAAGGAACGAAACCACAAAGAGCACTTCTTCTCTCGTGCGAACGAAGTTGGCGACGTACAGAAAGAGCAAGTACATTTGCACTAGCAGGAATAGTTCGAAGAAGGAAAGTCTGATGTCCTGGGCGACAAACAGGCTCAGCGCGGTGAAAGCCAAGTAGCAGAGAAGGGGCACATTAACATTCATGGACTGCCTGGAGTTCGAGATTCTGTTTCCGGTCGTTTGAATAAACCAAGAGAGATATAACCCCAGCAGCGCTATGGTAGTCGCCGAAATGCTCAATCCCGCTAAAGCTCCGAATACCGCGTCAGCGTCCCGGTAGAAGAGGTGAGTCCCCAACTGAAGCGGAATATCGAGAATGACGATTGCTAGAAGTATTTTCTGAACGTATTCGCGCCTCAAGACAAGGTAAGGGGTGAGGAGGAGCAAAACGATCGAAGAGCAACGGACTTCGGCGCGGCGTGGGACGACTATCGGAAACTCTCCGGACGTTCGCTGGAGGATTTCCGCGGAGCCGCTTCTTTGGCGGCGCAAATCTTCAACCATTCGGGTATTCATTCAAATGTCGGCTTATGGTCGGGCTTCGACGATAAATTTGCGAATTGTGTGGCTATCGGAGTGTGGCCAGATTGTCGGCCGCGGCGGTTGATCGCTTGGTAGGCTTTCCCGGAACCGTCGGGATTGTTGAGAACCAACCCGGACGCTGCGACGGCGATCTTGAGCTTGATTTTTCCAGGGCTGTCCATTGCAAAGAACTGTAACCGGGGCAGCCGCCACAGCGCAGAACCTTCGCCCACCCATATCGGTTCAGTGGTCATCACCATCTTGGCACCGCAGCGAACAGCATGTTGTGCGAGTTCCGGTGTGTAGTTTCCGTTTGGAAACGCAAAGCTGGAGCAAGGTGCGCCTGTCACTTCCCGGACTTTGGCGATGCTCTTTTCTATACTTTCCAGTGCGGCAATTTTCGGTTCGCGAGTCAAGATCGCATGTGTAAAGCCATGGGCCCCGATGCTGAAACCACGTTGATGAAGACCGCGGACTTGCTCCCAAGTCATTAGACCAACATGATCGTCGTTCAGATCTGCTTCGACGCCGTATTGCAAGCACGCGCGTTCCAGCCTGCTCTCCAACACGGCATAGGGAAGCTGTTTCAAGGTATTGAGTTGCAAATCCGGCGCAAGAGCGTCGCCTAGCTTTTTCCGAAGAGCTCTCTGGCGATCAAACCAGAGAGGTGTTTTGCAATCAATCGAGCTCGCGACAATAAAGAATGCGGCTGGTACTCCGAGCCTCTCAAGTTCCGGCGCGACCGCAGTTGCGTTACTGCGCTTACCATCATCGAATGTAAGCAAGCAGAACGGTCGCTTGCGGGGACGGC
>Ga0137412_10001303_pt1 | contig 19194 bp, 19 predicted proteins | sample CZODoug2_1_16fun_FD_122160 | JGI IMG/M metagenome (GOLD analysis project Ga0137412, IMG submission 122160) | Vadose zone soil fungal communities from Angelo Coast Range Reserve, California, USA - CZODoug2_1_16fungal (Hybrid Assembly) | ecosystem: Environmental > Terrestrial > Soil > Vadose zone...
TCGGGTACGACTAGATGTGCGGTGAGCGCGACGCTGGTGGTGGAGAGCGCCCAAATGTGCAGATCGTGTACGTCCGTAACGCCCCGCTGACCCGCCAAAAACGACATCACCGCGGTGGAATTGACGCTGGATGGAACGCCGTCGAGCGACAAGTGAACGGAGTCGCGCAACAGACTCCACGTGCTCACCAAGATCACCGCGACTATAAGTAAGCTCGCCACCGGATCGAGCCAACTCAAGCCGGTGAGCAGAATGAGTCCGCCCGAGATGAGCACGCCGGCGGACACCGCGGCATCGCTCACCATGTGAAGGAACGCGCTTCTGCGGCTCAAATCATCGTGGCTTCCCTTATGCAGCAACCAAGCGCTGATGCCGTTGAGAACGATGCCGATCGCCGCAACCCCCATGACGGTTGCACCCGCCACCGGCGGCGGCGCCGCGAGACGCCCTATCGCCTCCCACGCTATGGCACCGCAGGCCAACAGCAACAAAACCGCATTGGTGAGTGCGGCCAGCACCGACGAGCGCCCCAAACCGTAAGTAAACCTACCGCCCGGCGGCCGGCGCGCCAAGCGGATCGCCGTCCACGCGCACACCAGTCCCAACACGTCGCCCAAGTTATGGCCGGCGTCGGCGATCAATGCGACCGAATTCGACAAGAAGCCGAAGGTGCCCTCCGTGGCGACGAAAATCAGATTGAGAACGACCGCAATGCCCATGCGCGCGTTGACCCCCTCGGCGGTCAGAGCGTGGGAATGGCCGTGATCGCCATGGGCATGCGCGCGTTCACCGTGACCGTGGTCGTGGGCACCATGGTGATCGTCATGCTTGAACGAATCGGGGCCGTTATGTTCCATTCACGTTTGTCCTCCAATCCACCGGATGTCTGCGCAGTCCATCGAATGTCCGCGCGCAGAGTCGCATGAACGATACCGCAAAAAGATCCAGCGAAATGGCACCAGATGCCGTTTTTCCAGAAGACCACAGTGCGGACGACATGAGCCCGCCGCGTTGCGGCGCACATTCTCTCAAAGACCGAGTGCACTCAATGACGCAGGGTCGTCCGGGGCGCCGCGCCCCAACGGCCAATGGTGCTTGCGCTCGTTCTCGGCGATCGGCAGATCGTTGATGCTGGCGAACCTTGTGGCAATACGATCGCCGGCGAACGCAGTTGCTCGCATTTGACGTAACGTGTCGTCTTGGACCAGGTATCGGCCCCTGGTGCATTTGGAACTCCCCCTGGCGTTAACCCCGTGTGGGCGCCTCCGTCGCTTCAGTCCCTGTACCCAATACTGGAGCCGACATGAAACGTATAGTGTATTTCGCGATATCGGTTGCGCTGGCAACGAGCTGTGATGCGCAGGCCGTTCGCGGCCTTGCCGAGATCTCGATCATCGATCGGGACAGCGGGGTTGCGCTGAGCCCGCATGTTTACCATGGAGAGTATTGGGTAGCCGGGAAACCCGGGGCTCGCTACGCAATCGAGATCCGCAACCGCTTAGGCGAACGCTTGCTGGCGGTGACATCGGTCGACGGCGTCAACGTCATCTCGGGAGCGACCGCCGGTTGGGACCAAGACGGCTACGTGTTCAGCCCCGGCGACCGTTACCAAATCACAGGCTGGCGAAAAACCGACGCTGAAGTGGCCGCTTTCACGTTCGCCGATTCGAGCAATTCCTACGCGGAACGCACCGGACGGCCGGCGAATATCGGCGTCATCGGCGTGGCGGTGTTTCGCGAACGCCGACCGCCGCCTTCGCCGCGACCGCCGATGATTGGACAATCGTCGGATCGGTCGGACGCAGCGCGCGCATCCGAATCCGCCCCAGAGCCATCGGCGCCCATGCTTCGCGCGCCCGCGCCGACCGCAAAACTCGGCACCGGCCACGGCGAGCGCGAATACTCGTACGTCGACCATACCGAGTTTTTGCGGATGCAGCCGCAACCGAACGAAATCATTCGCATTCACTACGACAGTCTCGACAACTTGTTCGCAATGGGCATCATCAAACGACCGCGTCCGGCACCGCCGGCGGCTAACCCTTTCCCCGCCTCGCCCGACCAGCAATATGTACCTGATCCGCCGGGATGAAGCGCCCCGGTCCTGCCATAATGCGGTGAATGACAGTCGCGGGCGACAGTGACGAGACCCTGATGGGCCGCTACGCACGCGGCGATGCCGCGGCATTCGAGCTTCTGTATCGGCGCCATGAAATGCGAGTATGGCGTTATCTTGAACGCAACGTGCGCAACCGGGCGACGACGGACGAGCTAATGCAAGAGGTTTGGTTCGCCGTCGCCCGGGACGCCCTGCGCTACGAGCCGTCGGCGCGGTTCACGACTTGGTTGTTCACGATTGCGCACAATCGGATGATCGACTCGATCCGAACGAATCGACGGCAACTGAGCCTGGAAACGTTAGGGCACGAGGCCGAGTCGGTGGTCCAGCAACTGACGGCAGACCCGAGTTTGAGTCCACTCGCGGCGGCGGTGGCGCGGGATCAGGCGGCGGCGCTCATTCAAGCGGTCGAGGAACTTCCGCCCGAACAGCGCGAAGCCTTCTTGCTGCAAATCGAGGGCGAACTTGGCGTCGAGGAGATCGCGGCGATCACCCACAGCAGCTTCGAGACGACCAAGAGCCGACTGCGCTATGCGCGCACGAAACTGCGCGCGCTGCTGAAGGAGTACGCTTGAACGGGGCACCGCCGGGCGAAGATCTTCCGGATGACGTCGACGAACACTATCGGCGCGCGTCGGCTCTCGACCCGAGCCGACCGAGCGAGGCGTTGCGGCGGGCGGTGCTCCGCCAAGCCGCAGACTTGGCCGCGGAGCGCACGGCCCGGCAAGGCATCACCCCCATTGACTCCACGCGGCCTGCGCCGAGTCGAGCACGGCGGCGCGCTATTTTCGGCACGTTGGCTGCAGCCGCGCTTGCCGGCTTATTGATCACGCCGCGCTTTCTCACGCACTACGCTTCCACCACGGCGGTATCTCCGCCCCCTCCGGTTTCGCGACCGAAGGCGGCCGCAAACCCGGCCGCAAACTCACTGGCGGATGCGCCCACCGCAACATCGTCGCCCGAAATCGGCGGCGACAAGCCATCTGCGCCGCCGGCAGAAGCGCGCAGCATGGCCGAACCGCCAGCTCGTTCCGCCGACGCCTCGCACCCGGACGCGGCGGCTCAGGGCCGCGCTGCCGCGCGCAGCGCGCCCGCACCGATGCCGCAGGCGCCGCCCCCAACCGACCCAGCCGCGTTGCGGCGGGCCGCGGAATTCGGCGACATCCACGGGCTGCAAACGCTGCTCGAGGAACGGGTCAGCATCGATGGGCGCGACGCAAGCGGCCGCACGGCCTTGATGCTGGCGATCCAGCATGGCCACACCGATGCGGTCGATGCTCTGTTGGCGCACGGCGCCGATCCGAATGCGGCGGATGCGCACGGCACCACCCCCTTAGAAGCTGCCGTAGCCGCCAATCAGCCAGCAGTCGTCGCGGCGCTGAGACGCGCCGGGGCTCGCGCGCGCTAATGCCTCGTTGCCGAGATACACTACGATCACCGAACCGGCGCAAGCTTGGAGACGACGATGCGTAATTCAGTACCGACCGCAAATCCTTGGGGCGACATCGTTGGATATTCGCGCGCGGTGCGCGTCGGCAATCTCGTCTTCGTGTCCGGCACAACCGCGACCGGACCCGAAGGCGAAGCGCTGCACCCCGGCGAGCCCGGACCGCAGGCTCGGCTCATTCTCGAGCGAATCGAAGCGGCTCTCGTCAAGCTCGGCGCCTCGCTAAAGGACGTGGTCGAGACGCGCGTCTACGTGTGCGATATCGACCAATGGCAAGCGGTGGGTCGGGTGCATGGCGAGGTTTTCGGGGATGTACGCCCCGCTACGACGATGGTTGAAGTCAGTCGGCTGATTGCTCCCGACCTGTTGGTCGAGATATCCGCCGTGGCCGTGGTCGACGCCGCAACCGCGGCGGCCACTGCGTAGTGCTCTGGGGCCCGTCGGACCGAGTTGTGCCGGCGATCGTTACCGAATAGGCGGCACGATCACGCTCGTCGCGAGGCAGGCTTCCCGCAGCGCATCCGCCGAACAAGGGCGGGGCGTCAGATCCCGGCTGAAACACAGGTGCACTTCGCGCAGCCGCGGCGTTCCCTGCCCGCTGCAGGTGGCGACGACCGATTGCGGCGGCAGACGAGGATTGGCCCGCAAAAACTCTGCGGTGATTGCGGACGGCGATTGCTCGATCGCGCCGGCCGGGCGCGAGAACTGCACGGGTATCGCGACGGTATCGTAGGCGCGCCGCACCAGCGCAAAGAAATCGGCGGGATCCAACCCGCTGCATGTGCCGTGCGCCGACCACTCGTGCGACACAAGACCTCGCGCCGGCATCAAGTCGGCAATCCCTTGCACCACACTTTCGGGCACTCGAGTACCGGCGGCACAGTTCTCCGGCCATCCTCGTTCGTTTTGCGGCCATAGACCATGCACGATGAAGCCGTAGCGCCGCGGCCCATTGCACTCCGCGGCCCTCGGAGACTGAAGGCAGAACGCCGGCGACCACGACAGGGATAGCAGGTAGTAGTCGAACTCGCCCGAAGCCGCGTCGCTCGAATGGCGCCGATGACGTGCCGCGCTCTGCGTTGCGACCGCGATGGACAGCACTGCAATCATCGAGACCTTCATGGCCTTGCTGAACATTAGCCTCCCGCCCGCGCGGATTGCAGATCGAGTGCGCCCGAGCCGCTGAGCCAGGTATCCTTGTCGCGAATGATGGCCTGTGCCGGTAGGTTCGCGGTCTGCACCCCGACGCCCGCCATTTTGCGCACGGCAGTACCCACCGCGAAAATCTCCACCAAGCTCGATCCCAACTCGATAATGTACGTCTTGATGCCGACCACTTCATCGGCGCCGATGGCGGCGGCTTCATTTTTCAGTCGATCAAATACATGCTCGCGCGCGTCGTAGATCAACGTGGTGAGATCGCCGACTTCGCCTCTCACCAACCCTTGGAATGCCGCTTTGATTCCGCCGATCGCACCCAGCGAGTACACCGAGGTCGAGATCAGGAGCTTGATCGGGATGTAGCCGAGCTGAGTCATGCCCCACAGCTCGTCTCCCGTGAGATCGCTGGTCACAGGCGAATTGGTAAATTCCACTGGAAGGAGCGGATGAAAGGCCGCCGTCCCGGCCATATACATTTCATGAAACCCAGCGAAACGCAGCACGCTGGTGCGCACGCCCACGACCGAGTTGGCCTTCGCAGCCTTGGCATGATTCGCCAACCGCTCGAGGGCATGGTGCCGTGTCTCGTTGAAAACATCGCTGAACTCTTTGATTTCGCCGCGTATGAGCGTTTTGAGAGTGCCGGCGATACCGCCCACCGCGCCCACCGAGTACGCGATATTGCCGAAGACGAATTCGCGCGGCTCGTAGCCCGCATCCATATGGCAGTACAACTCCTGAGCGTCGTGGGCGCTCGTAAAGCGCGCTGCGCCTTCTTGGCCGCTGACGCCGGACCCTACGAACAAAAACTCCGAGTATCCGCTGAGGTTGCGCAGCTCGGAGGTTACGCCGACGACGCCGTGAACGCCTTCGCGATCGGCCTCGGCCCGCATCCGCAGGAATGCGGCCTCGCGCCCTTCATGAATCATCCTCGTGACATCGGGGATTTCGCCGCCCACGATCCCGCGGAATACGGATCGGACGCCGCCCAGAAAGCCCATCGATTGGATGCTGTTGCCAACGACGACACCGCTTGGCTTCAGGCCCTTGAGCCGCATGCAATAGATTTCGTTGCCCGATAGACCGGTCAATTTAGGGTCAGTGCGCAAGATTCCCCCGTTCGCGGGCCGACGGCTCGCCGGCGATCCACGCCCATGGAGAAGCAGGTGAAATCGCCAACAGCCGCGCCTTGTAGACCGCCGTCAATCCAGCGAATACGATGCCCGCCATCATGAAGTTCATGGCGATATGGCCGATCTGCATGCCGAGCGACGCCAAAGTATCGCCGACTCGGTACCTGGCGCCGATGAGCGAAAAGGCGCCGAGCGCGGCTTCGATCGCGATCATGCCGAGGAAAATGGCGAGGAACAGGTCCGGCAGGTTGAACTTCCGGTGCATGATCTTAGCGGGCCTCGGCGACGACGGACCGGCATATTAAACCATGAGCGTCAAGGATCATTACCTGCAATGGGTGCTCGAACAACTCGCCGGCGCTGAACGGATTTCGTGCCGTCGTATGTTCGGTGCCGTCGGCTTGTATCGCGACGACGTGTTCTTCGCCATCATCAGCGGCGATACGCTTTATTTCAAAGTCGACGATGCCAGTCGAACTCATTACGAGACGCGCGGAATGTCCCGATTCCGTCCCTATGGAGACAAGCCGCCGCGAGGTAAGCCGCCGGTGAGCATGAGTTATTACGAAGTGCCGGCGGACGTGCTCGAAGACGCGGATGAGTGCGTCGAGTGGGCGATGCGCGCGGTGGCGGCGGGCATTGCAAGCGCGAAGTCGCCGAACCGACGCAAACGCGACGATCAGCGCCGTGGGCGCTCGGGTCGCCCATGAAAATCATAGGACTCATCGGCGGCATGAGCTGGGAATCCACGATTCCCTATTACCGGCACATCAATGAGTTCGTGAAAGAACGTCTGGGCGGTCTGCACTCGGCGAATCTGGTTCTGTACAGCATGGATTTCCATGAAGTCGAGCGTTTGCAGCGTAGCGACGACTGGCAGGGCGCGGGACAACTTCTCGCCGCCGCGGCGCGTTCACTCGAAGCCGCTGGGGCGAATTGCGTGGTTCTTTGTACGAACACCATGCACCGGGTGGCGCCCGCCATCGAGGCCGCGGTGCGTATTCCGCTTCTGCACATTGCGGATCCAACTGCGCAGGTCATCAAAGCTGCGGGATTCACCGCGGTTGGCCTTTTGGGTACCCGCTTTACCATGGAGCAGGACTTTTACCGCGAGCGGCTCACGGTGCGCCACGGGCTTACGGTGCTGACCCCGAGCGCCGCAGATCGGGAACTGGTTCATCGCATCATTTACGAAGAACTCTGCATGGGTACAGTTCTTCCGGCCTCCCGCGATGCCTACCGAAAGATCATCGCCGCCCTGGCCGCGCAGGGAGCCCAGGCCATCATCCTGGGCTGCACCGAGCTCTCTTTACTCGTCAGGCAATCTGACTCTGCGGTGCCCTTGTTCGACACCACTGCCATACATGCGCTTCATGCCGCCGCTTGGGCTCTCGAGCCCACCGATCGCTGAACTCAGCACTTATACGTCGATCGCGCCCGACCTTCTCAGTGGGCGCTTAGGAAATTCTCGACCAGCGCTGCAACCCGATCCGCCTTTTCGATATGCAGCATGTGTCCCGCACCCGCGATACGAGCGATTTCAATGTGAGGAAAGCTGTTCCGAAACGCGGCCTCGTTTCCATCCGCTCCCAGCCTGGGCAGGTATTCGGATTCGTCGCCCAACAGCATCAGGATGGGAGCCTTCACCGCTCGCCAACACGCCTCGGCATCCTCGCGTTTGTAACGAACGGGGTTGACCCATCGATGCCGCGAGTCGCCCAACAATCTCACTCGCCCGGCATGCGGTTGACTCCACGCGCCGGCCACGAAACCGGCCTGGGCCTCCGTAAATCGCGGGTAACGGAAGCGAATAACGGACGCCAGCTGCTCGACGGAGTCGTAGTCCTTCATGGCGGGCCTGGATTTGACTTGATCCAGCCACGAGCGCAATTGCGCCGGCGCGCTCTCGGGCGAAGATCGAGGCAAGCCGAAGCCCTCCAAGCTCGCGATGCAACGTACCCGCTCCGGCCGCACGCCTGCATATTGGCTGGCAACATTTCCGCCCATACTGTGGCCGACGATGCGGGCCGGCACGCCCGGCGACAGCGCGTCAAGCAACGCGTCGAGATCCGCAAAATAATCCGGAAACCAGTAGCCTTCCTGCGGCCATTCGCTCTGCCCAAACCCGCGCCAGTCCAGCGCCACCAACGGCCAATCGCGCTCGAATGCATCGACCATGAATTGAAACGTCGCGCCGGTGTCCTGCCAGCCATGCAAAAGAAACACCGGCAATTCCGACCCGGAGGGCTCCGGACCCCAACGGGTCAGATGGATATCGAGTCCGCGTACTCGCAATGTTTCATGCCGCGGCACTCGCAGCGCTCGGTACGCAGCCACGCGTTTCAATCAACACGACAAACTACGCCGATCAACGCGCCGAACATGGCGCCGATCACGCCCACTGCCGGGGCGGCGACCACCTTGCGGGTCTGCGGAGGTTTGTAAATCCCGTCCGGGGTGGGACCGACTTTCGGCGGTTTGCCCGGAATCGGGATCGGGTTCGTGCCGGTGCCCGTGCCTTTCGCCGGATCGGGCGGGGGTTTTTGCGGATCGTTGCTGTTCGGCATGTCTCGACTCCTTGACGTCGCTGTTCAGCGCTACCTCATACACGCAAGCAGCATCCCGCCGCAAGCACCATCGCGGTTTGCGGTTTCCCCGACTCGCGTAGCATGCTCTCAGTCATGCTAGGAGATCGCATCGGGCCGTACCGGATACTGCACACCCTCGGTGTCGGCGGTATGGGCGAGGTTTACCTTGCCGAACGTGCGGACGCCGAGTTCGAGCAGAAGGTCGCGATCAAGGTCGTGCACGGCGGCACGATCAGGCGCGGCAACCATTCCCGGCTCAAACTCGAGCGGCAAATCCTCGCTCAACTCGATCACCCGAATATCGCGCATCTGTTGGACGGCGGAACGCTCGCGGACGGCACCGCTTACATCGTCATGGAGTATGTCGACGGCATCCCGATCGATGCGTACTGCGACGCGCATCGGCTCGACGTTGCCGCGCGCCTCAGACTGTTTCAAATCGTGTGCGCCGCCGTGCACTACGCCCACCAGAACTTGATCGTGCACCGGGATTTGAAACCGTCGAACATTCTGGTCACGAGCAACGGTGTTCCCAAGCTGCTCGACTTCGGCATCGCGAAACTGCTGGATGATCGCCAGGCGGGGCAACACACCCTGGCCGTGACCCATGCCGATTTGCGCATGTTGACCCCGGATCACGCGAGTCCCGAGCAGATTCGCGGTCAGCCCATCACCACGTCGAGCGATGTCTACGTGCTGGGGGTGCTGCTCTATAAGCTACTCGCGGGTGTGGGTCCGTTCGTGATTCCCTCGATGCGGTTGACTGATATCGAGCGAGCGATCTGTGAGAAAGATCCGCCGCTTGCCAGCCAAGCCATCGATACCGCGGCCACGGCGGACACGCAAGGAATTTTAGAGTCGCGTTGCACCAGTGCGAATCGGCTGCGCCGCACGCTGCAAGGGGATCTGGACAACATCGTCTGCATGGCCATGCATAAAGAACCGGAGCGCCGTTATGGCTCCGCGCAGCAGATGGCCCGCGACCTTCAGAGATTTCTCGACGGCAAGCCGGTCATCGCACGCCGCGACACCATGTCCTACCGTTCAGCCAAATTCGTCCGGCGTCATTGGTTGCCGGTGTCCGCCGGCATGGCGGTGTTCGGCCTCATTCTGGCGTTTGCCGCGATCACCTATGTGCAGTCGCTGCGAATCGCGGCGGAGCGCGACCGAGTGGCGCAGCAGCGGGAACGCGCCGAACTCGAGCGGTCGCGGGCCGAAGAGGTATCGACGTTTCTGGTCAATCTTTTCAAATTGTCGGATCCCGAAGAGAATCGCGGCAATCGAGTCACTGCCCGGGAACTTCTGGATTCGAGCGCGAAGCGTTTGCATGCCGCGTTCCAGGACCAGCCGGCAACCAAGGCCGCTTTGCTGGCGACGGTGGGCGCGGTCTACGACAGCCTCGGCCAGTACCAAGATGCCGTGCCCATCTTGCAGGAGTCATTGACTCTGCAGCCCGCAGCCCGCGATCGATCCCACCTCGATACCTTGTTGGAATTGGGGCGTGCCCTCTCGGGCGCGGGCGACTTGAACGGCGCCGAAGCGCCTTTGCAGGATGCACTTCATCTCGCGCAGACCGACTTCGGCGCGGCGAGTCAGGAATCCGGAAGGGCGCTGTGGGCCGTCGGCCGCCTGCGGCAGCAGCAAGGTCAATTCGCCGAAGCGAAGGACTTGTACAAGCGCAGCCTCGACATCCTCGAGAGCGCGCAAGCTCCCGCCACCGACATTGCCTCGCTGCTGGACGATCTGGCTCAGGTTTACTCCGGCGCGCAGCAATGGGCGCTGGCCAAACAAACCTATGAGCGGGCGCTCGATGTCGATCGGCGCATGCTCGGCGACGAGCATCCGCGCGTGGCCACCCATTTGCATAACCTGGCGGTGGTCGGGCAGAACATGGGCGACCTGCGCAGCGCCGAGGCCCTCTATCGCGACGCCATAACCAGGCTGCAGAGCGCGTACGGCAGCGATCATCCGGAGACCGCCGGCGCCCGCGGCAACTACGGGTTGCTGCTACAGCGCGAAGGGCGGCTGGAGGAAGCGGAGCCCTTGTTGCGCGGCGCCTTGAGCGTAACCCTCAAACTCTATGGTCCTGAGAATTACAACGTCGCTTACGCGCGCGTGAGTTTGGGAATGCTGCTGCACGACGAGGGCAATCTGAAAGACGCCGAGAGCGAGTACCGCCAGGCACTCGCCACCTATGACAAATCGTTGCCGCCCAATCACCAGTGGCGCGCGTCGGCGCTGATGCATCTGGCGCGACTCTTGGTCGACCGCGGCAAGGCAGAGGAGGCGCTTGCCTTGAGCGATCAATCCTTGAAAATCTGGACGGCGACTTCCGCGGCGTCCAACCCGGCAACCGCGCAGGCGCACGCGATTCACGCCTATGCGCTTGGCAATCTGAACCGTACGCGCGAAGCGGCGGATGAACTGGCCGCGGCCGTTCTGGTGCTGTTGAACGCCCGCGGCCCGGACGATCCCGCGGTACGCCGGGCGCAGAATTGGCTGAAGAACGTGCATGCCGACCTGCCGCCGACCGCGAGCACGAAGCGCTAGGCTCTTAACCGCCCAGAAATATCCTGTACGCGGGATTGTCGGTTTCCTCGGTATAGGCATATTGCAATTCATTGACATGCAGGATGAAATCCTCGCGCGTCTCGGCAGGCACTTGAATTCCCGTTAAAATACGCCCGTAATCCGATCCATGATTGCGGTAGTGGAACAGGCTGATGTTCCAAGCGGAGCCGATCGCCCGCAGGAATTTCAGCAACGCGCCCGGACGCTCGGGAAATTCGAATCGATACAGGCGCTCGTCCGTGAGCCCGTGCGCTCGTCCGCCCACCATATACCGCACATGGAGCTTTGCCATTTCGTTGTCGGTCATGTCGTGCGCGGCAAAGCCGGCCTCGGCGATGGTCTTGATGAGAGAGTCGCGTTCCGCCCTGCCTTGCGTGAGCGCGATGCTGACGAAAACATGGGCCGCTCGCTGGTCGCCGTATCTGTAGTTGAATTCAGTGACGCTGCGTCTGCCCAGGAGTTCGCAAAATCTCAAAAATGATCCCGGCTCCTCCGGCATCTCCACCGCCAGCAGCGATTCGCGCTGCGCGCCGATGTCGGAGCGTTCGGCCACATAACGCAGGCGGTCGAAGTTCATATTCGCGCCGCCATTGATCGCAATCAACATGCGTTCGCTGCAGGACTCGCGCGCCACGTATTTTTTGATGCCCGCCACGCCTAAGGCGCCCGCGGGTTCAGCGATGGAGCGGGTGTCCTCGAAGATGTCTTGGATTGCGGCGCAAATTTGGTCGGTGGTCACCAAAATGATTTCATCGACATACTGGCGGGCCAATCTGAACGTTTCCTCGCCGACCCGCCGTACCGCCACGCCGTCCGCGAAGGCGCCCACGCGATCGAGCGTGACGCGCTTGCCGGCGCGCAACGACTCGTACATGCCGGCCGCATCCTCCGGCTCGACGCCGATGATTTTGATGCGCGGATACAGCGATTTCGCGTACGCGGCGATACCGGAGATCAGGCCGCCGCCGCCCACGGGCACGAAGATCGCATCGATGTCGTCGCCATGCTGCTGGCGCAGGATTTCCATTGCAATGGTGCCCTGACCGGCGATCACATCGGGATCATCGAACGGATGCACGAACACCAGAGCTCTGCCGCGGGCGAGACCGACGGCGTGCTCATAGGCCTGATCGTAGTCATCGCCGTGCAGCACGATCTCTGCGCCCAGGTCCGCAACGGCGCGCACCTTGATGTCGGGCGTGGTCAGCGGCATGACTATGAGCGCCGGAATACCGCGGGTGCGGGCGGCGAGTGCGACCCCCTGCGCATGGTTGCCCGCGGATGCGCAAATCACGCCGCGCTGCGCGCTGATCGCCGAAAGCTGCGCGATCTTGTTGTACGCCCCACGTATTTTGAACGAAAACACCGGCTGGAGGTCTTCACGTTTGAAGAAGATGCGATTGTTCAGCCGGCGCGATAGCCGCGGGGCTGCATCCAGCGATGTCTCGACGGCAACATCGTACACTTTGGCTTTGAGGATTCGTTCTACGTAGTTTTCTTGCATGGGTGGCTTTGGTTTGGGCGTGCCTACAGTAGCTCAACCGGCGGCCCGGCGGTATGGTCCTCATACTGTGAGATGATCCACAACCCGCTTAGCCGTCGGCCTGCGGAGCTGCCTTAATTGAGTAACATACGGCTCATGCGTACATTCAAGTGCTGGATCCTAGCGTGTTTGCTTGCGTCGCCGGCGGCCTACCCGCTCGCGGGAAATGTCGTGGCAACCGACAACGTCAAGGCACGCTTGGTGAGCGAGGCAGGCGCCATCGGGCCGGGCCAATCGATTTGGGTCGCCCTCGAACTCAACATTCGCGACGGCTGGCATACCTACTGGCGCAACCCCGGGGATTCGGGTCAGGCCACCAGCCTGGCATGGAGCCTACCGCCGGGGTTCACCGCCGGCCCCATCGTCTGGACGATTCCGCACCGCTTCGAACTGCCGCCGCTGGTCAATTACGGCTACGCGAAGCACGCCATGCACTTGGTGCAAATTACCGCGCCACAGGATCTCAAACCTGGGAGCACCATCGCATTTGACGCCAAGGCCAGTTGGCTGGTCTGCTCGGATGTCTGCATTCCGGAAGACGCCAATCTTCAATTGAAATTGCCGACCAGCGCCGGCGCGGCCGCCGCCGATCTTAAGGACGCCGCGCTTTTTGCGGGGGCACGCAGCGACTTGCCGAACCCGGAACCTGCACCGACCAGCGCCAGGATTCAGAACGGAGAACTGGTCATCACCCTCGGCAAGATGTGGGGCGCGACGCTCTCTCAGATCAAGTCGCTGGCGTTTTTTCCGTACGATGAAGGCGGCATTGAATACGGCGCACCGCAAACCCTCACGCGATCGAAGGACGCCATAGAGCTTGCCATCAAAAAAGGCGCGCAGCCGCCTCAGGCCGGAACCGTTCGCGGCGTGCTGCTGGCAACCGAACAGTCCGGCAACAGCACGTTGGCCGTTCCCATCGAAATCGCCGCAGCCTTCACGGCAGGGGCCGCTCCCGAAGCCACGAGTCCCGGAGTCGCCGCGAGTTCGGGAATCGCAGTCCACGCGCCGGCATTGCCGTCGCTGATTCTGCTGGCCATCCTCGGCGGATTGATTCTGAATTTGATGCCCTGTGTATTTCCGGTGCTGTCCATCAAAGCCATCGGGCTTGTGGATCAGGCGAAAAAGCATCCCGCCGCGGTTCGCGCGAAAGGATTGGTCTTCGCGGCCGGAGTCATCAGCTCCATGCTCAGTCTCGCGGTCGTGCTACTGGCGCTGCGGGCAGGCGGTGAACAGATCGGCTGGGGATTTCAGCTGCAATCGCCGCTGTTTGTGACGTTGATGGTTTATCTATTGCTTGCCGTCGGCTTGAACCTGTCGGGGGTGTTCGAAGTGGGCGGCGGACTCGCGGGTGTCGGCGACGGCCTCACGCGAGGCGATGGCTATCGCGCCTCGTTCTTCACCGGAGTGTTGACCACGCTGGTCGCGACACCCTGTACCGCGCCCTTCATGGCGGCCGCCGTGGGAGCGGCGCTCACGCAATCTCCGGCTGTGGCCCTGGTCATTTTCGCGGGAGTCGGGGTAGGTCTCTCGCTGCCTTACTTACTGCTGTCATTCGCACCGTGGACCCGCCGCGCGCTGCCCAAGCCGGGCGCCTGGATGGACACTCTGAAGCAAATATTTGCATTTCCGATGTATGCATCGGCTGCGTGGCTGCTGTGGGTCCTTGCCCAGCAAACCTCGTCCGTTGGTTTGGGCGCCGCGTTGGCGGGCGCCATCCTCATCGCGCTGGCGGCGTGGGCTTATCAAAAGTCCAAATTCAGCGGGCTCCGCGGGCGCGTGACTGCAATCGTCACCGCGATCGCAGCCGTATTGATAGCCGTTTTTCTGCCGTTCCGATATGCCGACGTTGCGGCCGCTTCGACCGGCAGCGCCGCAGCCTCGCCGCACGCTGGGGAAGCGTGGCAACCCTACGATGCCGCGCGAGCAGCGGAAATCAATGCCGCAGGCCGGCCGCTACTCGTCAATTTCACCGCAAGTTGGTGTCTGACCTGCCTGGTCAATGAACGAAATGCATTCGCCGATTCAGGGGTGCAGGAGGTCTTCCGCGACAAGGGCGTGACGCTCATGAAGGCTGATTGGACCAGTCGCGATCCGGCCATCACGAAGGCCCTTGCGGCCTTCGGTCGCGCCGGAGTGCCGCTCTACGTCGTATACAACGCGAAGCCTGGATCTTCGGAACCGGTGGTCCTACCGCAACTCCTCACGGCGAACATCGTGCACGATGCGTTCGCGGATTTGCCCAATCGCGATTTGAAATGAGTCGTGAATGGCGCATGCTGCGAACATGGCCGAAATCTTTCCCTCCAGCGTCCCGGTGATCGATTTTCGGCGTCATAGCATGGTGCTTCAGTGGCACGCGCCGGGCGGCACCTGGACTGCCTGCGATGTCCCGCCTGCGCTGGTGCACGGCGTCGCGTTGATCCGGGCAGCACAACCGAATATTTGTCTTTTCGGTCTGGACGGCGGGCTGCATCTTCAAGTAGGGCCCGATAAGTACCCGCTGTCGGAGGACTCGCCTCGCATCAAGTGGAGCCGCGGCCTGGCAAGCTTTGGATTTCGCAGACGCTTCACCGTCGAATCCAGTTCCGGTGCAATGTTGTGCAGCCATGCGTATTGGAGCGGTCAAGGAGATGATTTTTTTTTGTGGGTTGTGGCGCGGGCGGCGGATCCGCAATGGCGCGCGGTGACCGGGCAACGCTGGTCGGAAGGAATGCATCCCGCGGAGATGCGCGCGAGTTAGCCTAGGAGCGGCACGCGGCCGTCAGCGCGGCAAGAGCCCCGCGAGTTCACTCTCGGTCAGCTCGCGCCACTTGCCTGCAGGCAATGTGCCGAGATCGATATTGATGATGCGGACTCGCTGCAGGCGTTGGGCTCGGTATCCGAGCGCCGAGCACATGCGCCGAATCTGCCGATTCAGGCCCTGAGTGAGAATCATGCGAAAGGTTTTTTCATTGATTCGCGACACTTTGCAGGATTTCGTGACTTGGCCCATGATCTTGACGCCGTCGGCCATCATCCTGAGCGACAAGTCCGTGATTGGCCGATCCACCGTAACGATGTATTCCTTTTCATGATTGTTTTCCGAACGTAGGATTTCGTTCACGATGTCGCCGTTGTTCGTCAACAGGATCAAGCCCTCGGAATCTTTATCCAATCGACCGATCGGGAAGATACGTTCCCGGTGGCCGATGAGATCGATGATGTTGCCCTCGATGTGCGCTTCGGTGGTGCAGGTAATGCCCACGGGCTTGTTGAGCGCAATGTAGATTTGTTTTTTCTTCGGTTCGACCAGCCTGCCATCGACGCGCACCTCGTCGCCGTCGCTTACCCGCGTACCCAGCGCGGCCAGCGCCCCGTTGCAAGTCACGCGCCCCGCTTCGATCCACTTGTCGGCCTCGCGGCGCGAGCAGTGGCCGGTTTCGCTGATGTACTTGTTGAGCCTCACGAATGTGCAGCCGACGAAGGCCTACTCCTTGAGGAAAGCGCCGATTTGCTTTGCCAGAGTCTTGGGAGCGGCGTCGAACAGATCGGCGGTGTACTCGGCCAGATCGATGAACTTTGCGTTGGGCAAGGTGCCCGTAGTCCACTGCGAGTCGCCACCGGCCCCCAGCTTCATTCGCAGCACCAGGCTTTCCTGTTTGATGACCGGTAATCGATCGAGGGGAGGCACCCCGACCAGCACCAAGCGCCGCACGAGTTCGGGTCGCGCGGCGCCCAATTCGAGCGCGACCCCCGCTCCGAAGCGAAACCCGAGCACGTCGATCCGGCGTAATCGCAAATCAGCCGCCAAATCAGCTACCGCGCTGGCGGCATCCGCAAATTCCATCGTGGGTGCGGGGTCGGATTCACCGCAACCGGGTAGATCCGGCGCGTAAACGGAGCGATCGTCGGCGATCTCCGGTAAAAATCGATCAAATGTGCGACTCGATCCCTCACTTGGATGTAAACAAAAAAGCGTGGTCCCTTCGTCGAAACCGCCGGTGGTGGGAAACGCAGTGCGCACATGTAATTGGCCGAACTTGCAGTCAAAGTAGGCACGCCGCGTGCGAACCGCGTTCGTGGAAGTGGAGAATTTCGGTTGCTTAGCCACTGGGCCTCCCGCTGCTTCTGGATTCAGGCGCAAGGATACGCGAGTCCGGGCGCGCCTAGCCCACCGGGCCGGCCTAGGCGCTCGCTTATGACAAATGTTGTGTTTTTAATACATTAATTTTTGCATTTCGTCGCAATAAAGCTAGCGCTTGTAACCGCTCACGGCTAGAGTGTTGCTCGGACGCAATAGGACTTAGGGATAGTGAAAAAGACCGATCATCGCCGGAGCGCAATATAAAGCGCCACGATTAGGCATGGGGACTTGAAAGCCGGGCAATGCCCGGCTTTTTTATTTCACGATTTTATTTACGGTTTTATTTCGCGGTCGACTACGGTTTTATTTCACGCTCGACGGAGCGCCGGGCAATGCATTGCGCGCCTCCCGATCCCAAACCCGGGACATGGTGAACCCGCCTGAACGTCCACCCTTGAACCCCACCACCTCGATGAGGCGCTGCCCGTCCTCCGAGACGCTATAACGCTCTTCGAAGGGAGGATGATCGTCGTCGGGGTCGCCCGATTGCACCACCAGCGTCTTATCGTCCCAGCCGCAGAGGGGCGGTGGCCCATCACCTTGGGTTCGCGCGCGCATATCGCGCCCTCGAGGCTGGCCATCGTCGTCCGCCGGCTTTTTTCGATGATGATGCGGTTTCATGTCGGCGACCGGCTGATACACCTGGGCTACGCCCGCAGACGTGATAGCGACCACACCGGCAACTTGCTTGATCTCGAGCTCTTTGCCCGGCCAGCGTAAACCCTCGCTCAACGCGCCCACCGCAGGCACGGACGGAGCACCGGCCCCTCCGGCACTGGGGCCACCGCCGCCGCCGCGGCCGCCCCGTCCGCCGCCACGGCCACCTTGGCCGCCTCGGCCGCCGGGGGTGCCGGCAGAACCGCTCGCGGAGCCGTCAAGCTGGGACAGAACGAGGCGCTGCGGGTCGTCGCTATCTGCCTCATTGAGTTTCCACTGCCCGCTGAAATCCACACCGGGTGGCGGCGCCAACGCCAACTTCTCGCTTGCGCACGAAGAAAGCATCACAAGCGCTACAACCAACGCAACTCGCATACCCACCTCTGTTGTAACTCGGCCGCTGATCGTGCGGCGACGAGCCCGCTCGAGCCGGTCGATTCGAGATGCTTATCATGACTGAATGCGGAGGCCGGGCAAATGGCCGGTGCGGTCGTGGGTCGGCCAAAGTGGGTAAAGCGGTTCAGCTCGCGGTATCGTGATTTCTGGATATCCAGACGCGGCCTTCGAACGGCTGGAAGCACACTCGCACGGATTCGGCTCTACGCGTCATTTGCGTACCGCACTTGATCTTGCCGTCCGCGAGATCGGCGCGAATCAAATCGACGAGACTGGCGCTGGGCTCGCCTGCTTCGGTCGGCGGCAGCGCATGCGCGAGGATGCGCGCCTGAATGCCGTCGCGCCGCGTCGAATTGCCGATTACCCCGCGCTTGAAGCGATCGAGCACGACCAGCACCGAACTCAACGTATTGTCCGTCACGTCGCTCGGTCGTCCGCTGCCGCCAACGAAGCGCAAGTGCAGCAATCCGCCCACGCCGCGTCCTTCGTCATGCAGGCACAAGGCAAGCGCCCCATGCAATTCGGCGATCAACAAAACGGGTTCGGGCGAGACCTGATAAGTGTCCGGCGCGACTAAAACTTCCGTGACATCTTTTAGCACCAAGTGCGGACCCTTTTTTGCCCCCCCAGATGCTGCCCTTACGCGAGCATTCTGGCTGCTAAGCGAATCACGGTTTCACGTCAAATGCCGTCCCATAGCGTGCGCCGTTATCAGTTTATACCGGCATGTTATTAGCGCCCGGGGCCGCGCCCCGGCTACACTGTGCTGCTATGTATCGTTATGATGTGATGGACAAAACGCTCGTCAACGAGCGCGTCACGCAGTTTCGCGATCAAACGCGGCGTTTTCTGGCCGGCGAATTGAGTGACGATGAATTCCGGCACCTGCGCCTGCGCAACGGTTTGTACCTACAGCGCCATGCGCCGATGCTGCGAGTTGCGATACCTTATGGCCTGTTGTCGTCCGTACAGCTGCGCGCCTTGGCCGCCATTGCCAGACGCTACGATCGCGGCTACGGACATTTCACCACCCGCCAGAACATCCAGTACAACTGGCCGAAGCTCGAGGAGGTGCCGGACATCTTGGCCGACCTCGCCTCCGTCGAGATGCACGCGATTCAAACCAGCGGCAATTGCATCCGCAATACCACCTCGGATCATCTTGCGGGAGTGACGCCGAACGAACTCGAGGATCCGCGGCCCTGGTGCGAAATCATCAGGCAGTGGTCGACGTTCCACCCCGAATTCACTTATCTGCCGCGCAAATTCAAGATCGCCGTCACAGGCGCGCCGCAAGACCGCGCCGCTTCGCTGGTCCACGATGTAGGCGTACACATCGTGCGCGGCCCCAATGGCGAACTCGGATTCGAAATTCTCGCCGGCGGAGGGCTTGGCCGTACGCCCATTATCGGCCAGGTGGTCCGAGAATTCCTGCCGCGCGAGCACCTGTTGTCCT
>Ga0137412_10001304_pt1 | contig 19192 bp, 13 predicted proteins | sample CZODoug2_1_16fun_FD_122160 | JGI IMG/M metagenome (GOLD analysis project Ga0137412, IMG submission 122160) | Vadose zone soil fungal communities from Angelo Coast Range Reserve, California, USA - CZODoug2_1_16fungal (Hybrid Assembly) | ecosystem: Environmental > Terrestrial > Soil > Vadose zone...
TTCGGGAATTGTCCCGAGCAATCGGCGATAATGTGTCGGCGCGTTGATTGTGATCACGGTCAGGCCCGGTTTGATTCCGAGCTTTTGCGGTAGCGGTGTTCCTGAGTAGCCAGCCATTCGTTGGTGCCTTTATCGATTCAGCTTGGGTTTGGATTTGCCGACGTTTTACAGCAGCGGGAAAAAAAAGATACGTTTAAATATCCGCCAGTCGACGCGGAAACTAAATATACTGGATTAGTTTCCGCCTTGTGATAAGACTACGAGAATATGAAACCGGTACGCAAACCGCGGCCGCGAAGCCGAAAACGCGATCCGATCCGGCAGCGAATTGTCGATGCTGCGCGGATCCACTTTTTCAGTCACGGTTTCCGCAGTGTGACCATGGACGATCTGGCGGAAGAGTTGGGCATTAGCAAGAAAACGCTCTACGCGCATTTTCCGGGGAAGATCGATCTGTTGGAAGCTGTGCTCGCCGATAAACTCGCAGGCGTCGAAGCGAAGCTGAAGGAAGTTACGCGCGCGCACCCGCACGATTTCCCAGCGACTTTGCAAGAGTTGTTGGCCGGTACGCAACGTGAATTGGATGAGATCAAGCCGCCGTTCGTGCGCGATATGCGCCAGAAAGCGCCGGAGGTCTTCAAACTCGTCGAACGCCGTCGGGCCGCGCTAATCCAGCGCTACTTCGGAAGATTTTTCGTCGAAGGGCAGCGAGCGGGAATGGTGCGCAAGGATGTTCCGGCCAAACTGATCATCGAAATCTTGCTGGCGATGGTTCAATCGATCATGAATCCACCGAAGATGGAGGAGCTTGGGATGATGCCGAAAGAAGGCTTCTCCGGTATTCTTAAGATAATTCTCGAAGGCGCGTTGACGTCGAAGGGACGGAAAGCGTGAGTCCGTCATTCGTTAGTAAACATCGACAGCTGTTGCGTGCGGCGGCAGCTTTGACGTTACCTCTCTTGCTCGCCGGTTGCGGTGATCGCGACAAGGCGGTTTCGGGAACCATCGAAGTCGACGAAGCGCACGTGGGCCCGCGCGCTGGTGGACGGGTAGATAAAATTTTCCAATGGGAAGGCGATCATTTGCACCAGGGACAACTGATCCTTCAACTGGACGCTTCGGAACTGCGAGCGCGTCGCGACCTTGCCAACGCGCAAATCAACACAGCACTCCACGATGCGGACGCGCAACAGGCGCAATTGGTGTTCCTGATTGATGAAGCGCGCCGCCAGAAGGATTTACTTACGCGAAAAGTCGTTTCTTCCAGTGACGCTGAGCGGGCCGACAGTTCCGCGAAAACGCAGGAGAAAAACCTCGCGGCAGCGCAAATGCGTGTCGCGCAGGCACGCGCGCAACTCGCCGATATCGACTCCCAGTTGGCGGAAATGCAGGTCGTTGCGCCAGCCGATTCCGTTCTTGAGGTGCTCAGTGTGAAAGTCGGCGATGTGCTGCCGGCAAATCGCGAAGCGGCCACGCTGATATTAACCGGACATCTTTGGGTGCGGGTTTACGTTCCGGAATCTTGGCTGGGTTTGATCAAACTCGGCGAGCACGTTCGTGTCCGTGTCGATTCGTTTCCGGGAAAAGATTTCGATGGTGTCGTCGAGCAGATAAATCGGCAGGCCGAGTTTACCCCGCGCAACGTGCAAACTGTCGCCGACCGGATCAAACAGGTGTTCGGCGTGAAAATTCGGTTGCCAAGCGATGACGATCACTTGCGCGCCGGAATGGCGGCGGATGTTTATTTTTCGAATGTGAAATGACCTGACCAACCACGAATGAGCGCGGAGGACACAAGGGACATTTCACACGAGAAAGCGGCCGAGCCGATGATCGAGGTCGACAAGCTGACGAAGCGCTTCGGTACATTCACGGCTGTCGATCATGTTTCATTTTCCGTAGGGAAAGGATCGATCTTCGGTTTTCTCGGACCAAACGGTTCCGGGAAAACAACTGTGATCCGGATGCTCTGTGGGATTCTGGAGCCGACCGAGGGCACGGCGCGAATCGGGGGCCACGACGTCGTGCGAGATATCGAGCCGATCAAAGAGATGATCGGCTACATGTCGCAAAAATTTTCCCTCTACGATGAGCTGACCGTAAATGAGAACCTCATCTTTGCAGGAAAACTGTACGGCTTGAGCGGCCGCGAATTGGATCAGCGACGCGACGAGATGATCGCCACGACGCATCTCGACCCGTACATTAACAGACGCGCTTCAAATCTTTCCGGCGGCTGGCGTCAACGTTTGGCCATGGCTTGCTCGCTCATGCACAGACCAACCGTGCTCTTTCTCGATGAGCCGACAGCGGGCATCGATCCCGTCGCGCGTCGCGAGCTCTGGGACTTGCTCTTCGAGTTCGCTGGCAAAGGCATGACCCTTTTCGTGACAACGCATTACATGGATGAAGCGGAGCGGTGCGATCACGTGGGTTACATTGACATGTCGAAGTTGATCGTGTGCGGTGAGCCGGACGACTTAAAAAAACTGCCTGACGTAAATCCTCCTGGAACGCGCCGGCTGGATGTGACTTGCGATCATGTCACCACAGCGCTGCGTGCGATGCACGAGATGCACGGAGTGCGCAGTGCAACTGTTTTTGGTCAATCGATGCATTTACTGGTCGATGAAAGCGTCAAGCGCGCCCAGATTGACGAACAATTACGCAAAGTTGGCGTGGGTCATTCCGAAATTCACGAAATGGGCCCTTCGCTCGAAGACGTGTTTGTTGAGCTTTCGGCCAAGCACGCTGCTGAACGACAGAAGGCCGCCTAATCATGCGAAACTGCGAAACGGTGAGACGGCGGAATGGCGAATTGATTTTGCGCGCGAAGCGCGCTTTGGAGTGCGGCGGCTTGACGCCGCTTTCACGGCTTCATCGGTTTAACGATTCAACGGGTGGAGTGTTGTAACGCATATGAAACACAAACTTTTTCGCGGGTTCGGCGCAATTCTCTTTAAAGAATTCATCGTTGTCGCGCGCGATCCGCTGACTCTCTTCTTCTTTTTCTTTCCGCCGCTGATCGAGATGGTGGCGTTCGGCTATGCGCTGGATAACGACATCAAACACATGGCGATGCTTGTTCTGAATGAAGATCGCAGCGTCGAGAGCCGGCTGTTGATCGATCGCTTCGTGAACACGGAGACCTTTCGCGTGGTAGGCGAAGTGCGAAGCCTGGATGAGCTAAAAAGCGAAATGCGCAAAGGCCGCGCCTACGCCGCGTTGGACATTCCGCCGACATTCACTCGTGACCTTAACGCAGGCCACTCTGCGCAGGTGCAATTGCTTGTCGACGGATCCAATTCCACGACGGCGTTGCAGGCTCTCAACACGGGGCTCGGCGTGGCGTTGACGCAATCGGTGGAGTCGCTTCTGCGCGAAACCGGCAGGCGAGGAGTGCCGATCGATGTTCGACCACAGATGCTTTACAACCCGGCAATGCGCGCACCGAACTTTTATGTTCCGGGCGTGATCGGGGTTGTCTTGCAAATCGGAACAACAGTCGCAGCCGCCATGGCACTTGTGCGCGAACGGGAACGCGGCACGCTCGAGCAATTACTCGTTAGTCCATTGAGCCGCAGTGGTCTCATGCTCGGCAAACTCGTGCCGTACTTGTGCATCGGAATGGCCATGGCGGTGATTTTGTTCCTGATTATGCGGTTTGTGTTTTTCGTCCCCATCGAGGGCAGCGTAGTGGCGATGATGTTTTCCACTTTAGTGTACGTATTCGCCTTGCTCAGTCTTGGCCTGGTGGTCGGAACCAAGGCCGAGAACCAAATGCAGGCGCTGCAAATGTCGATGGTGTTCTTGTTGCCGAGCGTCTTCTTTTCCGGTTTCATTTTTCCACGTGAAACCATGCCGTGGATTTTTTATGCGTTCGGCGCACTGTTTCCCACAACCTATTTCATCGCACTCATGCGCGCGATCATTCTGCGCGGAGCAAATTTCTTCGAATACTGGCCGCAGCTTGCCATTCTCATTGTGATGTCGGCTTTGCTCTTCGCTTTCTGCGCATCGCGGTTTCGAACCAAGATCGCGTGAACGCGAGGCAATCGGGGGAGCGCACGCCGCTGGCGTGCACCGTTCGGCCGCTGGCCGAACGGCGTCTGTGCGTGAAAAGGTGAGTGATTGTCTCGGCACTCGTGTTGTTCGCGAGCTGTCGCGAAGGTTTTCGGCGCGCCGCCGAAAACAGCACGCGAGCCGCGTGCGCTCCCCAGAACTAACGCGAAGGAACTTTCCGGTTACGAACTTCCAACTGTAGTGTGGCTGGGTGTTCGTCCGCATTTTCTTGAGCGCCTTGTGCATTACCATCGGCGTCGCCGCAGTTTTGGCGTTACTCTGGTGGTTCGGAATGAGGATGTCGGGCAAAAATATTTCCAAGATGGCGGCACTGTCGCCCGATGAAATTGCGCTCCGCGAAGAGCTACATGCCGATGTGCAAAAGCTCGCCGGCGAAATTGGCGAGCGAAACATGTCGCATTATCCACAACTGAATGCGGCCGCCGATTTTATTGAGAACTCTCTTTCGCGCGCAGGCCTTCATCCGCGACGAGACAGTTATGAATTGCGCGGCCAAGCCTGCCACAATATCGAGGCGGAAATTCCCGGCACGCATCCGGAGATAATTTTAATCGGTGCGCACTACGATTCAGTGTTTGGCTCGCCGGGCGCAAACGATAACGGCAGCGGGTTGGCTGCAGTGCTCGCTCTGGCACGGCGCTTTGCCGGTAGAAAGACAGAACACACCTTCCGCTTCGTCGCGTTTGTGAACGAGGAGCCGCCTTATTTTTTGTCGGGCGAAATGGGGAGTCTTGTTTACGCCGGCAGATGTAAAACGCGTGGCGATCGGATCGACGCCATGATCAGTCTCGAAACGATCGGCTATTTTACTGACGCGCCGCACTCGCAAGCCTATCCGTCGCGGGCACTCGGCGCCTTCTATCCCAAGGTTGGCAACTTCATCGGATTCGTCAGTAATGTTCGTTCGCGTCCGTTGCTTCGCCGCGTCATCGCGCTTTTCCGCGAGGAGGCAAAGATTCCATCCGAAGGCGCAGCGCTTCCCTGGTTTATTCCCGGCGTCAGCTGGTCGGATCAATGGTCATTTTGGAAGCACGGTTATCCCGGCATCATGGTCACCGACACTGCGCCATTTCGGTATCCGTATTATCACTCTGCTAGCGATACGCCCGACAAACTCGATTACGATCGATTCGCGCTTGTTGTTAGCGGGATGGAGAAAGTGATCGAAGGCCTGGACAAACTGTAACCGGGGTCGGTGGCCCCGGCAGTCAAAGCGCCGCTGCCAGGCGCTCGAGCACGTAACCGATCAGTCCGCTTGCTGGCAAAGTGAAAACCCACGCCCAGATGATTCGCTCGACTACAGTCCACCGAATTCCGCTGAAACGTTTCACTGCGCCTACGCCCATGATCGACGTCGTGATCACATGCGTCGTTGAGAGCGGAATGCCATAGTAGCTGGCGGCTTGAATAATCACTGCAGCGGTTGTCTCGGCGGCGAAGCCATTCACTGGTTGCAATTTCACCATGCGATGACCCAGGGTGCGAATGATGCGCCACCCGCCCGCAGCTGTTCCGATGGCCATCGTTAGAGCGCAGAGGGCAACGACCCAGACGGGCAGGATGAAGGTCGGAGTCCGGAGAAAAGCCAGGAAACCGGGCAAATGATCGAAGCTTCCCGTTTTGGTGCCGGTGAAAAGTGCAAGGGCAATGATACCCATGGTCTTTTGCGCGTCATTTGAGCCATGGCTGTGCGCCATCCATGCTGCGCTGAAGATTTGCAGCTTCCCAAACAGCGTGTTCACAAAGTGCGGCGTGAAGCGATGAAGCGCCGCGAAAAGCAAAAACATCAGTAGCCCGCCAAAAATAAATCCAGCCAACGGCGAGGTGATCATGGGCACAACGACTTTTGGCCACATACCTGCGTTCCATTTTATGACCGACCAGTCGCCATGCGCCGTAGCAAGCGCTGCTCCGCACAGTCCGCCGATGAGCGAATGGCTCGAGCTTGAAGGTAATCCGGCCCACCAGGTTGCGATGTTCCAGGCGAAAGCGGCGATCAGCGCGCAAAGCACCGTAGACATTGTGACCACGTTTGTATCCACAAGACCTTTGCCGATTGTTGAGGCCACTGCGCCGCCGAGGAGCGCGCCCGTGAGATTAAAAAACGCCGCCATCGCAATGGCCTGGCGCGGCGTGAGAACTTTGGTCGAGACTACCGTCGCGATCGCGTTGGCGGCGTCGTGAAAGCCGTTGCTGTATTCGAAAATGATCGCTGCGAGTACGACGGTGAGAAACGTAAACATAGCCGCAGTGGGCAGCGGGCTACGAATACTTCAGCGCCACTCCCAGGACGATGTTTCCGGCATCGCGGCAACGATCGATCACCTTTTCGATCAATGCGAACAGATCGCGCAGAAAAATCACCTGCTTCGCTTCGTAATCGCCCTGATAAAGGTCGCGTAACAGATCGAGCTCGAGTTTGTCGGCTTCGCCCTCGATCGACTGAAGTTTTGCATTCATCTCGCGCGCCGTCGCCGCGTCCGTGCCCTTGCGCAATTGTTTTACCATGGCCATGACTGTCTCCGCTGCTTGATCGAGCAGCTCGACCTGTTTGCGGAAATCGCGGCCATGCAAGTCCTCCGGACAGATCAAAACGCGCTCACCGATTTTCTCCACTGTTTTCGGTATCTTATACAGTGCGCCGGCCAGAGCCTGAATGTCTTCGCGTTCAAAAGGTGTGATGAAAACTTTGCAAAGCTGTTCGGTCAGTTCCTGAGTGATTTCCTTGTCCTTGCGCCGGCTGAGAATGAATTGTTCCAGGCTCTGTGGCGACTCGTGTTGCTCCAGCCGTTCCAGCAGGGCGATCAAATGATGCACGCTCGCGTCCGCCTCTTCCGCGCTCTTCTCCAGCAAATCGTAGAACTTTTCGTCGTGGCCAAAGATTTTTTGGATCGACAACATGACTATCGTCAGTTGTAGCCGAGGGCTTTGATCTCGGCAATCCCAGAGCTTTCCATGCGGTCAGCGCCCCCGCCTAAGGCCGGCTACAGCATGGCACCGCGCATGATGACCATGGCGAGGCTGAAATAAATGATTAAGCCGGTCACATCGACAAGCGTTGCGACAAAAGGCGCGGACGATGTTGCTGGATCGGCGCCGACTCTGCGCAGAAGAAAGGGAAGCATGGATCCGGAAAGCGTTCCCCAAAGGACGACACCGACAAGCGCGATTCCAACGGTGAGCGCGACAAGGTGCCAATGCGCACCGTACGGCTGTTGATGGAAATATTGTTCGCCGATAATCGCCCATGCCCCTACGCGCACGATACCAATTACCCCCAGGATGAGGCCTAACGAAAGCCCAGCCTGCACTTCGCGACCCATCACCCGCCACCAGTCGCGCAGGGTCACTTCGCCCAGGGCCATGGCCCGAATCATCAAAGTGGAAGCTTGCGAGCCAGAGTTCCCGCCGCTCGAGATGATAAGCGGCAGGAACAGCGCAAGCACCAGCGCCTTCGCCAGTTCTTCCTGATAATTCGCCATCGCAGTCGCGGTCAGCATCTCTCCGAGAAACAAGATCACGAGCCAGCCAGCGCGTTTACGCACCATGCGCCAGACCGGGATGCGCATGTATGGTTCTTCCAACGCCTCCATGCCGCCGAATTTTTGGATGTCCTCGGTGGCCTCTTTCTCAGCTACGTCGAGCATGTCGTCGGCTGTGACGATCCCGACCATTACGCCGTTTGAATCGATTACGGGCAATGCGGCGCGATCGTACTTGCGAAAAACATTCAGCGCATCCTGCTGCAAATCGCCCACATTCAATGCCACGAAGCTTTGGTCGCGAATTTCGCTCACCTTGGCCGTAAGCGGCCGGAGCAGGAACTCACGCATCCGCACGTCGTCGATCAGTTTCCCGCGCTCATCGACGACGTAGACGAAGTTTAGCGTCTCGCTATCGCGGCCGTACTGGCGCACGTAATCGAGCACGTGTTGCACCGTCCAATCCTCTTTCACCTGGATAAAATCCGGCGTCATCAAACGGCCCACACTGTTTTCTGGGTAGCCGAGCAACGCCGTGGCCACGCGGCGTTCTTCCGGCGTGAGCAGACGGATCAGCTGGCGCGCTGCAGCGCTCGGCAATTCCTCCAGCAGCGCCGTGCGATCGTCCGGCGACATTTCATTCAGAATGGCCACCACCTGCTCGTGTGCCATCGCGCGCAACAATTTTTGCTGTTCCTCGACCCCGATGTATTCGAAGACGTCTGCGGCGAGCGCCGCTGGCAGAACCCGAAAGATGATCACTTGCTCGTCGTCGGGAAGATCGAGAATCACGTCTGCGACATCCGCTGGCGGCCAATCGCGAAACACTTCACGCAGCGCGCCGAAGTCTCGGCCGTCGATCAGGCTCTTTATTTCTGGTGCGAGAAGTTTGCCGACCACGTCGTTTTTTTAACATTCGCGCTCGCTCAAAGCAACGAGCAGCGTGGGATTAATCCATTAATGGCGTCCATCCCGTCGGTCGCATTTGTCTTATTACCCCACTACTCCAGGTGTGGTTCCGCTTGGCATTTACCGCGAAACGTTCCAAAATGAGAATGATGCCTGCAGTTGCTACAGGTCCGATGATTCGGCGCGAACTTGGCGACGATCACGTTTGTTTGCTTGTCTTCGATCGCCCTGAATCCGGCGCGAACATCTTCGACGCAGCGACGCTCGACGAGTTGAATGAACATCTCGATTCTATTGAGAATGATGATTCGTTGCGTGGCCTGATCATCGCTTCCGCGAAGAAATCCATCTTCGTGGCAGGGGCTGATTTAAAGACTCTGTTACAGCAAGCGCAAGACGGCGACATGCGGGCATTCATTGCTCAAGGCCAACGGGTTTTGAACCGGCTGGCAGAACTGAAAATTCCGACTGTCGCCGCAATTCACGGCGCATCCGCTGGTGGCGGCTACGAAGTGACACTGGCGTGCGATTATCGGATGGCTTCGGATGATCCGGCGACGCGGATCGGGCTTCCCGAGACGACGCTCGGCCTTATTCCCGCCTGGGGCGGTTGTACCCGTCTGCCGCGTTTGATTGGGGTCGAGAAAGCTGCTGAAGTGATTGCAAACGGGAAACTTTATTCGGCACATGAAGCCAGGAAGCTGGGCTTGGTCGATGGGGTCGCTCCACGCGATAAACTTCTCGAGCTGGCGCGGAAAAAGTTGCGCGACGGAAAACGCAAATTGGAGGAGCGAGCTCCCGCGACGCCAGCGCCGCAGGAGCTTCACCCTCCAAAACAACGCGGAAACGCCGCACCAGAACGTGCCTGGGAAATCGTCAACAAGACTCTGTCGATTTCGCCAGACCAATCGCTGCGGATGGAGCTGGATGCGATTGTCGATCTCGGCAAATCGGAGTCCACCCAAAACTTGATTCGCAATTTCTTCCTGGCGGAAAAGTACAAGAAAGGAAGTTCGAAAACGGCGCCGGAGAAGGTGGTGCACGCCGCGGTGATCGGCGCAGGCGTAATGGGCTCGGGAATCGCGCAATGGCTTAGCTCACGCGGCGTGACGGTCATCTTGCGCGACATCGCGCGTGAGCAGGTCGATCGCGGCCTCGCGAACATTGAGAAAACCTACGCAGATGCCGTAAAGCGCGGTTTGATGACCGAGGAAAAAGCAAAAGCCGGTCGGGCGCGGATTGTGGCGTCTACTGCGCCGATGGAATTACGGGACGTGCAATTCATTATCGAGGCTGCCTCCGAAAAATTTGAGGTGAAGAAAGAAATCTTTCGTGAGCTGGGGATGCAGGCCGGTCCGAAAACGATCGTTGCCACAAATACGTCGGCCCTTCCCGTCGGCAGGCTCGCGGACACGACCGTTTCACCCGAGCACGTGGTCGGTCTTCATTTTTTCAATCCGGTTAGCCGAATGAAACTGGTGGAAGTAGTCATTGCCAAGCAGACCTCGGGTGAAACTCGCGAGCGGAGCCTGGCGTTTGTGCGACAAGTTGGAAAACTGCCGGTGACCGTGCGCGACAGCCCGGGTTTTCTGGTCAACCGCGTTTTGTTTCCATATTTGCTTGATGCTGCGGAGCTTTTCGAGAGCGGCGCGGATGCTGCGAAGATCGACAATGCGCTCGTGCAATGGGGCATGCCGATGGGGCCGCTGCGATTGATCGATGAAATCGGCGTCGATATCACCATTGATATCGGCAACACGCTGGAAAAGGCGTACGGGCGGCGCGATCACGTTCCCTCGGTTTTGCTCTGGCTGCGCGATGGCAAGATGCTTGGCCGCAAAACGGGTGCTGGTTTTTACAAATATGAAGGTAAAACGCAGACGCCTAACGAATCGCTCGCGCAGTGGCGGCGTTCGTTACATGGCGAGCCTGAGGGTGGCGAAGGGCCGAACATTCCGCCAGACTGGCATCGCGATCCTCGATTGCGACTGAACGAAGAGGGGCTGGCGCACCGCTTGATCTTCCTGATGGTCAACGAAGCCGCGCGTTGTGTGGAGGAGAACATTGTCGATTCACCGGAGGACGCGGACTACGGAATGATTTTAGGGACCGGTTTCGCGCCGTTCCGAGGTGGACCCTTGCGGTTTGCGGAGCATTTTGGGCTGAAAAAAGTCGTCGATGAACTGGAACGCCTGGCGCAGAGTGAGGAGAAATTTTTGCCATGCGAGATATTGAAGAAGCACGCCCGTGATGGAGCTAAGTTTTATGAGAGCTAATTCTTCGTCATGTCGAGGATAGTCGAGACATCCCGTTGCAGAACCGAGGATAATTCCACGGGATTCCTCGACTTCGCTCGGAAAGACGAGTGTTTACGATGAAATCGCCACTAGAAGCTCCGGAAAAACAGATCGCTGAAGAAACCAGCGCGAAAATCGAAAGGCCCGCAGCCGCCGTTATCGACACGTCGAAGATGGCAAAAGGCCAACGCGAAGCGCTCGAACTGGCGGAGGCGGCGCGCGACCCGCTCGAAGATCGCGGCAGTTTTGCCAGCAACCTTTTTGTCGGCCGTTACGATTTCAATCGGATTTACCCGTATCCCGCGCAGAGCGCAGAAGATCGCGCAGCGGGCGAAGAATTTTTGCAGAAGCTGGAAAGTTATCTGCGCGACCATGTCGATCCGGATGAGATCGATCGCACCGGCGAAATTCCACCAGAGAATTTCAAGGGACTGGCGGAGATCGGCGCGTTTGGAATCAAGGTGCCGAAGAAATATGGCGGACTTGGTTTGTCTCAATCCAACTACGGACGGGCTGCAGTATTACTTGGGAGTTGGGACGGAAATGTGGCCGCGCTTGTTTCCGCACATCAATCGATCGGAGTCGCGCAACCGCTGCTCCTGTTCGGCACAGAAGAGCAGAAACAAAAGTATCTGCCACGCGTTGCAGGCGGCGAAATCTCAGCGTTCGCATTGACGGAAACGCACGCTGGCTCAGACCCGGCGACGATGAGCCTGCGCGCCGAGCCCAGCCCTGATGGCAGTGAATTCGTTCTAAATGGCGAGAAGCTTTGGTGCACCAACGGTGTGAAAGCCGGCGTGCTGGTAGTGATGGCGCGCACACCGTCGAAGATGGTAGGCGGGAAGGAACGCAAACAAATCACGGCGTTTATCGTCGATGTCGATACGCCAGGGCTCGAGATCATTTATCGTTGCCGCTTCATGGGATTGCGCGCGCTTTACAACGCAGTCGTGAAGTTCACCGATGTGCGAGTGCCGCGCGAAAACATCATCTCCAAGGAAGGCGCCGGTCTGAGGGTTGCTCTGACGACCTTGAACACAGGCCGACTCACATTGCCTGCAGCGTGCGTTGGCCTTTCCAAGCGGCTTCTCGAAATCTCGCGCAAATGGGCAGGCGAACGAATCCAATGGGGCGTGCCAATCGGCAAGCACGCTGCGATTGCCGGCAAAGTCGCCGAGATGGCTGGCAACGTTTTCGCCATGGAAGCGATGACTTTCCTCACGTCGTCGCTGCTCGATCGGAAGGTTGGCGATTTGCGCATCGAAACCGCCATGTGCAAAATGTGGGCAACCGAGACGACCTGGAGAATTGCCGACGACGCGATGCAAGTGCGCGGCGGTCGCGGCTACGAAACTGCGCAATCCCTTGCGGGACGAGGCGAGCCGCCGATTGCAGTAGAGAGATTTCTTCGAGATTGCCGCGTCAATACAATTTTCGAAGGCTCGAGCGAAATCATGCGGTTGTTCATCGCGCGTGAAGCGCTCGATCCGCATTTGAAAGTTGGTGGAGCGATTTTCAACACGCAACTGCCAATGTCCGAACGCGCGAAGGCGGTTTTCAGCTCCGGAAAATTTTATGCCGGCTGGTATCCGCGTCAGTGGTTACTGAACGGCGCGGGCAAGATCGACAATTTGCACCCGACATTACAAGGACATGTCGATTATGCCGCGCGCACTAGCAAGCGGCTGGCGCGCGGTCTGTTTCATGCCATGGCACGGTTTGGTCCGAAACTGGACCGGGAGCAACTGTTGCTTTCGCGCTTTGTTGGAATCGCTACGGAATTATTCGCGATCAGCGCAACCTGCTCTTATGCCCAATGGCTATTGGGTGAGGGGAAGCCGGCGAATGAAATTCTCGGCGTCGCAGACTATTTCTGCCGATCCGCGCGGATGAGAATCGATCATCATTTCGCCGGCACAATGCGCAACGTGGACAAACGCGGTTACGCTCTGGTGCAAGATTTGTTAGCCGGAAAACACGAGCTCCTGCGCGACGGCATGGTGTAGTAGGGACGGACCGCCGGGCCGTCCGCTAGAATTTTTCTGTTCGGCGCTTTTTCGGCGCGCCCGGCGGCCGCGCCCCTACCATTGACCGCGTTCGCACCCCAGATTACGATCAACAATGAGTATGCCGCCCGTGCTCACGGAGGCGGCTTCATCTCGAAGCCGCACCCAAAAGAGCGAAAAACAAACAGCAATAGCGCCGTCGAAGGTTCTCGAAATAATCGAGCAACACGTCTTGCTCGATGGCTTCAAGGTTGTGGTGGATCTCGACAAGAGTCGGGGACCCTACTTACACAACGCCGTCACTAACAAACGCCTCATCGATCTTTACGGATTTTTCGGCTCGATGCCGATCGGATTCAATCATCCACACTTTGACGATCCCGCTGTGCAGCGCGATCTCCTCCGCGCGGCAAAAGTCAAAGTCGCCAACTCGGACGTTTACTCGGAGGACTACGCGGAATTTGTGGAGACCTTTGAGCGTGTAGTCGGTTTGCCGCCGCTGGAGCGTTACCTTTTTATCGAGGGCGGCGCACTGGCGATCGAGAACTGTCTGAAAGCGGCGATGGATTGGAAGGTACGAAAGAACATGGCGGCGGGTCATGGCGAGCGCGGCACGCAGGTCTTGCATTTTCGCCGGGCCTTTCACGGGCGCAGCGGTTACACCATGAGCCTCACGAATACCGATCCGCGCAAAACGGATTTGTTCGCCAAGTTCGATTGGCCACGCGTCTCATGTCCGCACATCGATTTTTCGCTGCCGGAATCGGAGCGCGAAGCCGATGTGATTACGCGCGAACAGAACGCGGAGCGCGAAATCCGTGACTTCATCGATCAACGCGGGATCGACATCTGCGCCATCATCATCGAGCCGATCCAGGGTGAGGGCGGCGACAATCATTTCCGCGGCGAATGGCTGCAGAAATTGCGAACGATTTGCGACGAAAACGACATCCTTCTTATCTTTGATGAAGTGCAGTGCGGGATGGGCGCGACGGGACGCAACTGGTGCTGCGAACATTTCAATGTGGTGCCCGATCTACTGGCCTTTGGGAAAAAGGCGCAGGTCTGCGGTGTGATGGCTGGGCCGCGTCTCGATGAAGTGAAGGATAACGCATTTCGCTTATCCAGCCGGTTGAACTCAACCTGGGGTGGAAATTTCACCGATATGGTGCGCTCGACTCATTTTCTACGCATCATCGACAAAGAACATTTGGTCGAAAATGCTGCAAAGGTGGGCGGATATTTTCTGGATCAACTGCGCGATCTGCAAAAGGAAGAGCCGCTAATTTCCGCCGCGCGGGGCCGGGGACTATTTCTAGCTTTCGATCTTCCAGATGCAAAAACGCGTGAGGAATTTTGGAAAGGCCTTTTCGATCTCGGAGTGCTGACGCTTCGGTCGGGCGAGAATTCAATTCGGTTTCGCCCGCCGCTCGATATCACCGCGGGGGTGATCGATGAAGCGATGGATGCAATCCGGAAATTTTGTGGGCAACGGAAATAAGGCCTAACGAAACCATAGTCGTTTGCTGTAGCCGCGGTCGCTGACTGCGGGGGAGCCGCAGCCGACGGCAGCGGGTACAACAATCGTTCATAATGCAACCTGTTCTCGAAAAGCTGAGTCTTACTGACGTTAACGAAGGCGTCTTCGATGGCGAATGGCGCGGTGGTGGTGCAAAGATCGACAAGATTTCGCCGATTGATGGGCGGAGAATCGCAAGTGTGCGTACCGCATCGGATGATGATTACAACAAGGCGATTGCGCGTGCTCAGGAAGCGTTCTTGAAATGGCGTACGACTCCAGGTCCGGTGCGCGGCGACACTGTTCGCCGTCTTGGCAACGCATTGCGCGAGCTAAAACACGAGCTCGGCCAGCTCGTCACCCTCGAGACCGGAAAAATCATCGCCGAAGGCGAAGGCGAAGTGCAGGAGATGATTGATATCTGCGATTTCGCAGTCGGCCAATCGCGCATGCTCTATGGCCTGACGATCCAATCGGAACGACCGAGTCACCGGCTGATGGAGCAATGGCATCCGCTAGGCGTCATCGCAGTGATTAGCGCTTTTAATTTCCCCGTCGCGGTTTGGTCATGGAATGCTGCTTTGGCCGCAGTCTGTGGTGACGCAACGGTCTGGAAACCTTCAGAAAAAACGCCGCTCACCGCCATTGCTGTGACAAAAATTTGCGAGCGCGTTTGTCGTGAGACCGGAGCCGATCCGGCGATCTTCTCGTTGCTGATTGGGGATCGCAAAACAGTCGGCCAAAAATTAGCCGACGATTCGCGGATTCCATTGGTCTCAGCCACCGGCTCTGTGAATATGGGTTTGCACGTTGCGCAAACTGTTCATGGGCGCCTGGGGAAAACAATCATGGAACTCGGCGGCAACAACGCGCTCATCGTCGCGCCGAGCGCCGACATCGATATGGCCACGCAATCGATCTTTTTTGGCGCCGTAGGAACGGCGGGACAACGTTGCACTTCCACAAGGCGCGTGATCGTGCACGAGTCGATTGCGTCCAAGGTTCGCCGCAAACTTTTGAGCGCATACAAATCTTTGGCGATCGGGAATCCGCTCGATGGCAAGACCGTGATGGGCCCGCTCATCGATAAGAGCGCTGTCGACTTGGTCCAGCATTCGATTCAGCGATTGAAAGATGAAGGCGGCGAAATTCTTTATGGCGGGGAGCGACTTACCGTTCCGGGCGATTGTTACATGAAACCGTGTCTGGCAACTGCCAAACCAGATTTCGAGATCGTGAAGCACGAGACCTTTGGTCCGCTGCTTTACTTACTGACATATCGCGATTTCGACGAAGCAATCGCGATTCAGAACAACGTGCCGCAGGGATTGACCTCATCGATCTTTACGAACGACGTGCGTGAAGCGGAAAAATTCGTTAGTTCAATCGGCAGCGATTGCGGCATCGCGAATGTGAACACTGGAACCAGCGGCGCGGAAATTGGCGGCGCGTTTGGCGGGGAAAAAAATACCGGTGGTGGACGCGAGAGCGGAAGCGATTGCTGGAAGAGCTACATGCGGCGCCAGACGAACACGATCAATTTCTCGAGTGAGCTGCCGCTAGCGCAGGGAATTCGGTTCGGCGCGGGCGAGGGGAGCGCAACGGCGTAACGCGCTAAGCGCATTGGTCGTAACACAGGCTTCGAGTCTGTTTTGTCATGCAAGCTTCCAGCTTGCACGAAGACCACGCAGGCAAAGATGCCTGCGCTACGAGACAGGCAGGATGCCTGTGTTACGCGATCATCAGCGCGCCCGGTTCATCTTCTTCTGCCGCTCACCGACTGACCTGAGCGCACCGGCGCGCGCGTCCTCAACGCGCCGGCATTGCATCTCCCCACGCCGAGGGCGACGAGTTGAGTGGAGTGACCCGCGACGGGGAAGTGAAAGCCTTCATTTCCGGCCCCGCCGCATTTGTCGGCGGTATGCCTCTGACGCGAGCCAGGAATCCGCGAGCAATGCCGGAAGCATCAACGTACCGACCACAGATAAATCCCTTGTCATTGATTCCATTTAGCGATGTAAACGTTGACCCGGGATAATCGAAAGTGAAGAAATTGTTTGGCGGGACAAAGAAGACTCCATGAGTTACGCCTGAGCTGTCCGCATATCGGCCCACCACCCAGTTCTTATCGTTAAGTCCAAACAGGACTGTCGCAGTGGAGCCGGAAGGATCGATCGGAAAGTGCAGCGTCCCAGTGGCGTCCCGGTAGTAGCCGTGAACGATTCCTGAGCCGTCTATATAGTATCCCACCACCAACTGCTTTGAATTATTGATCTCGTAAGCAAGGGTCTGGATAGCTCCGGGGACGCTAAACGACGTTATGGTTCCGCCAACGCTGACGAACCCCTGGAAGATCCCACTGCCGTAAGAAAACGAGCCGGTAAAGTCGGCGACATCGTTTATCCCAAGCACACTGGTGCTGACCGCGCCGGGAACATCGTATTCTGTGAAGGTCCCGCCCGACAGGAAAAACCCGTGATTGTTGCTACCATCGCTGCCGAGGTAGTCACCGCAGACTGTGCGTGAGTTATTGATGCCTCGTCCTTCGGTAAAACCGACGGTATCATTAGGGTCGACGATCGGATCGCTAAAGCTACCGTCGCTGAACCGGACAAAAGCGCGCGTCACTCCGGTCGAATCGATGAACTCGCCAACGACGTCGCCTCTTTCGTTAATCTTTTGCGGGAGGGTCGAATTTCCGGTCCCGGGATAATCAAAAGTCGTGATCACTTCGATAGAGCCTGAGTTCGCTGCTTGCTGAGCGAACGTCCCCATCAATGGGAGCGCGAACAGAACTGCCAGAATGCTAATAAGTATTTGTTTTGGTTTCATGATGTTCATTGCCTCCTTAATTGAATTGCCCATTGCCTAAAACGCCGATGTGGCAAAATCACAAGATCCACTTGGCGAATTTCGACATGGCCGCTTTGCGTGTTATCTGGGTTCCCTTGGGGCGGCCTTTGGGTTGCCAGCACATCGAAATGCGGGTTCGATTCCCGCCGGGAACGGTTATCTAGCAAAGGCCCAGGTTAGACAACCGGGTCTTCGCGATCACGAACATTTCTTGGGCATTCACATCTCCGCCCACGAACTACGTTCACAGGAAAATTGTTTCCGCGGGATGCCTAACTAGTGCGCGAGAGGTGTGCGCTACCCTTCAGCGCGCCGTGGTCAACTCGAATAGTCCGTCAAGCTTGTCGATGGACTCAAGACTCATGATGCACTTCCGCAATTTCTCGCATTGCTCCTTGCCAATTACGTCGCCGCCAAGCGCAGTGAATTTCACCGCGATTTCTTCCTCGGTCATCGGATCGCGCGGATCGCCCTTGGGCACATCCACGCGAGTGGAATGTGATTTGCCATCGTTGGTTGTGATAGTCACGCGGCTCGGCTGGAACTTAGGGAAGAGCGCTTCGAATTCTTCATTAGCGACCACTTTTATTTTGTCCATGATCGGGATGAGCGACTGGTCGCGCACGCGTTCTTCGCGGAACTGTAGCGGTGTTACCATTCCATCCACCAGCCCCACCCCCATGCAATAGGGCAGCGAATGATCGGCGGTTTCTTTTGAATCCGGCCGATACTTGTGCGGATCGCCAAGGATGTCCGCGGCGCGCGCGATCACTTCGACTTTGATTTCCTTCACGTCATCTGCCTTGATGTTGTTTTCTTTCACCGTCTTCATCATCGCGGTGAGAGGCGAATGACTGAGCGCTTCGATTGGGAAACTTTTCATTCCGCAATCAAGGATGCGATAGTGCGACTTGGCCGAATCCGGAAGATTCTTGACCAATGCCTCGCCGTCGAAACTCGCCGATTGTCCTTTGTATTGCACGTGACCGAACACAGCGAACAAACCTTCCTTTCCATCGATAATGTGCTCGGGGCCGGAGAACCCTTCTCGGGCAAGCAGCGCGCTTTCGGCGCCCATACGTCCAGCCCACGGATCGACCGTGTTCTTCATGTTGGTCAGCTTTCCTGCGGTGACCGCCCCTGGGCAAAATGTTCGCGACGCGCTGATGCCGATCGCCGAGACCATTTGATCCGGCGTGAGGTTCAGCACGCGGCCCGCAGCGACCGGCGCAGCAAAGGCGCTTAGCGTGGCATGATGCCAGCCATATTCGCGCACGCCTGGTCGGCCGATTTCACAAAGCCGCATTTCAATTTCGTAGGCGATGATTGTGGCAAGAATTAAGTCCTTTCCGCTCAGACCTTCGCTTTCACAGAGCGCCAGTGGCGCGGCGATGAGATCGCTTGGGTGACAGGGATCGGCTTTCCAATAAATGTCATTGTAATCCATGGCGCGCATCATGTGGCCATTCAGAAACGACGCATCGACCGGATTCGTTTTAAAACCGGAGACGAATGCCGTGGCGTGCCCTTTGCCATCGGACATCGCGCGATAATGCTTCAACAAAATGCGATCAAACACGACTCCCAGACGGGATTCAGGGTGTCCGCTGTCTCTCGCGCTTACTTCAGTGACATGCCCAATCAACCTGGTTTCAATCGGGATGATCACCTTGCCGTGGGCAACAACATCCTGAGCAACCTCCGCACTTATTTTGTCGCCGACTTTAAGCTTTTTAGCTTTGAGTGTTTTGCTCAACTCCACGAGCATGTATGAGCTTTTTGGCTTGACCGCTTCCGCTGCGGCGTTAGACTTGTTTGCGGCAGCGGATGCTGCGGCGCCCCGTGCCCCTCCGACGGGACGTCGCGCGGCCGGGTTCTTTGGCGCCCGCGCTGGCGCCGGCTCCACCGCAATGCCGGATGCGACAACGCGCGGCGCGCTCGGCGCACGCTGGCGAACGCGCGCGGGGGCCGTGCGCTCGGGCGGGCTCGGCGGGGCGGCCGACTGCGGCTTCTCGCCTTCGACCAACGTGACCAGCGGCGCCA
>Ga0137412_10001305_pt1 | contig 19191 bp, 16 predicted proteins | sample CZODoug2_1_16fun_FD_122160 | JGI IMG/M metagenome (GOLD analysis project Ga0137412, IMG submission 122160) | Vadose zone soil fungal communities from Angelo Coast Range Reserve, California, USA - CZODoug2_1_16fungal (Hybrid Assembly) | ecosystem: Environmental > Terrestrial > Soil > Vadose zone...
GGGCGCCCAGCCGGGCCAGGGACAGCGCGGCGGCGCGGCCGATGCCGCTGGTCCCGCCGGTGATCAGGGCGGTGGATCCGGTCAGGTCGTTCGTCATGTCACTGGCTTTCTCTAGGTGTAGACGGCTGTGCGCCGATGGGCGCAGATCGCTGGAACCAGATGCGGCCTGCTGCGATTGCGTTCCGGCCAACGGCATTACCGATGGCGGTCATAAGCCGCGCTTAACCCCGCCGGCGTGCGCTGCCAGACCTCCGCTGCTCACCGCATCGTCAGGTCGAGCGCGGCGACCAGCGCGGCGAGGTCGCGCCGGCGCGAGCTGGCAAGCCAGGCCGCCCAGGTCCGGCGGACGAGGGGGTTGCCGGTCAGCGGCCGCCAGGTCACGCCCTCCGGTAGCGGCTGGTTCCAGTCGGGCGGCGCCAGGGCAAATGCGCGTCCGGTTCCTACCGCGGCGAACTTGACCTCGGCGATCAGGGAGCCGCCCCCGGGCGGACGCTGGCGGTCCAGTACGATGCCGTGCGCCCGCAAGGTGGCAGTGACCTGGTCGTACCAGACCGGCGCCTCGGACCGCGGGAATCCGGCCCAGTCCAGGCCGGCCAGCCGGCACGGGCGTCCGACCTCGATCGGATGCACGTCCACGCCAATACCGGTGCGTATGGTCAACGCCCTGCAACCGCCTCGGCCAGCACCAGATCCCACGGATGGGTGATCTTGAACGACTCGTCCGCGCCGTCGACGACAACCACGGTGCCACCGTAGGCCTCGACCAGGCCCGCGTCGTCGGTGGCCTGCGCCGAGACCGCCGCGGCGTGCGCGGCCTCCAACACGTCCCGGCGAAAGCCTTGCGGGGTCTGTACGGCAACCAGCGAAGAGCGATCGATGGTTTGCACGACCCGGCGCGCATCGTCCACGCGCTTGACGGTGTCGGTGACCGGACGGGCCGGGATGACGGCGTCCGCACCCTCGGCCAGCGCCGCGATCACCCGTTCGATCACCGCCGCCGGGGCGAACGCGCGCGCCACGTCGTGCACGAGAACGGCGTCCACGTCGGCCGGCAACGCCGCCATTCCTGCCGCCACCGACGCCTGCCGGGTAGCGCCGCCGGCAACGACGACCGCGCCGGTGAGCGCCTTCGCCTCGTCGACGCGCTCAGCGGGCGCGACCACGATCACGTCCCGGATCAAGAGATGACCGGAGAAACGTTCGTGCGCGTATTCGAGCAGCGTTCGTCCGCGAACGAGGCAGAACGCCTTGGGCACCTCGGCGCCGAGGCGCTGCCCAGAGCCCGCAGCAACAAGAATGGCGGCGACCGTCAATCGGGTCGCCGCCATTTCTCGCGTTTGGTTCAGGCGACTGCCTCGGCGAGCACCTCGTCGAGGACCAGTTCGGCCTTGTCCTCATTGGTGCCCTCGGCCAGCGCGAGTTCGCTCACCAGTATCTGCCGAGCCTTGGCCAGCATGCGCTTCTCGCCGGCGGACAGCCCACGATCCTTGTCCCGACGCCACAGGTCACGGACGACCTCGGCGACCTTGTTCACGTCACCGGACGCGAGCTTCTCGCCGTTGGCCTTGTACCGGCGCGACCAGTTCGTCGGCTCCTCGGTGTGCGGCGCGCGAAGCACCTCGAACACGCGGTCGAGACCTTCCTGGCCCACCACGTCACGAACGCCGACGATCTCGGCATTGTCAGCCGGCACGAGCACGGTCAGATCACCCTGGGCAACCTTCAGCTTCAGGTAAATCTTAGTTTCGCCCTTTATCGTGCGCTCTTCGATTGCTTCGATTTTCGCGGCCCCGTGATGGGGATAGACAACGGTCTCGCCGACCTTAAAAGTCATGTGAGCGGGCCCCTTTCCACTTCCTCAAGGGTAACACGCAGCACATTGGCCCATAGTTCGCTACGTCCGCATTTGCCCAGTGGCACTTTCCCTATCGATGCGCTACCGACGCCCTACTCGGCCTCTGTCGACGCCGTTGGGTCGGCCGCTCGCGGACGTTGGCGGGGCGCTCGCTAGTGTCTCCCGGTGGAAGTCGCTTGCGCCTGAAGGAGACGACGTGATCGCACAGGCCGGCTCGCGCCGTATCGGCATCGGAGTCGCCGCGGCCGCCGGTGCGCTGCTGGCTCTGGGTGGCTGCGCCGCCGGGCAACACGCACAGACGGCCGACGTAACGCCCGTCGTGGACGGGGTGGCCGCCAATGCCGGCTCGATCGCGCTGCGGGCGGTCACCGTCACCGTTCCGGCGGCCAGCGGGTACGCCAAGGGCAGCAACGCCACGGTGCAGCTGGTGATCGTCAACAACAGCCTGAGCAACGACCAGCTGATCGGCATCAGCACGCCGGTTGCGGCTGACGCACAGATGTTCGCCGACGAGGCCGCGTCGACGTTCACCCCGCTGCCGACCCCGACCGCAACGCCGACCGGCACGGGCACCACCCCGACCGGCACGTCGACGTCGACGCCGACCGATACGGCCAGCTCAACACCCACCGACACGACGGGCTCGACGCCGACCGACACCAACGGGTCGACCCCGACCGGCACGACGAGCGCGACCCCCACCGAGACCGCGGCTCCGACGCTGTCGGCGATCGAGCTGCCGGCCGGCCGCGCGACCTCGATCGGCTACACCCCCGAACTGCCGGTCATCCAGCTGCAGAGCCTGACCCGCGCACTGTTCCCGTCGCAGGCGTTCCCCATCACGTTCCAGTTCGCCAAGGCCGGGTCGGTGACGTTCACCATGGCCGTCCATCTCGCACCCGGGCCGGCGACCACGCCCAGCATCGACATCGCACCGACCGCCGAGGGCTAATCGCCTTTCGCGCGTCGATAGGTTCGAGGACGTGAATTCACATCGCGTCTGGCTGATCACCGGAACGTCGTCAGGATTCGGGCGGGCCATCGCCGAAGCTGCACTACACCGCGGCGACACGGTCGTCGCCACCGCACGCAGACCGGACGCGCTCCACGACCTGGTCGCCGCCCATCCGGATCGGGTGCACGCGACGGCGCTCGACGTCACCGACACGGCTCGCATCCCGGCCTTCGTGGACGAGATCGTCCAGCAACACGGACGCGTCGACGTCCTCGTCAACAACGCCGGGCGCGCGCTGATCGGCGCGGCCGAGGAGACGACCGAGCCGGAACTGCGCGACCTCATGGACGTGCACTTCTTCGGTCCGGCCACGCTGACCCGGGCCGTGCTGCCGCACATGCGCACGCGGAAGTCCGGCGCGATCGTGCAGCTGACGAGCGTGGGCGGACGGATCTCGTTCGCCGGGTGCTCCGCGTATTCGGCGACGAAGTTCGCGCTGGAAGGTTTCTCCGAGGCACTCGCGGACGAGGTAGCCCCGTTCGGCATCAAGGTGCTGATCGTCGAGCCCGGCGCGTTCCGTACCGGGCTGCACGGCGGCGCGATGCAGATGTCCGCGGAACTGGCGGCCTACGCCGACACCGTTGGACCGGTTCGCGCGGCGATGCGCGCCTTCGACAACAGCCAGCCGGGCGACCCGGCCAAGGCGGCCGCCGCGATCATGACCGCCCTGGACGCCGAGCACACTCCGCTGCGCCTGCCGTTGGGCGACGATTCCATCGACCAGATCATCGCTCGCGTGGACCGCGACCGCGCGGACGCCCTGACCTGGGAGGAAACCATCCGCGGCACCGACTTCGACACCTGAACCGATCGGGCAACTTCTGGCCGCGTGAGGCGGCCGAGGGTTGCCCGATCGTGGCGCCTACGGGTTTGTGTCGGTGGGCGGCCCTAAGTTGACGATGTGACCAAGCCGAGCCGCACGGCCGCGTACCGCTGCTCCGAGTGCGGCACCACCTCGCTGCGCTGGGTGGGACGCTGCGGCGAGTGCCAGGCGTGGGGCACGGTCGCCGAGGCAGGGGGTCCGGTCCGATCGGTCCGATCCGTCAAGGCCGGGCCGGTGCAGCAGCCGGCCCGCCCGATCGGCGAACTCGATCCACACGTTGCCCGCGCGCGTCCCACGGGGGTGAGCGAGCTCGACCGGGTGCTCGGCGGCGGGCTGGTGCCCGGGTCGGTGGTACTGCTCGCGGGCGAGCCGGGGGTGGGCAAGTCCACGCTGCTGCTCGACGTGGCCTACCGGTTCGCGGCCGGCGGCCAGCGCTCGCTGATCGTCACCGGCGAGGAATCGCCGGCCCAGGTGCGGCTACGCGCCGAACGCACCGGCGCCGTGCACGACTCGCTCTACCTCGCCGCCGAGAACGACCTCGGCGCGGTGCTCACCCACGTGGACGACGTCAAGCCCGGGCTGCTCGTCGTCGACTCCATCCAGACGATCTCCACCGACGGCATCGACAGCGCCACCGGCGGCGTCCCGCAGATCCGCGCCGTGGCGGCCGCCTTGATCGCGATGGCCAAGCAGCGGGCCATCGCCACGGTCATCGTCGGGCACGTGACCAAGGACGGTGCGATCGCCGGGCCGCGCGTGCTCGAGCACCTCGTCGACGTCGTCCTGCACTTCGAGGGCGAACGCCACTCGTCGCTGCGACTCATCCGGGCGACCAAGAACCGGTACGGCGCCGCCGACGAGATCGGCTGCTTCGAGATGCGCGAGCACGGCATCACCGGCCTCGCCGACCCGTCCGGGCTGTTCCTGTCCGAGCGCGCGGCGGCGGTGGCCGGCACGTGCGTCACGGTGAGCCTCGAGGGGAAGCGACCGCTCGTGACCGAGGTGCAGGCGCTGGTCGCCCGCACGACCAACGGCGGAACACCGCGGCGCTCGGTCACCGACCTCGACTCCGGGCGCGTGGCGATGCTGCTCGCGGTGCTGACCCGGCACGGCGACATGTCCTTCGGCGATCACGAGGTGTACGCCGCCACCGTCGGGGGTCTGCAGGCCACCGAGCCGGCCGCCGATCTGGCCGTGGCCCTCGCCCTGGCCTCGGCGGTACGCGACGTACCGCTGCCGCAGACGTTCGCGGCGATCGGCGAGGTGTCGCTGTCGGGCGACGTCCGCCGGGTCAGCGGCCTGGACCGTCGACTCGCCGAAGCGGCCCGGCTGGGGTTTACCATTGCGCTGGTCCCGGAGGGCCAAACAGGTGCCGCGCCGGGTATCCAGACGCTTCCCGTCGCCACTCTGGTCGAGGCCCTGGCCCAGGTTGCCAGCCTTCGCAACCGGCTCACTGACCCCCGCCGGCCGGTGCTGCGCACCGTTCCCGGGGGTCGCTGAAGATCCACTCGGCCCTAACCGCCGCGCGCTCCGGCGGTGTCCAGACCTAGACTGTCGGCACGGTAGGCCGATGGCTGACAGTTGGGAGCGGGCGTGCCAACCAGCGAGAGGGACGCGGCGTTGCGCAACGTGCTCGCTACCGTGGCGCCCGGGACCTGGTTACGGGACGGGCTCGAGCGGGTACTGCGCGGTAACACCGGCGCGCTGATCGTCATGGGATTCGACGAGACCGTCGAGTCGCTGTGCACGGGCGGCTTCCCCCTGGACGTCGAGTCGTCCGCGACCCGGCTCCGGGAACTGGCCAAGATGGACGGCGCCCTCGTCCTCTCCTCCGACGGCAGCCGCATCCTGCGCGCCGCGACCCACCTGATGCCCGACCCGGGCATCGACACCGACGAGTCCGGCACCCGGCATCGCACCGCGCAGCGGGTGGCCATCCAGACCGGGCACCCGGTCATCTCGGTGTCGCAGTCGATGCGGATCATCGGTATGTACCTCGGCAAGCAGCGCTACGTGCTGGAGAGCAGCGGCGAGCTGTTGGGTCGCGCCAACCAGGCGATCGCCACGCTCGAGCGCTACAAGGCCCGCCTGGACGAGGTGTCGAACACGCTGTCCGCGCTGGAGATCGAGGACCTCGTCACGGTGCGCGACGCCGCGATGGTGATGCAGCGCCTGGAGATGGTGCGCCGCATCGCGGACGAGATCGTCGGCTACGTCGTCGAGCTGGGCACCGACGGGCGCCTGCTGGCCCTGCAGCTCGAGGAGTTGATGGCCGGGGTCGACGCCGACCGTGAGCTCATCACCCGTGACTACCTGCCGGGCGGGCGGCGCGGACGAACCGCCGAGCAGGTGCTGACCGAGCTCTCCGACCTGTCCGCCACGGACCTGCTCGATCTCGGCCTCGTCGCCTCGGCCATGGGCTTCGCGAGCGCCACGGAATCACTCGACGGGGCCGCCAGCCCCCGGGGCTACCGGCTGTTGGCTCGCGTGCCCCGGCTGCCCGGACCGATCCTCGACCGGGTCGTTCAGCACTTCGACGGCTTGCAGAAACTGCTCGCCGCGACGGTCGAGGACCTCCAGGGCGTCGAGGGCGTCGGCGAGTCGCGCGCCCGCAGCGTGCGCGAGGCGATCTCGCGACTGGCCGACGCGTCGATCATCGACCGCTACCCGTAAACCTCGGATTTCACGAAGTTGTCCGCGCTTCGCGACGTCCTGGCATCGCGAAGCGCGGACAACTCGCGCACGTCAGCCGACGACCAGCACTGCCGGGTCGGCCGGATCGACGTGAACGGGGACGGTGGCGCCGGGCTGGAAGTTCCCGAGGTGCAGCCGAGAGATCGTCTGCCGGTGGGTGAGCGCGTAGGGCGGGTTGCCGCCGACGCTCACCTGCAGGTCGAGGTCGATGACCGGGTTCTCGTTGATCGTCAAGCCGGTCTCGCGGATAGCCGTGATCGTTGCCGTGCCGGGACGGCCGTTGGCTCGAAGCGCCGCCGCGTCCGCGAGATCGGAGAGCATCTGAGTGGCCTGGGCCGCGCCCTCGCGCGCGCCACGCATTGCGCCTCGTAGCCCGCGCTGCTCGGGCGGCAAGAGCCGGTCGGCCTGCTTCTTCATTTTGAGCATGTCCTTGATCATTCCTAACATCGTCATCCCTCCGGTCGAAGTTCGATGGTGGCGTCCTGCACGGTGCCGTCGGCGTGGATCAACCGCAACGGGCCGCCGAGCGTTCGGGTGCCGTCGGCGGCGTGACCCGGATGCAGCTCGAGCGTGGTCAGCGCAGCCTGGGCGCCGCCGACCACGAGGTACGCAGCCTGGCTGCCGTCCCAGGCCGTTTGGCCGGCGATCGTCAGCTGGAACCCAGGTGGGTCCGGCTGCGGGTTGAACAGGCGCACCTCGATGCGGCCGGTCAGCGCCCCCGTGCGTGACTGGGTGAACGTCGCGGTGAGCTGGCCGCGGATGCCGGGGTCACCAATCGCGCCGGTCCAGGCGCCCCCGATCGACGGCGCCCCGGTCACCGGTACTTGATGCACGGCCACCACGTGGCCGTCCCCGTCGGCGGCGCGGTAGCCGCCCTCGAAGATGCAGGGCACGAGGTCGCCGGGATGCGCGATGTGGCCGCGGACGCTGAACGTGTCCGGACCGCCCAGCCCGACGAGGTTCACCTCGTCGGTGGACGACACGGTGCCGGCCACCGCCCCGGACCGGCCGCCGAGGTCGGCCCGGCCGGCGACGACCGATCCGAGCTGGGCAGTGATGTCCAGCGTGCCGGGACGCATGTCCGGGTTGTCGATCGTGTTGATCAGCGTGAACGCGGCGAAGTGCCCGCGCAGGTCGTGAATCGCGGCGGCTTGCGCCGGCCCGGCATGCACCAACGCTGGTGCCGCCAGACCGATCACGCCGAGCATTACGGTGGCCATTCGTCTCACCATGAATCCCTCCTCATCAGGCGGAACGTCGTCCGCGTTTGCGACCGGCGAACGCGATCGCCAGGCCGGCTAAGAGCAATGCGGTACCGAGCCCCATCGGCCAGCGCACATCGGCACCGGTGTTCGGTAGCCCGGACGTGGTGACGGCCACCGGGGCGGCTGAGACGGGCGGGACGGCCGCGACTCCGGGGGCGTGGCCGCTCGGGTGCGGCTTGGGCGACGACGGATGCGGCGCCGAACTGGACGGACTCGGCGTCGTGGTGTCGGGCGGCGCGGTGACCGTGATCGTCACCGTCGCCACGTTCGAGGCACACCGCCCGAAGCCGACCTTGGCGATGATGCAGTAGGTGAACGTGTCGGTGCCGACGAATCCCGACGGCGGACCGTAGGCGAAGCCACCATCGTCGGTCAGGTCGACGACGAACGAGCCGTGCTGGAGCCCATCGTTGACGATCACCGCGTACTTGCTGCCGAATCCGACGTCATTCGTAGTGACGCCCGGCGGGTCGACGTGCAGCACGGTGTCGCGCGGCGTCGAGTACGCATCGTCGTGAGCCACCGGCGCCACCGTGATCGTCACGGTCGCCACGTTCGACTCGCAGTTCGTATACGGCAGGTGGACGCTGTTGAGGCAATACGTGAAGGCATCCTCACCGACAAACCCGGGATCCGGGTTGTAGGTGATGTGTCCGTCGTGGCCCAACTCGACCTGCCCGTGCTGGGGAGTCGACTGACCCAGACCCTCGACGTAGTAGGAATCGCCGAGCGGGTCCTTGCCCGACAGGTCGTTGCCCACCACGCCGGGCGCGTCGACATGCAGCACCGTGTCCGGCGGCGTCGAGTAGGCATCGTCGTTGGCCACGGGATTCACGTAGATCTGCACGGTCGCCACGTTCGACGCGCAGGGTCCCTGACCGGTCTCGTCCAACTTCGGCTTCAGGCAGTACGTGAACGTGTTGAAGGCAAGGAACGCCGGATCAGGCGTGTAGGTGAAGCCACCCTGCCCGCTCGGATCGAGCACCAGCGAGCCGTGCTGCGGCGAGTCCTGAATATGGACTATGTAGGTTGCGCTGAAGCCGTCGTCGTTCGCCGCGACGCCGGGTGAGGCGACGTGCAGCGCCGTGTTCGCCGGCGTGGAATACGAATCGTCATCGGCGAACGGCTTGACGGTAATCGTCACTGTCGCAACATCGGACAAACACGTGCCCTGTTCATAGATGCAATAGGTGAAGGAATCCGTTCCGGTGAAGCCGGTGTCCGCGAGGTACTTGAAACTGCCCTTGCCGGTGGATCCGCTGCTGACGCTCCCATGGGTCACCGTCGTCTCGAACGCAATGGTCTGACTGCTCGCGACCCCCTCGTCGTTGGCCAGCACGCCCGGCGCGTCGACGAACAACCAGATCTCCTCCGAGATCGAGTACGCGTCGTCGTGGGCCACAGGCGTTACTTGGGGCTGGACATCCTCGGCCTCAGCCTTCGGCACCGGCGCTTGGTGTTTCGCAGCAACGGGTTTCTTGCTCGCCGGCGCGGTCGACGCCGCAGCGCTCGGCGATGAGGGCGCGGGCTTGGCCGCCGGCGGCGGAACCGTGGACGGCGGCGTCACAGGTGGTGACGCCGTCGTTTCGGGCGGCGGTGCCATCGAGCTCGTCGAGCCCAGGATCGGTGGCCGAAGCGGCGGGTCGTCCGCGGCGGCGGCCGGCACGAAGGCGGTGACGGCCAGCGTGACGCTCAATACCGCCACCGCGGCGGCCACCCACCGAATGCGCCCGGACCGCGTTACCGCGTTCTTGACCGTGCGCAACGCAGCGTTCAGTGAAATGCCCTTAGGCACGAACATTGTGGATCCCCCAGTTTGAAATGCAGCGCGAGACTCCGCGCATCAGTACGCCTATGCAGGATTGCTGTCGATCGCCTTGCCCCGATAGAGCGAGGCGCACTCTATTTCCGAGATTTGCTCCCCTGCGGGGCACAATCCGCGTCAGGCTGACCGCCGTCCACGCTTGCGCCCAGCGAACGTCAGCGCCGCGCCGAGTACCAGCACGGCTGCGCCGATCCCGGCCGGCCAACGCACGCTCGGCCCGGTCGAGGCCAGCCCGGCACTTTCCGGCTGCGGTACGGCGCCGCCCCCGCTCGTCGTTGGCCCACTGGGACGTGGTGAAGGGGGCAAGGAACTGGACGTCGCAGGCGCGACGCCGGCGCCGGCCAGGGCCGCGGTGTGCAGGCTGGCTGCAGTGTTGTCCGGGACGTTCAGCTTTGCCGAACGAGCGCCAACCGCGCCCGGCGTGAACCGCACGCCGATCGTGCACGAATCGCCGGGTACCACAGTGGCCCCGGAGCAGTGATCACCGGTGGTGGCGAAGTCACTGCCGTTGGCGCCCCCGATGCCGACATCGCCGACGATCAGCGCCGCGGTGCCGGTATTGGTGACGGTGAACTGCCGCGCGCCGCTGGCGGTATCAACCGCCCGCTTGCCGAAGTCGTGACTGGGCGGGCTCAGCATCGCTCCCGGGCCTAGTTCCAGTCGGCCGATCTGACCACGGCGGTACTCGGTGAACCAGAGGTTGCCGTCCAGCCCGGTAGCGATTCCGAACGGTTCACTTCCGTCGGCGATCCCGGCGGCGTACTCGGTGACGGTTCCGGTGGGAGTGATCCGCCCGACCGCGTCGTGGTATTCGGTGAACCAGAGATTGCCGTCCGGCCCCGCGGTGATTCCGGTCGGTTCGGCGTCCGCGGTGATGCCGGCAGCGAACTCGGTGACGGCACCAGTGGTGGTGATCCGTCCGATCCGGTCGGCGTCTGGCTCAGCGAACCACAGGTTGCCGTCGGGTCCCGCGGTGATTCCGGACGATCCGTTGCCCGTGATCCCCGCGGTGAACTCGGTGACCGCACCGGTCGGGGTGATCCGCCCGATCCGGCCACCGTTGAACTCGGTGAACCACAGGTTGCCGTCCGGGCCGGCGGTGATATCGGACGGTCCGCTGCCCGCAGTGATACCGGCACTGAATTCGGTGACCGCACCGGTCGGGGTGATCTGCCCGATCCGATCACTGTGGTATTCGGCGAACCACAGGTTGCCGTCCGGGCCGGCAGTGATTCCGGTCGGTTGGGCATCAGCGGTGATGCCGGCGGCGAACTCGGTGACGGTTCCATTGAAGGTGATCCGCGCGACCCGATCGCCCTCGTGCTCGGTGAACCACAGGTTGCCGTCCGGGCCGGCAGTGATATCGAACGGTCCGCTGCCCGCAGTGATACCAGCCGAGAACTCGGTGAGCGCTCCGTTGATCGTGATCCGGCCGACCCGGTTTCCGCTCTGTTCGACAAACCAGAGGTTGGCGTCCGGGCCGGCGGTGATACCCCCGGGCGACGTGGTCGAGCCGAACAGTGAGAATTCAGTGACATCACCGGGCGCGGCGGACACCGGTCCGGCTCCGAGCACCTGCAGCGCGGCCAGCCCGACGGCCAGCGCGACGAACCACCGTCCGCGCCGCGAAGACGCCCTCATCCCAGCGCGCAGCGCAGCATTCAGCAAGAACATTGCGGATCTCCCCCAGAGGAATTCGGCGCGCGAAACCCGCGCGTCATCGCACCTCTGCAGAATCGCGGTCGGCGACCGTGACCCAATAGAGCGAGGCGCACTCTATTTCGAAAGATTTCCGAAGCTGCGTACAGCCTTACTGCGGATCGTCAACTCTTGGGGCAGGCTCGGTCGCCCGGCTGGCGGGGAGCCTGGTTCGTTGCTCCTTCCCGGCGCGTTCACGTGAACGCGCCGGGCAGTCATAGCGAGTCGTCCACCGAGTCAGAGGGACCGCCGATAGAGCGACCCATACTCCAGTTCTGAAGTTGCTGGTATTTCTGGGATTTCCGAGTCACGTAGCTCATCGCGGCTGCTGATGCCCAGCTTCGTGTAGATGGCGTAGAGCCGGTTCTCCACGGTGCGCCGGGACAGGTGCAGGCGCAGCGCGATCTGCGGATTGGTCAGCCCGGACATGGCCAGCTCGGCGATCTGGCGCTCGCGGGCGGTGAGCTCGGGCATCCGCAGACCGGCCAGCGCCGGCGTACGGGCTCCCTGGCACTGCGCGACCAGCCGGCTGGCCTGACCGCGGGCCAGCTCGGCCCGGCGGTCCAGGCCCGCCCGGCCGTAGTGCTCGGCCGCTCGCGCGGTCGCCTCGGCGGCATAGAGGAGCAACCCGGCCCGCTCGAAGTCCGCACCCACCCGCTCCAGCCCGGCGGCATCCGAGTCGGCCAGGGCTCGGGCGTGGGCGGCGTACAGCGGCACGTCCGGCCCGTCCATCGACGTCGCCAGCTCCTCGAGTCGGGTGCACACTGCGGCCGCGGCACCGAGCCGCGCGGCGTCGTGCAGCGCGATCGCCTCGACGTGCCACGCTTCCAGCGCCGCCGCCCGGCCGGCGAACTCGACGGCCAGTTCGATCGCGGTCCGTACGTCACCCGACGACGCGACCACCCAGGGACGCGCGAGCTCCACCGCGAATCCGGGGTACTGCCAGCCCGGACGCGAACACGCCTCCGCGAGAGCCAGATCCTTCGCCGCGTGGCGGTGGTTGCCGAGCAACGCGTTGGTGTGCGCGAGCTCGGCCAGGGCCATGCACGTGGCCGAGGTGAACTGATCGGACGGCTCGACCCGGGCGCCGCTCCGCGACCACCGCAGCGCATCGCTGAGCCGACCCCGCTGGCGAGCGGCGGCAGCGGCCAGCGCGGCATACAGTTCCACGCCGAGAGTCCAGCGCTGCACGGCGTCCAGCTGCCGTTCCATCGCCGCCTCGACCTCCGCGAATTCGAGGTCGGCCATCCGGATATCCGCGTCGATCCACTCGAGGTACATCCCGATCGGCACATCCGCCGTCTCGGTGTCGGGCAATGCCCGCTCCCGCAGCGCGTCCGCGATCTGGCGCGCCTCGCGGCGGCGTCCCCGGAGCATCAGCATCTGGGCCCGCACGGCGAGAGCACCGTGCCGGATGCTGTCGGCGACGTCCGGCCGGTCGAGCAAGGCATCGACAGCGTCCAGTGCGGCCTGCGTCCTTCCTCCGCACGCCCGGACGTGGCACTCCAGCAACGCGGCCCGATCCCGCAGCGAAGCGTCGGCAGCGGCCAGCGGCCCGGTGAGCAGCTCGCTCGCCCGACCGGACTCGCCCAGCCCGAAGTGCAGCCGGAAGGCGCCCAGGAAGTCCAGCAACGGTCGTTGCCGATCATCGGCGCGGGTGCGCAGATCTGCGAGCAGTTCGTCGGCCTGACCGCTGCGACCGTCGTGGATCAGGCTGCCCACCAGCGCCTCGAGCACGGCCGGCGTAGCGCCCAGAGCCATCGCCCGGGTGGCCATCCGCTGGGTCAGCAGCGGGTCGAACCGCCGCCACGCCTCGCGGGCGGCGTCCAGCCAGAACTCGGCCGGCGCGGTGGCGTCGCTGTCGAGCAGCCACACGGCGGCCCGGAGCCGGTCGCCGGGCGAGGCAGTGTCGGTCCCGACCGCGTCGGCCAGTTCGCCCAGCAGGCGAGCCGACCGCAGGCGGCGGCACTCCGCCCGCAGCACCTCGCCGTAGATCGGATGACCCAGCCACACCCGGGCGTCCTCACCGGACCCGTCGACGCGGACCAGGTCGAGCGACTCCAGTGCCTCGATGACGTCGCCCCCGGCCAGCGTGGCGATCACGTCCAGCGCCAACGGTTCGCCGAACGCGAGGAGCTCCAGGAGCCGGCGCTCCTGATCCGATCTGGAGCCGAGCTGTGCATTGACGACATCCGCCAGCTGTTGGTTGACGACGATAGGGCCGGTCCAGATACACGTGCCGTTCGGGCGGCGGATCGCACCGCTGGCGATCGCCGCCTGCACGAGCACCCGGAGCAGCAACGGATTCCCGCCGGTCGCCGCCCAGATCCGCTTGTGCAGTGCGCGGTTCGCCGGCGCCTCGAGCACCCGTTCGACGATGCGAACGACCTCGGGCCGGGCCAGCTCAGCGAGATCGACCAGAACCGAACCGTCCACAGTGGACAGTCGAGTCAGCAATTCTCGCGAGTCATCGGACCTCGCGGTGAGGACGAACGAGCCGCCGTGGTGGAGCACCAGCTGCTCGACCACGGCGATGGAAACCGCGTCCAGCAGGTGCGCGTCGTCGACGACGAGGACCGGCTGCCTCCCAGCCGCGTGCGCCCGGACCTTGGCGACCAACGCGGCGACGGCATCCGCGTCAGGTGCACCCGGTGAGCCGAACGCGGCGAAGGCGCCGAGCGATACGGACGACATCGCCGCCGTCCCGAAGACCCACGTGACGGCATAGCGTTGCGCATCGATTCCCGAGAGCGCCTCGGTGACGAGGCGGGTCTTGCCCACTCCGGCCGAACCGACGATCGTCACCCCGGTGCCCTGCGCCGCGGCGAGCACGATGGCGCGCTCGGCGGTGCGCCCCTCGAACGGCCAGCGTTCGCCCCGGGCCCCGACGGCGAACGCGCCGCCCGCATCCTCTGTCGTGATGCGGGCGAGCGCGGTGCCGGTCATACCCCGTCCCCCCGGATGGATATGACCTCGATGGCCCTGACCAGAAAACCCTGTCCCCCCATGCAACCGACGCTATGGAGAACGGTGCGCCCGACGCATCAAGGGTTGTCCCTACAAGTGCCGGCTCGTCCCGTTGGCGCGGATCTCGCACCGTGCCCGGAGTGACTGGGTGTCGAACGAATGGACGCCGCGCCGCCCGCATCTCCGTCGTGATCCGGGCGGCGCGGCATCGGTCAAGGCCCGACCCCCCGGACGGGCTTGACTTCGACGGCCCCGACAATGCGGTCGTGGCCGATCGACATATTGGTGAGTGCTTCGTGCACCGAGTCGGCGGAGTCGCTCGCCACGAGGCAATAGATGATCTCGTCACTCGGCACGGCGATGCACGACATCGGCGTGACCGCGCCGGTTCCGGACGCGCCGTTGGCACCGGACCGCAGCTGCGCGAGCATCTCGGCGGCCACTTCGGCCGTCGCTGATGACGAGTAGCACTCGATCAGAAAAAGCGGTTCCCCCACGTCCCATGACGCTAGGGAGACAACCCGGCCGAGGCATCAGGGGTTGTCCCTACAAGTGGGGCGTAGGTCATGAGTTCACGGCGGGAGTGAATGCCGAGTTTGCGGTAGATACGGCTGAGATTGGCCTCGACGGTCTTCACCGTGACGAACGCGGCGGCCGCCACCTCCTTATTGGTCAGGCCGCCCGCAACCAGCCGGGCTACCCGCTCCTCGGTCGGGGTCAGCTCACCGACACTGCCCCGTTGCAGGCCCAGGCGCCGCAGTTCGGCCGCCGCGCGCTCGGCCCACACCGGCGCCCCCAGGTCGGCGAAGATCTTCTCGGCGTCGGCGAGTACGACCCGGGCCTGCAGCTTCTCCTTGCGTCGTCGCAGCAACCGGCCCTGCCACAGCAGCGTCCGCGCCCGTTCGAACGGCATGGGCAGGGTGGCATGCACGGCCAGGGCCTTCCCGAATGCGACCGACGCGGCGTCGAGGTCGCCCTGGGCCATCGCGAGGATCGCGCCTGAACGCGCGGTGACCGCGACCAACCAGGGGTAGGGGGCGATCGCGACCCGGCGCTCCAGTCGATCGACCAGTCCGGCGGCCCGATCGAGGTCGCCACTCGCGACGACCGCCTCGACCTGGTCACCGTGGAAGCGGTGCCGGGCCGGTTCGCCGACTCCCGCCGCCTGCATGATCTCATCGGCGCGGGACAGCTGCCGGTCGGCCTCGCTCGCATCGTCGCGGCAGATCGCGACGAAACCCAGCACGACAAGATGCAGCGCGGTGACCCACGGGTCGTCGAACTCACTGGCCAAGGTCAGGCCCTCGTCGGCGGCGGCCTGCGCGGCGTCCAGCTCGCCGAGGTGCGCGAGGATCAGCCCGTGCGCGTACAGCACGAACCCGCGCCAACGCCGGGAGCCCGATTGCTGCATGATTTCCATCGACTGGCGCGCTTCGTGGCTGGCTCGTTGCCAATCCCCGAGCCAGCAGTCGATCTCGGCCAGGTGCATGAGCGAGGTGCCGGTGGCCACCTCGTCGCCGACGTTGGCGGCGAACTCGTCCGCGTACCCGGCGCGGGCGTCCACCGGGTCGGCGAGATGCTTCGCCAGTGATCGCCACGTCATCATCGCCCACGTGCCGGCCCAGGACGTGCTACCGGGGTTAAGCACTTTACGTCCGCGTTCGAGCAGGTCTCGATCGATGCCCTGCCCGGTGAAGAAGCTGACGTCGACGGCCGTCAGCCAGACGCACGCGGCCAGGTCCGGATCGGCGTCGGCGTCCTCGTCGGTGAGCAGCTGCAAAGTCGCCTTGATCGCTCGCTGCTCGTCGGCCAGGTCGTGCGTGCCGTACCAGGTCTGGCGCAGGCCGGCCTCGATCTGCATCAGCCGCGATTCGGGTGCCTCGGCGCTAGCCTGCTTGCACAGACCCACCGCCTGCTGGGTCGCACCTTCGTGGAAGACGACGTGGGACAACTCGAGCAGCACGCGAGCGTGGTCCGGCCCGGCGGGCAGTTGCGAGGCGGCCTTGTCGAGCAGCGACCAGGCTCGACGCGTGTCGCCGGCGCGGAACAGGGCCCGTCCCGCCGCGGCCATCCGCGGCGCGTACCGCGTCGTGTCACCGGCCAGGGTCCGCAGGGCAGCGAGTTCCCACAGCTGGGCCGCGGACGTCAGCGCCCCGCGCGACTGCGCTTCGGCGGCACCGGCCTCGAGCGCGTCGGCCACCTGTTCGTCGCGATTCTCGCTGGACAGTGCCAGGTGCCACGCGCGTTCCTCGGCGTTGTCCACCAGGTCGGCGAGGCGCGCGTGCAACCGTCGTAGCGACACCTGCGATGTCCGGGCCGCCGCTCCGAACAGCGGATGGACGAGCCGCACCTGGTTGCCGTCCACCTCGACGACGCCGTCACGCTCGGCTCGGTCCAACCCGTCGAGGCCGACCTGTTCGCCCAGGGCGGCCACGACGAGATCGACGGTCGGCCGCGCAAGTGCTGCCACGACGTCGAGCACCTCCCGGGCCTCGGCCGGCAGGCGCTGGATCCGGCCGACGAGCAGGTCGCTCACCTTGTCGGGCAGGGGTAGCGGCTCGCCGGCGCCGGCCTGTCCGCCCGACTGCACCAGCGCGTGGGCGATCTCCAACGCGAAGAACGGGTTGCCGCCCGATGCCTGTTCGACGCGTCGCAGTACCGGCCGGGACAGCGTCAGATCGGTGCGGGTGTGAATCAGGCTGTGCAACGCGCCGAGACTCAGCCCGCCGAGCCCGATTCGGATGATGCGATCCGGAGGCAGGGCCTGCGCCAACCCGAACGGCGACACCGGCTCGCGGTCGCTACGCACGGTCGCGAGTAGGCACACCGGCTCAGGACCGAGGCGCCGAGCGACGTATTCGATGGCCTGCGAGGTCGCCGGGTCGAGCCATTGCGCGTCGTCGGCGGCCAGCACCACCGGCGCGTCCACGGCCAGCGCGCGCACGATCCGCAGCAGCGCCACCGCGACGGCCAGCGGCTTGAGCGGGGGCTCGTCCGGATCGCGTCGGAGCAGCGCTACCTCGATGGCGTGCCGCTGCGGCTCGTGCAGGCCGGCCAGCACCTCCTCGGGCACCCCGTCCAGGAGATCGCGCAGGCCGGCGAACGACAGCCCGGCCTCGGACTCAGCCGGACGGCAGGTCAGCAGTCGATATCCGCGGTCGGAAACTTCGGCGAGGCCCTCGCGCCAGAGGGTCGTCTTGCCGATGCCCGCGGGGCCGTAGACGACGCACGCGGTCGGGCCACGGTCGCCTGGCTCGAGGACGGCGCGCAATTCGGCCAGCTGCCGGTCGCGGCCGACGACGCGGTAGGCCGCGTCGCGCCCGTTGCCCCGGTTCCCGTTCACCGCGCCCCCTGCGCACTGCTCCCCCCGCAATGACGATCATTATGCACCAATTGCCCGGCCACAACCGCGACTGCGCGTGCCGGCCCGACGGCGGCAATCCTCGCGTTGGCGCCGATAGAGTGCCCTTCACTCTATCGGCCGGGGTTCACGCACCGGCACGCTCAGTGCAAGCACTTGACATTGCCAGAGCTGGGGGACAGCCATGTTCAGGAAGCTGCGCGGTAAACCGTCCAAGGATCTGATGCGCAACGGCCTGCTGGGACGCGGGCTCATCACCAACATCGAAGGCACGAACGTGGCGACGGGTGTGGGGCCCGATCCGAAGCACGTGTGCATATTCACCCTCGAGGTCGCGCTCGACAACGTGCCGCGCTACCACGCCACCTGCCGGCAGGCGGTCAGCCAGGTGCTGCTGCCCGCGCTCGCGTCGGGCGAGTCGTTTGTGGCGGTGCGGGTCAATCCGGACGACCACTCCGAGGTGGCGATCGACTTCGACGAAGCGTTGCCCGAGGTGCGGATGACGCGCAACGATCCCAAGGCGGGCTCGGCGGCCCAGGTGCTGGCCGAAGGCCTACCGTGCCGGGTCGTGATCACCCGGTCCGCGCCGATGGGAATGAAGAACCCGGCCGGCGTCGACATGCACGGATTCCAGCTGACCGTCACCGGCGAGGGCCTCAAGCCCTACCAGATGAAGGTCGGGTTGCCGGTGCCCCCCGAGGCGCTGCCGCTGGTCTACCCCGGCAGCAAGGTGCCGGCCAAGCGCATGCCTGACCGCGAGGACGCCGTGGTGATCGACTGGGATGCCGCGCTCTCCGAGGCGTCGACCACCACCTGAGCAGTCGCTACATCGCGGCCAGGAGGATCGCGACGAGCGTGGGTAAGACGTCGAGAAAAGTGATCATCCGCTGGCCTCTCTCAGGGGTTCGATGAGCCCGACCGCGAAGGCGCCTACGACCCGTTCGTAGCCGATCGAGGTTCGCCGCAGCGCCCGGTGGACCGATTCGAGCGAGTCGCTCTCGACCAGGCAGAAGAAGATCTCGTCCCCGGGCACCGCGATGCACGACAACGGCGTGAGCGCGCCGGTCGCGAAGCGACTGCCCAGTATGCGCAGGCGCGTGAGCAGGTCGGCGGCCGCTTCAGCCGTCGCGGTGGCGGTGTAGCACTCGACGAGGAATATCGGTTGGGGCACGGGCAATACGCTACGTATCCGGGTCACTAGGGGAATCGGGGAACGTCCCTACATATGGCGCTTCCGGGACGGTCTGGGCGATCAGCTCACGGCGTGATGCGACCCCGAGCTTGCGATAGATCCGGACGAGATTGGCCTCGACGGTCTTGACGGTGACGAAGGCGGCCGCGGCCACCTCCTTGTTGGTCAGGCCGCCGGCGACCAGGCGGGCGATCTGTTCCTCGGTCGGCGTGAGCTCGCCGAGGACGCCGCGCCGCAGGCCCAGTCGCTGCAGTTCGACGGCGGCCCGCTCGACCCAAAGCGGCGCGCCGAGCTCGCTGAAGACGCGCATCGCCTCCGACAGCGCCGTCTTCGCGGCCAGCCGCTCCTTACGCCGCCGCTGCAACCGGCCGAGCCACAGCAGGGTCCGGGCCAGCTCGAACGGTATGGGCGCCGCATCGTGCGCCGCCATGGCTTGGGCAAACGCCGCGGCGGCGGCATCGAGATCGCCTTGGGCCATCGCGAGGATGCCCCGCGA
>Ga0137412_10001306_pt1 | contig 19177 bp, 12 predicted proteins | sample CZODoug2_1_16fun_FD_122160 | JGI IMG/M metagenome (GOLD analysis project Ga0137412, IMG submission 122160) | Vadose zone soil fungal communities from Angelo Coast Range Reserve, California, USA - CZODoug2_1_16fungal (Hybrid Assembly) | ecosystem: Environmental > Terrestrial > Soil > Vadose zone...
TTGCCGATCATGGCGACGAGGCCGGTTTTCCCGAGCATCATCTCGGTAAACTTGTCCATGCGGGTCGCCGTGGTGGGACCCGCGGGGCCGACGACCTCGCCGCGCACCGGATCGACCGGGCCGACGTAGTAGATCACGCGGTCGGTGAAGTCCACCGGGAGCTTCTCGCCCCTGGCAAGCATGTCTTCGATGCGCTTGTGCGCGGCGTCGCGGCCGGTGAGCATTTTTCCGGAGAGGAGCAGCGTTTCGCCCGGCTTCCATTTCGCCACTTCCGCGCGCGTGAGCGAGTCGAGGTTCACGCGCCTGGACTGCGCTGAAGGCGTCCAGGCGATCTTCGGCCAGTCGTCCAGCGAAGGCGGTTCGAACTCGGCCGGTCCCGATCCGTCGAGCGCGAAGTGGACGTGCCGTGTGGCAGCGCAGTTGGGGATCATCGCGATCGGCTTGTTCGCGGCGTGCGTCGGCCAGGCCCGGATCTTGATGTCGAGCACCGTCGAGAGTCCGCCCAGCCCCTGAGCGCCGATGCCGAGTTGATTGACCTTTGCATAGAGCTCGAGGCGCAGCTCCTCGTATTTGTCGCGGGGACCCCGGGCCTGCAGCTCGTGCATGTCGATCGGCTCCATCAGGACTTCCTTCGCCATCTGCATCGCCTTTTCGGCGGTCCCTCCGATTCCGATGCCGAGCATCCCCGGCGGGCACCAGCCGGCGCCCATGGCGGGCACGGTCTTCAGCACCCAATCCACCACCGAGTCGGAAGGATTGAGCATGGCGAACTTCGATTTCGCCTCCGACCCGCCGCCTTTCGCGGCCACGTCGACTTCGATGGTTTTCCCTGGAACGAGCTCCATGCTCGTCACCGCGGGGGTGTTGTCCTGAGTGTTCCTGCGCGCGAATTGCGGATCTTCGACTATGGAAGCACGCAGCTTGTTGTCCGGGTGCAGGTAGGCGCGGCGCACGCCTTCGTCCACCGCATCGGCGACCGAGCCCCCGAAGCCCTCCAGACGCACGTCCATGCCGATTTTCAGGAACACGTTGACGATGCCCGTGTCCTGGCAGACCGGCCGGCGCCCTTCGGCGCACATGCGCGAGTTGGCGAGGATCTGCGCGATTGCGTCCTTCGCCGCCGGCGACTGCTCGCGATCGTAGGCGCGCGCGAGGTGCTGGATGTAATCGCGCGGATGATAGGTGCTGATGTACTGCAGCGCGTCGGCGACGCTCTGGATCAGGTCTTCTTGCGTGATGACGGTCATGTCGAATCCCGGCAGGGAGCGATGCGGCAGGGTGACAAGTATACCCACAGCGCCTTTTTTTCCGCGCGAGCGATGTCGCGGGTTTGAGACAGGTCCAAGCGCTGCGAAATCAGTCCACTAGTCGTTCCTCGGCATCGCTGCGTCGTTCCCGGGCGACATTTCTCCGCGTACGCATTCTTCAACCAGCGCGCTAATACCTTGATGCGGCGCGAACAAATCCCGGTGGCACGGGTGTTGCACATAGGCCGCTGCGTCTTGGAAAAAGGAGAAACGTGATGAATCTGAAATATGGAGTGGTTGCCCTGACCCCGCTGCTCGGTGCCGGCGGTTTTGCCCAAGGTCTCAACCTCGGCATGAACGACGGCGTTATCGTGCAGGCGCAAGCGCCTGCGCAGACCGGATCGTACGGCGAGATGAACGGCGGAGCGAAACCCGAAACCGACCGCCAACCGGATGTCAACGGTGCCGGAACTCCTATGGGCAAAGCAACCCAGCTGGATACCCCGGTCCCGGGCGCCGAGAAACTCAAGACCACGCGACCCGCGCAGACGAAAACTCAAGCTCGCAAAAGCGAGAAGAAGGCCAAGGACACACGCACGAACTGACGCAGGACCCGAATCGTTACACGCAGGATCTCCGTCCGCCTCAATTCCTCTCTCCCTCCTCGGCGGACGGGCTGGTGCCCGCAGGAACTCGACCTCCTGCGGGCTTTTTTTTGCGCGCGGCACGCGCGGTGCCCGGCGTGTTGCGAAGCACGCGCGGTCACCGGTAATATCGACGTTTCCGGCCAGTCCAAATCATCCGAGCGAAAAGAAACTGCAGAGGAGGTTCGCCCATGGTTTCCGCGACAATCGAGTCGGTCCTGCAGGAAGACCGGCTGTTCCCGCCTTCGCCCGAGTTCGTCAAGCAGGCCAACGTATCCGGCGCCGCCGCCTACCAGGCGTTGTGCGACGAGGCCGGCCGCGACTTCGAGGGATTCTGGGGCCGGCTCGCAAAAGAGCACGTGCTCTGGCACAAGCCGTTCACCAAGGTGCTCGACGAATCGAAGGCGCCGTTCTTCAAGTGGTTCCACGACGGCGAGCTGAACGTTTCCTACAACTGCCTCGACCGGCACCTGAAGACTCAAGGGGACAAGACCGCGATCATCTTCGAGGCGGACGACGGCAAGATCGCCAAGATCACCTACAAGCAGCTCTACCACAAGGTCTGCCAGTTCGCGAACGCGCTCAAATCGCTCGGCATCGAGAAGGGCGATCGCGTCATCATCTACATGCCGATGTCGATAGAGGTGGTTACGGCGATGCAGGCCTGCGCGCGGATCGGCGCGACGCACTCGGTGGTGTTCGGCGGCTTCTCGGCGAAGAGCCTGCAGGAGCGCATTATCGACGCCGGCGCCGTCGCGGTCATCACCGCGGACGGCCAGATGCGCGGCGGCAAGGAGATCCCGCTCAAGCCCGCCGTGGACGAGGCTTTCACGCTCGGCGGCTGCGAAGCGGTGAAGAGCGTCGTCGTGTACAAACGCACCGGGACTGCGGTCGCCTTTCAGGCGCCGCGCGACAAATGGTTGCACGAGCTGATCAAAGGCCAGGCCGACACCTGCGAGCCGACCTGGGTGAACGCCGAGCATCCGCTTTTCATCCTGTATACGTCGGGCTCGACCGGCAAGCCGAAAGGCGTGCAGCACTCGACCGGCGGTTACCTGCTGATGACCGCCCTCACGATGAAGTGGGTGTTCGACTACAAGCCCAAGGACATATTCTGGTGCACCGCGGACGTCGGCTGGGTGACCGGGCACAGCTACTGCACCTACGGTCCGCTCGCGGTCGGCGCGACCGAAGTGATGTTCGAAGGCGTGCCGGTGTGGCCGGACGCCGGACGCTTCTGGAAAATGATCCAGGATCACAAGGTGACGGTGTTCTACACCGCGCCGACCGCGATCCGCACGCTGATCAAGGCGGGTGGAGACCTTCCGAAGAAATACGATCTCAAATCGCTGCGCATCCTCGGCACCGTGGGCGAGCCGATCAACCCCGAGGCGTGGATGTGGTACTACGAAACCGTCGGCGACAAGCGCTGCCCGATCGTCGATACCTGGTGGCAGACCGAGACCGGCGCGCATATGATCACGCCGCTTCCCGGCGTGCACGCGTTGAAGCCCGGCTCGTGCACGATGCCGCTGCCCGGCATCATCACGGCGATCGTGGACGAGACCGGGCATGACGTCGAGAAGGGCAAAGGCGGGATCCTCGTCATCAAGCGCCCGTGGCCTTCGATGATCCGAACCATCTGGGGCGACCCGGATCGCTATAAGAAGAGCTATTACCCCGGGGACTTCAAGGGCAAGTACTACCTCGCGGGCGACGGCGCGAGCCGCGACATGGACGGCTACTACCGCATCATGGGCCGTATCGACGACGTGCTGAACGTTTCAGGGCACCGGCTCGGCACGATGGAGATCGAGTCGGCGCTGGTGGCGAACGTGAAGCTCGTTGCGGAAGCGGCGGTGGTCGGCAGGCCGGATGAAATGACGGGCGAGGCGGTGTGCGCGTTCGTCGTGCTGAAAGGCCCGCGGCCTTCGGGCGACGAGGCGAAAAGGATCGCCCAGGAACTGCGCGACTGGGTCGGCAAGGAGATCGGCGCCATCGCCAAGCCCAGGGACATCCGCTTCGGCGACAACCTGCCCAAGACGCGCTCCGGAAAAATCATGCGCCGCCTGCTGCGCTCGATCGCCAAGGGCGAGGCGATCACGCAGGACGTCTCGACGCTTGAAAATCCGGCGATCCTGGAGCAGCTCAAGCAGTCCACCTAGCCGGGTCGCGCTCTCCGGCCCGCTCGCGTAAAATCCGCCGCACGAACGGAGAGGTGGATGAGCGGTTTAAGTCGCACGCCTGGAAAGCGTGTTTAGGTTAATAGCCTAACGCGGGTTCGAATCCCGCCCTCTCCGCCAGTCAAGCTGCCCATCCAACAGTGAAAAGGAGATTATCTTGAGCATGCGTCTGCGCCGCTTTCTATTCGTCACCGGACTGGGACTTTGCGTGCATGGGACGTCGAGCGCCGAGGGCCCGACTCCCCCGGCACCCACTGCGTCGCCGGTTGCGGCACCGCTGAAGGCCATCACCGGGCGCGATCTGCTGAAGCACATCGAGGTGCTGGCCTCGGATGAATTCGAAGGGCGCTCGCCTGGCACCAAGGGAGAAACCCTGACCGTCGCCTACATAAAAGAGCAATTCACCCGGCTCGGGCTGGCGAGCGGCGATCCGGATGGCACTTACCTCCAGAAGGTGCCGATGATAGGCGTGACGTCCACGCCGAAGCTTTCGTTCAATGCAGGCGGTAAAGCGACGCCACTCGATTTTCCCCGCGATTTTGTAGCTTTCTCCCCGCATGCCGAGCGCGACATCAGGGTCGATGACTCGGAGATGGTCTTCGTCGGTTATGGCGTCGTCGCTCCGGAGTTTGGCTGGGACGACTACAAAGGGGCCGATCTGCGCGGCAAGACACTGGTGATGCTGATCAACGATCCTCCGGTCGCCGACCCCAAAAATCCGGCCAGGCTCGATCCGGCGATGTTCAAGGGCGAAGGCATGACCTATTACGGGCGCTGGACTTACAAGTATGAAATGGCGGCGAAACTTGGCGCCGCGGCCGCCATCATCGTGCATGAAACCAAACCGGCCGCGTATCCGTATGAAGTCGTCGTCAACAGCTGGGCGCGCGAAAATTTTATCTTGAAAACCGATGGTCCGAATCCGAGCTTCCCCGCGGTTCCCGCGTGGATACATCTGGACCGCGCCAGGGATCTGTTCCGCGCCGCTGGACTGGACTTCGAAACGCTCAAAAAATCCGCTTTATCGAAGGAATTCAAACCGGTCAGCCTCGGGGTGAAAGCCACGTTCCGGATGCAAAACAGATTGCGGGAAATCGCTTCGAACAACGTAGTGGCAAAAATCGAAGGTTCGGATCCGGAGTTGAGGAACGAGTATGTTGTCCATTCTGCGCACTGGGATCATTTCGGCGTCAACGATAAATTGCAGGGTACGCGGACTCAACAGATCTTCCACGGCGCATTGGATAATGCGTCGGGGGTGGCGATGCTGCTCGAATTGGCCAAGGCGTACAAGGCCCTGCCGGCGCCGCCGAAGCGCACCATCGTCTTTATCGCCACGACTGCCGAGGAGCAGGGATTGCTCGGCGCGCAATACTACGCGCACCATCCGCTCTACCCGCTGGATCGAACGCTGGCCAACATCAATATCGATGGGATAAACACGTGGGGACGCACCAAGGATGTGGAAATCATCGGCTTCGGTCAATCGAGCATGGACGATAGCGTGAAGAAATTTGCGGCGGTGCAAGGACGCACCGTGCGCCCCGAAACGCGACCCGAGCTCGGCGCTTTCTATAGGGCGGACCATTTTGAATTTGCGAAAGTGGGGGTGCCGGTGGTTTACGTGAAAGGCGGCAGAGACTATATCGGCAAGCCGGAGAGCTTCGCGCGCGAGAGGATCGACGAATACATCGCGCAGCGTTACCACAAGGTGACCGACACGGTTCGCAGCGACTGGAATCTCGAAGGCGCCGTGGAAGATGCGCGGCTCTTGTTCATGGTCGGCTACGATGTCGCGCAGGGCTCGGAAATTCCTCGATGGAAAGCAGGGGCTGAGTTCAAGCGAAGCGAGAAGCGATAGGAAAGCTGTCCTGCTCTGACGCCCGATGTCCACCACATTCAATGCGGACACGGGCGGAATCGGCGGCCACCCGAGAGGCCTGACGACGCTGTTCTTCACCGAGTTCTGGGAGCGATTCAGCTACTACGGAATGCGGGCGATCCTCACGCTGTTCATGGTCGGCAAAGCGGCGGATGGGGGACTCGGACTCGACGTCGCCACGGCAGCCGCGATCTATGGCTTCTACACCGCCGCGGTTTTCTTCATGGGCATCCCGGGAGGCTGGATCGCCGACCGGCTCCTGGGCCAGCGCAATGCCGTGCTCTACGGCGGAATCCTCATTGCGTTGGGACACTACAGCCTGGCCATCGACTCCAGGCCGACCTTCTACGCCGGGCTGGTGTTGATCGTGCTCGGTACGGGCCTTCTCAAACCAAACATCAGCGCGATCGTGGGCCAGCTGTATTCCGCGGACGACAACCGGCGCGATGCGGGTTTTTCGATCTTCTACATGGGCATCAACATGGGCGCCTTCCTCTCGCCGTTGGTCTGTGGGACCCTGGCCGAGCGGGTCGGTTGGCACTGGGGATTCGGAGCGGCGGGAGTGGGGATGACACTGGGCCTCATCCAGTATGTGCTTGGTGGTTCACGTCTCGGACATGCCGGGATTCCGAGAGAGAAGCCGAAGGACGCAGGACTCCTTTGGGGCAAGCTTGCGCTCGCGGTGCTTGCGCTGGTCGCGGTGTTTTACTTCCTCTGGGACTATCGGGACTACGTGTTGCTGGCCGGATCCATCGGCGTTTTCTGGTCGCTGCTGCGCCAGGGAAAGGGTCCCGTCGAGAGGAAGCGTATCTGGGCGATCATCGCTTTCTTCGTGTTCGCCATGCTGTTCTGGGCAGGTTTCGAGCAGGCGGGATCGAGTCTCACTCTGTTTGCCAGGGACTTCACCGAGAACTCCGCTTTCGGCTGGCAGTTTCCGGCGAGCTATTACCAATCCGTCAACCCGCTCGGGATTCTTGTTCTGGCCCCGCTGTTTGCCTGGCTATGGGTCCGATGGGGCAAAAGCCAGCCGTCGAGCCCCGCGAAGTTCATGTTCGGGCTGATATTCCTGAGCCTGGGGTTCCTCGTCATTACGGGTGCGGCCTTCGTCTCCGCCCAGGACGGCAACTCACGCGTGAGCCCGATGTGGCTGATTTGCGGCTATGTTCTTCACACCATCGGCGAGCTCTGCCTGTCCCCCGTGGGCTTGAGCACCGTCACGAAACTCGCGCCCCAGCGCCTGGTGGGGTCCATGATGGGCGTGTGGTTCCTTGCCTCCGCTCTGGGCAACTTCATCGGCGGGCGTATCGCGGGTCTGTTCGAAACGTTTCCGCTGCCCCAACTCTTCGGCGCCGTCTGTCTCACAACGGGGGCTTCCGCCGTCATTCTGTTTTTTCTGATCAAGCCCATTCGCAATCTGATGGGCGGAGTGCGTTGATGCTAGCTCTTCCTGGCCACGAACAGGACGTTGGCGAACGGGGTGCCCTCGCTCATCGGTTCCACGCGGACGGAGAGACCGCGTCCCGCCAGCTCGGCGATCCATTGAACCGCGCTGCGGTAGTGCAAGCGTTGTGCGAACTCGCCGCGCAGTACGCAAGCGATCCGCTCACCCCATCTTGTCAGGTCGAATGTAAATCCTGCGCCGGCATCGGCTTCGCGCAACAACAACAGCCCTCCGGGCTCGAGCGCCCCGGCGGCTTTCTCGATCAAGCGCTGTTGCTCCTCGCTGTCGAGATAGTGCAACACATCGAACATGACGATCACGGAACACGGCTGCAAACCGAGATCGCGCAGGTCGCCTTGGACTACCTGAACGCCGCCAAGCACGCGACGCGCCACTCGCACCCGCGGCTCGCTCAATTCGATCCCGCGCAAGCCGAGGTTCAACGGGGGCGGCGGCCAGTCCCGCGGCCACACGCCTGCCTGGTACTGCTCTTTCGCCGCCTTGAGCAGCGACAAGAGGATGCCCCGGCCGCAACCCAGGTCGAGCAGGCTTTCCCGGTCCGGCAGCAGGCCGCGGCGCAGCAGGAAAAAGAAGACCGGGTCGTGGCGCAGCTTGCCCCTGGCAAAATGCCACGCAAACGTCCCCGCTCCGACATAGGGCCGCGTCGCTGCCTCGAACAGCGGCCTCAACTGGGGATTCATTTGACGCGTCCGACCGCCGCGCTTCCCGGAAACACCAGCGACTTGATCACGACCGGCACGGCCCCTGAGGTCTCGAGCAGCGCCCCGATGTCGATGAAGTCGAATTCCTTGAGCGCGATCCCGTCGATCGACACGATGGGGTTCGGAAGCCGGGTTTCTTCCCGGCAGTGGATTCCGATCAGTCCGCCGACGTCGCCGTCTCCGACCAGGATCAGCGGCAGGCCCCGTTCCAGGACATTCGCGAGGCCTGCCGCGATTCCCCGGCAGAAGGCCTCCAGCCGCGCAAACGTCGCCGAGCCCTTCCAACGGTAGCAAAGCGCCACCGCCCGCTCGCCGTCGTCAAGATCGAGACGGCGCAATGCGGCCCGGACGGACTCGGATATCCGCTCCACAGAGAGGGTCTCGTCCTCGAGCGGCAAATCCGGCGTGACGACCGGCACGTTCCTCAAGGGGAGCACGCTCTGCGGCGCGACGAAGATGGTGCTGCCGCTCACCTGGATCGTGTATTGCGACGCACCGATCACGGTCGCGCGGATGCCTTCGTCCGAGGGCTCGATGCGCGGTCCCCAGGCCTTGATTCGCGCAAGGATGGCGCGGGCGAGAGCGGGCCCCAGATCGCCGAAAGCCTCGCTCTCGCGTCCGTAGATATATTCCGACACGCCGCCTGAAAAAGTAATCGCCTCGGGCTTGCGTTCGTTGCGCAACGGGTCGAGCCGCAGCAAGGCGGACGCGTCGGCGCCGAGAACCGGCTTGCTGATCACTTCGAACAAGAGACCGGCCATGCGCTCGACCATCGCGTCGAGCAGGATTGCGTCGGGTTTAGCGCCGATTTCGAGGACGAGACCGATCTCAGAAGCGAAGCGCCGGCCGGCCTCCTCGATGCGTTTCACGCGCCCCTCGGAATCGAAGGACACGATGCGCGCGCCGATGTCGGCCGCCGTCATCTCGATGACGTCGCCCGCCCCGCACAGGGCGATCTTGGAAGTTCCTCCGCCGATATCGACGTTCATGACGCGGGCGGATTCGCGGATCGAGCGCGCGCAGGCGCCCGAGCCGAAAGCGGCGAGGGTGGCTTCGAGCGCGTCGCCCGCGCTCACCGAGACGAACTTCCCGGCCTGTGAAGCGAACAACTCGCCGATGGCGCGGGCGTTGCCGCGCCGGACCGCGACTCCGGTGAGGATCAAGGCGCCGGTGTCGATCGCCCCGGGATCGACACCGGCGAGCTCGTATTGTGTGTCGATGAAGCGCCCCAGCGCCGCCGCGTCGATCGTCGTGCCGTCGGCCGCGTTTTCGATAAAAGGTGTGAGCAGCACTTCCGATTCATGGACGAGCTTGCGCTCGGACACGACGTAGCGGTCGTCGAGGCGTTCGAGCACCAGGCGCGAGAAGACCAGGTGCGAAGTGGACGAACCGATATCCACGCCGACGCTGACCAGGCGGATCTCATCCTCGGTTTCGAGGCTGCGCCTGACGTTGCTGAAGAAGGTCCTGCCGCCGGCTTCCTCGCTCATTCCAAAGCCGGACTACTTCTTTGCCGGCGGGACGTACCAGCCCGGATCCATTCGGTTCGGCACGCCGCTCTTCGCGAGCGTTTCCCCGTATTCCCTGCGGATGGCGGGGTCCTCCATCCAGTAGGGAATGGAGGTCCCGCCCTCGGGGATGTCCATGCCGGTGTAGTCGATGGCCTTCTCTCCCGGCGCGCCGGGATCGCGGCCGGGGTTGTGCGGGCCGAACCACGCCGTCAGGCGGAACGGATCCTTCGAGACGCTGAAGTGCTGGTGGTACCAGCGCGCGCCGCCGGGGGCCGCCGACACCATCCCGACCGGCTCGTAATCGACGCGCTTCACTTCGTCCATGCGGCCGTCCTTCCACGGCGTCACGCCGAGCCGCTCGGGCCAGGTGTAGGTATAGCCCTTGCCCTTGACGCAGATCAGCACGGCGGCGGAGGTGTGCGCGTGTCCCTTCGAGTAGCGGCCGTTCTCGTGCTGGCCGATCCAGAAATAGAAGCAGTTGTTGGTCATGAACGGCTCGACGCGCCGCCAGCCGGGCGAGCGCCTGTTGTCCAGGGGAAGATCGCAATTCACGATATCGGGAATGAAATTCGTGCGCCGCATCGCGAGCCCCCGCACCGGGTCGGGCTCGATGTCGTCCCTGGGCTTGAAAAAATCGTCGGCGCCGCTGAAGCGGTCGCGGAACACGAAGGGATTGTTGAACACCGCGTCCACGTTGTTGATCATGTTGAGCACGTTCGGCGCGGTGGTGCCCGCGAGCAGCAGCGCGCCGCCCGAAGTGGCGTTGACCAGGCGGTGCCAGGCGTTCATCGGGATCGAGAACATCGACCCCTTCTGCCACTCGAACACGTGCCTCTTCGCGTCGCCTTCGAGCCACACCTCGGTCGTGCCGCGTCCCTCGACGACGAGGAAAATCTCCTCGTACATGTGCTTCTCGGGATTCAGGGCACCCGCGGGGGGGATCTCGACGACGTAACAGCCCCACTTGGTCTCGGTGCCGGTGAGCTGGATGAAATGGCCGCGGCCGCCGGTGCGCTTCCAGGGTGCGAGGGGCAGATCCTGCACCTTGCGGATGCCGATGCCGCGGAAAATCGGAATGCCTTCGGACTCCATAAAGGCGTCGTACGGGGTCGGCTGCTTCTTGAACTCGCCGAAGCCGGCCTTGCGGGTGCCGGCCGGCTCGTGCCAGTGGGTCTGCTCTTTCTCATGCGGCATGGGGGTCCTCGCCTGATGCCGTGTTCTGATATACAGAACACAGTTCCGGAATTTTGCAAAGCGCGCTCATTCGACCATATAATCCCCGCGAGCGTCAATCGGCGCCGCGGGCGAAAAGCGCCACAGGATCTCACGGGCGCGTTGAGGGAGGAAGCGATGCGGTGGAAGGGCTCGATCGTCCTGCTTCAGGTGCTTTGCGTCGGCTTGGCCGGCGCGCAATCCCTGGAAAAGAATCAGGCGGTCTACCTCTACGAAGGCGGCGACCGCGCGCAGCGCCTGGCGGAGCGGGCCCGGCAGGAAGGCGCGCTGATGGTCTATACCTCGCTTGCCACCTCCGAATCGGTGCCGCTCACCCGGGCGTTCGAAAAGAAATACGGCGTCAAAGTCGAGCTGTGGCGTTCGCTCAGCGACCAGGTCGTGCGGCGCGCCCTGAACGAAGCCAAGGCGCGCCGCCATGTCGTCGATGTCATCGAAACCAACGCCCCCGAGCTGGAGGCGCTCGCGCGCGAGCGGGTATTGGCGAAGTTCTTCAGCCCCCATATCGCGGACATTCACGAGTGGGGCGTGCCCGCGCACCGGATGTGGATCGCGGACCGCGTCGATTTCTTCGTCGTGGCGTTCAATACGGCAAGGGTTCGTCGCGAGGAGCTCCCGGCGACCTATGAAGGTTTCCTCGATCCCAAGTGGAAAGGGCGGATCGGGCTGGAGGCGACCGACCAGGAGTGGCTCGCGGGGCTCGCCAAGCACTGGGGCGAGCGCCGCGCCATGGAGTTCTTTCGCGGCCTGGTCGCGATGAAGCCCGATGTCCGCAAGGGGCACGTGCTGCTCTCCGAGATGGTTTCCGCGGGAGAAGTGCACGTCAGCCTCACCAACTACGCTTCCAACGCCGATTCGATGAAGCGGAGGGCGAAGCCGATCGACTGGAAGCCGGTCGAGCCGGTGATCGGCAGGCCGCAGGCGATCGGGCTCGCGGCGAACGCACCCCACCCGAACGCGGCGCTGCTCTTCGCCGATTTCGTGCTGTCCCCGGAAGGGCAGCGGCTTTTCGATTCCATGGGGCGGTTTCCCTCGAGCCGAAAGGTCAAAAGCGACCTGATCGCCTTTCCCTACCTGATGCTCGACCCCATCGCCCTGATCGACGAGGACGAAAAATGGCTCAAGCTCTGGAACGAGCTCGTCACGGTCAAATAGGATGACTTCGGCCCTGCCGCACGACCTCGCCGGCCTTGCGCTGATGGTGTTCCTCCTGGGCCTGCGCCACGGGATGGATCCGGACCATCTGGCGACCCTCGACGGGCTCGCGCGCCATAACGCGCAAACCCGGCCGCGGCTTGCGCGCTGGTCCGGGTGCTTTTTCTCCCTGGGCCATGGCGCCATCGTCACGCTGGTCGCCGCGTTCGTGGCGGCCACCCTGCACGACGGCGCCGCGCCGCAGTGGCTGGAGCGCTTGGGCACGTGGATCTCCATCGCGTTTCTCCTCGCGCTGGGAATCATGAATATCACCGCGGTCCTGCGCACGCCCGCCGATCGCGTGGTGCGCTTGAAGGGATTCAGGGGGCGCTGGCTGGGACGAATCGCGGCAAGCGGCCATCCCGCCGTCATCGCGATGATAGGCGCGGCCTTTGCGCTTTCCTTCGACACCCTCAGCCAGGCGGCGCTTTTCTCCCTGACCGGGGCTCATCTCGCAGGCTGGCCGTTCTCGGTCGCGCTGGGTCTCCTGTTTACGCTCGGGATGATGACCACCGACGGCGTCAACGGCGCATGGGTGGCGGTCATGGTGCAGCGCGCGGATCGCCGCGCGCGCGTGGCTTCGCGTGTCATGGGCCTGGCGATCGGGCTGCTCGGCATCGCGATTGCCGCTCTGGGGATGGTCCGGCTCCTTTCGCAGGAAGCCGACGCGGCGCTCGCGGGGGCCGAGCTCCCGATGGGACTCGCCCTGGCGCTGGCGGTGGCCCTGTCCTATATCGTCGCGATCCGGCTGGCGCGCACCAGCGCCTCCTGAAGTCCGGGGCCGATCGAACGATGGAACGAAAACCCGCTTCGGCAAAATCCAGGACCCGGCTGTCGTCGGTGGCGAATTCCTTGCGGCTCATCAAGGCGTTTTCCGAGGACGAGTACGAGATCGGCATCAGCGATCTCGCCAAGCGCCTGGGGCTCGCGAAGAGCACCGTGCATCGCCTGGCGTCGACCCTGCTCCAGGCGGGAATCCTCGAGCAGAATTCCGGCGACGGCAAATATCATCTGGGACTCGCGCTGTTCGAGCTGGGGGCGATGGTACGCCGCAAGATGGATTTCACCATGGAGGCGAGGCCGTTCCTCCGGACGCTGATGGAGAAAACCGGGGAAACGGTGCACCTCGCGATTCTCGACCACGATTCGATCCTCTACATCATCACGCACGAGAGCAAGCAGGCGCTGCGCATGGGTTCGAAGGTGGGGACGCGCGTGCCCGTGCATTCCACGGCGGTGGGAAAGGCCCTCCTCGCGTTCCAGCCCGAGGAGGAGATCGAGCGCATCATCGCGCGCGGCCTTCCGGTGAGCGCGCCCAACACCATCGTCGATCCCAAGGCGTTGCGCCGCGAGCTGGCCACGGTGCGCGCGCGCAACTATGCGGTCGACGACGAGGAGAGCGAGATCGGACTGCGCGCCATCGCGGCGCCGATACGCATCTACTCGGGCGACGTGGTCGCGGCGATCAGCATTGCCGGCCCGGTGCACCGCATGGCGAGGAAAGCGCTGCTCGGCTGGGTGCGCGAGCTGGTCGAGGCCGCCGACGCGGTTTCGCTGCGCCTCGGCTGGCAGCCCTCGCGCGCGGAGGCGCTGACCAGACGCGCCTGATCGCGTCAAGAGGTGGATCAATCCCGTATGCTCTGGCGTTTTTTTCGCAAAAGCGGGTTCCAACCGCTGGAACTGCTGATCGGGGTGCTGATCGCGCTGGTTGCGGCAATCATCACCGTCGTGCGCGTCTCGGACCTCTCGGTGTATTCCGCGGACAACACCCAGAAACGCGCTGAACTGCACGAGGCGATCATGCACAATGACCCGCCGGGCGACGGAACCTGGGGCGATTCCGGTGCAAATAACGTAAACGTCCGTGTCGCGGTTGTGTGGGTTGCCGAGCATTTGAGCAGGATGACCGGGAAGTCGACTGATTTCATCTATCGCGCAATTGACCTCGCCTCGCTGTTTGCCGCGTTGCTGTGCCTTCAGGCACTGCTCAAGCATTGGTTTTCGCCCGTCGAAGCGATTCTCGGGTTGTTGCTCTTTTGCATGCTGCTCCCGCTCACCGCGCTCGATCATTACTTTCATCCGTGGGATCGACCGATGTTGTTCCTTTGGGCGGCGATGATTCTCGCGTCGGTAAACAAGCGAGTCGTGCTATTCGCGGTTTTTTTGACCATCAGTGTGATCGTGAAATTCGATTCCATTTTTGCGGTGGGGATGATTCTTTTTCTTTATGCCCGCACGGGCGATTGGCGGCGGGCTACGGGGACGACTTTGATCGTGGCCGCCATCGGGGCAATCCCGTTGGCTGCATTGTTGATTCTTTATCCAGGCGGTCAAGAGCCAATCGACGTGTTCCAACAGCTGTCGAAAAATATCTCGGTGGCGGCGGAGCTGGGATTCGCCTATCCGCCTCTTCTTACGCACGGATTGTTGTTGGTGCTGGGCATCGTTGGGTGGAAGAAGGCGACGATACTCATGCGCAGACTCTGGGTGTTTGGGTTGATATTGCTGATACCGCATGTATTGGTCACCAATTTCTTGGAGGTAAGAGCGCAAATCGGGACGATGCTATGCATGTTGCCGCTTGCGCTGCGGGGTGTGCTGTCGATCTCGGAATTGGCCGGGCCGCGGCCCGATCGGGCAGCCGGAGGCGCCTGATCGTGGATCTCAGATTCCCAGCCGCTGCCAGATGGTAGAGGTCAGGCCCGCCTGGTTCATCGTGTAGAAGTGCAATCCGGGCGCCCCGCGGGAAAGAAGGCGGTCGCAAAGCTCGGTGACCACATCCAGCCCGAGGCTTCGAATCGATGCGGCGTCGTCCCCCAGACCCTGCATCTTCAGGCGCAGCCAGCGCGGGATCTCGGCCCCGCAAGCATCCGAGAAGCGGGCAAGCTGCGAGAAATTCCCGATCGGCATGATTCCGGGCACGATAGGCGCGCCGATGCCGAGCGCCTCGCATTCGTCGACGAAGCGAAAATAGGAATCGGCGTTGAAGAAGTACTGCGTGATCGCCGCGTCCGCGCCCGCCTCGATCTTCGTCTTGAAGTTCGCCATATCCTCGCGCGGGCTGCGCGCCTGCGGGTGGAATTCGGGGTAGCAGGCGACTTCGATGTGGAAGTGATCGCCGGTCCGTTCGCGGATGAAAGCCACCAGCTCGCTGGCGTAGCGAAGCTCTCCGGCGCTCGCGGCGCCCGAAGGCAGGTCCCCGCGCAGGGCGACGATGTGATCGATGCCTTTCGACTTGTACAGCTCGAGCGTCGCGGCGATGTCGGCGCGCGTCGCGCCGATGCAGGAGATATGGGGCGCCGCGCGATGGCCGGCGGCCTGGATTTCCAGGACGGTCTCCAGCGTGCGGTCGCGCGTGGAGCCGCCCGCGCCGTAAGTGCAGGAGAAAAACCGCGGTTTCAACTGCGCGAGCTGCTTCCAGGTTGCGCGCAGCTTCTCCATGCCTTCCGGGGTCTTCGGCGGGAAGAACTCGAAACTGAAGGTGCGCGGGTGCTTTTTCTGCGATTCCATGTCACGGCTCGTAGGCGAGATTGGGCGCGAGCCAGCGCTCGGCCTGGTCCAGGGCGAGCGCCTTGCGCCGGGCGTAGTCAGCCGCCTGGTCCTCGCCGATCTTGTCGACCGCGAAATACCGCGAGTCCGGATGGGAAAGATAAAACCCGCTCACACTGGCGGCGGGAAGCATCGCATACGATTCCGTCAGCGTGATGCCGGCTTCCCGCGCCGAGAGCAGCTCGAACAGCGCCCCCTTTTCCGTGTGGTCGGGACAGGCCGGATAGCCCGGCGCGGGGCGGATGCCCCGGTATTTTTCCGCGATCAGCTCGGTGCTCGAGAGTTTTTCGTCCGCGGCGTAGCCCCAGTACTCCTTGCGCACACGTTCGTGGAGGAGCTCCGTAAAGGCTTCGGCGAGCCGGTCGGCAAGGGCCTTGAGCATGATGGCGTTGTAATCGTCGTGATTCGCCTCGAACGCCCTGACCCCGGCGTCGACCCCGATTCCCGTGGTCACGGCAAAGGCGCCGACGTAGTCGGGGACGCCTGAATCCAGGGGCGCGACGAAGTCGGCGAGACACAGGTTGGCGCGGTCGGAGGGCTTTTCGGTCTGCTGGCGCAGGCAATGCCACACCATCGCCGTCTCGCGCCGCGATTCGTCGGCGTAGATCTCGATGTCGTCGCCGACGCTCGCCGCCGGATACAGGCCGAACACGGCGTTCGCCTTCAATGACTTCACGGCGAGGATTTTTTCCAGCGTTGCCCGGCCGTCGGCGAAAACCCCGCGCGCCGCCTCGCCGACCACGGGATCCTCCAGGATCTTCGGATAGCTTCCGGTGAGGTCCCAGGTCTGAAAAAACGGCGCCCAGTCGATGTAGCAGGCGATTTCGGCGAGATCGTGGCCGCGCAGGATCCGGCGGCCGAGGACCCGGGGCCGCGGCGGCGCGTAGGCTTGCCAGTCGATGCGATGAGCATTGGCCCGGGCGCGCGCGATCGGCACGAGCGCCTGTCCTTTCTTGGCCGCGTGCTGGGTGCGGACCTTTTCGTAGTCTTCGCGCACCGACTGCACGTAGTCCCGGTTCAAGTCGGTCGAGAGCAGATTGGAGCAGACCGATACCGACCGGGACGCGTCGGGCACGTACACCGTGGAGTGGGCGTAGTGCGGCGCGATCTTGACCGCGGTGTGCACGCGCGAGGTCGTCGCCCCGCCGATGAGAAGGGGGATGGTGAAGCCCTGGCGCTGCATCTCGTGCGCCACGTGCGACATCTCTTCGAGCGACGGGGTGATGAGACCCGAAAGGCCGATGATATCGGCTTTTTCGGCGATCGCGGTGTCGAGGATCTTCTGCGCCGGCACCATGACGCCCAGATTGATGACCTCGAAGTTGTTGCACTGGAGCACCACGCCGACGATGTTCTTGCCGATGTCGTGCACGTCGCCCTTCACGGTCGCGACCACGATCTTGCCCTTGGGCTTCAGGTCGCCGGACCTTTCCTTTTCGGCTTCGATGAAAGGGATGAGATGCGCCACCGCCTGCTTCATCACCCGCGCCGATTTCACCACCTGCGGCAGGAACATCTTGCCCGAGCCGAACAGGTCGCCGACGATGTTCATTCCGTCCATGAGCGGGCCCTCGATCACCTGGATGGGACGCTCGAATTTCCGGCGCGCTTCCTCGGTGTCCTCGACCACCCAGTCTGCGATTCCTTTTACGAGCGCGTGGGCGAGACGCTGCTCCACCGTGCCCTTGCGCCACTCGAGCTCGTCGGCCTGGACCTTGCCTGCGCTCTTCACGGTGAGGGCGAATTCCACCAGGCGCTCGCCCGCGTCGGGCCGCCGGTTGAGCACCACGTCCTCGGCCCGCTCGCGCAGGTCCGCCGGAATCTCCTCGTAGACTCCCAGCTGCCCGGCGTTGACGATGCCCATGGTCATTCCGGCGCGGATGGCGTGGTAGAGGAAGACGGTGTGAATGGCTTCGCGCACGGCGTCGTTGCCGCGGAAGGAGAACGAGACGTTCGAGACGCCGCCCGAGACCTTGGCGTGCGGCAGATCGCGCTTGATCGCGCGGGTCGCTTCGATGAAATCCCGGCCGTAATTGTTGTGCTCCTCGATGCCGGTCGCGACCGCGAAGATGTTGGGGTCGAAGACGATGTCTTCGGGCGGAAAGCCGACCTCTTCGACGAGGATGCGGTAGCACCGCCTGGAAATCTCGATTTTCCGCGCAAGCGAGTCGGCCTGGCCCTTCTCGTCGAAAGCCATGACGACCACCGCCGCGCCGTAACGGCGGGCGAGCAGCGCGTGGCGCGCGAATTCCTCTTCGCCCTCCTTCAGCGAAATCGAGTTGACCACGCACTTGCCCTGCACGCATTTCAGTCCCGCCTCGATCACCGACCACTTCGAGGAATCGATCATCACCGGCACGCGCGAGATGTCGGGCTCCGAGCCGATGAGGTGCAGGAAGGTCGTCATCGCCTTGTGCGAGTCGAGCATCGCCTCGTCCATGTTCACGTCGATCACCTGGGCGCCGTTGTCGACCTGCTGGCGCGCCACGGCGAGGCCTTCCTGGTAGTCGCCGGCGAGGATCATGCGCGCAAAGGCGCGGGAGCCGGAGACGTTGGTGCGCTCCCCGACGTTGACGAAGAGCGACTCGTCGCTGATGTTCAAGGCTTCGAGCCCCGAAAGCCGCAGCTTCGTCTCGGGGGCGGGCGGCTTGCGCGGGGCAAGCTCGCGCACGGCCTGGGCGATCGCGCGGATATGATCGGGCGTCGTGCCGCAGCAGCCGCCCACGATGTTCAGAAAGCCGCTCTCGCCGAATTCCCGCAGAAGGCCCGAGGTGTATTCCGGCGTTTCGTCGTAGCCGGTCTCCGAGAGCGGATTGGGCAACCCGGCATTGGGGTAGCAGCTGATAAAGGTGTCGGCGACCTTCGACAGTTCCTCGATGTAAGGACGCATGAGTTTCGCGCCGAGCGCGCAGTTCAGGCCCACGGCGATCGGCCGCGCGTGGCGCAGGGAATTCCAGAAGGCTTCAGGAGTCTGGCCGGTGAGGGTGCGCCCCGACTGGTCGGTGATGGTGCCGGACACGATCACCGGGAGACGCCTTCCGCGCTCCTCGAACAGCGCCTCGATCGCGAACACCGCCGCCTTGGCGTTGAGCGTGTCGAAGATGGTCTCGAGGAGAATCAGGTCTGCGCCGCCGTCGGCGAGGCCCTTGAGCGCCTCGCCGTACGCGGCGACGAGCTCGTCGAAATAGATGTTGCGGAAACCCGGATCGTTGACTTCGGGCGAGATCGACGCGGTCTTGTTGGTCGGTCCGAGCACGCCTGCGACGAAGCGCGGCTTGCCCGGGTCGCGCTCCATCGAGCGGTCCGCCGCCTCGCGGGCGAGCGCGGCCGCGGCGTGATTCAACTCGTACACCAGGCGCTCCAGGCCGTAGTCGGCCTGCGAGGGGGCGTTCGAGTTGAAGGTGTTGGTCTCGATGATATCGGCGCCGGCCTCGAGGTACTTGGAATGGATCTCGCGGATGACTCCGGGCCGGGTCAGCGTCAGCAGGTCGTTGTTGCCCCTCAAGTCGCGCGGCGAAGCGGCGAAGCGCTCCCCGCGGAAGTCGGCTTCCGAGAGCTTGTAGCCCTGGATGGT
>Ga0137412_10001307_pt1 | contig 19174 bp, 22 predicted proteins | sample CZODoug2_1_16fun_FD_122160 | JGI IMG/M metagenome (GOLD analysis project Ga0137412, IMG submission 122160) | Vadose zone soil fungal communities from Angelo Coast Range Reserve, California, USA - CZODoug2_1_16fungal (Hybrid Assembly) | ecosystem: Environmental > Terrestrial > Soil > Vadose zone...
CCGAAGCCAAGGCGGCCGGACTGCCCGTCACCGCCGAGACCTGCCCGCACTACCTGACGCTCACCGCCGAGGAGGTCGGCGGCACCGAGTTCAAGTGCTGCCCGCCCATCCGCGACGCGGCCAACCGGGACGCCCTGTGGCAGGGCCTGCGCGACGGCACGCTCGACTGCGTCGTGTCCGACCACTCACCGTGCCCGCCGGCACTCAAGGCCGGTGGGTTCGACGCCGCCTGGGGTGGCATCGCGTCGGTGCAGCTCGGGTTCAGTGCCGTGTGGACGGAGGCGGCCGCCCAGGGGGCCACCCTCGTCGACCTCGCCCGCTGGATGAGCGCCGCCCCGGCCCGGCTCGCCGGCCTGCCACGCAAGGGCGCCATCGCCCCGGGCTTCGACGCCGACTTCGCGGTCATCGACCCCGACGCCACCTGGACGGTCGACCCGGCGCAACTGCGGCAGCGGCACCCGCTCACGCCCTATGCCGGGCAGACGCTGCGCGGCGTGGTCCGCGAGACGTGGCTGCGCGGCGAGCTGGTCGACGGGGCGACCCCGCACGGCCAGCTGCTGTCCAGAGGCTGATCCGCCCAGTCGGGTTAGGCTGCGCCCGTGATCGATCTGGCCAGCCGTGCCCTCGGGGGCACCGTCATGTGGGCCAGCGACGAGTTCTTCGCCGGCGCCGAGAACCTGATCACGCCGAGTGCGGCGACGCACGATACTGCGGCGTACGGTCTGCGCGGCAAGGTGTACGACGGCTGGGAGACTCGGCGGCACTCCCCCGAGGCCGACGCCGCGATCGTGCGCCTGGCGGTGCCCGGCATCGTCCGCACGGTGGTCGTCGACACGGCGTTCTTCACCGGCAACTACCCGCCGTTCGCCTCGGTCGAGGGTGCCTGCCGGCTCGGCTACCCGCCGCTGGATGAGCTCGACTGGGCGCCGCTCGTACCGAAGTCGCCGCTGAAGGGCGACACCGCGAACGAGCTCACCGTCGAGGGCGCCGAACGGCTCGTCACCCACGTCCGGCTGCGCATCTACCCCGACGGCGGCGTCGCCCGGCTGCGGGTGCTCGGCGACGTGGTGCCCGATCCGCGCTGGCTGGGCGGGCGCGTCGACCTCGCGGCGGCCACGGCGGGGGGCACCATCGTCGACTGCAGCAACATGTTCTACGCCTCGCCGGCCAACGTGCTCGCGCCCGGACGGGCGGCGGTGATGTCGGACGGGTGGGAGACCGCGCGGCGCCGCGACGACGCCAACGACTGGCTGGTCGTCGCGCTCGCGGCGCCCGGCGTGCTGCACCACGCGGTGATCGACACGTCGCGATTCGTCGGCAACGCGCCGTCGTTCGCCGCGCTGACCGACGCCGACACCGGCGCCTCGCTCTTGCCGCGGACGCCGTTGCGGCCTGACACCGAGCACCGGTTCCGGTTGCGCCCGGTCGTCGCCGGCCGGGTCCGGCTGGACGTCTATCCCGACGGCGGCGTCTCGCGACTGCGCCTACACGGCACGGTGGCCGACGACGCCCGCGACGAGATCGTCCAGCGTTGGCAGGCGTTGCTGCCGTTCGATCATCCAGCGGAGGAGTACTTCACATGAGCGATGTCACCGTGTCCGGGCCGTCCGTCGAGCGCTCCGACGAGATCCTCACCGCGGACGCACTGGAGTTCGTCGCCCTGCTCCATCGGCGCTTCGCCGCGACCCGCGACGACCTACTGGCCCGCCGGGCGACCCGCCGTCCGCAGGACTTCGACTTCCTGCCCGAGACCGCCGCCATCCGCGACGGCAACTGGCGAGTCGCCCCGGCGCCGGCCGATCTGACCGACCGCCGGGTCGAGATCACCGGACCCACCGAGCGCAAGATGATGATCAACGCGCTGAACTCAGGAGCTCGCGTCTGGCTGGCCGACCTGGAAGACGCCAACACCCCGCACTGGCGCAACGTGATCGGAGGCCAGGTCAACCTGGTCGACGCCGCCCGCGGCACCGCGTCGTTCACCAATCCGGACGGCCGCGTCTACGAGCTCGGCGCGAAGACGGCCACCACTGTCGTGCGTCCCCGTGGCTGGCACCTGCCCGAGCGGCACCTCTCGATCGACGGACGCCCGGCCGTCGGCGCCCTGGTCGACTTCGGGCTGCACTTCTTCCACAACGCCGACGCGCTCCTGCGCAAGGGCAGCGGCCCCTACTACTACCTGCCCAAGATGGAGAGCCACCTCGAAGCCCGGCTGTGGAACGACGTGTTCGTCACCGCCCAGGACGCGTTGTCCATACCACGGGGTACGGTGCGGGCCACCGTCCTCATCGAGACCATCCCGGCCGCGTTCGAGATGGACGAGATCCTCTACGAGCTGCGAGCCCACGCGTCCGGGCTGAACGCCGGGCGGTGGGACTACCTGTTCAGCATCATCAAGTACTTCCGCGACGCCGGCCCGGCCTACGTGCTGCCCGACCGGGCCGACGTCACGATGACCGCGCCGTTCATGCGCGCCTACACCGAGCTGCTCGTGCACACCTGCCACCGCCGGGGTGCCTTCGCGATGGGCGGCATGGCGGCGTTCATCCCGTCCCGCCGCGACCCTGACGTCAACGAGCGGGCGCTGGCCAAGGTCCGCGACGACAAGCTGCGCGAGGCCGGCGACGGCTTCGACGGTTCGTGGGTGGCCCACCCCGACCTGGTGCCGGTGTGCGCCCAGGTCTTCGACGACGTCCTGGGTGAGCGTCCCAACCAGCTCGACCGGCTCCGCGACGACGTGACGCCCGACGCCAAGGCGTTGATCGACCTGCACGGGGTCGGCGGCGCCGTCACGAGCCGGGGCCTGCGCGCCAACGTGAGCGTCGGCGTGCGGTACCTGCAGTCGTGGCTGGACGGCAACGGCGCGGCGGCGATCGACAACCTCATGGAGGACGCCGCCACCGCCGAGATCTCCCGCTCCCAGGTGTGGCAGTGGGTGCACGGCGGCGTGCAGCTGGCCGACACCCATGACACCGTCACCGCCGAACTGGTCCGGGCCGTGCTCGACGAGCTGGGCTTCACCGGTACCGCGCGCGACCTGTTCGAGCAGGTCGCCCTGGCCGACGACTTCGCCACCTTCCTCACCCTGCCGGCCTACGAGCTCATCGACTGATGGGCGACCGGACCCTTTCCTTGATCAAGAGGGGAAAGTGGTCGCTCTGGCAGCCACTTTCCCCTCTTGATCATGAATGCTCGGGCGGCAAATGACCGGAATATCCGATCTCACGGCACGGGTCGAGACAATCCTGGCCGGCGACGACGCCGAGCGGGCGCGGCTGTATCCGGGACCGCCGCCGGGACGACAGCCGGTGCACACCGTCTACGTGCCGGCCGACCGGTTCACCGCGACCACGGTGCGCGAGTGGGGTGCGGCCGCCATCGACGCCTTGGACCAGCACGGCCCACTGCCCGGATTCGACGAGGCGGACGAGGCACCGGTGCGGGCCAAGCTGGCCACCGAGCCCATCGAGGACCTGCGCATCGACTTCGAGGACGGCTACGGGCGGCGCGAGGACGATGTCGAGGACCGCGACGCGCGCGCCGCCGCTCTCGCCCTGCGCGCCATGCCGACAGCGTTCAGCGGCATCCGCATCAAGTCGCTCGAGGCGCCGACCCGGCGGCGAGCGTTGCGCACGTTGGAGATCTTCACTGAGACGATGCCCCCGCCCGGCTTCCGGGTCACGCTGCCGAAAGTGACCTCGGTGCGCCAGGTCGAGGCCATGGTCGCCGTCTGCGACGAGCTCGACCTGCGCTTCGAGATCCAGATCGAGACGCCGCAGGCCATCCTCGGCCCGGACGGCACCGCCCTGGTCGCCCGGATGCTGCACACCGCCGCGGGGCGCTGCGTCGGCCTGCACTTCGGCACCTACGACTACACAGCCGCGCTGGGCATCTCGGCGGCCTACCAGAGCCTCGAGCATCCCGCGGCCGATCACGCCAAGGCGGTCATGCAGGTCGCGGCGGCCGGCACGGGCGTCCCGGTCTGCGACGGATCGACGAACGTCCTGCCCGTGGGCGACACCACCGACGTCCAGGCCGCGTGGGCCTTGCACGCGCGGCTGGTGCGCCGATCACTCGAACGCGGCTACTACCAGGGCTGGGACCTGCACCCGGCCCAACTGCCCACCCGGTTCGCCGCCACCTACGCCTTCTTCCGGGACGGCCTGCCCGCGGCCGCCGCCCGGCTGCGGGCCTACCTCAAGCGGGCGAGCACCGGCATCGCCGACGAGCCGGCCACCGCTCGGGCCCTCGCCGGACATCTGATCCGGGGGCTTGACTGCGGGGCGCTCACCGCGGACGAGGTGCACGCCGCGAGCGGCCTGGACGCCGCCGGGCTGCGGGCCGTGAGCAGTTCGTGAGCATCGGCGTGAGGGCCCGGCGAGACGTCTACCCAAGCCGGTAACCGAGGCGTCTCATGGAGTCGTGGTCGTTGCCAACTTCGTGATCGCGATGCTGATCGCCGGACTGCTGTGGTTCGTCATCTCCGACGTGCTGGCCCGTTCGCTGGCCGCCGATGACGAACGCGCGAAGCAGGACAGCCGCTAGTTCAGCCGTGCCCGGGTGCTGCCCCGGGCCCGACAGTGGCCGAAGCGCCGAGCTGGACGAGTTGCGCCCGGGTCAGCTCGAGCGCCGGGGGAACCTGCACGGTGAGGTAGCGCTGCGGTCCGAGCCAGATCTCGACGATCGTGAAGCCGGCAGAGGTCCAGATCGCCGCGGCGTGGCCGCCGATCTTGATCGGGTGCTGCGCCTGGCCGGAGTCGCCGAGCAGGACGACCAGCTTGTCGGCGAAGTCGTCCGGCGATCCACCGTGATCGGAGTAGGTGGTGTTGGACGGGCTGGCGCCGAGATAGCTCCAACCGTCGGGCAGCACGCCCAGCCGGAGCTTGGCGGCGGCGGGCGGAGCCGGGGCCGGGGCCAGCCGGGTCACCTTCGGCGCGACGGTCGGGGGCGGCGACGAAGGCTTCGGCACGGTTGTGGTCGAGACAGGCGCCTGGTTCCCTGGCACCGCGGCCGGGTGATGCGGGCGCGCCGGCACCACGATCACGGCGGTCACGGCAGCGGCAGCGACGGCGGCCGAGGCCCCCGCGGCGGCCACGGTCGCCCGGCGACGACTCCGGCGGGCGTCGATGCCGTGCAGGATGTCCTCCCACATCTGGTCGGAATCGGGGGCGAGCTCGGCACGGTCGCGCAGGACGTCCACGAGTACGTCGGTCATCGGTCACTCCATTCGTCAGTGGTCATGACAGGTCCTTGGCCCAGGCCAGCGATGGGACGGCGGCGGCGGTGCCGCCATCGGTGCCGACATCGAGGTCGACGGCGCGGCGCAGCGCGGCCGTCCCGCGTGAGCAGGCCGAGCGCACGGTGCCCTCGGCGCAATGGAGCACCTGCGCGCACTCCTCGTAGCTCAGGCCCTCGTAGTAGCGCAGCACCAGCGCCGCCCGTTGCCGGTGCGGCAAGGTGTCCAGCGCCCGGCGCAGGGCATCCCGCTCGCTCACCGCGGTCATCGCGTCCGGGGCGTCACCGGCGAGGTTGTGCAGTTGCTCGTCCGGCAGGACGGTGATCGTGCGGACCGACCAGCGGCGCCGCCACGAGGTCCATTCGTTGGTCACCATCCGGCGCAGGTAGGCGTCGGGGTAGTCGAGCCGGCTGATGCGGCGCCACCGAGTGAACGCGCGCACCATGACCTCTTGGACGATGTCGCGGGCCTGCTCGGTGTCGCCGGTGAGCGCGGCCGCGTACCTCAACAACCCCGGCAGCCGACCTCGGGCGAATTCCTCGTAGTCCGCGACATCCACCCTTACCTAACGCGGCCCGCCGGAGCTGTGTTGCAGTTAGGACGTCCTAGACGCCGGCGAACGCGTTGGCGCGCAGTGTCTCGACGCCGTCGCCCAATTCGGCGACGCGGGCCATGTCGGCCGCCAGGCCGCAGCGGCCCAGCCAGTTGGCGAGCATGCGATGCCCGCCCTGGGTCAGCACCGATTCGGGGTGGAACTGCACCCCGTCGATCGGCAGCTCGGTGTGCCGCATCGCCATCACGACCCCGGACGCCGTCCGTCCGTTCACCACGATCTCGGACGGCAGCGCGGACTCCTCGACGACCAGCGAGTGGTAGCGGGTCGCGGTGAACGGCTGCGGCAGGCCTTCGAGCACGCCGGTGCCGTCGTGGTGCACCTCGCTCGTCTTGCCGTGCAGCAGCTCCGGCGCCCGCACGATCGGCGAGCCGAACACGGCCCCGATCGCCTGGTGGCCGAGGCACACCCCGAACAGCGGCAGCCGCCGCTGCGCGCAGGCCGAGACGATCGCCATGCTGTTGCCGGCGTCCTGCGGGGTGCCCGGGCCGGGCGAGATCAGCACGCCGGCGACGTCGAGTGAATCCAGTTCGGACGGATGCACCGCGTCATTGCGTCGTACCTCGACCTTCGCGCCGAGCTGGGCGAGGTACTGGACGAGGTTGTAGACGAAGCTGTCGTAGTTGTCGACGACCAGGATCCGGGTCATTACTGGTTCACGGTGACCCGGTTGATCGGCAGCTTCGGCTCGAGCCACGGGAAGACGATGAACAGCAGCAGCGCGCTGATCGCGGCGACGATCAGCAGCGTCTGCAGGACCTTCCAGGTGACCGCGCCGGGTAGGTGGCGCCAGATCCATACGTACATCAGAGCGTCCCTCCGGACAGTTCCTTCGGCAGCTGATCACCCGAGCGTTGGACGGTGCGCGCCAGCGTGCCGTGCAGGATCATCCGCTGGGTGGCGGTGAACTTCGGGTGGCACGTCGTCAGGGTGATCATCTTCTCGGTGGGCGTGACGCCCGGGTGATCGGGCACCGGGGCGATGACGTTGGTGTCGCTCGGACTCACGATCTCGCGGCCCGGAATGCCGTCGGTGCCCTTGTCGTTCAGGTCGCCGGACTGCAGGTTGCCCTTGACCGTGTAGATGAACCAGGTGCTCTTCGTCTCGACCACGATCGTGTCACCCGGTCGCAGGTGGTCCAGGTTGAGGAACGGCTCGCCCTTGCCGACCCGGTGCCCCGCCACCGCGAAGTTGCCGACCCCGCCGGGCAGGGCCGAGCCGGTGTAGTGGCCGGGCCCCTTCTCCAGCGAGCCGTCGTCCGTGCCCTGCACGATCGTGAAGTGATAGTCGGTGCCCAGCCGTGGGATGTACAGGTTGGCGATGCCGGTTCCCGTCGGGATGGTGCCCTGCTTGCCGCCGGGCAGGTTCAGCTTGCCGCCGCCGGTGACGAGCGGGTCGTCGCCCTGGGCCCACTCCTTCTCCAGGGCGTTGTGCACCTTGGACTGCTTCTCGTGGGCGAAGATGTTGGTGACCCAGAGCTCGTACACGACGAACAGCAACACGATGAGGCCGGCGGTGATCAAGGTCTGACCGGTGCCGCGCAGCCCGAGCCGCAGCATGTCGGCGCGGGACATGCCAGCGTCCGGTCGAGCATGGCGGCCGCCCGTGCGTACCGAGCCCGGCTCGTCGGACGGATCCTGCTCGTCGATCGTCATCTGTTCAACCTGCTCGTCCTTCGAATTGCCGCTCATCGTTGGATCATTTTTGCGTACGTCTGGCCGATGGGTCCGTCATACGCCGCCAGCTGGATGGAGTCCTGACCCTCGACGGTGTAGCCGAGGCCGTAGTAGCTCGCAGCCTGCTTGAACAGTGTGACGCCCGGAGCGTGATCGAGCGAGTCTTGCATCTGCTGTGAAGGGCCGATCGCCAGGACCCGGAACGGCGGGGAGAACACCCGCCCGTTGAGCAGCAGCGTGTTGCCCACACAGCGCACCGCACTCGTGGCAATGATCCGCTGCCCGGCCACCGCCATTGCCTCGGCGCCGCCCGCCCACAACGCGTTGACCACCGACTGCAGGTCCGATTGGTGGACCACCAACTGGTTCAGATCCACCGTCGGGTCACTCGGCTCGGAATGCGCGTCATCGAGCACGACGAGCAGGCCCGGCCCGTGCACGGCGGTCAGCCCGGCCGGTGCGCGCAGCGGCTTGCCGAGCGCCTGGGCGGCCGCGACCGCGGAGTTGTCCTGGCCGGCCTGATCGGTGGCGGCCGACACGTCGCGCTGCAGCGTGGTGAGCCGATCCGACCCGGCGGCGACCTTCTGCTCGGCGGCCCGCACCAATCCGGCGAGGTTGGCCGACTCCGGCGAGCGCAGCTCGGTGCCGCGCGAGACGCGCGCGCTGGTGGCGAACAGAACCCCGGCCACGACGCACACGATCGGCACCAACCACCGCCACCGCGACTCCGACCGCGACGAGGATCCCGGGCGCGACGCCTGTACAGCCGCCTTCAGCCTCGCCGCCACGTCCGGCACTCGCACCCCGAACAGCCTTCCTTAACCGTCGCTCATACCCGAGCCGTGCACCCTGCCCGGTCAGCCGACTACGCTAGCCGCACGCCGCCGCGCTCGCGCGACGTATCCGAGGAGACGCAGTGCCCAAGTCGAAAGTCCGCAAGAAGGACGACTACACGCCCCGAGTGGCGGCGTCGTCTTCGTCGTCGGTGTCATCGTCCGCCGCCAAGGGACTGCCGCCCAGTCCGACCTGGTATCCGGTCGTCATGGTCGGGGTGCTGATCGTCGGCCTGGCCTGGATCGCCGTGTACTACATCGCCGGTGACAAGGTGGCCGTCATCAAGGACATCGGTGCGTGGAACTTCGCGGTCGCCTTCGGGATCATGATGGTCGGCCTGATCATGGCCGTGCGCTGGCGCTAGCCCGGCGCATCCACACTGTTATCCACCGCTGTGATTACACGCGTGTAGTTCTATCCCCACCTGGGGAGAAACCTGTGGACGACCTTACCCGTGCACCCGTCTGCCGCTTCGGCCCGGACCGCCGGCTCACCCTGCTGTCGGCGGTGCTCGCCGTGGTGGCCGTCGCGTTCGTCGTGCTCTCCGGCGATGGCGCGGGACGGGTGCTGGCCGGCGTGGCCGCGCTGCTGCTCGTCGGCTATGCCGCCACCGACCTCGCGTTCTGGCCGCGGCTGATCGCCACCGCGTCGGGCTTGCAGGTCCGAACCCCGACGACCCGAGCGCGGCTGGCCTGGTCGGACGTGGACGCCGTCCGCGTCGATGAGCGCTCACACCTGGGACTGATGAGCCGCACCCTGGAGATCGACGCCGGCGCGCTGCTCGTGGTGTTCAGCCGGCGCGCGCTCGGCGCCGACCCGCGCGAGGTCGCCGACCTGCTCGAGGCGTTCGACCCTCGCTAGCGTCCTATCCGGCGGCTAAGAGACGACCGCGGTGCGCCAAGCGATGCCGATGACAAGCACGACGAGGACGCCGGTGAGCCCGGCCGCCTGGACGCGGGTGGAGAGCCGATGTCGGTCCCATGGCACGCCGGCGATCGCGATTGTGGCCAGCCCGCCGATGACGAAGCCGCCGATGTGGCCCAGCTTCGAGACCCCGGGCACGCCGAAGGTGAACACGAAGTTCAGCACGATCGTGCCGATCAGCCACTGCGGGTTGAGCTGCAACTCGCGCATCAGCAGCAGCGCCGCCGCGAACAGCCCGTAGATGGCGCCCGAGGCCCCGGCGACCGCCACGTAGCGCGAGTCGAAGGCGTACACCGTGACCGAGGATCCGAGCGCGGCGATCAGGTAGACCGAGGCGAAGCGCCACGTGCCGAGCAGCCGCTCGAGGAACGGCCCGATCATCAGCAGCGCCATCATGTTGAAGAAGATGTGCAGCAGCCCGTAGTGCAGGAACGCCGCGGTGAGCAGCCGCCCGTACTGCCCGTCGTGGCCGACCTTGTACGGCACGAGCACCCACGACTGGAACAGGTGGCTGGTGTGGTTCTGGTTCCAGCCCCGCACCGACCCGGCGGCGGTGGCGATGTAGGCGAGGACGTTGAGCCCGACGAGCGTCCAGGTCACGTACGGGTACTGCGCGCGGGTCGACGCGCCGACCACGGTGCGCGGAGTCCGCTGGCGGACCTGGCCCAGCTTCACGTCGTCCGGGCACTGGAATCCGACCGAGGCCGGACGCATGCACTCCGGGCAGATGGGGCGATCGCAGCGCACACAGCGCACGCCGGTCTCGCGCATCGGGTGTCGGTAGCAGCGCGGCATCGCCGGCGGTGACGACGTGGCGTCACCGTCGCCGTGCTCATCGTTGGGCACAGCCTCGCTGCGGGTCTCGGACATCGATAGGACTTAGCTCCCTGCGGGCTCCACGGTCACCGACGTGATGGCGATGTCGTCGATCGGACGGTCGTTCGCTCCGGTCTTGGTGCCGGCGATCGCGTCGACGACCGCCCGGCTCTCGGCATCGGCCACTTCGCCGAAGATCGTGTGCTTGCGGTTCAGGTGTGGGGTGGGGCCGACCGTGAGGAAGAACTGCGAACCGTTCGTGCCCGGGCCAGAGTTGGCCATCGCGAGCAGGTAGGGCCGGTCGAAGCGCAGGTCGGGGTGGAACTCGTCGGCGAACTGGTAGCCCGGACCGCCGAAGCCCTGGCCGAGCGGGTCGCCGCCCTGGATCATGAACCCCGGGATGACGCGGTGGAAGATCGTGCCGTCGTACAAGGGATCGCTCGTCTTGGCCCGGGTCTGCGGATGCGTCCACTCCCGGGCGCCCTGGGCGAGCTCCTCGAAGTTGCGCACCGTTTTCGGCGCGTGGTTGCCGAACAGAATGATCCGGATATCGCCTTCGGTCGTATGCAGCGTCACGGCCGAGGTTCCAGCAGTTTCGGACACGGATATGCTCCCCTGATCGTCGATGGCTTGCTCCAATCCTGCCACGCGTCCAATCTGGGCCGATGAGTCGGTTCGAAGCCGCACCCCGATATCCGAAGGTGGTTGATCGGTGAGCTTCACCAAGCAGCGTAAGCGCCGGCGCGGACGGCGGCTCCTCCTTTTCGTCCTGCTCGGGGGCGTGGGCTACGCCGTGCGCCGGTCACGCAGCGCCACACCCGGATCGTATGTCGACTCGATTCCGGCGCCAAGCCCGCCGCCGCGGCCCGCACCGGCCCCCGTTCCGCCTCGCGCGACGCCGCGGCCCGAGCCGAGTAGGCCCATCGCCGAGATGATTCCGGGCACCGAATCCATCGCCGCGCCACCAGCCCGGGAGACGCCGCCGCCGGCCAAGAAGGCACCCGCCAAAAAGGCACCCGCCAAGAAAGCTCCGGCCAAGAAGGCACCGGCGAAGAAGGTAGCCGCCGCGCAGGTACCGGCCAAGAAGGCACCCGCGAAGAAAGCACCGGCGAAGAAAGCACCCCCGCCCGCCGAGTAGGCGACGAGCTCAGAACTTCGGGGCGATCAGCTGCGCGAGCTGCTTGGCGTTGAACGACACGTCGTTCTGGTTCGTATGCACCGTCACCATGACCTTGCCCTTGGCGAACGTGCACGCCCAGTCGGTCGCGCCGTCCGGACCGTAGAACTTGGTCTGATAGAGGACGGCTGATACGCCCTTGATCAGCGCGTCGATGCCGGTGACGTTCGTGCCGGCCTCGCCGGTACGCACCATCGCGTTGTAGGCGTCGGTCGGTGTGGCGAACGTCTGCGGAACGATGTCCAGCACGGCGTGGTAGTCGCAGCACCAGAAGTAGAACCGGCAGCCGACCGGATGCGTCGTGGTGATGGTCGTCGTCCGATAGATCCGGTTGCCCTCGGTGTCGGCCGCGTCCTGGGTAGCGATGTAGGGGCAGGTGCCTTCCTGCTCGCCCTTCGGCGGCGGGTTTCCCGGCGCCACGCCCGCCACCGTGGTCGCCGGCGACGGCTTGAAGGACGCCGGCGGTTTGGTGACGGTGCTCGGGCTGCGGTGCACCGTGGTCGTCTGCGTTCTCGTGGTGGTGCTGCCGCCGGCGTCGGGCGAACCGCTACTGGTACAAGCGGCTAACAGGGCGAGTAGGGGCAAGACGGCCAGCCAGCGCTTCACGGTGCGCCAGCCTAGCGAGCGTTACCTCGGGCGTCCGACGGCGACCAGGGCCGCCTGCTCGGGCAGCGAGTCGTCCAGCGGGGCCAGGCCGGCGTCGGCGCCCTGGCGCACCAGCGCCCGGCGCAGCAACTCGTCGGCGAAGCGCGGGCTCTTGGCCAAGACCGGCCCGTGCAGGTAGGTGCCGAACACGTTGTCGCGGACGGCCCCCTCGGTGCGGTCCTTGCCGTTGTTGCCGCGTCCGGTCACGGTTGTGCCGAGTGGGCGGACCCCGGGGCCGAGCGTGGTCATGCCGCTGTGGTTCTCGTACCCGACGAGGCGCCCGAACTCCGCCGTGTCGATGTGGTTGTTGCCGATCAGCCGGGTGGGTGTGCCCTGCGTGGTCACGTCCAGCACGCTCGTCCCGGCGATGTGCACGCCGTCCTGGGTCAAGAACTCGTGGCCCAGCATCTGGTACGTGCCGCAGATGGTCAGGAAGACCACGCCGTCGTCGGCCATGGCCCGCAGGGTCGCCGCCCGCGACACGAAGTCAGCCCCGATATCGCCCTGGGCGGCGTCCTGGCCGCCGCCGCCCAGGACGATATCGGCGTCGTGCGGCAGTGGCTCGCCGACATTGATCGGCACCACTCGCACGTCGATGCCACGCCATTCGCACCGCCGGCGCAGCACGATCACATTGCCGGTGTCGCCGTAGATGTTCATCTCACGCGGGTAGAGATGCACCAAGGTGATCATGGGATCTCCTGCTCCTCGCGCACACGATCATCGGTGGTTCGGCCGATCCGGAGCAGGATGGCGTGCAGTGCCCACATGGCCGTGTACGTGCTGAAGACGACGACCTGGGCGCCGGTGTCCACTGTGGACACTGCCTGGCGCACCGCCTTCTCCAGGTCCGGTTCGACCTCGGCGACGTCGATGTCGTCGTAGCGCAGCCGCACGGCCATGTCGGCGGCGCGCGTGCCCGACGTCGACAGCCGGGTGGCCCGTCCACGTAGCGTCGGGACGAAATCGACGTCCCACAGCCACGACACGTCTCGGCCGTCGGCGTAGTCGTCGTTGATCGCGACGACGACGGCCGCGGGGTCGGCGTTGTCGAGCGTGCGCAGCGTCTGCCGGAATCCCGCCGGGTTCTTCACCAGTTGCAGGACGAGCCGCCGGCCCTCGACGTCGAACGACTGGCCCCGCCCGAACGCCGGCGACACCCGCCGCAGCCCCGAGGCCACCTCGGACGGGAAGAAACCGAACGTCAGCGCCAGGGCCGCGGCGCCGGCGGCGTTCTGCGCGTTGTGCGCGCCCTCGGCCCGCAGCAGCACCTGCACGTCCTTGTCGCCGACGTTCAGCGAGGTCTCCGGCGACGCCTCGGACGGCAGCGCTCGCAGCTCGGCGGCGGCCGGTAGGTAGGACACGTACAGCGGCCCGCCGTAGAGCTCCTCGTCGTTGGGGAACTGCGCGCGCAGTTCCGGTGCCACCCCGAAGTAGGACACGGCGGCCCTCGTCTCGCCGGCAATCGCGGCCACCCGTGGATCGTCGCGGTTGAGCACCACCGCGTCGGTGGTCACCGCCGCCACCTTGGCCAGCAGCCGGGCCGTCGCGTCGATCTCGCCGAACCGGTCCAGCTGGTCGCGCATGACGTTGAGCAGCAGCAGCCGCTGCGGGGGCACCACCTCGGTGAAGCGGACCGCCCACGCCTCGTCCAGCTCGAACACCGCGACGTCGTAGGGCAGCCGGCCGTTCCAACGTGAATGCTCAACGGCCGTGGTGATCGCGCCGCGCACGAAGTTGCTTCCGGTGTCGTTGGTGAGGACCCGGTACCGCTCGGCCAGGATCGTCGCCACCATCTTTGTGGTGGTCGTCTTGCCGTTCGTGCCGGTAACCACGACCACGCCGTGGGTCAGGCGCGCCATCGCCCGGGGCAGATAGCGCGGGAACACCTTCTCGACGACCAGGCCAGGCAACGCATTACCCCGACGCCCGATCAGCCGTAGGCAGCCGAGGACGAGTTTGCCCAGCCACACAGCGAGCAGATTCATGATGAGCCAAGGCTACCGACTCAACCCCAGCATCAGATCCACGCTCATCAACAGCGTGACGCAACCCCGGCTAACGCAACCCCGGGTGACAAGCGCTCGCACCCAACAGCGAAACGCAACCAAAGGACGCAACACCGAACGCGATGAGCGCTCGCGCGAAGAGCCCGCCGACCGCTGCGCGGTCGCGACGAAGTCGCGTGCGGAATCCCGACGGACCCCGAGCTTGCGAGTGGGTCCCTGAGGGAATCCGCCTTCGGCGGATAAGAAGAGAAGTGGTGCCGGCCTTCCCGTGGGTGGAAGGCCGGCACCTCCAGGCGCATCAGCGGGTGCGGGGGGAGGGGGGTCCCGCTGGCGCGCCGTCTGTGGGGGCGACTAGTTCGGTGGTCGCCCGTCGGGGGAGGCCGGCGCGGTGCGCGTCGGCCAGGGATTCGGATAGGCCGAGTCGTGCGGGTCGTAGTTGCCCGGGCCAGGGCTGGCCCACACCGATGCGCAGTACGCGAACACCTTGTCGGGTCCGCCCGCGGCGTTCTCCAACCGGCGCATGGCCTTGTCCGCTTCCTGCTGGTCGCCACGCATGCGGGCCGAGACGTAGGCCGTGCACAACTGGACGCGCTGGTTCGTGGGGGTCGACGAGCTGCTACGCCGCCCGGGCCCGGACGGCGTCGGCCGAGGCGTGGGCGTCATGGCGGACAGGCCGGGTTGACCCGGGTTGATCGACGAACGGCCCGAGCGCAGCGCCGTTGCGGCGGACTTCGGACGGGAGCTGGTCGCTGCCGGAGCGGCGTCGGCCCGGTCGCCGTGCGGGGCGCCGATGTGATCGTGCGCGAGCCGCTGGATGGACGAGGGCAGCGAGCCTGTGTAGGCCGCGGCCGCGACGCCCCCTAAGGTAAGCGCGCCAAGCGCCGCCGCGGCCGCGACCCCGTGACTGACCCGCGGTCTCATCGCGGATCGACGCCGGCGAATAACATGCCGAGCGTGTCTCGGACCGGTGGTCGCCGGGCGAGACGCGGTGAACGCAGCCACCGCCCGGGCCTCTCCGGAAAGTTCGCGGGCCGACGGCGGCGCCGACGCTGCCGCGAGCAGGTCGCTGAGCGCCTGCTCGCCGGCCGGGGCGCCCGACTTCGGGCGCTGTCCGCGCAGCAGACGTTCGGCGGTCACGTCGTCGAGCGACGGGTCGCCGGGCTGCTCGGGGATTCTCGCCATGTCACTACGAGAACCGACGGGACGCTCGAAAGCGTTACACCCCGCCGGTCGCGGCCTTGATCAAGAGGGAGAAGTGGCTGCCCGGGCGACCACTTCTCCCTCTTGATCAACGGCGGGGAGGGGTCACGGCAGGGCGACCGCCTTTGATCAGCGCGGGACGTCTGAGCCGCGGGGCACCCTATCCCGGGGCTGCTGGGCGCTCAGCCGGGCGGCCAGGGTGCGCAGCCCGCGATGGGCGGCCACCCGAACTGCTCCCGGGCGCTTGCCGAGCAGGTGCGCGACGTCCTTCACGTCCATACCGGCGATGACGCGCAGCGCGATGGCCTCGGCCTGGTCCCGAGGCAGCGTGGCGATCAGCTCCAGCGCCCGCTGGGTACTCATCCGCTCGAGAGCCGACCCGGCAGTGTCGTGCCCGCCCGCACGATCCAGATCGGCATCGTTGCCGGTCAGGTGCACCGGCGAACGCTGCGCCTGCCGCCATACGTCGATGGTGCGCCGCCGGGCCAGGGTGAACAGCCAGCCACGAAAGGCCGACTCGTCACCGACGAAGTCGGGCAGGCGGCGGGCGACGTCCACCCACACCTCGGACGCGACGTCCTCGGCCACGGTCTCGTCCTTGGCCAGGACGCGTAGATACCGAAGTAGGGCAGGGTGGACGTCACGCCACAATTTCGCGAATGCCGATTCGTCGCCGCCCGCGGCTGCGTCGAGCACAGCTCTGAAGTCGCGAGCGAGCACGCAGGCAGGCTACGCGCTCCGGAGAACGAAGCGGGGCGTGCCGGTCAAGAAACCCGGCCCGCCCCGCGACTTCCTTGCGAACTAGAGCGGACTGACGCTCGTCAGCCAGTCGGCGTTCGGCGCACCGAGCCCCGTGACGTCGTCCCAACCCGTGGTCACCTTCAGGCTGGAGTCCTGGTTGAACGTACGGACGCTGTACAGCTGGCCGCCCGAGGGATCCACGCCGTTGGTGTAGTCGGCCCGGACGTTGCCCGCATCCTTCGGCGTGCCCTTCACGTCGGTGAAGGTGCCGGAGTTGGCCTGCGAGTAGATGGTCGGGTTGAGCAGGCCGATACCGCCGCCGGCGTTCTGCAGTGTGAGAGCGGTCATACCGGCGAACAGCGGTGCCGCGAGGCTGGTGCCGCCGATGCGGTACTCGCCGTAGCGGACGCCGTTCGGGAAGGTCTGCGTCTCACCGATCAGCATGCCGGTGGTCGGATCGGCGTCCAGGCCGACGTCCGGCACGGCCCGCCCGGGAGGCGCAGTGTCCGGCACGACGCCGTTCTGGTAGTCGGGACGGTTGAACAGCGCCGAGTAGCCGCCGCCCGCGCCGTACAGGAACCCGACCGGTGCCCACGACTTGCCGTCGGCCGACAGGGTGTACTTCTGCGTTCCCCACCCGGTCTGCCAGGCCAGCGTTCCGTCAGCGCCGATCGCCGTGGACGTGCCGCCCACCGCGGTGACGTACGGATCCGAGGCCGGGTAGTCGACCTGCTTGAGACCGGAGCTGGCCAGCTCATCGCCGTTGTCGCCGGAGGAGTACAGGAAGCTGATGCCCTGCAGGGCCCCCTGCAGGAAGACCTGCTCGTACGCGGCGATGTTGTCGGCCGATTCGTTGGCTTCGAGGTCGCTCCACGAGTTCGACACCAGCTGGGCCTGGTTGTCGTCGACGACCTTCGCGAGGGTGTCGAGGAAGTCGGCGTCGTAGCAACTGGCCGACGCGTAGTACTTGATGTTCGCGCCGCTGGCCATCGCGTGCACGGCCTCGACGTCGAGAGTCTCCTCGCCGTACCACCCGGACGGATTGCAGTCGGCCTCGTGCGTGAACTTCTTCGGCACCGACTGGGTCAGCTGCCCAGGCGCGTAGGCGGCGTCGCCGTGGTTGGCGGCGTAAGTCTGCGCGTCCTTGGCGATGGTCGGCGCGGCGTAGGCGTCGGTGATCGCAACCGTGACGCCGGTGCCGTCCAGGTCGGTGTCACCCTCGTACGCGGAGCGGAACTGCGGTCCGGTGTAGCCGCACGGCGAGTACGGAATCACCTTGCCGTTGTACTTCGGCAGGGGGGTGTGGAAGTCGGCCTGGTACTTGGCCTGCACCTGGCCGTAGGACAGCGAGCAGGGGCGGGCGTTGACGAATCCGGGCGGCGGCGGAGCGGCCTTCGCGGTGTGAGCCACCTTCTTGACGGTGGAGTCGAGGCCGGACACGGACAACACCGACCCGGCGACCCCGGCCGGCACGCTGGCGACGCTCGACGGCGCGGTGACCGACTGCCCGTCGTGCTGGTAGCGCTGGATCGAGACGCCGAACGCCTTCTGCGCCGCCGCGACACTGCCGGTGACGGAGATGTAGCGGTTGTGCGCCTCGACGCCCGTGACGCTGAGCCCGGAACCCTTCAGCCACGAGGTCACGTTCGTGACCGCGGCCGACGTGGGCGCGAAGAGCCTGTTGTATGCAGCCGTGCTGAGGAACTGGCGGTACTCCGGGCTCGATGGTGTCGAGACGGCGTCCACCGCGGCCTTCAGAGCGTCCTGTCCACCGTTGGGTGCGAGGTAGACGCGCAGCTGGACGGGCGCCGACTTCGGGGCGGCGCCGAGATGACTCGCCCGCGGCAGCCAGGTCGGCTTGCTGTTGGCCACGGCGTGACGCGACGGCTGGGCGCCGGCGCCGGGTGCGGCCGCCAGGCAGCCGGCCGCGAGCGCGGACACTGCGAGCGCGGATGTTGCTACTCGGACGGCGGTCCGTTTCTCCATGTGCAAACCCCCACGTAGGTATATGGACGTACGTGGGCCGCCTGAGCAGAACATCAAAATTGCCGGCACACGTCGGCGATAACCTATTCGCCTGCCGCAGGGGCCGCCAGTGCAGCCGCACGGCCGCTTGTGCCACTGGCACAACATTCCATACGCCGCACTTACACGGTTCGGGTGAACTGGCCCTGCGTTCGGCCCGGCCCGGGCGGCCCGGCGAAGGCCTGCGCGATGTCGAGCCACTTGTCCGCGTGCGGGCCCTTGGCCTTCAGGGCGAGGTCCTCGCGGTGGCGCCGTTGGGTGGCGAGCAGGCAGAAGTCGAGGGCAGGCCCCGTAATCCGCTCGGCCGCGTCGGCCGGCCCCCACGTCCACGTCGCTCCGTCGGGGGCGAGGAGCTCGACCCGGATCGGGACGTCCGGTGGCTCCAGGCCGTTCACCGTGTAGGCGTAGCCGCGCGCCGCCACCGCGATGTGCGCGACGTGCCGCAGCCGCTGGGACGGTTCGCGAACGACCCCGAGTGCATCGGCGACGTCCAGACCGTGGGCCCAGGTCTCCATGATCCGCGCGCTGGCCATCGAGGCCGCGCTCATGCCCGGACCGAACCACGCGATGTGCGCACCGCCGGACAGGTGCGCGATCGCCTCGGCGAGTTGCACCAGACCGTCGCGCCATCTCGTGAGCAGCTTGGCCGGCTCTTCGGTCGCCAGATCCTCGGCACCGGCCTCGACGTAGCCGATCGGGTCGCCGCCCGCCCGGGCGAGCTCGGCGGTGAAGGCCTCCTCGTCGGTCGCCGACATCAGGACGAGCCGGTCGGTCCACGCGAGATGGGCGATCTGGTGAGCGACGGTCCAGCCGAGCGCCGGTGTGGGCGTGGCCCATTTCTCCGGAGGCAGCGGCGCGACGAGCGCGTCCAGACTCGCCGACTCCGCACCGAGGTCGCGAACCAGGTCGCGGACGAGAGTGGCGGTCATTGTCTGATTCGACCCGTCCAACGCATCGCTGTCAATCAGCCGCCCGTAGTTCCCGGACGCGTCGTGTAATCATAGCCACACAGTGTGCAACCGATTCACAGGTGGTGAAGACCTGCTCCACGGGCCCGGGCTTCGGTACCGTCGTCGCGAAGTGGGTGCCCAGATGTCGCGATGATCGCTAACCTGCACAACCAGGCAAGGAGGTGTTGGAATTGGCAAGTCCCGCTACGACCGGAGAACCTTTAACGTCTCCCCCGGCGACGAGCTCAGACACCAACACACCGTTCTGGCATCACGACGCCGCCTGCGCGGAGGTCGGCGGCGACTGGTGGTTCCCCGAACCGCACAG
>Ga0137412_10001308_pt1 | contig 19174 bp, 13 predicted proteins | sample CZODoug2_1_16fun_FD_122160 | JGI IMG/M metagenome (GOLD analysis project Ga0137412, IMG submission 122160) | Vadose zone soil fungal communities from Angelo Coast Range Reserve, California, USA - CZODoug2_1_16fungal (Hybrid Assembly) | ecosystem: Environmental > Terrestrial > Soil > Vadose zone...
GAAGTACGGGCCGACGGGACAAGTCATGACGATCAGACGGAAACGATTCGCGGGGCGGACCATGAGGGAGTCGTCGACGCCGAAGTACGTTGGGCGGACGTAGAGGGCGCCGCCTTCGCGGTGGGGGATCCATTCTCTATCGAGACGAATTAATTCTTTGACTCCATCGATGAAAAGCTCTTCCGGGATTTCCGGCATGGCGATTCGGACGGCGGAACGGTTGAAGCGATGGAAATTATCGCGGGGGCGAAAGAGCGCGACGCCGCCGTTCGGGGTGCGATGCGCCTTGAAGCCTTCGAAAATGGCTTGACCGTAGTGGAAAGGGGTCAGCGCGGGAGAGAAGGAAATCGGGCCGAAGGGAACGATTTGTTGCTGCTTCCAGGCGCCTACTTCCCAATCGGCGACGAACATGTGGTCGCTGAAGGTGGCGCCGAATTCGGAATTTTCGCGCAGTGCTTCCGTGAGACGGGATTGGGATACGCGAGTGACGGGGATCGGCGTCGACATGGGCCTCAAAAAGAAGGGACGGGCTGAAGCCCGCCCCTACAAAATCCGACAAAATCGAGTCGCGGCAAATCCTGTACTGACAAGATCGAAACTCGGGAAAATGCCAACCCGCTAATGCGAAAAGCGGGAGAACTCCAGCTACTTCGCGGCCTTGGCTTTGATGCCGTTGAAAGCCAGTGTGAGGCGCGACTTGTAGCGGTTGGCGGTGTTCTCGTGCAGCACGTTCTTGGCAATGGCTTGATCGATTGCCGACATCGTGGGTTGCAGAAGATTGCCCGCAGCGGCGGCGTCGCCCGCGGTGATCGCGGTGCGCAGACGGCGCATCATGGTGCGGACCCGGGTGCGGTTGGCGCGGTTGACCTCGGCGCGCTGAAGAGATTGCGCCGCGCGCTTCAAAACGGATTTCTTCTTCTTCTTAACTTTGGTAGCCTGTCCCTGGGCCATCTATTGCTCCTTTTGCGTATCGCTCAAACTTCTAACGTTAAACGAGGCTTACGGCTTTGTCAAACAAGCCGAAAGGGTGGTAGTGACTCATTTTCAAACTGAGTCATTGCCGAAGCTGCTGCCTTCTCGGATGCACGCTTGGATTCTCCTAATTAGGGGGCTGATCGCGATCAATCAACCAACTTCTCGCTGAGCCATCGGGCGACGGCGTTGAGACCGGCCTGTACCAGGCCGGCCGAGCTAGCATCGCTCCACCATTCCGGACTGCGATCAAAGTCGGCCAAGGAGGTTTCCAATTCCAACTTTGCGGAAGCGAGTTTCATAGGAAGCGCCGGATCAACCGGCCGAGGCTCGGCAGCTTGTTTGAGCTGGTCGAGCATCCGCTGCGGCTGCTTCATATCGAGCATGGAGATTGGCGCGTGGCAGAAGGAACAGACGCAGTCGGATTCCAGGTTGATGGACGCCCCACAATTGGAGCAATTCACAAACTGAACGTTTTGCCGCAACTCCTTGATCTGCTCAGACGAGAGCGGATGGATGAAATTCTTTTCTTTCAAGAACTCGAGAAAGCCGATGAAGTGACCGTCATCGTTCGCGCATCGCCAGTACGTGAACGGCATGTTTCGCTGCATGTTGTGCGCCAGTCGCAGCGTCGTTGCACACCGCGGGCAGTGGAGCGCGTCCGGCAGTGGTGGCTTCCCCGGTGGCGAGTGTTCACCGATAAACTTCATGAGCTTCAGTGTGGAGCCGGCAGAGAGCTGCAGGCTTTCCAACCGATCGAACCAGAACGCCTGGCAAGTGGCGCACACATCGATGGCGACCTTTGCGCCTAAGTGGCCGTCTAGCGCCATGGCAGTCATTTCAGTGCTGCAGCCGGGGCACTTCATAGGCAGACATTGTAGCTGGCCGCCTGGACCAATGCCATCGATCGGGCCGAACAAGTGCAAGCCATTCGCGAATGGGCGAAGAATCGCGCGGTGGCTGCGGACTGGCGCAACGCTTCTAATAAACCAACCTAAAGGGTAGGACAAAAACGAAATGCGCGCCCTTTCGGGGGAAGAAGGGCGGGACGGGAACGGCGTCTAATCTCGCTTACTTTTCGTGGTTGAAGGAAAGCGGAAATTCAAAGATCACAGCGCCGACAGGGACGCGCAAGATAAACTGGTTTGATTTTGCATCGCGTTCGAACCAGACGGCTCCCGCGGTCTTCTCGTTTGGCTTCAGACTACATTCTCTCAAAGAGAGAGCATTGATTTCCCGGGCCATGTTGACGAGCGCGGCCTGATTTTTCGCGGCGATCTCTTCGAGTGCCTGGTGCTGCGCAAGGTAGTTGGGCGAAGGATCAGACGATGGAAGTTTATAATTCACCGTGTACAGGTCGGCGCTGGATGCGCTGGATGCGGTGGAAGTCCGCTGCGGGTGTACGCCGCCAGTTGGACCTGCACTGGCCGAAGTCCACAAAATCTGATGATTGGCGGCTTTCGCCACCTCCGCCGGATCCTGATAGCGAAGCGGCTTCACCATTGGCGCTATCTCATCCAGCGCGAGCAACCTCGGTAGAACGTAGATCGCTTGCTGACCGGCGTTGACCACAGCGACATTGGCGCGCATTTTCCATCCCGTGTCCTGCAACGAAATCTGGACGGTGATGCCATTGGCGGTCAGTGATTCCACCAGCTTGTCCCCATTGGTGAGTTCGTAGCTTCCTTTGGATCCAGACTGCCAGCGGGCCACGCCGTTATTCACCGTGGCATTGTCTGCTGGCACCACAGCATCCGCTTTCTTCCGAATCGGCCGGGTGAGATACATGCGCGCGACGTAACCATTCTTGCCTTCCGCGGTGCGGATATTTACCGTATATCCCTCGGCGTCAGAGAGTACGGCGACTTCCTGGCCGCATTCCAGATTGGCTATAACCTGGAGTGGAAGCGACTGCTCTTGATCGGCGGTCATGGGAACGCTGAGGTATCCATTGCAACTGATCTTACCGGTGGGAACGGCGCTGCCGAGTGGAGCGGCTGGATTCGCAAGTTCTTCGGCCGACGAAGATGTACTCAAGGCCAGGCTCGCAAGAGCTCCGAGAAGAATGAATTTCCTTGTCATGGTCGCACCCCTTCTCATCCGCAATAGATTTTGAAAGTATTAAGCTCAGCTTCGATTCACATCTTCGCGGTACGGAAGGCTCACGTCCATAGAGCCTCCGTACCAGAGTACAGGTAATGAATAAGGCACCGGCCGGAAGGGGGCAGTTCTCAGTTTTCAGTTGTCAGTTTTCAATTCTTGGTTTTTAGTTGTTAGTCTTCAGATGGAAGAGGAAGGGGAGATCGATGGAGACTATTTTTAAGTTGTCCGCTCGTCTTGTCGTGACGCTGGCCGTGTGTGCCAGCGAGGTATTTGCGCAGGCGCAGACACAAGCGCCGTCGAAGCTGGCAGGAGATTGCCCGGAGATGACGGAAGCGAAGGCGAGGCTGGAAGCTCAGGAGAAACGGCTGAAGGATTGGCCGGATCTCGCGCGCTATCGGGATGCCAATGCGAGGGTGGCGGCTCCGGCGAAGAATGAACAGCGCGTGGTGTTCATGGGCGACTCTATCACGGACGCGTGGGTCCAGCCCCGTTTCGGCGGATTTTTTCCGGGGAAGCCTTATATCAGCAGGGGAATTAGCGGGCAGACGACACCGCAGATGCTGCTGCGATCTCGCGCGGACGTGATCGCCATTCAGCCGAGAGTGGTGGTAATTCTGGCGGGAACGAACGACATCGCGGGGAATACCGGTCCGATCGCGATGGAGGAAACGGAAGGAAACCTCGCATCGATGGCGGAGCTGGCCCGCGCCAATGGCATTCGCGTAGTGCTGTCCTCGGTGTTGCCGGTGAGCAACTATGGGCGCGACCGCGATGGCAATCCACTCGACATGCGCACCAAACGCCCACCGGAGAAAATCCTCGAACTTAATGCTTGGATCAAAAAATACGCCGCGGTGAACGACCACTCGTATCTCAATTATTTTTCCGCAATGGTGGATGAACACGGCCTTCTAAAGAAAGAACTCAGCGAGGATGGCCTTCATCCCAACACCGCAGGGTACGCGGTGATGGCTCCGCTGGCAGAAAAAGCAATTCAATTGGCGTTGCACGAAACACCAGCATCGAGCCATTTGTTCCAAGCTCCTGTTCCGGTCGCAAAGCAAACAGAGCAAGAGAGGCTGCGCGAACTTTACGGCCTCTACTATGTGGACTTGGGCGAGCAAGGAAGCGGCGAAACCGCGCTGGTTATCAGTCCGGATGGAAAGCCGATTGCGCCGAAGGAGAACGATCCAGACGCGCCAACGGAGCCAGGAATCCACACCAATGGACAGCATTTTAAGTTTGCCTGGTCCGCGCTAACCCTGCAGGACTTTTCGTTCCGCACGGTGAATGTAAACAGAAGAGAATACTCGTTCCAGGGCAAGTTCGGGCGCGAGCGCGTCGACGAAATACCTGACGTGCCCTATCTTGAGGGGGTGCTAACAGAAAAGCGAGACTCTAATATTTTGCGAGCGAAGAAAGTTCACTTCGGGCATGCGGTCATCTTCTAGCACACCGGCGGGGCATCTCAAATGCCGCCTGTTGCGACCTCGGCAAATGGTCCGCGTCGATTCGTTCATGAAGGCGTAACTTGACCGCGACGGAGTGCTGCGTTAGGGTGTAAAGAGTTTCTCCCGGAGTGAACCGCAAAGCGGTTACGTGCAAACAGGAGGAATCCCATCGGCCACCCGGTTCCGGTAACAGGAAAACCTTCCAATTGGATGCGACGTACCGTACACATTTCTGGGCAAATCGAACCCTTCTTTGGCACGCTGGATGAGAATGTGCGCGTGCTCGAAGATGCGCTGCGCGTGCGCACGCATCTGCACGACACACGCCTGACCATCGAAGGCGAGCAGGAAGGTGTCGACCAGGCCGTGAAGATTGTGGAGGAGTACAACCACCTCACCCGGCATGGACGCACGCTTTCCGCCGCGGAAGTGAAATCGCTGATGCGCGTGGCGACGGAGGAACCGCACGAATCGCCGCGCGGGATGTTTGAGCACAGCCGGGTGCGCTCGTTCGGCAAGAAACAGGTGACGCCGAAGAACGCCAGCCAGAAACGGTACATGGAAGAGATCGAGAAGCACGACATGATGTTCGGCATCGGTCCGGGCGGCACCGGGAAAACCTACATCGCCGTGGCGATGGCCGTCAGCGCGCTTCTGACAAAGCAAGTGAACCGCATCATCCTCGCGCGGCCCGCGGTGGAAGCAGGCGAGCGGCTGGGATTTTTGCCGGGCACGTTGCAGCAGAAGATCGATCCGTACATGCGACCGCTGTACGACGCGCTCTACGACATGCTGGATGCAGACAAGCTGGAGCGCTTTTTGGAAAAGGGAATCATCGAAGTTGCACCGCTGGCGTTCATGCGAGGGCGCACGCTGAACGATTCGTTCGTCATACTCGACGAAGCGCAGAACACCACCAGCGAGCAAATGAAGATGTTCCTCACGCGGCTGGGCTTCAACTCCAAGGCCGTGATTACCGGCGATGTGACGCAGATCGACCTGCCGCAAGGGAAAAAATCCGGCTTGGTCGAAGCGCTGGAAGTTTGCGGCAAGATCGAGGGGATCGGCGTGGTGCAGTTCGGAGAGAAGGACGTGGTGCGGCACAACCTGGTGCAGCAGATTATCCGCGCGTATGAAGAGTATGATGTAGTTCACCCGCAGCGCGGCGGAAACACCGCGAACGGCAAAGCGGGAACGCCAACGAGACAATCCGGGAAAGAACGCGAAAAAGAAATTCAGCAAGGATGAACATTTCTAAGGGTGACCGCGAAGCGGTCAACAACCGTCAGAGGGCGGCGCGCCTGGCGTGGCGTCCGTTGGAATCGTTTCTGCGCCGTGTGAAAAGCGAACTTGGACTTGACGAAGCGCGCCTGACGGTTTGCCTGGTGAGCGATGCAGAAATCGCGCGGATGAATGAGAAGTTTCGCAAGAAGAAGGGCCCTACCGACGTGCTTTCCTTCCCCACGGTGGCACGGCGAAGACCGGTTCGCCTGCGGCGCGGCTCGCGCCCGGTAAAGTCCGGCGAATACCTTGGCGACATTGCTATTTCACCGTCGACGGCACGACGCTACGCAAAGAAAAACGGGCGCACTCTGTCGAGTGAACTTCGAGTGCTGATTCTCCACGGTGTTTTGCACTTGCTGGGCTACGATCATGAAACCGACCATGACCAGATGGATAAAATTGAGCAGAAGCTGCGCAAGCGCTTTGGGTTGACGTGATGAATCTAAGCGGGTTCTTCTTGTTCACTGCCGTGCTGGATGGTCTCAGGCTGCCCATTGTTTTCTCTTACTGGCTCTACGTGTTCAGCGTCGTGCTGGTAGCTTTTACCCTGCCCATTTTCTCCTACCTGACGTTGATTTACCGCGAACTGGGCCGCATGACTACGGGGCGCATCCACCAACATCTGGAAATTTTTGAAGCGGAGATCGAGCCAAAGCTGAAGATCAATCGCCGCAGCGGCGGGCGGACATTCCGAATCCTCGGGCACTTTTGGCTGGCGTTCCTGGTGCTGGAGACGACGCGAGGCGTGGTGTACTTCGTCTCGGGTACCTGGGAGTCTTTCGTTGAGTTCTTCGTATTTCTTGTGCTGGAAGTCGTCGTTGCCATGCACTTTATCCCGGACATGTTGTTGTACCGCACCACAGGGCGCTGGCTGCTGCCTCTTTTGCCTCTGGTTCGCGGGGCGATGTGGTTCGTTTGGCCGGTGCGCGTATTCCTGGAAGGCGCGGAGTCGCTCGCGCGAATCTCGGAGCACGAAGCCGAGAAGACCGAAGAGCAGCGCACGGAAGAGGGCATCGAAGCGCTGGTGGAAGCCGCGGAGGAAGAAGGCATCATCGAGCCGGAACAGGCGGACTTGATCGAGCAAGTCGTGGAATTCAGCGACAAACGGGTGCGCGAAGTCATGACTCCACGGCCCAGCATTGTGGCCATGCCGGCGGACGCGACGCTCGAAGACCTGCACGCAAAAGTTGTCGAGACGAAATTGAACAAGATCCCCGTGTATGAGGAAACGCTCGACGACATTTTCGGCGTCGTATACTCGCAGGACCTTTTGCAAATCGCGGACCAGGATTTGCCGAAGCGCAAGGTGCGTGAACTGGTCAAACCCGTTCTCTTCATCCCGGAAACGAAGATTGGTTCGGAGTTGCTGCGCGAAATGCGCCAGAAGGGGCAGCCATTGGCGGTAGTGATCGACGAGCATGGGACGGTGGCCGGAATCGCGACCGTGGAAGATCTGGTGGAAGAGATCGTCGGCGAAAGCGGAAACGCAGGAAAGCCTCCGGCGCCGGATGTGGTGCGCGAACCGGATGGCGGATTGGTGATGCGCGGCAGCATGCCGATCGGCGACGTCGAGGAATTACTTGGCGTGAAGTTCGGCGATAAAACGGATGAGGCGGTAACCACACTCGCAGGTTTGCTGAGTCATGTTTCCGGCAAAGTGCCCGCGCCAGGTGACAAGATCGAGCTGGCGGATCATCGCTTCGAAGTCCTGGAAGCAAACCAGAGAAAAGTGTTGCGCGTGCGGATTCGCAAGCAGATGAAGGCTGTTCCCACGAAGCGCTAGACTCTCTGGACTGTGAGTCAAGAACAACGGGGCTAGAACAATTCATCGAAGTGCAGGGGGAATAGATGCTCGGGGTGACGTTGAAGAGAGTCTGTAAGACTGCAGCCGCATGGGCGCCGCCCTTCCTGCTGGGCACGGTCATGACCAGTGCACAGCAAAAGCCTGCCGCCGAGGAGCCAAGCATTGACATGCAATGGGCGGTGAAGATTCCGGCGCGGGACGGAGTGAAGCTGAACGCGACGGTGTTCACGCCACACGATCAGAAAGGGCCGCTACCCGTCATATTTACATTTACGCCGTACATCGGAGATTCGTACACGGATCGTGCGGTGTATTTCGCGAAGCATGGCTACGTATACGCGCTAGTGGATGTGCGGGGCCGAGGGAATTCCGGCGGAGAGTTCGAGCCATTTGTGAATGAGGGCAAGGACGGCTACGACGTGGTGGAATGGCTGGCGAAGCAGCCGTATTGCAATGGCAAAGTGACGATGTGGGGCGGCTCGTACGCGGGATTCGACCAGTGGACAGTGCTGAAGGAATTTCCCCCGCATTTGGCGACGATCGTCCCGGCGGCAGCGGCGCATCCGGGAGTGGATTTTCCGTTTCAGTACAACATTTTTGGACCATACGACATGCAATGGCTCACTTTTACCAGCGGCGCAACGGGCAACAGCAACCTTTTTGGGAATAGCGGCTTCTGGGCGGCGAAATCGCGTGAGATGTACATGGCGCACTCGGCGTTTCAGGACTACGACAAACTAGTTGGGAATCCCTCGGCCGTCTTTCAGAAGTGGGTGAAGCACCCAACGGCTGACACTTATTATGAGGCGATGGCGCCGTCACCGGAACAGTACAAACGGATGAATGTGCCTATTCTGACGATCACGGGAGATTACGACGGAGATCAGCCGGGCGCATTCACGTTCTACACGCGTCATATGAAATACGGCACGCCAGAAGCCAAGGCAAGCCACTACTTGATTATCGGGCCGTGGGATCACCCGGGAACGCGCACGCCGAAAGCGGAAGTGGGGGGATTGAAATTCGGGCAAGCGAGCGTCCTGGATCTCAACAAGTTACACACAGAATGGTACGACTGGGCGATGAAGGGCGGACCGAAGCCGGAATTTCTGAAGAGACGTGTGGCCTATTATGTGGTTGGAGCCGAGGAATGGAAGTACGCGGATAGTCTCGAAAGCATCTCGAATGCGGCGAAGACGCTCTATCTCGTCTCGAATGGCAATGCCGGTGACGTGTTTCGATCAGGGGCGTTGACGGAGGAGAAGCCTGGCGCATCAGCGGTGATGGATTCGTGGACTTATGACCCGCTTGATACGAGACCAGGCAGTGCGGAGGCCGAAGACGATGGCAATTCGCTGACTTCGCAGCGAGCGGTGTTGAATCTGTTTGGCGAGGGAGTTGTATACCACACCGAGCCCTTCAGAGAGGCCATCGAGATCGCTGGATTCCCGAAGCTGACGGTGTGGCTCAAGATGGATGTGCTGGACACCGATCTGGAGGCCGATCTCTACGAGATTTTGCCGGACGGCGGATCGGTGGCGCTCACGAGCGCATCAATGCGAGCGAGATACCGCGAGTCGCTGCGCGAAGCGAAGCCGGTGGTGGCCGGAAAGATTGAAAAATATGTGTTTGACAATTTCACGTTTTTTGCGCGGCGAGCGGGAAAAAGCAGCCGGCTGCGACTGGTAGTGCGCAGCATTAATACGACGGGCACTGAAAAGAACTACAACAGTGGCGGGGCGGTTGCGACGGAGACAGGGAAGGATGCCAAGACGGCGCATATTACCTTGGTGCACGATGCAGACCATCCCAGCGCACTAGATCTGCCGATCGTGAAACCTTGATGGCTGAAAAGAAAAACAGCTCGGAAAAACAGGATTTTCGATCTGGGTTTGTGGCCGTTGTGGGGCGGCCGAATGCAGGGAAGTCCACGCTTGTGAATCGGCTGGTCGGGCAGAAGATCGCGATCGTTACTTCGAAACCTCAGACCACTCGCAATCGCATTCAGGGAATTGTGACCAATCCGCAAGGGCAGATCGTCTTTATCGACACGCCGGGTCTGCATGAAGCCGACTCGGCGCTGGGACGGCAGATGATGCAGGAAGTGACCGCAGCGCTGGAGGGGATCGACGTACTGTTGCTGATGGTCGATGCCAGCCGGATGCATCCGCATGCGGACGATCTGCTGCTGGAAAAGGCAAAGAGGTTTCGTGGGAAGACGATTTTGGCGCTGAACAAAGTCGATCGTTTGCCGAAGTTAAAGCTTCTGCCGCTGATCGATGCTTTTGCGAAAGCCTACGAGTTTGCCGCGATCTTGCCCATCTCCGCGCTGAAGGGCGCGGGCTGCGAAGAGCTGCTTGACGAGATCCTGAAGCGGTTGCCGGAGGGTGCGCCGTACTTCCCGGAAGATCAGGTGACCGACCAGCCGGAACGATTCCTGGCCGCGGAGATCATTCGCGAAAAGGCCATTCAGGTGATGTACCACGAAGTGCCCTATGCGCTTGCAGTGGTGGTTGAAAAATATCAGGAGACGCCCAAGTTGTTGCGCATCGAGGCAGTCATGAATGTCGAGCGCGATTCGCAGAAAAAAATACTGATCGGTCACAAAGGCGAGATGCTTAAAAAGATCGGAACGGAAGCCCGCAAAGAGCTAGAGGCGATCCTCAGCAGCAAGATTTACCTTGGACTGTTCGTGAAAGTCAGCCCGGATTGGCGGGAAAATCCACAAAAGGTGCGTGAACTCGACTGGCGGTACCAATTGGAAGGGCTTGCCAGCGAGTTGGAAGAAAAAGAATAAGAAACACTCGGCTAGGAAGGATCGCGAATTGAGCCTCGCCACTTTCAGGAAGCCCGGGGCTCTTAGATTGCGGCATTAATAGTCCGACGGGGCTCCCTGGTGCCCATATCCGCCGAAAGACCAGCGCACGCCAAAGGTGGCATAGAGACCATTCGGGCCATTGGTGCGGAGGTCTGCCGTGCCCAGCGGCTTGCTATAACGTCCGAGCCAATCCACCTGATGTTGCGTCGCGCGCAGCTCGAAGTTTTTCGGCAATTGGAAACCGATTCCAAGCGAACGATCGTAAGCAATCGGCAACATGGATGCGGTGTAGGTGAGCTGCGGGATATTTCTTCCAAAGCTGAATTTGGGTTCGAAGAATAGAAAGAAATGCCGCGCTGGAGTTCGGCCCAGCGGTTGAAACTCAACGTACCCGCTCAAGAGATAGCGTGCGTAGGCCGTGCACGTGGAAGCCGCCCCGCCCGCACTGGCTGGCTGAGGAAACATGCAACGTCCAAGATCCGGTTCGTTGTGCGACGGCGCCACGGAGAAATCCGTATAACCGCGGACCCAGTTATGCGGAAAGAATGTCCGTGATTGTGACGCGAGGCGTGATGCGTGGTCCGATCCGGCAGTGGTGGTCTGCGCATGTGCGGCAAAAATAGTGACAGTCAAGAATGCAGTCAAAAGAATAAGAATTCTCTTCATCGGGATTCTCCCAGTTTCCGACTCGCGTCACAAAACAATTGGCCGGCCGGTGAAGATTAGTAAGGAATTTATTGAATGAAGCGGCGCTGGACCAAGAGCGTCCGGGTGAGAACCGCTGATCCAGTCCGTGTTGCGAAATGTGAGGCACCGGTTGGGCGGATTTTACACGAATTGGGGGACGCGGGAAAAAGAGAAATGCACTGAGGTGTGGCGGTTAGCCTACCGGTTCGACAAGTTTCAGTCAGGGGCAGCGATCCCCAGAGACTTCATTTTGCGGTAGAGGTGGCTGCGTTCCAGACCAAGAGCTTCGGCTGTTTGCGTCATGTTCCAGCGATGCTCCTGCAATTTCCGCAGTATGAATTCCCGCTCATAGGCGCTGCGGGCCTCATGCAGCGTCGAGTAAGGATGGTGAGGGCTTTCCGCGGCGCCGCGGAAGAGTTCGGGCGGGAGGTGATGCGGCTCAATGCGCGCCTGGGGGCAGACGATGACGAGCCGCTCGACGAGGTTTCGGAGCTCGCGAACATTTCCCGGCCAGGGATAGCGGATGAGGATTTCCATAGCGGAGTCGCTTAGCTCGCGCGTTTTCTTTCCGTAGGCCGAGCTGAATTCGCTCAAAAAATATCTTGCCAGCGTGGGGATGTCCTCCCTACGGTCGCGCAAGGCCGGTACGTAAAACGGAATCACGTTCAGGCGATAGAAAAGATCCTGGCGAAAGGCGCCGCGGGCGATTTCCTGTTCGAGATGCTTGTTTGTTGCGGCAATGACGCGCACGTCGACGCTCAAGGTAGAGTTGGAGCCCACGCGCTCAAAGCGCTGCTCCTCGAGGACGCGCAATACCTTCGATTGCGTGCGAAGGCTCATGTCGCCGATTTCATCGAGGAAGAGCGTCCCGCCATCGGCCTTTTGAAATTTACCGATCTTGTCTTCCGTCGCTCCGGTAAAGCTGCCCTTAATGTGCCCGAAGAGCTCGGACTCGATCAGTTCCTCAGGAATCGCCGCGCAATTGACTTCTACGAAAGGGCCTTTGCTGCGAAGGCTCGCCGCGTGCAACGCGCGCGCAACTAGCTCTTTGCCTGTGCCGCTCTCACCGTAGATCAGCACGCGGCCGTTGGTCGGCGCCGTGACGGCAATCTGCTGGCGCAGCGCTTTCATGGGAACGCTGTCGCCGATAACCTGGTAGCGGTAACCCAATTCGCTTCGCAGCAGTTGGTTTTCATCTTCGAGGCGGCGCTGTTGAATGGCGTTGCGAACCAGAACGATGATCTTCTCAAGCGAAAGTGGTTTCTCGATGAAATCGAAGGCGCCGAGCTTCGTGGCCCGCACGGCTGTCTCGATTGTGCCGTGACCGGAAATCATGATGACCGCGGGCGGGCGCGGGGACGATTGCAGACGACTTAGCGCTTCGAGACCGTCGATGCCCGGAAGCCAGACGTCCAGAAGAACGACTTCGAAATCGCCGGCGGCGGCGCGCTCCAGGGCTTCCTCGGCGGAACCCACAGCTTCGACGTGGTAGCCCTCGTCCTCGAGAATCGAAGAGAGAGATTCGCGAATGCCCGCCTCGTCGTCCACCACGAGGAGATGCGGTCCAGGGTTCATCGAGTCGCGTCCGATCCATTGTGGTCGGCAAGGGAGGCGGGCGTCAATTCCGCGACCGGGAGTTCAACGAGGAAGCGCGATCCCACCGGAAGATTGTCCTCGACGTGGATCCTGCCGCCGTGTTCGGCCACGATGCGAGCGGCGATGGCCAGGCCGAGTCCGGTGCCACGGTCCTTGGTCGAGAAATGCGGCAAGAAGAGTCTGTCCTTGTCTTCCGGAGAAATGCCGGTGCCGCTGTCCGAGACGCAGATCACCACGATTTCCGCATCGGAATGGGCCAGCGTCGAAACCACGATTTCCCGGAACGCCGAGTTCTCCAGGGCTTCCGCGGCATTGTCGATAAGATTCACGACGACGCTGCGAAGCAGGCCGCCGTCGGCGCGCACCGCCGGCAGATTCTCGGCAAGCGCCGTCTTGAGCGTGATGCCGTCGAGCCGTCCGGAAAATACTTCCACAGCCTGATGGACGATGGTGTTGGCATTGGTGGGCACAAGCTTGGCTGTAGGGAAGCGCACGAATTGCGAAAACTCATTGACCAGCGCGGCGAGCGTGGAGACCTCCCGCTCGATCAAGCGCGAACATTCCTGGACCAACTTGGCCAATTCCGAATAGCGCGTCGACGCCGATTGAGAGATCTCGCGGCGATCGAGGAATCGCAGCAGCCGCTGGGCTGAGAGCTGAATCGGCGTCAGCGGATTCTTGATTTCATGGGCGATGCGCCGCGCGACTTCCTGCCACGCCGCCGATTTCTGCGCGCGGAGCACTTCCGTGAGATCGTCGAGGACGAGGACGTAGCCGGTGTTCGCCCGGCGCGGTCCCAGGGAACTCACCGTGACAGCAAGGTGCAGCACGCGTCCGGAGGCGACCGTCTCGATCTCTCGGGAGACCACTCCCATGCGCAGGGATCTGCGCATCAGGTAGTGTACGATGCGGGCCGCATCCGCGCCGAGAAGCCCTTCGAGAGAGTGAGTGTCAGGGCTGCCAACGCCGAACATTCTCGAAACCGAAGTATTCACGCGAAGAATGGCGCCCGCGGCGTCCAGCGAAATCACCCCCGTGGGAATGTTCTCCAGAACGGTTTCCATGAGCTGGCGCCGCCGCTCGAGTTCCTGCACCGCTTGCTGAAGATTCCGGGTGAATTGATCGATTTGAGAGCGGCTGTCGCGCAACTGCGTGGTCATGGTGTTAAAGGAGCGCACCAGGATTCCCAGCTCATCCTGCGCTTGCTCCGGGACCTGGTAATCAAAGTTGCCGGAGGAAACTTCCCGCGTCCCTTCCGCAAGGGCCTGAATGGGGATGGTGACTTGCTTTGCTAGAAACAACGCCACCCACATGACCGCGGAGAGCAGCAGCACTGTGAAAAGAAGTAGAATCTCAAGCATCTGCCGCTTCAGTGCGCGGAGGTCCTGCTTTTCCTGGTAATACTCGCGCGTCTGGGATTGAATGGCCGTCAGCCGCTCAAGAACGTCGGGGCTCGTACGAAATCCGGCAACGGCAAACCCTTCTGCCTTGCCTTCCTGCGATGCCGGGACGCGAGCGGCAAAGTATCTCCTTCCGCCGGCGGCCCAAACTTCCACTCCACTCTGCAACGATCGCAAGTACTGGCCTGGAACATCGGGCTGCACACAAATCGCGCCGGTGCGATCCTCCGGCCAGTCGTCACAAACGATGCCGCCTCGTATCACTTTGCCGTCGCCATCCAGAATCCAGACCGCATCCGCGCCCTTCGCGAAGACATGTTGCAGGAATTCTGCGCTTGGACTGCTTGACTCTGCGCGTGCCGCCAAAGCCAGCCCGCGAAGTCTTGGCAACTGCGTCCGCCCCAGATCGTTCAGGAGTTTCTGCGTCTCGTCGGAGGCGATCTCGAGTGGTCGGGGAAACCACAGCAACAGGCTGCGATTGATCAACGAGTAGCTGACGATGAACATGAAGATGATCGGCAGAAGGGAAATGGCCATTGCGCCGACGACCATCTTGGTCTTAAAGCGAGCGCCGAGTTGTTCTCTGCGGCGTTCCACCCAGAGGCGCAGGATAGTGCGCGCTAGGATGAGGCCAAAGACGAGAAAAGCGGCGGTGATAAAACTGGAGACAGCGTAGAGTACCATCACGGCGCGCCAGCTCTTGGGCTCAAATGGTACGTTGAGCGATCCGAAGGTGAAGACGGCGGCCAGGAGCAACGCCAGAAGTATTCCGCCGATGGCCAGACCCCAGCGCTGTTTGCTGTCCAATCGGCTCATCAATTGACCATCATCCAATTACGTGGTGAACTGTGTAGCGGACATGGAAAGCCGCAAATGCCACTCACACCGTGGACATTTTTCGTCAGCGGCGTCAGCTCATCAGCAGAATGCGTCCCTGTTGCTCGTGCAGACATCTCTTTGGCACGATAGCCAGCGTACCGAGGCAAGTCAAGATTTCTACTTGTCCTCTCCTCGCGGGACCTGCCCTTCCGGGCAGGTATTAGCCATTTCAGAACGGCGGGCGAAATTCTGGCTACCTCCCACTGCTCGATTTGCTAAGGTGAGCGCTGGGTGCAAACCCGTCGGGAGTACTGCGGATGTCCGTCCGTTTGGGCGAAATATTAGTTAAAGAAAGCCTGATCACGCAGGACCAGCTCCAAAAAGCGCTCGAGTTTCAGCGCGCCAATGGAGGCAAGCTGGGAAGCTGCCTGACCAAGATGGGCTTCATCACCGATGATGACATCACCGGCGTTCTCTCACGTCAATATGGCGTTCCTTCGATCAACCTGAAGTATTACGAAATCGATCCCAACGTCATCAAGCTTATTCCGCAAGACACGGCATCGCGCTACCAGGTCATCCCGCTGTCGCGGGTCGGCTCCGTTCTCACCATCGCCATGACGGATCCCACCAACGTGTTCGCGATGGACGATATCAAGTTCATGACGGGGTTCAACGTTGAGCCGGTAGTGGCCTCGGAATCGGCCATCGGTGACGCCATCACGCGGTTTTACGGCGGGTCTTCAACGAATCAGGAAGAGATCAGTAATTTGATGAAGGACCTCGTTGATGAAGACAACGAGCTAGAGTTGGCCGCCGAGGAATCGGAGCTGGACACCGCCACGCTGGAGAAGGCCGCGGAAGAAGCTCCCATCATCAAACTCGTCAACCTGATCTTGACGGACTCCGTCAAGCGAGGCGCCAGCGATATCCACATCGAGCCTTACGAGCTCGAAATGCGCGTGAGGTTCCGCATTGACGGACAACTTGCCACGGTGATGACCCCGCCCTTGCGCCTGAAGGACGCTATTACCAGCCGCTTGAAGATCATGGCCAAACTGGACATTGCCGAAAAGCGTTTGCCGCAAGACGGCCGCATCATGATCAAGTACAAGGCCGATGGTAAGAAAAAGGAACTGGACTTCCGCGTTTCGACCGTGCCCACCCTCTACGGTGAAAAGGTCGTTATGCGGTTGCTGGACAAGGAAAATCTCCGGCTGGACATGACCAAGCTCGGTTTTGAACCTGAGTCGCTCAAGAAATTCGAACGCAACATCTTGAAGCCTTACGGGATGGTGCTGGTGACCGGGCCGACGGGTTCGGGTAAAACCAACACCCTGTATTCCTCGGTTGCAACGCTAAATACGGTTGACACCAACATCATGACCGCGGAAGACCCGGTCGAGTTCCAATTGGCGGGCATCAACCAAGTGCAGATGAAAGAACAGATCGGCCTGAACTTTGCCGCCGCGCTCCGGGCTTTCCTGCGCCAGGACCCCAACATTATTCTGGTCGGCGAGATTCGCGACTTTGAAACGGCGGAAATCGGGGTCAAGGCCGCGCTCACTGGCCACTTGGTGCTATCCACGCTGCATACGAATGATGCGCCTTCGACCATCAGCCGCTTGATGAACATGGGTATCGAGCCTTTTCTCGTGGCCACCTCGGTGAACCTGATCTGCGCCCAGCGTCTTGTGCGCCGCATCTGCGGGAGCTGCAAGGAAGAGCTGGAAGTCCCGCACCAGGCGCTCATCGACGCTGGCTACACCACGGAAGAGGCCAAGACCACCAAGATCTACCACGGCAAGGGGTGCACTACTTGCAATAAGCGCGGCTACAAGGGCCGCACAGGTCTCTATGAAGTTATGGAGATTAACGATGAGCTCCGCGAATTGATTCTTGTTGGAGCCTCCGCCTTGGAATTAAAGAAGAAGGCGATCGAGCAGGGCATGATCACGCTGCGGCGCAGCGGTTTGATAAAGGTTGCGCTTGGACAAACCACCATGGAGGAAGTCCTGCGCGAAACGGTTTTGTAGCATTGAAGGTGACCGATGCCTGGAATTACGCTAAGTGAATTGCTGAAGAAGATGATCGAGATGGGTGGCAGCGACCTGCACATCACCACGAATAGCGCGCCGCGCGTGCGGGTGCACGGGCGGCTCCGCCCTCTTGACATGCCGCCTCTCACTGCGGCGGATACCAAGTCTCTTGCTTATAGCGTTTTGACGGATGCGCAGAAGCACCGCTTCGAAGAAAACCTGGAGCTGGACTTCTCGTTCGGTTTGAAAAACTTGGCCCGCTTCCGCGGCAACGTTTTCAATCAGCGGGGCGCGGTCGGCGCCGTCTTCCGTACCATTCCGTGGGAAATCAAAGGCTTCGACGCTCTCGGATTGCCGCTGGTCGTGAAGGGCTTGTGCGACAAGCCCCGCGGACTCGTCCTCGTGACCGGCCCTACGGGCTCCGGGAAGTCCACCACGCTCGCGGCCATGCTCGACAAGATCAACAGCGAACGCGAAGAGCACATGATCACCATCGAGGACCCCATCGAATTTCTTCACAATCACAAGAAGTGCCTGGTGAACCAGCGCGAAGTTCACGCGGACACGCATTCCTTCGCGAATTCACTTCGGGCCGCACTCCGCGAAGACCCCGACGTCGTTCTCATCGGCGAAATGCGCGACCTCGAAACGATTGAGTCCGCCCTGCGCATTGCGGAAACCGGCCACCTGACCTTCGCCACCCTGCACACCAATTCGGCGGCTTCCACCATCAATCGTATCATTGATGTTTTTCCCTCACACCAGCAGCCCCAGATTCGTGCGCAGCTTTCCATGGTGCTCGAGGGCATTCTTTGTCAGGCGCTTCTCCCGCGCGCCGATGGTCGCGGCCGGGCCATGATCATGGAAGTGCTCATGCCGACGCCCGCCATCCGCAACCTGGTCCGCGAAGACAAGATTCACCAGATCTATTCCGCGATGCAGACCGGGACGGGTCAAACGGGTATGCAGACCTTTAACCAGGGGTTGGCGAACGCTTATTTTCAAAAGATGATAACGCTGGATATGGCCCTGTCGCGTTCATCGAATGCCGATGAATTGCAGGACATGATCAATCGAGGAGTATCAACACCGGGAAGCGGCAATAAGGCTCCGGTGGCCAGCAAACGCTAGGAGAAACGACATTGGCTTAAAGGCCATATGCCCAAGAAATTCAAGGACTGAGGAGGCAATCAAATGCCGGACTATAAATATCAGGGAACCAGCCGCTCCGGCGGCAGCGTCAGCGGGGTGATGACCGCCTCGAACAAGACCGAACTGGCGAGCCTGCTGAAGCGGCAGCAGATCACTGCGACGAAAATGACCGAGAAGGGCAAGGAATTCAATATGCCCCAATTCGGCGGCGGCGTGAGCGCCAAGGAACTGGCGATCTTCACTCGGCAGTTCTCGGTCATGATCGACGCCGGTCTGCCACTCGTCCAGTGTCTTGAGATTCTGGCCACCCAGCAGGAGAACAAGTTCTTTCAAAAGGTCCTGATAAACACGCGTGCCCAGGTCGAAGGCGGCGCGACGCTCTCGGCGGCAATGCGTGGCTCGCCGAAAGTGTTCGACGCATTGTATGTGAACATGGTGGAGGCCGGCGAGACCGGCGGTATTCTGGACACCATTCTGCAGCGCCTCTCGACTTACATCGAAAAGAACGTCAAGCTGCAGCGCGCCGTCAAGTCCGCCCTCGTCTATCCTGTGGGCGTCTTGACCGTCGCCGGCGGCGTCATCATCCTGCTGCTCTGGAAAGTCGTGCCGATTTTCTCCACCTTGTTTGCGGGCCTTGGCGTGGACCTCCCGCTGCCCACGAAAATCGTCATCGCTCTCAGTAATTTCGTCGGCAGCATTTTTGGTTTGCTCATCATCGTGGCCCTCGGGGGCGCTATCTTTGGTCTGAAAGTCTGGTATGGTACTTCGCAGGGACGCTTTGTGCTCGATACCATTATCCTGAAGCTTCCCGTCCTTGGCATCTTGATGAGAAAGATTGCCGTGGCCCGCTTTACGCGAACGCTTGGCACGTTGATCTCCAGCGGCGTGCCCATCCTTGAGGGCCTGGACATCACGGCCAAGACCGCCGGCAATGCGGTCGTCGAGAGGGCTTTGCAAAAGGTGAGAAAATCACTCGAGGAAGGCAAGTCGCTCACCGAGCCTTTGAAAGAATCTGAAGTGTTTCCGGGCATGGTCACACAGATGATTGC
>Ga0137412_10001309_pt1 | contig 19159 bp, 13 predicted proteins | sample CZODoug2_1_16fun_FD_122160 | JGI IMG/M metagenome (GOLD analysis project Ga0137412, IMG submission 122160) | Vadose zone soil fungal communities from Angelo Coast Range Reserve, California, USA - CZODoug2_1_16fungal (Hybrid Assembly) | ecosystem: Environmental > Terrestrial > Soil > Vadose zone...
TGGATAACTTTGAGCACGTTCTCGATGCGGCCGGTCTGGTCGCCGACATACTGCGTGAATGCCCGCAGGTATCCGTACTTGCGACGAGTCGGGTCCCGCTCCGACTTAGCGGTGAGCAGCGATTCGGCGTGCCGTTGTTATCGCTGCCGGGCGACCAGCTACCGATGGACGAGCTGCTGAAACTACCGGCGCTGCAGCTCTTCCAGCAGCGGGCTCGCGCGGTCAGTCCGGGCTTTGCGGTTACCCCGGACAATGCGGCGACCATTGTGGACATTTGCCGGCGAGTGGACGGCCTACCGCTGGCAATCGAGCTCACCGCGGCCTGGTCGCGGGTCCTGCTGCCGGACGCCTTATTAACGCGGCTCGACCAACGACTGGATTTGCTTGCCGGCGGGCCGAGCGACGTACCGGCGCGGCAACAGACCATGCGCGACGCGCTCGCCTGGAGCCACCAGCTGCTGAGTCAACGCGACCGCGAGCTTTTTGCCCGGCTCTCGGTATTCGTCGGCGGGTTCACCGACGAGGCGGCCACCGCCGTCGCCGAGGCCGGACTGGATAGCCTGAGCGACCTCGTCGACGCAAGCCTGCTGACGACCGCGGGTACGGGACGATTTCAGATGTTGGAGACCATCGCCGAATATGCCGCCGAGCTGCTGGCCGAAAGTGGCACGCAGCAAGAAGCCCGGCGCGCGCATGCCGACTATTTCTTGTCCCTCGCGCAGCGTGCCGAGCTGGTCGGGCCGGCGGAATTGACGTGGAAGGAGCGATTGGCGGACGACGACGCAAATCTGCAGGCCGCGGTGGGTTGGGCAATTGCCGCGGGCGACGTTGACATGTCGGTCGCGTTCGCCCGGGAAATGTGGCGCTTCTGGGCCACCGCGGGACGGCTCACAGAGGGCAGCGGTTGGCTGGAGGCGACGCTCGCTCTTGCCGACAGCGCCGAGCCGCCGCTACCTGCATTGCTGCGTGCTGAGCTGCTCCTGTGGGTGGCCAATGTGGTCCGGCTGTCCGGAAAATACACGCGGGCGAAAGAGCTGTACGAGTCGTGCCTCGCGCTGCGGCCGCGCACAGGCGATGCGGATACACTGGCCGCCGCGATGCACAATCTCGGCGTTGTCCATTACGAGATCGGGGACTACGCCGAGGCGGCGCGGCTCGAGCGCGAAGCCGTGGCCAATGCGCGCCGGATCGGCAGCGGATACGGGCTTCCGTTCGGTTTGGTTTCGCTCGGCGATGTCGAACGGGCTCAGGGCAACCTATCGGCCGCCGAAGAATGCTACCGGGAGAGCCTGGAGCTATTCCGCGAGCTGCGTCATCCGCTCGGCATTGCCCAGGCATTGAGCGGTCTTGGACATACCGCGCGGAAACGCGGCCAGACCGTTCAGGCAATTGAGTATTACCGCGAGAGCGTCCGCTCAACGGCCGGTGGCGGCGATCCCGTCGTCATCGCCGAATGCCTCGAAGGTCTCGCCGAGACGTTGGAACGACCGGCCGATGCCGTGCGACTGCTCGGCACGGCCGCCCACCTGCGCGAACGCATCAACGCGCCGCGCCCACCGCGCCTGCAACCTGACTACGATCGCGCTGTCTCGGCATTGGCCGGGCGGCTCGAGCCGGCGGCATTCGCCGCGGCGTGGCGGGAGGGAACGGAACAGACCCACGACGACGTACTGGATTCGCTATTCGGTGATCCCGAACGTCCACCGCGCCTCGTCGTGCCAGCGCTGCAGGACATCGACCCGACCCTCGACCCGTAGGTTGACGCTCCCCCGATTCCACAGCGCAACATAAAGGTCGCTGGCCGTTCCGGTCACCACGCACTCGTCCCGCGACGTACCGGAATGCGCACCGAACTGGATCAACCGGCGTTCATCGATATCGCTGGCATGAATACGCAAGAGTCCGGGAACCGCGTCGGCAAGAGCCCCTCCGGGCTGCGCATGGTAGGCCACCAACTCATCGATGCCGTCCATCGCGAAAGCCGGATCGAATGCCGTCGGCACGAGCCCGGCTGTCAATTCGAGATCGACGCGATGGATCGCCGTCTCGTGTGCGTGTCGGCGGGCCCAGAACTCCACGGGCGAATCCGTGGGCAGGAACGTCCAGTACGCGGTTTCGGGATCGGCCCTCAGCAGGGCGTCCTCCGCGTCCCGTTGCCGCTCCATAAACCAATCGATGAGCCGGTCATCCGGCGGCGGCGACCGGAACCACGACCGCATCGTGGCCTCCGTCGGGGCCTCAGCGGAGCGTAGGAAATCGGCGACTCCAGCGGCCAGGCCGCCCATATGCCGCAACAGGTAGGCGACTGTCCACCCTGGACACGTGGGAATGGCCGCGTCCAGACCCGCCAGCGCTGCTACCTGCGCGAGCCGCTCGCTGTCCTGCCGCGCGATGAGTGTGTACGACTTGAGATTGAGTTCCACATCCGCCACTTTCGCCGGCCGGCAACCATCGCACCACCGACAACCACCCTGACAATCGGCACTAGCACTAGATTGTCCCAATGCCATCGTGGCGCCACACCCACCCGGCCGGCCACCCGCTGATGGATCGGCTCACCGACGTCGACTGGCCGACGCCGCCTGAGTGGTTGGTCGCGCTGGTCAAGCCGAAATCGGCGCCGATCCCGTGGCCGTCGGCAGCCCGCGCAGCGGTCGCGGTGGCCGGACCGCTGGCGATCTGCTGGGCGGTCGGGGAGCTTGGGTACGGGCTGTTCCTGGCGATGGGTGCGCTGTCGGGCGCGGTCGGTGACCGGCGCGGCCCGTACCGCGTACGGGCATTGCAGATCGGTCTGTCCGCGGTGTTCGGCGCGAGCGGATTCGCCATCGGCGAGGCAGTTTACGGCCACGGCTGGACCGTGTTCGTGGTGCTGTGTGCCGTCGCGCTGCTCGCCTCGATGGGATCCGTGGCCGGCTCGATCGCCGCGACCTCCTCGATGCAGGCCCTCAATTTCACGATCATCGCGTCCGGCCGCGCCTTTCCGCTGCCGGCCTGGCAGCCACCGGTGCTCTTTCTGGCTGGCGGCCTGTGGTCGATGAGCCTGACCCTGCTCGGCGCGCTGCGCGATCCGGTCAGCCCGGAGCGGCGGGCCGTGGTCGGCTACCTCAATGCGCTGGCCGATCTGGTCGACGCGGTCAGCACCGACATCGACCCGAAAGAGCGCGAGGCCAGGCGCCGGGCGGTGACCGACACGCTGAATGCGGCCTACGACGCGCTGCTTGCCGGTCGGGTGCGCAGCGGCGGGCGGCACGCCTCGTTCCGCCACTTCATGGGCCTGCTCAACGCCAGTACGCCACTAGTGGAATCCACGGTTGCTGCCATGCGCAGCGGCGCGCCGCCGCCCGGCCACGTCGCGCCGGCACTGCGGGAGGTGGCAGCTGCTCTGCTGGCCAGGCGTACCACGCCCGAGCTGCCCGGCTGGGAGGGTGAACCGGCCGGCCCGGCCGGTTCGGTGGCGCGCTACCGGCATCCCAGCGTGCGCGAGCGGGTACGTGGGCGGATCGACCAGATGCTCTCGGGCCCCAGGACCTGGCACTTCGCGCTGCGCCTCACCATCTGCATCGCGGTGGCCGAGGTGGTGCGGCAGCTGGTACCGACCGGCCGGTCGTACTGGATCGCGTTGACGGTGGCGATGGTGCTCAACTCCGACTTCGGCTCGGTCTTCGCCCGGGCCGTGCAGCGGGCGGCGGGCACCGTGGTCGGCGTGGCGATCGGCGCGGCCGTGCTCGCCCTGATCCCACACGGCTTCGGCGACGTGATCGCGATCGGTGTGCTGGCCTCGCTGCTACCGATCGCGATTCAACGGCAGTACGGGATGTTCGCCACCTTCCTTACCCCGCTGGTGATTCTGCTCATCGACCTGTTCAACCCGCATGGCTGGACGACGGCCAGCGACCGGCTCATCGACGGCTGCATCGGCTGCGGCATCGTGCTGGTCTTCGGCTATCTGCTCTGGCCGGAGACGTTCGCGAGCCGGATCGGGCCGTACTTCGTCGGTGCGGTCGAGGGCATCGCCGCGTACGCCACGGCCGCGCTGCAATCCGATGGCGCGGACCGGGGCGCCCTGCGGCGGGCGGCCTACCGCAGACTGTCGGACTTGCGAACGGTGTTCCAGCAGGCGCTGGCCGAGCCGCCGCCGGTCAGCCGACGCGCGTCGGCCTGGTGGCCGGGCATCGTGGCGCTGGAACGGCTCACCGACGCGGTAACCCGGGCCGCGATCTCGGTTGACCACGGTGCGCCGGCTCCACCGCCCGAGGGCGTCCACACGCTGGTGGTCGGGATATCCGACCTCGCCACCGCAGTCACCCAAAGCCAGCGACCGCGCCAGCTTGACCTGCCCGCGGACCCGATCCTGGACGATATCGCGACCGAGCTGCGTACGGCCGGAAAAATCATTGCCGGCCCGGATGATGCACAATCAGGCGTAATTGAATAGGTCGAATAGACCTCCTTTACCGGCAGACTTTCGCCTTGTCAATACGATTCCCGGAGGGTGAGCAATGCCGTACATTCAGCGATCCCGGTAGGCTCATACCTACCCCGGACGTACTAGTGCGCGACGACGAATTGCAGGTAGCTGATGACAGGCGCGAAACTCCGCTTGGTGTATGTCGGTTCCTTTACCCCCGACGCCGGCGGCAAGGGCGAGGGCATCTCAATCCTGGCGCAGGATCCGACGACTGGTGCACTGGCTCCGCATGGGCCGACCGCCCGGGTAACCGACCCGGCCTTTCTGGCATGGCATCCCGATGGGAGCCACCTCTACGCGGTGAACGAGTCCGCCGGCACTGTGACCGGTCTCGCTGTTGACGCCGCTGGCGCGCTGACCGTCGGAGCGAGCCAACCGACCGGCGGCGACGGGCCGTGTCACGTGACGGTGCACCCGCGCGGCGGCTATGTGTTGTGCGCGAATTACGGCAGTGGCAGCATCAGCGTGCATCCCATCCTCGATGGCGGCGAGGTCGGCCCGCGCAGCGATTTGGTGCAGCATGCCGGCTCCGGGCCGGATCCGGACCGGCAGGAGGGTCCGCACGCGCACAACGTCCAGCTCGATCTGGCCGGCCGGCGGGTGTTGGTGATCGACCTGGGTACCGACGAGGTGCGATCATACGATCTCGACCTGGAGACCGGCGAGCTGGAGACCGGCCCGGTCGCGCGGCCGGCTCCTGGTACCGGGCCGCGACATGCCGCATTCCATCCCGGTGGCTGGGTATTCGTCGCCGACGAGCTTGCCTCCACGGTCTCGACATACAGCTACACCACGCGCACCGGCGCGCTTGGCCTATTGGGCAGCATTCCGGCTACCGCTGCCACTACTGCCGAATCAGTACGCAATTACCCGTCCGAGATTGAATTGTCCGCGGACGGCAGATTCTTGTATGTGGCCAATCGCGGCGCCGATTGCATCACGGCTTTCGAGGTTGCCGACGACGGTACGTTGCGGGTTATCGCCGACGTGCCCTCTGGCGGCACCTGGCCGCGGCATTTCGCATTGATTGAGCCGTTCCTCTATGTGGCAAATCAGAATTCCGACACGGTGGCTACATTTCGCATTAACGCCAAAACCGGAGTCCCGGAGCCGACCGGCGCAGTGCTCGATGTGCCCAGCCCGGCCTGCATCCTGCCGGCCCGCCCTACCCCATGATCGACATCGTCTGGTGGCTGCTATAGCAGCCACAGCTCGATGTCGATCATGAAGAGGGGTTGGTGTTGACGGAAGTCCGCTACGCGTTGATCGCCGAGATTTCGTCGAACTCGATCCGGGTGCTGACGTCGCGGCCGTAACCGATCTGGTCGGCCAATGGCGCCAGCGTCAACGGGAACCGGCTGGCGAAACCAAGCCCTACCGCCTCGAACGTCTCGGCGTCCTTCCCAGCTCGCAAAGCGAATTCGTCGCCCGCAACGCCGATCTCGGCCCGACGCGAACGCAGCACGTTCTCCAGCTCGTTGCGTTGCGCGTCGGCCGCGAGCAGCAGCGGCCCGTGGAAGAACGCACCACGCCGACCATGCAGCGGCCCGGTCTCATCGGTGCAGTTGGCCGTCGGGGTGAGAAATCGCACCGCACCCGAGGAAATCCACAGGGAACGCTCGAGCCGCAGGTTTATCGTCGTCTTCGATTCCGGAATCGACAACAATACGTACCCACCGCTGATCTGCACCGGTACGTCCCGGCCGTCGACGGTCAGCCCGGCCACCCGCGACGTACCGGGAATGCGCAGCCGCACCGCCAACCCACGAACAACAGTCAGGCTGATCTCCCCGGAGCGCGGGTATTCCGTATGCAGCTCGTAATCGACTCCGTGATCCGAGCCCGCGGAGTCTACGTACAAGTCGACCTGCAGCGCATCGTCCACCGTACGCACCGCGGCTCGCGCGGCGTCATACAACGCCCGCAGGCCATGGCAGGTGCAGCACCACCACGCCTCCGGCGGATAGTCGAACGTCAGCAGCCCAGCATCGGCGCAGAGCGTCTCGCAACCGTAATGGCCCGATCCCCGCTGCGTATGCGGAAGCGCGTTATACAGGCTCAACTCGGCTACCTCGAGCAGCTGCGGCTCGCCGCGCAATGCCGCCAGGCGCAGCGTCAACATGATCCAGTCGGCAATGCCACAGCATTCGGTATTGATATCGAGCGGTATTTTCAGGCTCTCCAACACGCCGCCGTGCGGCAGCATCCAGCCGGCCCGCACCCGCCGCCAGTAGCCGGCAATGGTGTCGATCGCAACGAAATTGCCATCCACCTCGGCGAGCTCCAGCCAGCCGCGCAGCGCCAGCAGATACCCGTGCATATGGAAATCGCCATCCGGCTCGGGCACCACCACGGCCGCCGACCGGGCCGCCAGCAACGCCGCCCGACTACCGGTCCGCCGATACCACTCCACCAGCGGGTCCAATGTGGACAGAAAGTCGAGAGCGAATTTCAGCCGCTGATTCTGCGGGTCGGCGAACCAGTCCAACCACAGCGGCATAGCGGTCACCAGATTGTCCACCAGCCGCTCGGCCGCCTGCCACACATCGGCCCGCAGCGGATCGTCGGCGGCATCCGCGAACGCCATCAGCCCGGTGAGCAGCCGGCCATTCCCCCACGCCACACCATGATCGGTCGTTCCGGCCGGGCGATCGGGGCCGAAGCTGCCGTCCGGGCGCTGCGCGTCAACGACCCGGCGGGCAACCCGTTGCGCCTTCGCCCAGTCCACCGGTCGACCCAGCGACTTCGTTAACGCCGCCGCCTCCAAATAGCGCCCGGACAGGTCGCCGCAGTAGTCGTCACATGCCCTACGCGCGTTGGGATCGAGAATCACATCCTGCACCAGCAGCGATTCTGTGTACGGGGTATCCGCGTCGAGTTGCTTTGCGACCCGGGACGCCCAGTCATCCAGCACGCCGCCGAATTGGTTCACGGCGCCTCGATTCCACCATCCGGTCGGCGTACCCGGGCCGCCCACCGATCGTGGCCGAACGTCCGCGGCGGATATTTGGCCGCCTCGGTCTCGTTCAGATCCACGCCCCAGCCGGGCTGATCCGACGGCGTGATGTGTCCCTCCACAGGGGACGGACAGCCCGGAAATACCTCATGCACTGTTTCCGGATAAACATGGCTCTCCTGCACGCCGAATGCCGGTGTGGTCACATCGAGTGTCACATTCGCCGCGACCCCGATCGGCGACACGTCTGCAGGCCCGTGCCAGGCGGTACGCACACCGGTCAGCTCGCAGAGGTTGGCGAGCTTGCGGGCCGGGGTGAGCCCGCCGATCGCGGAAATGTGGCAGCGCAGGAGATCCACCCCGCCCCGTAGCACCAACCGGGCGGCCTCGGCCGCCGAGACGAGCAGCTCCCCTACCGCGATCGGCACCGGCGACGCGGCCCGTACCTCCGGCAGGCGGTCGAAATACTCCGGCGCCAGCACGTCCTCCACGAAAAAGAGCCGATACGGCTCCAGCGCCCGGCACAATGCAATTGCCTCTTTCGGCGTCAGCCGATTATGTACGTCATGAAGGAGGGAGATCTCGTTGCCCAGCACCTCGCGGGCCTTGGCGAAAAGCCCTGGAGTGGCGGCCAAATACTGCTGCACATCCCAACCATCCGGATACGGGCTGCGCGGATATCCACCGCGGGTGCCCGGTGCCCCGTACGTACCGAGACCGGGACCGCCGGACTGCAGCCGTATATACCGATATCCCTCGTCTATGAGCACCTGCGCCTTTTCCAGCGTCTCCTCGACCGTGCCCGCCGAGGAGTGCGCATAAAGCGCCGCAGCCGACCGCATGCGGCCGCCGAGCAATTCATAAACCGGCGCGTTTGCGCGCTTCCCGGCGATGTCCCACAGCGCCATGTCCACACCGGACAGTGCATTGTTGAGCACCGGGCCACCGCGCCAGTACGACGAGAAATGCACCAGCCGGGTGATGTCCTCGATGTCGGCCGGATGCCGGCCCACCACTAATGGCGCCAGATGCTCGACCGCGGAGACGACCGCCTTCCAGCGCTGGGTAAACGTGGCGCAACCGAGGCCATACAACCCGGGCTCGGACGTGTCGATCCGTACCACGACGAGAGTCGGTCCCTCGGGCGCGGTCACCACGGCACGCACTCCGGTGATCCGCAGACCATCCCGGGCAGGCCACGGTGGTTGGGTCTCGGGCAGCGAATCCGGCCAGTCGCTCACGCGAACATCCCTTCGTAAAAAGTCACCCAAATGAATGCGGTCAGCCCGCACGCTACCGGCCCCCGCTTGGGCATTCGGCGCCCACTGACCGCATGCGGCCGCGCCGCGGGTGAAAGAATGAGCACATGCAGATTCAGAAGTTCGTCCATTCCTGCCTGCTCGTCACCGATGGCGACGCGCGGGTCCTGCTCGATCCCGGCACGTTCTCCCGCGGCTTCGAGGAGTTGCGTGGTCTGACCGCGGTGCTGATCACCCACCAGCACGCCGACCACGTCGACCTCGAGCGGCTCAAGCCGCTGCTGGACGCCAACCCGGACGCCGACCTCTACGCCGATCCGGAGAGCGCGGCCCAGCTGGCGGCCGCCGGGCTGGCCGTAACCGCCACCGAGGCCGGCCAGGAGCTGCAGCTCGGTGGGCTGGCGGCCAAGGTGATCGGCAAGCAGCACGCGGTGATCCACCCTGATGTTCCGGTGGTCGCCAACGTCGGCTACCTGCTCGGCGGGCGGCTCTTCCATCCCGGCGACGCGCTGACCGTGCCCGCCGAGCCGGTCGAGCTGCTCGCGCTGCCAACGGCCGCGCCCTGGATGAAGGTCGCCGAGGCCGTGGACTACCTGCGGGCGGTGGCTCCCCGGGTGGCGGTGCCGATCCACGAGGCGGTCACTGCGGTGCCGCCGATGTACTACGGCCACTTCAACCGACTGGGACCTGAGGGGACGAGCGTGCAGATCATCGACGACGGCGAGCCGGCGACGTTCTGACGTCCTCGTTCGCCAGTCCCCGCGGCTCACACTCCTCATGATCGACATCGAGCTGTGGCTGCTATAGCGACCACAGCTCGATGTCGATCACGAGGGTGTGGTCGTGGATGACAAGGCGGTCAGCAGCGCCGTGCCGACCGGGACGCCCAGTCCGGTGCAGGCGTCCCACCCGGCGGCTGCCGAATAGTCGCCGTTCGAGCCGGACGTGACGTCGCGGAATCCGGCCGGTACCTGGCCGGCGCCGACCGCAATCGCCGCCTGCAGCAGGCCGAGCTTGCGGCCGGTGCCCTGGGCCAGCCGGCTCACCAACGCCGCCCACAGCGGGGCCGCCGCGCTGGTGCCGCCGATCACCTGCTGCTGTCCGTCGACGTAGACCTGATAGCCAGAGGCCGGGTCCGCGTCGGCGGCTACATCGGGCACGCCACGGCCGGTGCCGCCGCCGGATCGAGCCGGTACGCCCGCAGTCGCCTGCCAGGTCGGCAGCTCGAATACGTCGCTGACGCCGCCGCCGGTCGCGCCGCCGCCGGAGCCGGAGTTCCACACGGTCTCGGAATTGACCGTCGTACCGCTGGTGGACAGCGTCGTACCACCGCAGCCGAGCACATGCGGGCTGGCGGCGGGGAAGTCGACGTGCGCCTTCCCGTCGGACTGCCCGTCACTGCTGCCGCCGTCGCCGGCGGCCACGCATACCGTCACGCCCAGGGCCGCCGCGTCGCTGAATGCCTGGTCCATCGCGGTACGCGACTGCGCCGACCAGGCGTCCTCGGACTGGCCCCAGCTGATGCTCACCGCGGTCGGCGTCGGGGTGGCGTGCACCGCGGTCGTAATTGCGTTCAGGAAACCCTGATCCGTATTCGGCGCGAAATACACCACGATCTCGCTTTTCGGGGCGAGGCCGCCGACCACGTCAATGTCCAGCAATACCTCGCCATCCGCCCCGCTCGGGTCCTGGCCGGGCGTGTTTTTCGCGCCGTCGACGGATACCGAACGTACGGTCGGCGTCGCGACTCCGAGACCTGTGAAATACGTGTCCAGATCGCTCCGCGCATACCCGCCGCCAAGCTCGATGATCGCCACCGTCTGGCCGGTGCCGTCGGTGTCGGGCGGGAACGCGTATATGTCGGCCAGCTGCGGCGGGGTGAATGACTCGGTGACGCTGCCCGGCGCGGCTATCCGAGACTGCAGCCGCGCCTGTGGTCGATCGTCGAGCCCGATGACCGCGGTCACGATCCCGGCAAGCTCGGCCGGAACGTCGATGGTGCCGTCGCGGTGGCGGTGCGCCACCGGCTCCCCGGTGCCCGGACGTCGCGTCGTGACCCGCGTGAGCGCAACGTTGAAGAACCGCTCGAGGTCGGCGACCGGCCCGCCGATCTGGATCAGCCGGGTACCCGCATCCGCGGCGCCGACGCGCAGCCCGGCGGCCGCTATCACCGTCCGTACCCGGTTTACGTCGTCGGGATCGGCGCCATAGCTGGCGGCCAGCTCGCCGCGGTCGATCGTCGCCGGGCCGTCCACGATCTCGGCCGGGATCTCGGCCCGGCGGCGCAGTACCAGCGTGACCGACGGAGAGTCGACCGGATCCACCGGGCCGAGGACCTCCAGAACGTCGAGTAAGCCGGGTTCGCTGCCGGCCAGCGTCGCGTAATCAGGCATGCGCCACAGTGTGCCGCACGCCCAGTGACCGGACAGGCCTACCCTTGGTTGCCGAGACTCCCGACAGATCGGCGGATCGATGAAGCCAGGCGACCCAGCACCGGAATTCACCTTGCCGGATGAGAACGGCAACCCGCGATCGTTGAAAGAGCTGCTCGCCGATGGCCCGGTGGTGCTGTTCTTCTATCCGGCCGCAATGACCGCCGGGTGCACCGCCGAGAGCTGCCATTTCCGCGATCTGGCCGCCGAGTTCGCCGCGGCCGGCGGGCAACGGGTGGGTATCAGCGTGGATCCGGTGGATAAGCAGAAGCAATTCGCGGACAAGAATTCGTTCGACTATCCCTTGCTGTCGGACGAGGACGGTGCCGTGGCGCGCAGCTTCGGGGTGAAGCGTCGGTTCGGCCCGCTTCCGGTAAAACGCACAACGTTCGTGATCGGCGCGGACGGCACGGTCCTGGACGTGATCAGCAACGAGTTCAAGATGGCGGTGCACGCCGACCGGGCCCTAGAGGTCCTCCGCCAACACGCCTAACCCGAGCAGGCCCATAAGCCGGTAAGCGCACTTTCTCGATCGGAAAGCGCTTTCCACCGCCGATCTTGACCTTATTGCTGGGTCACGTCCGGTTTGTCCAGCAATAAGGTCAAGATCAACGCGGTGGAGCCGGCGCCTGTGGACAGTCGCGGCAGCATCGGAGCGATTTCTGCGACGCTCGCGCACATGAATGCAATCGGAGACCAACCGTTCCTGGGGTCCCGGGCGCTCCGCGATGGTGTCCTCACCCCCGCCCAGCTGCGCAATAAGACCTGGCGCCGGCTGCTCCGCGACGTCTACGTGCGACGGGATGTCGAGGTCGACTCGCGGATGCGCGCTCAGGCGGTCTCTCTCGTTCTCCCTGATATAGGCGTTGTCAGCGGCGGGACCGCCGCCTGGCTGATCTGCGGTATGCCACTCTCGCCGACAGAGCCGATCGAAGTGACGCTCCCCCGCGCCGCCGCGATGAAACCGCGAAGCGGACTTCTGATCAGGCGGGCATTGCTAACGCCCGACGACATCGCAATGGTGTCCGGCGTTCCGGTGACGACCGCGCTTCGGACCGGGTTCGATCTCGCCCGGCGACGTCGGCCCAACAATGCGAGGGATCTGGTCGAATCCGTTGTCGCCGTCGACGTACTGGCCAACTCTCGACGCCTCATTAGCACCGAGCTGCTGCCGTACGCGGGCACTCATCCTGGCATGCGTGGCGTGCGGTTGGTTCCCGAGGTCGTGCGCCTATCCGATGACGGCGCCGAATCGCCGATGGAGACCCGACTGCGCCTGGTACTGGTGTTCGGCGGCCTCCCTCGACCGGTCACGCAGTACGAGATTCGCGATCGCCGCGGCCGGTTCCTGGCTCGGGTCGACCTGGCATATCCCGAGCTCAAGATCGCCATCGAGTACGACGGCGAGGACCACCGCGACCAGTGGGCCGAGGACATCGTCCGGCAAAACCAGGTCATCGGCCAGGGCTGGACATTGATGCGTTACACGAAACGGGACGTCTACCGCTTGCCCGGCAACATCGTTGCTCAGGTTGACACAGCCCGTGGCGCCGCGTTAGCCGCCTGAGGATCTCGCCGATCTTGACCTTATCGCTGGGTCACGTCCGGTTTGTCCAGCAATAAGGTCAAGATCGACGCGAAGACTCCGGGCGCAGACTCCGGCGTCGTTTACGAGTTGACCGGCTCTAGTTCGGCGGTGGGCTCCGGCCGGCGTGCGGCCATGGTCGAGGCCGCGTCTCGATCGCGGATCGACAGCACCAGCGCCAGCCCGCAGAACAGCAATCCCGCCCCGACGTAGAACGCCGCGTGATAGGCGCCGAGGTTGGCGTGCACCCCGCTGGAAGAATGCCGAGTCGTACCCACCACCGCCAGCACGGTGCCCATCACGGCGACGCCCAGCGCCGAGCCGATCTGCCGGATCGCGTTGTAGAGCGTGGATCCGCGCCCGGTCGAGGCCGCCGGGATCGTGGCGAACGCGGCGGTCTGGTTGGGAATGAAGATGTTGGCCATAAAGAATCCCAGGCCGAACATTTCGACCCGCATGATCCAGGGATTCGTGTGCATTCCGGTCTGCGCCAGCAAAACCAGCAATATCGGCACCACGAGTATGCCGCCGGCCATGATCCGGCGCGGACCGATGTGCGGATAGAGCCGGCCGACCACCTGCGCGGCCAGCATCACGCCGAACGCCTCCGGAAACGTGCTGAGACCGGCGGCCAACGGTGAATATCCCAGGCCGTCCTGCAGCATCAACGGAAATACGTACAGCGAGCCCAGGAATGCCATCGAGGACAGCAGCGTAATCGCGCTGGAGGTACGGAAGAGCCGGTCGCGATAAAGCCGGAGCGCCACCATCGGCGCCGGGCTGCGCAATTCCACGACCACCATCGCGACCAGCAGCAACGCCCCGACCGCGCCGGACAGCAGGATCGGCGGCGTGCCCCATCCATGCGTCGCCCCCTCGGACAGCGCATACATGACGAGCCCGAGCCCACCGGCGGCGAGCACAAAACCGGGCAGGTCGAAACGCCCGGGGGCGGGCTCGGTGCTCTCCTTCAAGTACCGCAGCCCGAAAACGAACGCGGCCGCGCCGATGGGCACGTTGACGTCGAAGATCCAGCGCCAGGACAGCTGGTCGACGAGCAGCCCGCCGAGTACCGGGCCCAACGCCGGCGCGAGCGTCGTCGGTACGGTCAGAATCCGGGATGCCCGCATCCGTTCCGCGGGCGGGAAGGTGCGATACAGCATCGCCATGCCGACCGGCGTGAGCAGCCCGCCGCCGGCACCCTGGAGCACCCGGAATGCGACCAGCTCGGGCAGGCTCTGCGCGAGCCCGCACAGCGCCGAGGCGGCGGTGAACAATGCCAGCGCGGTAAGAAAAACCCGCTTGCTGCCGAATCGATCACCGAGCCAGCCCGACGCCGGGATGAATACCGCCAGGCTGACCAGATAGCCGACCGCGATCGCCGCACTAGAGGCGACGGACGTGTGCAGGTCGGCGGCGATCGTCGGCAGCGCGACGTTGACAATTGTGGCGTCGAGGATATTGACGAACATCGCCGATACGAAAACGACGCTGACCGCGACCTTGGGATTGTGTAGGCGATTGTGTAACCGGGCCGGCCATCCGTTTGCGACCAGCGCGCGGCGACGCATTTCAGGCTCCCATCAAGATCGGGCCCGTAGTCCTACGAAACCGCCGCTGTACGTGGAAAAGCTCCGCTGACGGGTCGCGTCAGCGGAGCTTGCTGAAACGATACAAGGCGGCTGCCCCCAGAGACTACGAGACGGTGCTCACATCGCCGCCGAACGACAACGACTGCGTGCCCATACAGCTTACGTGCGGCAACTAATCCAGGTCCATCCATTAGCCCGCGGGGTCACGGCCATCCATTAGGTCGCGCTTGCGCAGCTTGCCCATCGCGTTGCGGGGCAGCGCATCCAGGAAATGTATGCGGCGCGGCCGTTTGTGCGCCGACAAGCGGCCGGCGACGAAATCGATCAACTCGGCCTCGGCCACCGTATCGGCCACGACATAGGCGACCACCTGCTGGCCGAGATCGGCATGCGGGGCGCCGATAACGGCCGCCTCGCGTACCGCCGGGTGCGCCAGCAACGCGTCCTCGACCTCACCGGCGCCGATCCGGAAGCCACCGGACTTGATCAGATCGACCGATGCCCGGCCGACAATTCGATGCGCACCGGAGGGGTCGAGACACGCGATGTCACCGGTCGCGAACCACCCGTCGGGGGAATATGACGCGGCGGTTTCGGCAGGCCGGTTGAGATATCCCGAGAACAACGTCGGCCCGCGCAACTGAAGCTCGCCCAGCGACTCACCATCGGCCGGCACCGGACCGTCATCCGACCGCAGCCTGGTCTGGATGCCGGCCAGGGGCAGCCCCACCGACCCGGGCTCGCGCGGCCCGTCGACCCGGGTGGAGAGGGTAATCAGCGTCTCGGTCATCCCGTACCGCTCGATCGGCGCCGCACCGGTCAGCTCAGTGAGCCGGTGAAACACCGGGACGGGTAGCGGCGCGCTGCCCGACACCAGCAGCCGGGCCGAGCGCAACGCCCGCGCGCACTCCGGCGCATCGATCACGCGAGACCAGACGGTCGGTACGCCGAAATACAGGCTGCCGGCGGCCGCGGCGTAGGCCTCCGGTCGCGACCGGACGGTGTGGATCAACCGGCAGCCGATGCGCAGCGGGCCGAGCAGTCCGAGCACCAGACCGTGCACGTGGAAGAGCGGCAGCCCGTGCACCAGCAGGTCGTCCGGGGTCCAGGCCCAGGCCTCGGCGAGCGCGTCGAGATCGGCGGCCAGCGCCTGCCGCGACAGCAGCACGCCCTTTGGCGGGCCGGTGGTGCCGCTGGTGTAGAGAATGAGCGCGGTCGATTGCGGCGCCGGCTCCGGCAGGCTCGTCCCCGCGCGAGCCGACAGATCCACCGGCACCGACTCCAGGCCGGCGACACCGACGCCGAGCGTGGCTCCAGAGTCGCTGCGAATGTGCGCCCGCTCGACCTCACCGGCGTCGGGCGGGACGGGGACGACCGGAACGCCGGCCAGCAACCCGGCCACGATCGCCACCACGGCGGTCAGCGACGGCTCGGCGTGCACCGCGAGTGCATTGGCGCCGACGATCCGGCCGGCCAGCGCGGACGCCGCCTCGAGCAGTTGCGCCCGCGAGATCCGTTCGGCGCCGACTCGCACCGCATCGGGCGAATCGGCCGGCCCGGCAAGGGAACTCAGCAACACCCCGTAAGACTAGGGCGTCCGCTCATCATCGAGCCCCGTCGCGGCCGCCGGCCAGCTGCATTCGATCAGCGCTTGCCCTTGTTGATCATGCAGAAGTTGTGGCGACACACCGACGACACGCCGAAATACCGCGCAACAACTGCATGATCAACTCGAGAAAGGCGCTAGCGGATGGCGAACCGTTCGGCCCCAGGTGCCCGGCGCGGCCGCGGTAGCGAGACAACGGTCGAGGGCGGCGCCGGTTCGGCCTCGGTGACGGTGCCGTAGACGTAGCGCGCCCAGCCCAGCGCCAGGTCCACCGCGAAGCGGGCGTGCCGCACCTGCACCCAGTCGCCATCCACGGGACCGGCCTCGATCTCCTGCCGGAGCGTGCCCAGCGTCGCCGCATAGCTCGCCCCACCAGTGGTCAGGCCCTGCAGTGCAGACGGCAGATCGGACTCGACCAGGGCCTGCTGCACCCGCCCCACTAGTGCCGGCAGCGGTTCGTCGGTCACCTCGGGCAGATCGAGCTTCCTTACCGCGTGGCTGGCAACCGCGCCGACCAGCTGCTCGGTCCAGCGCAACAGCTGCGCCGGGTCGTGCAACGCCGAGATCCGGACGTCGACCCTGCGTAGCTCCAGCGCCAGCCCGACCGCGTCGTCTGCCACCGACAGATCGGGGCCGGCAAATTCCTCGACCCGCCACGGACCCCGAGCCAGCCGCAGCCCGACCCGATTGAGCTCGTCCTCGATCGTGGCCAGGCCATGCTCCATCGGCCAGTTCTTGCCGTAGAAGCCGAGATCGGTCGCATCCCGCAGCAACCTGGCCAGGGCGTCGAACAACTCGTCCGGTTGCCCGGTGCGCCAGTTGATCCGCTCCAACCAGATGTGTGCGCGGGCCCGCCGATCGCTCTGTAGCGCCCGTTTCAGCGCGTCCTGCCGCCTGACGTCCTCGAGGCGAATGACGTGCTGGCAGCCGACGAATGCCGCGTCGATGCGCAGCAACGGCATGCCGGTGCAGAACTCCCGCACCGAGACCGCGAGACCGCGCCACTTGGGCGGCACCCAGTCAAAACTCGGCGGCAGCACCGCGTCCATTTAGATCGCCGCCTCAGTGCGGCTTGCCCAGCGGGTGTACTGCATTGCGCGTGACGTCATGTCAGCCCCCCAGCGTGTGTACGACGCACGGTGCCTGCTGGCTTCGCGCCGCCCGGTCGTTGCTGGCTCCATTTCCCAGCTCCGCTCCGTACGGTAGCGACACCTTAACGCTATGGAGTAGGGCCCTGTCTACCTCGAGTTCTTCGCCCATAGCGATCACATGGTGCCCGGTGCCGGAATTGCAAGGAAATCCAGCCCCCTCTTTAGCGTCCGTTCCGCACTAGTGCAGAGCGCGAGACGCTGATTACGGACCGTGTCCGGCACGGTGTCGGCGAGCACCGGGCAGCGTTCGTAGAAGGTCGAGATCGCGGTCGCCAGCTCGTAGAGATAGCCACACAGCCGGTGGGGCTCAAGGGTTTCCAGCGTGGCGGTGACGGCCGCCGGAAATCTCGTCAGAACGAACGCGAGCCGGACCTCCGCCGGGTCATCCAGCGCCGCGGCGCTTGTGGCCGGTGATTCCGCGGCCGCCTCGCCCGCCCGGCGCAACAGCGAGCAGAGCCTGGCGTGCGCGTATTGCAGGTACGGCCCGGTATTGCCATCCAGCGCGACCAGTCGATCGACGGCGAAGACATAGTCTCTGGCCCGCCCGGCAGAGAGGTCTGCATACTTGACCGCGCCGACACCGATCATTGCGGCCAGCTCCGCGACGTCGCCCGTGGACCGTTGCGCCAGTAGGTCGGCGGCCGCGCTTTCCGCGGTCTGTAGAAGAGACTGCAGCGGTACGGCTTCGCCCGTTCTGCTCTTGATCGGTTTGCCGGTCTCGTCCAGAACCGTGCCGAACGTCACATGCTCGGCCCGCACTTCGGCGGGCAGCCAACCAGCCTGCCGGGCCACCGCGAATACCTGGTCGAAATGAAGTGCCTGCGGCGCACCGACCACATAAATGAGCCGGTCAGCGTGCAGGGTGTCCACCCGATGTCTTATCGCGGCAAGATCGGTGGCCGAATACCCGAATCCGCCGTCGCTCTTACGGATAATCACCGGCAACGGTCGACCGTCCCGGCCCCGGAATCCCGGCGGGAAAACGCAACCGGCGCCGGCGGACTCGGTGAGCAGCCCGAGCCGATCAAGCTCGGCGGCGAGCACCGGAAGGTCGTCGTTGTAGGCGCTCTCCCCCACCGCGTCTGCTTTGGTCAGCGCGACGCCGAGATGCCGGTACATGTCGTCGAATCCGTCCAGCGACGTTTCGACGAGCCGCCGCCAGTCTGCTCTAGTGCGCTCATCGCCGCGTTGCAGCGCCACCACCCGGGATCTGGCCCGATCGGCGAACTCGGGCTCGGTGTCGAACCGGGCCCGGGCCCGCCGATAAAGCGCGGACAGCGCTGCCAGGTCGGTCGTGGTTGCGTGCTCGTCGCGCAGCTGCTCGATCAACATGCCGAACGGGGTGCCCCAGTCGCCGATGTGATTCTGCCGGATCACCTGATGCCCGGCGAATTCCAGCAGGCGGCTCAACGCATCGCCGATTACGGTCGACCGCAGATGGGCGACGTGCATTACTTTGGCGACATTCGGGCCGGAATAGTCGAGCACAATCCGTTCCGGCGTTAATGCCTGCGGTACGCCGAGTCTTGGGTCATCCGCGATTCTCGTGAGGTAGTCGGCCAGGTATTGCGGGCTGAGCCTGAAATTGAGGAATCCCGGCCCGGCTATTTCTGGCGGCAGGCAGATATCGGATACGTCGAGTACGGCCAGAATGTCGGCGGCCGCCCGCGCCGGCGCGACGCCCAGCGCCCTGCCGAGCCGTAATGGCAGGTTGCTCTGGAAGTGGCCGAATTCCGGCTTGGTGGCCGTGCGTACTTCGGGGTCCATTGTGGACTGTACGGAGGTCGCGCTCGCTTCGGCGAGCCGGTCGGCGATGACGTGGTCTGCTGATTGCATGAAAGATCCTCGGGGCCGTCGGCACAACTGCCGATCAATGTGACTGGGGTCAGGCACCGAGTCGTCGTCGCAGGGCAGCACACCGGAACGCACCGGCGAGCCTCAGCGACGACATGCCAGCCATTATGCACGACACGTACAGCAGTCCGCACAGGCACTTCGGGCGCGGCTATGCGCCAATGTGACATTCGGGCAATCTAGCCTCGATTTTACGCGCTGATTGTTGTTGATCTTTGTTTCGGTTTCTGCTGGTGTTGCTCGCTGTGTTTGGTTT
>Ga0137412_10001312_pt1 | contig 19146 bp, 15 predicted proteins | sample CZODoug2_1_16fun_FD_122160 | JGI IMG/M metagenome (GOLD analysis project Ga0137412, IMG submission 122160) | Vadose zone soil fungal communities from Angelo Coast Range Reserve, California, USA - CZODoug2_1_16fungal (Hybrid Assembly) | ecosystem: Environmental > Terrestrial > Soil > Vadose zone...
TGATGATGGGGGTCTTCTAGGGCGTCCCGTCGAACTTTACATCGAGGATACGGCATCCAACGAGGCCGTTGGCGTCGCCAACGTCCGAAAACTGATTCAGCGCGACAAAGTCGATATGGTGATCGGCGGAATTACGAGTTCATTGCGAAACGCGCTCAAGGACGTAATCATCTCAAAAGGAAAGACAATCTACATTTATCCGGAATTCTACGAAGGAAAGGAATGTACGCCCTACTTGTATTGCACGGGTCCAACGCCCTCTCAGCAAACAGATAACCTCATCCCCTGGCTGATCAAGAACGGTGGGAAGCGGTTTGCGCTGACAGGTGCCAATTATATCTGGCCGCACACGTTGAATGGTCATGTGCGCAAGTTCATTGAGGAACGGGGCGGTGAGGTCGTCCAGGAGGAATACTTCCCCCTGGATCAGGTCGACTTTTCCTCGACAGTTAGTCGGGTTGTATCCAACAAGGTCGACGTCGTCTTTAACACTGTTAGTCCGCCTGGGACCGGTCCGCTATTCAAACAACTGTACCAGGCGGCCTTTAACAAGGACGGTGGACGGTTAGCCTGTGTCTTTTCCGACGAGCTCCAATTTGGTCTCAATCAGCCTGAGGAAATCGAGGGTCTTGCGACCAGTCTCGATTATTTCCAGGCGGTTACGCAGGATGATCCCATAAGCAGAAAAATTCAGGCTGAATACGACAAGCAGTTTCCCAACAAGCAAATGTTCGCCGCCGGCGGTGGAGCAACGGGCGTTTATCGTGGTCTGAAGTTGTGGGAGGCCGCAGTTAGGGAGGCCGGGACTGTCGAGCGTGATGCTGTTGCGGCCGCTCTAGATCACGCCAAGGTTGAAGGACCTGGCGGGCCTGCCGAAATGGTCCCGGGTAAGCGACACTGTAAAATGAACATGCATATTGCAGTGGCGAAAGGTGGAAAATTCGAGATCCTCGACCGTAGCGCTGGCCTCGTCGATCCACGTGAGTGCTAAACGATGGGCCGAATGCTGCCGGGGAAGGTTTTCGTGTGACTGAAGCTTCACAAGTTGCGTCGTTCAGTGAAACTGAGGTGCCGGTGAACCGCAGGATGCTTCCGATCATCGAGTTCGCGATGATCGGAATCGCAGTGGTCGCGCCGATCGTGATGCAGGATTTCATTACAGTCTACGCCACGCGGGTACTGATTCTCTGTCTCTTTGCGTTGTCGTTTGACCTCGTGTGGGGGTACGCGGGCATTATGAGCTTCGGTCAGTCTCTGTTCTTTGGACTGGCCGGATACGGTGTCGCACTCCTTTCACGCGATTTGAATGTCGCTTCCGTCTTGGCGGTGCTTCCGGTTGGTGCACTGATCGGTCTTGTAACCGCTTTGTTGCTCGGTGGCTCTCTGCTTGTTGGAAGACATCCGTCTAGCATGATCTTCGTATCGCTCGGCACAATGACGGGCGCATATGCGGCAGATCGCTTGGTGAGAGGATGGTATTACGTCGGCGGTCAGAATGGAATTCCGTCGATCCAATCGATGAGAATCGGCTCATATGAATTGGTCGAGGGACCGACGTTCTATTATCTCGTGCTGGCCGTTCTCGTTGCGGTCTATCTCGTCTGCCGGTGGCTCGTTCGCTCCCAGTTTGGCTTAGTGCTTGCGGGTCTTCGTGAGAACGAGGAGCGAATCGCTTACTTCGGCTACAACGTGCAGCACATCAAGCTGATCGTCTTCACGCTTGGCGGCGCGATCGCGGGTCTGGCCGGAAGCCTCTATGCGTTCCATGAAAGCTTTGTGTGGTCCGGCATGCTCGGTGTGGTCATGGCAACGCAGGTCGTCTTGTACGTGATGTTCGGAGGATCGGGGACATTGATCGGCGCCTTAGCCGGCACCGTAGTGATCGAGGCGTTGAATTTCTGGCTGTCTAATACATACCAGGAGATCTGGCCGATCATCCTAGGAGTAATGTTGCTGTTAATCGTGATGTTCCGCCCGGGTGGCCTCGTGAGTTTCATCCTCGATGGGCGCGAACGCGTAGGAAGCTTCGGGTATATGGGACGCGGAGATAAACATGGCTCTGCTTGAAGCGAGAGGAGTCACCAAGAGCTTTGGCAAGCTCGCGGCGTTGACGGGGGCTGCTCTTACGGTTGGCGATAACGAGTTTCACGGTGTGATTGGACCGAACGGTTCGGGCAAAAGCACGCTCTTGAAATGCATCGCCGGCGCCACGGCGCCAACGAAAGGACGCGTTATTTTCGCCGGAGCCGACGTCACCGGTGTCTCGCCGTCGGCGCGAGCGCGAGCTCGGATGAGCCTCAAATTCCAGATGACGAGCGTTCTCCCCACACTCACCCTCTACGATAACATTTTGCTCGCCTTGCAGCCGAAGGCGTCGCTAACCCGTCTTATGTTCTCCCGCACTCGCGAAATATTACACGAACGCGTGATTGCGATGCTCGAGCAATTCCGGCTGGCGAACAGAGCGCACGACACGGCGTCGGCGCTGTCTCATGGCCAACAACAGTGGCTGGAGACCGCCATGGCACTTGCCGTCGAGCCAAAGCTCTTGCTTCTCGATGAACCCACAGGGGGCATGAGTATCGAAGAGCGGCGCGTCACGGGTGAATTGCTGCAACCGATCAAAACGCGTTGCTCATTAATAATCGTCGAGCACGATCTCGATTTCATTCGAGATATCTGCGATCGACTCACTGTTCTGGATCAAGGCAGCGTCATCTGCTCCGGAACCGTACAAGAGGTCCAAGCGAATTCGAAGGTTCAGGAGGTCTATCTGCGCCGTGCTTGAAGATAAATTCCTCGATATCACCGACCTCGAGACGGGGTATGGTAGGAGCCAGGTCCTGTTCGGTGTGAGTATGCACGTTCCATGGCGTGGTGGAGTGGCTGTGCTCGGGCGCAATGGTGCCGGCAAAACCACATTGATGAAAGCCATTATCGGCGAATTGTCCGTGAACGGTGGCGCCATAGGATTAGATCGGCGGCCGATGGCAGGTCTTTCGACCGAGCAGCGCATACGTCGTGGGATCGGATACGTGCCTCAAGAACATGCCGTATTTGCACGCTTGTCGGTGCGCGACAATCTTGCTGTCGGCCTGCTTTCAGCGCAGGATCGCAACGCACTTGACCGTGTACTGGCCATTTTCCCTAAGCTAGGACAGCGACTTGACCAAGCGGCTGGAACGTTATCCGGTGGCGAGCGGAAGATGTTGGCCATTGCCCGCGCACTTTTGCCGGACCCACGCCTACTGTTGCTCGACGAGCCGACCGAGGGCGTTTGGATCGGTGTGGTTGAAGAGATCACAGAAAGGTTGATCGATCTCGCGAAGCAGATAGCGGTAGTTGTCGTCGAGCAGCATCTCGACCTCGCGCTGCGAGTCGCGAGCCGGGCTTACGTGCTTGACCGAGGGCGCGTCGCCTTGTCGGGGCCGTCTCAGGATATTCGCAACGATCCGCGGCTTTTGGCGTATTTGGCGCCATAAGCCTTACTTTGTCGCGCGCCACCTGTTCCGGAGAGAGGTCGCCGTTGTGGGAATGCGGACCCTGCGGAATCGAACGGAGCTGTCCGTATCGATGCCCCGCGGACACAAGATTGAAACTTCGATGCCATCCGCGCGCTGTGAGATCGCGAAGCTCTCGGCGAACCCTATCGCAGCGTGCTTTGTGGTCGAATAGGGCTGCCTACTTGCGACAGTTGTGTCTCGCAGTCCAAGTGTGAGAAATAACGACTGCCTTGCTGAGAAACGATGTGCCGGCTATCGCCTGCGAGGGTCAGCACGATGGTGACCTCCAAGTTGCGCGAGAGAGCAGGATTAAAACGCAGATCGCGGCATTCACGATAAGCGATACGGAGACCATTGCCGCCAACAGCACCATGCTTGCGCCAAAGTATGCAACCGCTATCCAACTGCCGCCTGCCGCAATAGCGGTTTTGGCGAACGAGGCGAACAGGGGGCCCGTTGCCCGCCCTGCGCCTTGAGCTGCGAACGACGCGACGAAGCCAAACCCCAACGCGCAGTAGGCTGGAGCGACGATACGCAAATACGTCGTTCCTTCACCAACCACGACTGGATCCGAACTGAATGTAGTCATCCAGATCGCGGGAAACACGGCGACCGCTAAGCCGATAGTGCCGGCAAGCACTGATCCGACAATTCCTCCAGTCCAAGCGATCTTCCGAGCCCGGGCCGCTTGGCTTGCTCCCATATTGGTGCCAACCATCGTCAGCGTCGCAGCGCTGATCCCAAAAAGAAGCGGTATCATGATATAATCTAGTCTTGCAGCAATGCCATAACCTGCGATGGCGGCAGTCCCGAACAGGCCGACTGCTCCTGTAACGCAAATCACCGTTAAGTTGGTCAGCAATGCGTTCAGGGACGTGGGAACTCCGACTTTCAGGATGTCGTAGAATAGGTCACCCCGCAGCCGGACCGCGCGAAACGTCATCCCTGCGCGCCCGGAGATCATGTAAATCAGAAGAAACAGCATCGCGGCTCCGTAATAGAGGCCGAAAGCTAGGCCGGCGCCAGCGATTCCAAGTCGAGGCAACGGCCCGAAACCGAAGATGAGGAGCGGTGAAAGCGGGATCGTAACGATTGCGCCGACTAGCGTTATGAGCGCGGGTACCTTGACGTTGCCCGCGCCCCGTAGAGCCGCCGATTGTAGATTGACGATCCAGACTGGAATGGAGGCGGCGAACAGATAATTGGAATAGGTGACAGCAGCATCCAGCGCGCGTCCCTGGCCCCCTAACGCTCGATAGAGCGCCGGGCCGCCAATAATCAGGCCAATCATGAATAGGGTGCCCACAAAAATAGCAAGCAAAACGGCATGAAAAAGTGCGTCGTCAGCATCGGTCAAACGTCCTGCACCGATCGCACGCGCGACTGTCGAGGCGACGCCGCTCCCGAGGCCGCCGTTCGACATCATGATCATCAGCATGAAGGCAGGAAACACGAGGGCCGCCCCGGCGAGCGCATCGGTTCCCAAAAATCCAACATAGTAAGCTTCGGCAATGTTTACCGCGGCTTGAGCGGCCAAAACTGTCACCGTTGGCAAGGCCAATTTCAGTAGGGTCTTCAATATGGGCCCGTTCAGAAAGAGGTCGCGGCCACCCATTCCCCTGACATCCCCCGACGGCGTGCTCGTTGGATCAGACGACTTTTGCTCCTGAATAGTCTCCTGCTCCTGAGTAGTCTCGGCTGCGGAAACGATGGGAGGAGTCTCGCGGACCAGCTTATGAATCGTCATGCCTTAACCCCGATCATCCCCGATACGAACTGATACAGTCGTAATATCAACTTACGACCGTAAGGCAAGCCGAGTGATTGCATGGCTAAGGGCTGGTGCTCTGCATAATGCGCCATAGACATGCATTTTGTGCGGTAATATTACCAACCAGTTGCGATGCCTTGTTTTTCTGTTATTAGAGATATTGTCTGTTTCGGAAGTTTTTGTCGATCTGCACGCGCCGGAGAGCGTGGTCACCTGGAGAAATTCGTGCGCTACGAAAAAGGTCGTCGGGAGAGAACGCACAAACACATCATTGATGTCGCTTCGCGCCGTTTCCGTGCTGACGGTGTTGCCGCCGCCGGCCTAGCGGGCGTGATGCAGGAAGCGGGATTAACGAACGGCGCGTTCTATGTACACTTTGAGTCCAAGGATGACCTGGTGCGCGAGACTGTTATCGCGTCCCTAGACGAGCGGCGCGATCGAGTAGCGGAGGCCTTGTCAGACGGAGCTGGGCTTGAAGAGATAATCCGCGATTATCTCAGTCCTAAACATCGTGATACTCCCTCGAGAGGTTGTCCCAGTTCCGCCTTGATAGGAGAGATCTCGCGTCAGCCGCGCAAAACTAGGACGGCATATACTGAGCGTCTTGTCGAATTCGTTCAACTGATCGCAGATCCCATTCCAAATGGGAAAGCAAGCGAGTGCCGCCAAAAAGCAATGGGGATATTCTCGGTGATGATAGGGGCGTTGCAGCTATCGCGAGCCGTTTCAGATAAGGCACTTTCGGACCAGATTCTTCTGGATGGTATCGAGACAGCATTGCAAATCTTGGGTCGAAAGTAGAATAGGGGTGGGTCGAGATTTTTTGTGTGTTGTCCTGGATCAGGACCAATGCGCAAATATCCGTTGCGCATGTTGCGCGGTACGTTCTGCGCCAATGCCAGTCATCTACTTTTCCTTTCATCCGTCGTGTCGCTAAGCTTGTAGAAGGTTGGCAGTCAATTCTGGTCGTAGTTTCTCAATGTCCACAGTTATGTCATGGCGGATCTCGCCCCGAGCCGCCCCGTGCTGCTAGATTTACGAATGGCGCAGTCACGGACATGTGATGTTCGCCAGCTTGCGGTCGATGCGCAACAGCGTCCGATCGCCACGAGCCGGCTGACACAGTTGATGCGGTTGGAGCGCTTGATCAGACAGCTAATTACTCGATATCGAAGTTCCCCGTTTGAGCACGAGATCTGCTGCCTTTTCAGCAATCATCAATACAGCAGCCTGCGTGTTAGCGGAGACGATTGTCGGCATTATAGAAGCGTCGGCGATCCGCAGGTTCTCGATTCCGTGCACGCGCAGCTGCGGGTCGACTACGGAATTCATATCCTGTCCCATGCGACAGGTCCCGCAGGCGTGGTAGATCGTCTGGCCATTATGGCGCGCAAAGTCGAGCCATTCCTCGTCTCCCGCGCATTGCGGACCAGGCGTCATTTCAAAAGCGCGATAGGGATCCATCGCCGGCCGTTCGACAATTTTACGAGCGAGCTTCATGCCGTCGATCATGCACTGTTGATCAGTGAGGGTTGCTAAAAAATTTGGTCGAATGACAGGCTGCGTGAAGGGGTCGGAGTGTAGTGCATGGATTGTTCCGCGCGATTCCGGTCTCAGCTGCGTTACACCGATCGTCATGCCAGGCTCGCGATCGAGAATGCGCTCTGCTGCGTTGGCGTAGCTGGCGTGCATGAAAAAATATTGGACGTCCGGGCCTTCGATGCCAGGCCGCGTACGGAGGAAGCCGTGAGCAAGGCCGGTTCCTAAAGCCAGGATGCCTTTTCCGGTAGCGAAATACTGGGCGACAGCCGAAGCGAGGCGCCAACCACGCGTCGATTCGTTCAATGTCACCGGAAGCTTTACGCGCCAATTCATACGGGTACAGAAGTGGTCGGCATAATTGGCTCCGACACCGGGGAGGGCATGTTTCGTTACGAGGCCGGCGCCGGTGAGCACTGCTGGATCGCCGATACCCGACAACTCGAGGAGATGGGGCGTCTGGATCGCGCCTGCGGTGAGGAGGACGCTAAGACCTGCGTGAGCGCGGTGCTCCGTGCCATATTTGCTGTAGGTAACTCCCGTCGCGCGCCGACCTTCGAGGTCAACACGCAGAACATGCGCGCCAGTAATGATACGAAGATTGCTACGATTACTAATTGGGGTCAGATAAGCCTCGGCAGCGCTTATCCGGCGGCCGTTTCGCTGATTGACCTGATAGTAGCCGAAACCGTCCTGAGAGGGACCGTTGTAGTCAGAGGTGCGCGCAAAGCCGGCCTGTTCAGCCGCTTCGATAAATGCATCGGCAATAATGGGACGTTCCTTGACATCAGTGACGGGGAACGGGCCGTCGCGTCCACGGGTAGCTCCCCCGATGCCGTCATATGATTCCAGCTTACGGAAGTAGGGCAGTACATCGTCGAAGCTCCAGCCGGTGCAGCCTTGTTGCGCCCAGCCATCATAATCCTGTGGCTGCCCACGCACATAGATCATGCCGTTGATCAGGGTGGAGCCGCCGAGGCCCTTGCCGCGAGGGATCGAGATGGCGCGGTTGCGGGTGTTCTCTTCTGGCTCGCTTTGAAAGCGCCAGTTGAAGTGAGGATCGACCAGCAGCTTGCTGAAGCCGGCCGGTATCGAAACCCAAAAGCCCTTGCCCTCGCCACCCGCTTCGAGCAGGAGGACAGTGTTACGACTGTCTTCGCTCAGGCGGTTCGCCAGGACGCAGCCCGCGGTGCCGCCGCCGACGATGATGTAATCATAAGTTTCGGAGTGCGCATTGGTTGTCATGTCGTGATCCTGGCCTAGAGGATCACAGGTGTGACGTCGGCGGAGTTCGCCGATTGGGGCAGGGTGTCGACGACGGAGGTCGTTTCCCTGGTGCCCCTGGCCTGATAGCCGGCCACGGTCTTTCCAACAAGGGCATCGTGAACGATAGCGAAGCTGTCAGCATTGCGTGACTCGATCGTAATGCCGTGCCCGACAAAGCCGGACAGGGCTACGCAGTCGGTAACAGCACATGAGGCATTAGTCTCGGCCTGCGCGAACGTTGGTGTGCTCGATACCAACAGTATGGCGGCCGATACCGAGCCTTCTAAAACGTCCATCGTATCCTCCCCGGATCGCCTTGATGGCGATAGCGGTCCGGTGCAAGAAATTACCGGATGGTTATGTAAGTAACAAGGTTGCCTAACAAGTCAAGATTGGCTAATGAGCTTATGATCATAATGTCGAAGATCGATTGTAATTTGACCTAGGACAAATCCATGAGTATCGACGACGTCATCGTCGGTCAGATCGCATCGACGATGTCGTACTGTTCACCAAAGGGAGCGCGGCATTTCCCCAGTGCGTTTTTCGGCTCAAGTCGTCAGCATTCCCGAGCACCGAGATGTCGCATACATGGATAGGGAACGTTGATCGAAGCGATAATCGCATCGCTCCCGCTTAAGCCGAATGGAGCTCGCGGGAACGCTGCGCTCGTTGCAACCATATGCATGGAAAAATACCCTAACAAGAGGACCAAATGTCGAAAAATGTTCCCATTCTCATCACCGGTGCCGGTGGCGCCGTTGGGTCAGTCAGCAAGAAGATGATCGAGCTGCTCCTCGCCGGCGGTCACCGTGTCCGCGGCTTCGTGCGAACGGATGACGAGCGCGCAGAGGCGCTCCGCGTGATGGGTGCGGAGGTCTTCGTTGGTGATCTTATGAATCCGGCAGATCTCGCAAATGCCATGACGGGTTGCCGCCGCATCTATTTCAGCATGAGCCTGAACCCGTACTATACCGACGCGACCATCTTGATGGCCGCGGTCGCCCGAGCTCAAGGCAACATTGAAGTCTTCGTCAATATCTCCGAATACGAGCAATCGCGGATGACGTATAACCTGATGACGTCGCCCCGCGAGGCCCGAAGCAGCGAACTGGGCGGTCTCGTCGCAGACTGGTCTCCTCAGCAGCGCGCGCACTGGTCGTCCGAGCAAGCGTTGAAATGGTCAGGGCTTCCCGTCGTGAATATCCAAGCCACGATATTCTTCGAAAACCCGATCGTCTCCTCTTTTGTCCTCAAGCGGGTGATTGAATCCGGTGAGCTGCATCTGCCCTTCGGTCGCCAGAAGCTGGCGCCCATCGCGGCGCATGACGTAGCCGCGCTTTGCGCGAAAATCCTCTCGGATCCTCAGCCACATCTCCACAAGGATTACGTGCTGACTGGACCTCAACTGATGAGCGCCGACGATCTTGCGGCGATATACTCGAGCCTGGTTGGACACAAAGTCACATACGTTCCTGACGATCCCGACGAGTGGAGCAAACGGCTTATCGACTCAACGGTCGGGGACCGACCGCATGTCGCAGCACACCTCCGAACACTCGTCCGGCTGGTTGCGGGGGGCTTCTATAATGTCGTCACCGACGAACTCGAGCAGTTGCTGGGACGCACTCCCAAGGATCCCCTATGGGCTCTTGCCCAACATCCCCGTCTAGCGCAGGCCATGTCACGACGCGAGACCTCGGGGGCAGGCTCCTAGACTGTTAGCGCCTGATGTTGGCACATCGCGCTCTAACATCGCATCTGGTTGGTATCTGCCAATCATACTTCATGCTCCGACATGTCGTCGTTGATCACGAGAGAGGGATAAGGCCTTGAATATGACCCTAAAACTAAAATGTTTGGGATCCGCAGCGTTGGCTGCAATCGTTGTGGGAGCAGCGACGCTACCCGCCGCTGCCGCGGACTACACGACAACACCTAACAAATATATGGAATATGAAGGAACCCGGTACGCCTATCGGACGATCGGCGAACGCGGCGATAAGTTTCCTTTGGTGTTGTTTCAGCACTTTACTGGAACGATGGATGATTGGGACAGGCGGACGATCGAAGGCCTCGCGAAGAGCCGGGAAGTGATCGTATTCGACAATGCCGGGGTCGGTGCATCCGGGGGAGCTTCGCCGGACACCGTCGCAGGTATGGCGAAGGTGGCAGAAGGCATTATCGACTCGTTGCACTTGAAGAAGATCGACGTGCTTGGCTATTCGGTAGGTGGCGCCGTCGCGCAACAGTTATTGGCGGACCGGCCGGAGCTGGTTCAAAAAGCCATCATTGTAGGAAGTGCTCCCCAGGGGTCAGCGGGATTCAAGAATCTACCTCAGGTGTTGGCATCCGCGTTCAAAAAAAGCAAAGAAACAGATACTCCCGTGCGTGTCGTGCTTTTCTTTACTGACACCGCTAAAGTGGCAGGCCTTGAGTACATGAAGAACGTCGACAACCACACGGTGGACGCTGAGACCCCCGTGTCCGAAACAACGATGAAGGCTCAAGCAAAAGCGATCGTGACTTGGGGAAGCATGCCGAACAACCACGACAAGCTTGCACGCATCACCCAGCCGGTCCTGATCGTCAACGGCAGCAACGATATCATGGCCCCGACCCTGGAATCGGTCGAGTTATTTCAGCACATCCCGAATGCACAGTTGAGTCTCTACCCAGATTCCGGGCACGGTTCTTTATTCCAGCACCACGCTCTCTTCGTTTCACAAGTTGAGACCTTCCTCGATTCGAAAAATTGAAGCGAGTCAGACTCCGGCAAGGTTTCTACCGGGACTGCGATTCAGCGATGTCGTGCTGGTCGTTGCGCCCGTGTGATTGGGAAAAGATAGCAACACACCTAAACGCGCGGTGTTAGAGACGCCGCTGCGGTTGGTTCATACCAAGCGAGACCGGCCTAAGTGCGCTCCGCAGGGAGCGCGCATTGATCATGTCGTGGTGCTCGGCGAGCGCCATCTGCGCACGTGCTGCTGTCGTATCAAAATTACGACAACGACGCGCGAACTTACTTGTCACGATGCGGACATTCTCTTCCGCCGAATACTGCCGTCGGGTCTGGCGCCAAATATCCTTCAACACTTGTTCTGCCGGCACTTTGCCCGGTCCAGACTTCTGTTTCATCGTCCCTCCTTGCGGCTACGATGGACCAGCAATCCTCCCTTTGTGAAGTTACTCAATTTGTCTCGAAGGTGCTGACGGGGACACTTCTGAATTCCTGCCGAGCAGGTGGTTGGACGACGCGATCGCGTAAAAACTTATTCACCGTTGAATAAGCGCTCGCCAGATGCGCTCTGGCTGCGGGTTCGTCGCCGCACTACGAAGAGTGTAAGTAGCGTGCAATGCGTGGTGAATAGCTCACGTCCCCGGAGATTTTGCAACATGAGAGATGCAGTGATCGTTTCGACCGCTCGGACGCCTATTGGCAAGGCCTACCGCGGCGCGTTCAACAACGTTCCAAGCCCGACGCTCGCGGCGCATGCCATCCGCGAAGCGATCAAGCGGGCCGGCGTCGCTCCCGAAGAGATCGACGACTGTATCATAGGCTCCTCGATTCAGCAGGGTTACCAGGGAATGATCGGTCGTACGTCGGCGCTGCGCGCGGGACTTCCGGTGAGTGTTCCGGGTCTCTCGCTCGACCGGCAATGCGCTTCCGGTTTGATGTCGATTGCCACGGCTGCCAAGCAGATTGTCGTTGACCGCATGGACGTGGTGGTCGCCGGTGGCGTTGAATCGATTTCGCTCGTGCAGACTCCAAAAGCTTGGTTCGAGGCTGATCCGGAGCTGCTGGCGATGCATGAAGATGCCTTCATCTCCATGATCGATACCGCCGAAGTGGTTGCCCGCCGGTATGGAATTTCGCGCGAAGCCCAGGACGAGTATTCGCTGCAATCTCAGAAGCGGACGGCGGCGGCCCAGGATGCGGGACGCTTCGATGCTGAGATCATTCCGGTTACGGCCCAGATGAAGCTGACCCACAAGGTCACAGGCGAAGTTAGCTACCAGGAAGTGACACTGACAAAGGACGAGGGCAATCGTCCGGAAACAACCAAAGAGGGTCTCGCGCTCTTGAAGCCGGTGAAGGGTGAGGGCGCATGCATCACAGCGGGCAATGCCAGTCAGCTCTCGGACGGCGCATCGGCTTGCGTTGTCATGGAAGGGAAGCTTGCGGAGGAGAGGGGTTTAAAGCCCCTCGGTCGGTACGTGGGAATGGCGGTTGCCGGCACTGAGCCGGATGAGATGGGTATCGGGCCGGTCTTCGCCGTTCCCAAGCTGCTGAAGCGTTTTGGGCTGCGGGTCGACGACATTGGTTTGTGGGAACTCAATGAGGCGTTCGCGGTCCAGGTGATCTATTGCCGCGACAAGCTGGGCATCCCGTACGATCGGTTGAACGTCAATGGTGGAGGCATTTCGATCGGGCATCCGTACGGGATGTCGGGGGCTCGTCTCGTCGGGCACGCGTTGATCGAAGGCAAGCGCCGTGGGGCCAAGCACGTCGTGGTGACCATGTGCGTCGGCGGCGGAATGGGCGCTGCCGGACTTTTCGAAGTGCACTAACAGGTTCTGGCAAGAGTTCGAGACGGCGCGCAAGAAATTTGCCAAGTTCGTTGTCACGACGGGCGTTCCAGCACCGCGTTACGCCTAGCAAACGTGGGATTGCTGCGCGGCCCCGTACCCAGCTGGCTCGTTTCTGTGGCCGGGATTGAGGTCGCGCGTTCTTGAGTGCCCGTTCGCCGGTGCAGCACAGATGCCGCCTTATGGGCGAGGAGACAGGCCATGACCAATCCCGTCACGATCGAGAATCACGACGGCGTCGCGGTACTCGTCGTCAACAATCCGCCGGTAAATGCGCTCGGTATGGCAGTCCGGCAGGGTCTGCGCGATGGAATGCGCCAAATACTCGCGGACGAACGATACTCCGCAGCCGTCGTCGCCTGCGTCGGTCGGACCTTCGTCAGCGGAGCGGACATTCGAGAGTTCGACCTCCCGATGGAGGGCGTTGGCTTGGACGAGATTAACGCGCTCTTCGAGAAGAGCTCCAAGCCGGTCATCGCGGCGATACACGGGGTTGCCCTTGGCGGCGGTCTGGAGATCGCGATGGGCTGCCATTTTCGAATCGCGACCAAAGATGCGAAATTCGGACAACCCGAGGTGAAGCTTGGTTTGATCCCAGGCGGCGGGGGCTCCCAGCGTCTTCCACGCGCGATCGGACCAGTAAGGGCGGTGGAGTTGATCGTCAGCGGGGATCAAATCGGTGCGACCGAAGCCCTGGACCTAGGACTAATCCACGAGCTGTTTGAAGGCGATCCTGTCGCTGCCGGCGTTGCGTTCGCGCGAAAAGGCCTGTCGGAGCAGCGTCCCCTGCGTCCGCTCCGGGATGACGACACCAAGCTTGCTCCGGTTCGCGCCGATCGAACCGTCTTCACGGAAGCGGCCGCAAAGGCAGTAAGGCGGAATCGGGGGCTGGAGGCGCCCCTTGCCTGTGCCGAGGCCGTGGGCTGGTGCATGGACGTACCATTCGATCAGGCGATCAAGCGCGAATGGGAGCTGTTCCTGAAGCTGAAAGACGGCGAGCAGTCGAAGGCGCTGCGACACGTCTTTTTCGCCGAACGTAACACCAACAAGATCGCGGGTGTCGCGCCCAATACGAGCCCGAGAAAGGTGAATACGGTCGCGATCATCGGTGCCGGAACCATGGGTGGCGGCATCGCAATGTCGTTCGCCAATGCCGGCATACCCGTGAAGCTGATCGAAGTCGCCCAGGACGCGCTCGAACGTGGCCTCGGCACGATCCGAAAGAGCTACGAATCGACGGCGGCGCGCATCGGCCTGTCCCCGGATGTCGTCGCCAAGCGGATTGGATCGATAACTGGAGCGGTGGGCCTCGAAAATGTGGCGGACGCCGATCTGATAATCGAGGCGGTCTTCGAGACCATGCAACTCAAGAAGGACGTCTTTTCCGCGGTGGATAGACTTGCAAAGCCGGGCGCCATTCTTGCAACAAACACGTCCTTCCTCGACGTGAACTCGATCGCTTCGATAACAAAGCGGCCTCAGGACGTCGTCGGAATGCACTTCTTCAGTCCGGCGAACATCATGAAACTGTGCGAGATCGTGCGCGGTGAGAAGACGGCGCCCGACGTGCTGGCGACGGCGGCCAGCCTCGCGAGGCGCATCGGAAAAGTTCCGGTCGTCGTAGGTGTCTGTCACGGATTCGTAGGTAATCGCATGCTGCTTGTCCGCATCCTCCAGGCGCGCAAGATGTTGCTCGAAGGCGCCTTGCCGCAACAGGTCGACGCGGTCGCGAGCAAGTTCGGCATGATGGGTCCGTTTGCCATGGGTGATTTGGCCGGTCTCGACATCGGCTGGCGCTCGCGCCAGGACAGCGGCGAGAAATCACCGATCGACGACGCGCTGTGCGAGGCGGGTCGTCTCGGCCAGAAGACGGGGGCGGGGTACTATCGGTATGCGCGCGGCTCGCGGACGCCCATTCCGGATCCCGAGGTGGACGCGCTGATTGTGGACACCAGCCGACGGCTCAACATCCCCCGCCGTCAGATCAGCGACGACGAGATTCACGAGCGCCTGATCTATCCCATGATCAACGAGGGCGCGCGCATTCTGGAGGAAGGCCTCGCAGAGCGCGCGGGCGACGTTGATCTCGTCTGGCTTTACGGTTTCGGCTGGCCCGCTCAGACAGGCGGCCCCATGTTCCTGGCAGACCAGATCGGACTGGCGATTGTCGCTGAACGCCTTGCCTACATGGCAGCACTGGACAAAGACGGATCGCTGCGTCCGGTGCCGCTATTGGAGCGGCTTGCTATGGCAGGCAGGACATTTGCGTCGTTCAAGTAACTAAAGAAGCCGGGAGGAGCGCTGCGAGCGCGCCTCCCTCAGGAAGAAGGCGAATCGAAATGGTCTATGTAATCGCGACCCTCACATTGAAACCGGAAATGAAGGCCGAGCTATTCGCCGCGGCAAAAGACTGTATTGCGGCAACGCGTGCGGAAAAAGGTTGCATTTCCTACGAGCTATTCGAAAGCACGATAGATCCAAATAAGCTCGTATTCGTCGAAGAGTGGGAATCCGCGGAACTTCTTCCGCAGCATTCCAAGAGCGACCATATGAAGGCCTTCGGCCGAGTGGCCGTGAAATGTTTCGCGGCTCCCGTGCAGGTTCAGATCATCACTCCAGAGAAGGTCGAGAAGCGCTAGACCCGCTGACCGAGAGTTGCGAGAAAGCATCATCATGAAAACGCGCATCACAGAACTGTTCGGCATCAAGCACCCGATCATCCAGGGCGGCATGCACTACGTCGGGTTCGCCGAACTGGCGGCCGCCGTTTCGAATGCCGGCGGGCTCGGGATCATCACCGGCTTAACGCAGCGGACGCCGGAGCTGCTCGCCAAGGAGATCGCGAAATGCCGCGATATGACCGACAAGCCATTTGGAGTTAATGTCACGTTCTTGCCGGCGATAACTCAGCCGCCCTATCACGAGTACATCGCCGCGATAAACGATGGCGGCGTGAAGATCGTGGAGACGGCCGGGAGAAGCCCCGAACAATACATGTCAGCGCTGAAGGCAACAGGCATCAAGGTGATCCATAAGTGCACGTCGGTTCGGCATTCGCTCAAGGCCGAACAGATTGGTTGCGACGCCGTGAGCGTTGATGGCTTTGAATGCGGCGGACATCCGGGCGAAGACGACATTCCGAATATGATCCTTCTGCCGCGTGCGGCCGACGAGCTGAAGATACCCTTTGTTGCGTCCGGCGGCATGGCGGACGCGCGCAGTTTGGTGGCCGCCCTTGCTATGGGTGCCGAGGGGATGAACATGGGCACGCGGTTCATCGCGACCAAAGAGGCGCCCGTCCACGAAAACGTGAAGAGGGCAATCGTGGAGGCATCCGAACTCGACACCCGGCTCGTCATGCGCCCGCTGAGAAACACCGAGCGGGTTCTGAAAAATGCCGGCGTCGACAAGTTGCTCGAAATCGAGCGCGAAAAGGGAGCCAACACGAGCTTCAAGGACATTCACGATCTCGTCGCGAGCGTTTACCCTCGGGTGATGCTCGAGGGCCAGATGGATGCAGGGGCCTGGAGCTGCGGAATGGTCGTAGGACTGATAAACGACATTCCGACGGTGAAAGAGCTTATCGATCGGATCATGTCCGAAGCCGAAAAATTGGTGCGCGGCCGTCTTGAAAAATTGCTGGCCGCGTGAGCCTCTCGCACGCGAACGAAGACGGGCACGGCGCGAGTGGTCGCAACAAAGCGCAATTTGGGGGTGCCAATCGCGCGAAGCAACAGGAGTCAAGGCATATCACAGAGTGTGCATGGCGGGGCGGTCACTGACACTTTTCATGTCGTCGTTCCGTCGCGCCTCGGCTCTGGTTTTTTCAGCAACCGGATACGACCGGCTGGAATCTCACTCGATCTTCTCGCAAATTCTGGTTTAGGCGACGTCACGTTGCTGATTTTTGGTCTCGAAGAAGGTGTTGCAGGTCTCTGGAGCGGAACATCTCGGTAACGATATCGCTGCCACCCAGGAACTCGTCTCTCACGTATAGTTGCGGAACCGCCGGCCAATTAGAATAATCCTTTACGCCCTGTCGCAATGGAATCGTAGACGTCTCGCGATTTGAAGGACACTTCGAGGTGACCGAGATGCGGACCACCTGCGCCTAGAAGAAACTCATCCTTTTGACGCATTGGACGAAAAAACGGCCGGCTGCTTTTGCAACCGGCCGAAGTGGTCCAAGTCGAGGGAAACGATAAGTCCTCGATTGGACGGGAGGAGCACCATCACAGAAACCAAAGTCGAGCCTAGTTGGACGGAAATACTCGATGAAATTCTACTCGTTGCCTACCCATTCGCGCCAGACTGTTGATCATCTAGGCCTTCATCGCTGGTGAATAGCGGCGATTCACCGACATCTCGCGGGGTGAAGAACGGCGTTGTACGATCGGTCTGCATCGACGTCCGTTAGGCTGTGAACTGGGCGGCAGCTTGAGGGACGGTCTTTGGCCGGGGGACGGGGAAGGGGAGCCTGGTATTGGGCGCGCAGACCTTGAGTTTCTTATGACCAACGTCGAAAGATGATGCTAGCGTTCACGCCACCGAAGCCAAAGCCGTTCGATATCGCATGCTCGATCGTCATGCGCCTGGCCTCTCGCGCCACGAGGTCGACGCCCGCCGCGGCAGCGTCGCAACGTTCCAGATTAAGCGTGGGCGGCGCGACTTGGTCGCGCAACGCGAGAATAGTGAAGATTGCTTCAGCGCCCCCTGCGGCTCCAAGCAAATGTCCGGTCGCCGATTTGGTAGCGCTCACTGCGATGCGCCCCTCGCGGCCGAAGACCGTTTTGATGGCTTCCAGTTCCGACACGTCGCCAACGGGTGTGGAAGTGGAGTGCGCGTTGAGGTGTTGTACCTGGTGAGGCTCCAGGCTGGCCTGTCGCAGCGCAGTTTCCATCGCACGGCGTGCACCTTCACCGTCCTGCGGTCCTGACGTGATGTGGTACGCGTCCGCTGTCGTTCCATAGCCGACGATTTCAGCGAGCGGCTTGGCGCCACGACGCATAGCGTGCTCCAACTCTTCAATAACGAGGACGCCGGCACCTTCGCCCATGACGAAGCCGTCCCGTTCCTGGTCAAAGGGACGAGACGCGAGGGTAGGCGTTTCATTGAAACCGGTCGAAAGCGCGCGGGCGGCGGCGAAGCCGCCGAGGCTCACGAGGTCGATGCATGCTTCTGAGCCTCCACAAAGGGCGACATCTGCTTCGCCAGCCCGGATAAGGCGTGCAGCATCGCCGATCGCCTGCACGCTCGCTGCGCACGCAGTGACTGGTGCGCCGATAGGTCCTTTGAAGCCGTACCGGATGGATATGTGACCGGCTGCCAGATTTGCGAGAAACGATGGCACAGTAAAGGGGGACAGGCGTCGGACGCCGCGTTGGTCCGTCGTTCGGACGGCCTCGACGATCGCCGGAAAGCCTCCAATCCCGGATGCGATCACGGTCGCGGTGCGCTCCAGCGAATGTGCATCGCTCGGAGTCCACGCTGCTTGCGCTATAGCTTCGGCAGTGGCCACAAGCGCGAACAGAATGAAGCGGTCCATCCGCCGCTGGTCCTTGGGAGGTACGATCGGATCCGGCTCGAAGCCGCCATCTGGATCCTCGGCCTTTGTCGGCACAATGCCGGCGACGCGTGCCGGAAGGACCGCTGCCCATTCAGGAAGTGCGGTGAGTCCCGAACGACCGGAGAGCAGCCGCGACCATGCCAAGTCGCTACCGCAACCCAGCGGAGATACCAGTCCCGTCCCCGTGACGACAATTCGACGCATAGCGATACTGCCTTGCTGAGGTTGCAACGTCCGTTCGAGGGAACCCCGGCCGTCAGACGAGTGAGCCGTCGGAAAGGAAAATCAAGGGCCGCGCGGATGGTCTGCCGCAATTCGTCCAAGCAAGCGGAACTTGAACAGGCGCAGAAATAAAAGGCTCCATCCGTCGCCTATCGCGACATCCGCCTGCTCGGGCCTGCCATTCCCGCGTTATGATTTCTTTGGCGGCGAGGCTAATGCTAGCTAACATACTGACTATCAAAATACAAGTGATGACGGGATCGTATGATGTTTGATTAAAGAAGACGTGCTGGGGTGAGGTCATTCACGATTGAATTAATCAACCCTAGTATCGAACCGGTCGGGAACTGAACTTTCGTGCTTCCAAATTTCTGTGTGTGCGGCGCCTGTCGATACCAACTGCCTTAAAGCGCCGAGCGGTGCCTCGAACCGGCCCCCGGTCCCCAAGCGATCGAAGCTGGAACGGGAGGATCGATGGCAGGACGGATCTCCCGACGAAGTCCGCCTGGAGATCCGCGATATCTACTTCATGCCCGCGAAAGAAGCTCCCTGGTCGGCGAGGCGTTTCAGGAGCGGCGCTGGCTCTAGAGTTGGATCGTTCGTCTGCTTGGCATAATGGGCGAGCCGGTCGGCCACCACATTTAGCCCGACTTGGTCGGCGTAATGCATCGGACCGCCCCGGTAAATCG
>Ga0137412_10001313_pt1 | contig 19145 bp, 13 predicted proteins | sample CZODoug2_1_16fun_FD_122160 | JGI IMG/M metagenome (GOLD analysis project Ga0137412, IMG submission 122160) | Vadose zone soil fungal communities from Angelo Coast Range Reserve, California, USA - CZODoug2_1_16fungal (Hybrid Assembly) | ecosystem: Environmental > Terrestrial > Soil > Vadose zone...
TCCGATTTGAACGATCTGTATCGCCGCGTCATCAACCGCAACAACCGTCTGCGCCGGCTCCTGGAGCTGAACGCGCCGGACATCATCGTGCGCAACGAAAAACGCATGCTGCAGGAAGCGGTCGATGCCCTCTTGGACAATGGCCGCCGCGGCCGGGCCATCACGGGCACCAACAAGCGTCCGCTCAAGTCCTTGGCCGACATGATCAAGGGCAAGCAGGGCCGGTTCCGTCAGAACTTGCTCGGCAAGCGCGTGGATTACTCGGGCCGTTCGGTCATCGTCGTGGGCCCGACCCTGCGCCTGCACCAGTGCGGACTGCCGAAGAAGATGGCGCTGGAGTTGTTCAAACCGTTCATCTTCTCCAAGCTGCAGCTGCGCGGTGAAGCCTCGACCATCAAGGCTGCAAAGCGTTTGGTGGAGCGCGAGGGACCGGAGGTGTGGGACATTCTGGAAGAGGTGATCCGCGAACATCCGGTGCTGCTCAACCGCGCCCCGACCTTGCATCGTTTGGGCATCCAGGCGTTCGAGCCGGTATTGATCGAGGGCAAGGCGATCCAGCTGCATCCGCTGGTGTGCACGGCCTTCAACGCCGACTTCGACGGCGACCAGATGGCCGTCCACGTGCCGCTCTCCATCGAGGCGCAGCTCGAAGCGCGTGCCTTGATGATGTCGTCCAACAACATTCTCTCGCCCGCGAACGGCGAGCCCATCATCGTGCCGTCGCAGGACGTGGTGCTCGGGTTGTACTACATGACCCGTGAAAAGGTGGGCGCCAAGGGCGAGGGCATGGCGTTCAGCGATGTCGCCGAAGTGCACCGTGCCTATGAGAGCCGCAACATCGATCTTCAGGCCAAGGTCAGAGTCCGTCTGTCCGAATACATCCGCGACCCCAAGGGGCAGCTGGTGCAGAACATTCGGGTGGTGAACACCACGGCCGGCCGGGCGCTGCTGTCCGAGATTCTGCCGCACGGGCTGTCGTTCGATGCCATCAACCAGGACATGACCAAGAAGATCATTTCCGCGACCATCAACCTGTGCTACCGCACGGTGGGTCTCAAGGAAACCGTCGTGTTCGCCGACCAGCTGATGTACACCGGCTTCCAATATGCCACCCGCGCGGGCGTATCGATCGGCGTGGATGACATGGTCGTCCCGCAACAGAAGATCAAGATCCTGGCGACGGCCGAGCGTGAAGTGAAGGAGATCCAGGAGCAGTACTCCTCCGGTCTCGTCACCAACGGCGAGCGCTACAACAAGGTGGTCGACATCTGGTCGCGTACCAATGACCAAGTGGCCAAGGCCATGATGGAAAAGTTGGGTACCGATGAGGTCACCGACAGCAAGGGCAACAAGGTCCGTCAGAAATCGTTCAATTCGATCTTCATGATGGCCGACTCCGGCGCGCGCGGTTCCGCCGCGCAGATTCGTCAGCTGGCCGGCATGCGCGGCCTGATGGCGAAGCCGGACGGCTCCATCATCGAAACGCCGATTACGGCGAATTTCCGCGAAGGCTTGAACGTGCTGCAGTACTTCATCTCCACTCACGGTGCGCGTAAGGGCTTGGCCGATACCGCCCTGAAGACTGCGAACTCCGGCTACCTCACGCGGCGCCTGGTCGATGTGGCGCAGGATTTGGTGGTCACCGAGATCGACTGCGGTACGGGCTTCGGGCTTTCGATCACCCCCATCGTCGAAGGCGGCGACGTGGTCGAGGGCTTGGGCGAGCGCGTCCTGGGCCGCGTGGCCTCGGAAGACGTGGTCGCGGCTGCCAGCGGTGAAGTGCTCGTCAAAGCCGGCACGTTGATCGATGAAAAGCTGGTGAAGCTTCTGGAGAAGATGGGCATCGATCAGGTCATGGTGCGATCGCCCATCACCTGCGAAACCCGCTACGGCGTCTGCGCTCAATGCTACGGCCGCGATCTGGGCCGTGGTCATCGCATCAATATCGGCGAGGCCGTGGGCGTCATTGCGGCGCAGTCAATCGGCGAACCGGGCACGCAGCTCACGATGCGCACCTTCCACGTCGGCGGCGCGGCCTCGAGAGCGGCAGCGGCCAATGGCGTCGAGGTCAAGTCGAAGGGCACGATTCGTCTGCACAACATCAAGACCGTGCGGCATGAAAAGGGCCACCTGGTCGCGGTGTCGCGTTCCGGCGAATTGGGCGTGGTCGATGAGTTCGGCCGCGAGCGCGAACGCTACAAGATCCCGTACGGCGCCACCATCACGGTGAACGACGCCGATGTGGTGGCGGCCGGTCAGTCGGTGGCGAATTGGGATCCGCATACCCATCCGGTGGTCACGGAAGTGGCCGGCATGATCAAGTTCTCCGACTTCGTCGACGGCATCACCGTCACGACCCAGGTGGACGACGTCACCGGTCTGTCCAGCACGGTGGTGTTGGATCCGAAGCAGCGTGGTTCGGGCGGCAAGGACCTGCGCCCGGTCGTGCGTTTGACCAATGCCAAGGGCAAGGAAGTCACGTTCGCCAATACCGATATCCCGGCGGTCTACGCGTTGCCTGCGGGCGCCATCGTCAGCCTGGAAGACGGCTCCAAGGTGTCGGTCGGCGACGTCATCGCTCGTATCCCGCAAGAGTCTTCGAAGACCCGCGACATCACCGGCGGCTTGCCGCGTGTTGCCGACTTGTTCGAAGCCCGTAAGCCCAAGGATTCCGCGATTTTGGCGGAGCGCAGCGGTACGGTCAGTTTCGGCAAGGAGACCAAGGGCAAGCGCCGCTTGATCATCACCAACGAGGCAACCGACAAGTACGAGGAGTTGATCCCGAAGTGGCGCCATCTCAACGTGTTCGAAGGCGAGCAAGTGGAGAAGGGCGAAGTCATCGCCGACGGCGAGCCGAACCCGCATGACATATTGCGGCTCCAGGGCGTCGAGGCCCTGGCGAACTACCTGGTACGCGAGATCCAGGACGTCTATCGGCTGCAGGGCGTGAAGATCAACGACAAGCACATCGAAGTCATCGTGCGGCAGATGTTACGTAAAATCGAGGTATTGGATGCCGGCGATTCGGCCCTGCTGCGCGGCGAACAGATGGATCGCGGCCGGCTCCTGGATGTCATCGCGAAACAGAAGGCCGAGGGCAAGCACCAGTCGACCTGGGAACCCATGTTGCTGGGCATAACCAAGGCCTCCTTGGCGACCGAATCCTTCATTTCGGCAGCCTCCTTCCAGGAAACCACCCGCGTCCTCACCGAGGCCGCGGTTCGGGGGCTCAAGGACGATTTGCGGGGTTTGAAGGAGAACGTAATCGTTGGCCGCCTGATTCCCGCGGGCACCGGATTCGCGTATCATGCGCGTCGCCGACGTGCATTTGACGACAGCCGCCGCCGCAGCTTCATGGATGTAAGCGGCGGTATGGGCGACTCCGATGACACTGTACCGGCGGGGGACACTGAAGCTGCCGAATAAGAAAATAAGAAGTATTTAAAGACATGGCCTCGGCCCGCAAGGGTTCGAGGCCTTTTTTATTGAACGCCCGGGGCGGGCGCGCGCTCAGACGTGAATCCAATCACGTTTTTGTTCTGCCACGTATTTAATGTAAAGACCCCGACCCAGCAAGGTGGATCCGAATGTTGTTTCTTACCGCCATACTCCGCGTCTGGCTGCCGCCCGAAGCGCAACCAAACGACCTATTGGCCCAAACGCGACTCAGGCTCGGGCATTTGGGATTGACGGTCATAGCGCTGGTTTTCATCCTGGTGACTTTCTGGCAACGATAGCGCCGCCGATGAGGAGGCCGAGTAGGACCTAGGGCGCGGCGCCGCGCTGATGTTTCGGTTGGCTCAGGCATAATGATCCGACCGAAATGCAGGTCATACGCAAATCATCCTTTACGCCGACTCCGTGGAAAAATGGCGGCGGCATCACGCATGAGGCGCTACGCGTTCCGGCGAACGGAAATGCGTTTCGCTGGCGAGTCAGCGTCGCGGAAATCGATGCACCGGGACCTTTCTCGGAATTCGCCGAATACAATCGCAAAATGGTGCTGTTGCAAGGGTCTGGCGTCCGGTTGACGTTCGACGGCGGTCAACAGACGTATCTGCGCAATGTCGGCGACTTGGCGGAGTTCGACGGCGCAATTGCCACGGAATGCGCATTGCTGAGCGGCCCGTGCGTAGATCTGAATCTGATGGTTTCGAAGTCGATGAAAGGGGTGCGCGCCTGGGTTGAGCGCTTGCGGGAACCGCGCATACTGCAGCCGCCGCAGGCAACGTTGCTGGCATTCGCGATCAGCGGCACTGTGTCGGTCAATATCGAGAACCGGGCACCCACGAGCCTCAATGACTGGGATCTGGCGGTGGTCTCGCCGGACGATCGCGGCGCCGTCGGCCCCGCGGTGCTCGATGAGTCCGCAGCGCCCGGCGAGCCCGCAGCAGCCGGCGAGTCCGCGGCGCCTTTGGTGTTCTTCGCGGCCCTGGACGATAATTCGCACTAAGTTTTCCGCAACATCCAATGGCCGCCGATATGAGCACGCAACCCGCTATCGCGGAGATTGAATCCCTTCGCCAGACCATGCGCGAGCATGCCCTGTGGCCCGAAGATCGTGCCGTTACGCGTCTGTTGCACCGCCTGGAACTCACGGGAGGCGCACGCCACCGAGCCGTTTCCGTCGCGATGAAGCTCGTGGAAGGAGCGCGCGCGCGGCGCGACGAGCGGCCGTTCCTTGACGCTTTTTTGCAGGAATTCGGCCTATCGAACCAGGAAGGCATAGCGCTCATGTGTATCGCAGAGGCGCTGCTGCGGATTCCGGACGACGCGACGGCGGATCGGCTGATCGCCGAGCAACTCGCCACCGGCGACTGGTCGGCCCACTCCGGAAGGTCGGAGTCGCTGTTCGTCAACGCCTCGACGTGGGGATTGATGTTGACAGGCGGTATTCTCGAACTCGATCCGACCATCAAGTCCGACGCTTCCGGCTGGTTCAAGACTCTCACACGCAAGGCCGGGGAGCCTTTGGTGCGGCTCGCGGTGCGCAGAGCCATGCGCATCATCGGCGGTGAATTCGTCGTCGGACGCACCATCGAGGAGGCGCTGGCGCGCAGCGCGCGCGAAGCGGACGTCGCCTTGTGCTCCTTCGATATGCTGGGCGAAGGCGCTAGAACGCGGGACGACGCCGAACGGTATCTTAGGTCGTATGAACACGCGATCGACGTCATCGGCGCGGCCGCCGAAGGGCGCGCGCCTCACGAAGTCTCGAGCATTTCCATCAAGCTATCGGCATTGGAACCGCGTTATTCGCTGCTCCAACATGATCGCGTCATGGCGCGGTTGGTGCCGCAGGTTCAGAAGCTGGCGCGGCGCGCAGCGGCGCTCGGCGTGCAACTGACCATCGACGCAGAGGAGGCCGATCGTCTGGAGCTTTCTTTGGACGTCCTCGAGGTCTTGGCCCGCGATGCATCGACGCTGCAATGGCCGGGCTTGGGACTCGCGGTGCAGGCCTACAGCAAGCGCGCTTTGGACGTCATCGATTGGGTGGCGGCGACCGCGCGCCTGCACGGCCGCCGAATGACGATTCGTCTGGTCAAGGGCGCGTACTGGGACAGCGAGATCAAGCGCGGCCAAGAGCGCGGACTCGAAGACTACCCGGTGTACACGCGCAAGATCACGACGGATGTGTCCTATCTGGCCTGCGCGGACTGCGTGTTCAGTCATGCCGATGTGATCTTGGCGCAATTTGCCACTCACAACGCGCACAGCATTGCGTCTATCCTGGAATTGGCTCCTGCCGGCGCCGAATTCGAATTCCAGCGGCTGCACGGAATGGGGCGGCTCCTGTACGCCGAAGCGGCGCGGCAGATCGCCGGCTTCCCGCGCGTGCGGGTATATGCGCCCGTGGGCGAGCACAAGGATTTGTTGGCCTATCTGGTGCGGCGGCTACTGGAAAACGGCGCCAACACCTCTTTCGTGAATCGTTTCATGGACGAGCAAGTTGCGGTGGTCGATATCGTCCGCGATCCCATCGCTGAACTGGAGCGATTGGATAGCTACGCGCACCCGCGTCTACCTGTTCCAAGCGCTTTGTATTCGGATCGGCGCAACTCGCTTGGGTTGGACTTGGGCAACCCGCGGGTGCTCGATGAGCTGCGCAACGGCCTGGCCTCGCGGCGCTCCTCCGATCACACGGCGGGTCCCATCATCAATGGAGCGTCCGTGCGAGGCGAGATGCACGGCGTCACGAATCCCGCGGACCGCCATGACCGCGTGGGCAGCTCGCGTGATGCGTCGCCCGCCGAGATCGTGAAAGCATTCGACGCATGCGGCGCGGCATCGCGCTCCTGGGATGGTCTGGGCGGCGCAGCGCGCGCGGACCGTCTCGATCAGGCAGCGAATCTGCTCGAACAGAACCGAGCGGATTTCTACGAGCTGCTGGTGCGAGAAGCGGGCAAGACCCTGCCGGACGCCATCGCCGAAGTCCGTGAGGCGGTGGATTTTTGCCGATACTACGCCGTATTCGCGCGCGCCCAGTTCGCCGGCGGTACGCGGCTCAATGGGCCGACCGGCGAATTGAACGAACTGTCATTGCACGGCCGCGGCGTGTTCGCCTGCATCAGCCCGTGGAATTTTCCGCTGGCGATCTTCGCCGGGCAGGTCACAGCGGCATTGGCCTCGGGCAACTGCGTCGTGGCGAAGCCGGCGGAACCCACGCCATTGATCGCTGCGCGTTTCATCCGACTACTGCACCAGGCCGGTGTGCCGCCCGAGGTCGTGCAGCTGGTTCCTGCACCCGGCCGAATATTCGGTGAAATCGCGTTTGCGCATTCCGCGCTCGCCGGCGTGGCCATGACGGGCTCCACGGCAACGGCCCTGACCATCAACCGAAGTTTAGCCGCGCGCAGCGGGGCCATCCTGCCGCTGATTGCGGAGACCGGCGGGTTGAACGCCATGATCGTCGATTCGACGGCGCTGCCGGAACAAGTGATCGACGATGTCATCAGTTCTGCGTTCATGAGCGCAGGCCAACGCTGCTCCGCGCTGCGGCTGCTGTTTCTTCAGGAAGACATTGCCGACACCATGCTCGAGATGTTGGCAGGCGCCATGGACGAGCTGATCATCGGCGACCCGGCCGACCCGCAAACCGACGTGGGTCCGGTAATCACGGCCGCCGCCGCGGAGGATCTGATGCGGCATGTCGCGCAAATGCGCGGCGAGGCACGCATCATCAAAGCCTGCCGGCTCGACGATTCTCACTCGCACGGAAGCTTCGTCGCTCCGCACCTCATCGAGTTGAACAGCGCCGCGCAGCTGACGCGCGAAGAGTTCGGCCCCATTCTGCATGTGGTGAGGTACCGGGCGAGCGAGATACGGAACGTACTGGCGTCCATCCGCGCCAGCAACTACGGACTTACGTTGGGCGTACAGACACGTCTGGAATCCTTCTGGCGGGAGGTATTCGCGAGTACAGCCATCGGCAACACGTACGTCAATCGCAATATGATCGGCGCCGTGGTCGGGGTGCAGCCCTTCGGCGGGACCGGACTGTCAGGGACCGGGCCCAAGGCCGGTGGGCCGCATTACCTGGGCCGATTCGCGAGCGAGCGTACGCTTACGGTCAACACGACGGCGACCGGGGGTAACGCCGCACTGTTGAATTTGGGAGTCTGAGCGCAGCGCAAGAGCGCCGCACAAAACGCATCGCACAATCCATGTGGGCGAGCAGCCGTGCGCTCACTTTGCAGAAGGTGCGGTGGGCGCGCGGTACCTGGCGGCGACCGCGGGTAGGAGATACCGGTCAGGAAAAGCCTACGGACAGTCAATCGTTGCTCCGATGAGGCACCCGCCATGGGAAGCCTATGGTGCACTGGCTGACATCATTCACTCAGGAGCAATCATGTCCGACATCAAAGATGACAAGCAGATGGACAAAGACCAACGGGATAGGGAACAACGGGAGAAGGACCAAAAGGCGCGCCAGCAATCCGGCGGACAACACGGAACTCCCGGCGGCGGTCAACAGGGAGGTCAAAACCCTGACCGGGGGACCCAACAGGGCGGCTCGGGCACCGGTAAGTCGAGCGAGAACGTACAGTCCAATGATCCCAACCGTAAGGGCGGCAAGATCTAAAGACGGCGCCTCAGACAGGCGTTCGGGGTATTTCGAGAGGGTATTTCAAGCACGGGAGGTCGGCCACGAGAGTTGCCGGCCTCCCCCTAGGAGCCCACCGTGAAATTGGCAACATTATCTTCGATTACGCTATTTGGCCTGGTAACCCTTTACGGCGCCGCGACCCTGGCAGCCGGCCTGCGCGGTGAGGAAGATGGCCCCTTCCTGATGAGGGCGGCCGAGGTGAGCCGACAGGAAGCTAATGAGGCGAGGGCCGCCGAGCACTCGACGCGGAATACTGAAATTCGCGACACCGCTCATTCGATCGCAGACGACCACGAGCGAGCGAGTCGGCAGTTGGCCGATTTAGCCAAGAAAAAGGGTACGAGCCTGCCTACCGGCGCGACCAGTACGGCCGGTGCGGCCAAGAGTCAATCGGATCCCGAGCGCATCGCCGGCCTTCTGAAGGCGCACGAGGACGCGGTCGCGCTGTTTCACAAAGAAGCAGTGCGGGGGACAGATCCTGACTTGAAAAGCTTTGCCCAAACGACATTGCCGACTCTGCAGCAAAGGCTGATGGACTTACGGACGTTGCAGGACAGCTACCCGCAAAGCAGGGGTTAGTTATTTGCCTGTGGCGTAGACGATGCCGGCCAGCAACACAAAGATAGAGCCGACGATAATTTCCAGCACGATGAGCTGCTGCATAAATCACTCCATTCGATAGGCAGAGCTTATCCGAGCCTGCGCTGCGATTGCGTAGGCCTCCGGCGGAACCATTCGTACGAAAGCGGCTGTCGGAGTTTTCGTACACACCTTGTAGGACACTGAGGTTTCGCCCCAGAACCATTTCATGTCACGGCTTTGCTCGTGTCAAAATCCACGCATTACAATAATCTCGGCGATGCCCATCCGTCCTCAATGATGCAGAATTCAACTCGGCCCGCGCCCAGCACGCCCTTCTCGGGTCTGCCGATGGCGCCTCGAACCCTGTACGCATTTCTGTTGGCCGTCATCGCGGTCGTCGTTATTGCCGTGCTGTCCTACACGTCGTCGCATACGACGACGAGCAGCGCCCGGAGCCTTGCGAAATCCGTCGAGGTTATTGCGCAGCTACAAACCGTCCTTTCCACCTTGAAGGACGCAGAAACGGCTCAGCGGGGTTATCTGCTCACCGGCCGCGAAAGTTACCTCGAGCCGTTCTCGACGGCGAAAGGTGCGCTCGCCACCGAGCTTGCCGCTCTCTATGCGCTCACCGGGGACGATCCGGAGCGTCGCAAGCGCCTGGATTCACTGCGGAACCAGGCGTCCGAAAAAATCGAAGAGATCGGAGAAACCGTCGCCCTGCGGCGCGCCGGGCAGTCCGATCAAGCATTGGCGATCGTGCGCACCGATCGCGGCAAGATTTTGATGGACGGCATTCGCGAATCAGCCGATGAAATGCTGCGTTCCGAACGTCAGGTGATCGCCGCGCAGACCGCACGGTGGCAGAGCGCGGCGACCGTTTCATTCGCAGTGACCGGAGGCGGCTCGGCCATCCTTCTGTTTTTGATCGGCGTTGCGGCGACCATGGCGTCTAGAGATTATAGAATTCGACAATTGGAATCTTGGCTGCGAACGGGCCAGATCGGCCTGAGCGACTTGATGCGGGGAGATCAGCCGCTCGACAAGTTGGGGCACAACCTCCTCGGCTTCTTGGCAGAATACTTGGACGCCCAAGTGGGCGCTATTTTCGTCGCGGAGAAGGGGCATTTCCGACGCGTCGCGGGCTTTGCGCTACCTGCCGGTATGGATGTCGATGTGATCCGGCCGGGCGATGGCCTGGCGGGCCAGGCGGCGAAAGCGAACCGTCCCCTGCGCGTTCGGGACGTGCCGGCCGGGTACCTGCCGATCGGCTCGGGAGTCGGCAGCGGCAATCCTGGAGAGCTGCTGATAGCCCCCGCCAGCATCGACGGCATGGTCCATGCCGTCTTGGAGCTGGGCTTTTTCGGCCCGATCTATGCGGCGAAGCAGGAGCTTCTCGATCGCGTTTCGGAGTCGATCGCGGTCGCAATCAGGGCATCGAAAGACCGCGGCCGGCTCGAGGATCTTTTGCAGGAAACGCAGCAACAGGCCGAGGAGCTGCAGACGCGCGAAGAGGAGTTGCGCGTGAACAATGAGGAGCTGGAGGAACAAGGGCGCACGCTCAAGGAGTCTCGCGTCCAGTTGGAGTCGCAGCAGGCTGAACTCGAACAAATCAACGCGCAGCTCGAGGAACAGGCGCAAGTCCTGGAGCATCAAAAGGATGAGCTGTCGAAATCGCATGCGGTGCTGACTGAAAAAGCGGCGGATCTGCAACGCGCCAATGAGTACAAGAGCGAGTTCCTCGCCAATATGAGCCATGAGCTGCGCACGCCGCTCAACTCGACCCTCATTCTGGCGAAGCTGCTGGCCGACAACAAGGAAGGCAATCTGACCGAGAGCCAAGTGAAGTTCGCGCAAACCATCTCCTCCGCCGGCAACGACTTGCTGGCGCTCATCAACGATGTGTTGGATCTATCCAGGATAGAGTCGGGGAGGATCGATTTGACCGTGGAGCCGGTGTCGATTGCGCGCACGCTCGAGACGCTGACCAAGATTTTTCAACCCGCAGCGGATCAAAAGAAGCTGACCCTTACGACCAGCGTTGCGCCGGGAACACCGCAACAGATCGAGACCGATCCGCAGCGACTCGGACAGATCCTGAGGAATTTGCTGTCGAACGCGTTGAAGTTCACGGAAAAAGGCGAAGTAAACCTGAGCGTGTCCGCGGCTGCGCACGGTCGAGTGTCTTTCGCCGTGCGCGATACCGGAGTCGGCATTTCGCCGGACCAGCAGACGGTCATATTCGAAGCGTTTCGCCAAGCCGACGGCAGTATTCATCGCAAGTACGGCGGCACCGGTCTGGGGTTGTCCATTTCGAAGGACCTGGCGCACCTGCTGGGCGGATCGATCACCGTACAGAGCGCTCCGGGCGAGGGCAGTCTGTTCACGCTGACGCTGCCGCTACAGTACGCGGACATTGCAGATACTGGCGCGGCGCGAGTCCCAGAGCCCGGAGCGCGCGCACCTGCGGCGGCCAAGTCCATCGGTGTGCCCGCGAATGGCGGGCTCCGACGTACTTTAGCCGCCGCGGCCGTCGAGGACGATCGCAACTCCTTGTCGCCCGGCGCGCGGCTCATCCTGGTGGTCGAGAATGACGTGGCGTTCGCGGAAATCCTCCGTGATCTCGCCCGCGAAATGGAGTTTCAGTGCGTGGTTACGCACACGGCGAACGACGCTCTCGCCGCTACCGCGGAGTTTCACCCCAGCGCAATCTTGCTGGACATGAATCTTCCCGACCATTCGGGGCTCGGGGTTCTCGAGCAACTCAAACGCGACGCGCGCACCAGACACATTCCGGTGCACGTTGCATCAGTGGCGGACTACCGGCGCGAGGCCCTCGAACTCGGTGCGGTCGGCTATGCATTGAAGCCCGCCAAGCGGGAAGAGCTGGTCGAAGCGCTGCATCGGTTGGAGCTGAAATTGTCGCAAGGCGTGAGGCGTGTGCTCATCGTCGAAGACGATCCGCGGCAACGCGAGAGCATTCGGCAACTTCTGAGCAACGGCGATGTCCAAATTACCGCGGTCGAGAACGCCGGCGAGGCGCTGCTCCAGCTTAAAAGGACGACATTCGACTGCATGGTCATAGACTTCAATCTTCCCGACTATAGCGGTTACGATCTGCTCGAGAAAATGGCGCAGCAGGAAGATGTCTCGTTTCCCCCCGTCATCGTCTATACGGGACGCGCGCTTTCCGTCGGGGAGGAACAGAGGCTGCGGCGCTACTCCAAATCGATCATCATCAAAGATGCCCGCTCACCGGAGCGGCTGCTGGATGAAGTCACGCTATTTCTGCACCAGGTCGAATCCAAGCTGCCGCCGGAGCGCCAGCAGATGCTGAGGACGGCACGAAACCGCGACAGTTCCTTGGAACGCCGGCGGGTACTCATTGTCGAGGACGACGTGCGCAATATCTTCGCCTTATCGAGCGTGTTGGAGCCCAAAGGGGCGACGATCGAGATCGCGCGCAACGGTCTGGAGGCGCTCGATGCCCTCACTCGAAGCTTACGTTCGCCGGCGAACGCCATCGACCTGGTGCTCATGGACATCATGATGCCGGAGATGGATGGACTTACCGCCATGCGGGAAATCCGCAAGCGTCCGGAATGGAAGAAGCTACCCATCATTGCCCTGACCGCAAAGGCAATGCTGGACGATCAGGAAAAGTGTCTGGCCGCGGGCGCCAATGACTACATAGCGAAGCCCTTGGACGTCGAGAAGCTGCTTTCCCTGGTGCGGGTATGGATGCCGAAATGAGCGTCGGCGAAGCCGCGCGCGGCAGGGAATTCGACATCGAATTCCGCCTGCTCATCGACGCCATATATCACATGTACCATTATGATTTCCGCGGCTATGCATCCGCTTCGCTGCGGCGCCGGATGAAGACGGCGATGGAACGGTTCGGTTGCCCCACGCTGTCGCAGCTGCAGGATCGGGTGGTTCACGAACCGCAGGTATTCGCCGCGCTGTTGGACTATCTCACCGTGCAGGTCAGCGAGATGTTCAGGGATCCGACGTATTTTCGCGCGTTGCGCGAGCATGTGGTGCCGCTGCTGCGCACCTATCCGTCGCTGAAAGTGTGGGTGGCGGGCTGCAGCGCCGGAGAGGAGGCATACTCGATAGCGATTCTTTTGCGCGAAGAACGTCTTCTTTCGAGAACACTCATTTATGCCACCGACATCAATCCGCAGGTATTGTCGAAAGCTGAAGCCGGCATTTACGACATAGACCGTATTGCCGGCTTCACCCTGAATCATCGAGGATCCGGGGCGATTTCCTCTTTGTCGGATTATTACATCGCCGCGTACGGCCGGGCGGTGTTCGACAAGTCCCTGAGAGATCACATCGTTTTCTCCGATCATAGTCTAGCCACCGACAGCGTTTTCGCAGAGGTTCAGCTCGTCTCGTGCCGCAACGTGCTCATCTACTTCAACCGCGAATTGCAGAACCGTGCGCTCGGGTTGTTTCATGACTCGCTTTGCCGCCAGGGGTTTCTTGGAATCGGCGCCAAGGAAACGCTGAAGTTCTCAACTCAAGCCGGCGGGTTCGACTCCTTGGTGCATCAGGAAAAGATCTACCAAAAGAGAAGCGAGCCGTGATGGAAGAGGCGCGGCTGCGTAGGGAAATCAACGCCGTGGTCATCGGCGCGTCGGCGGGCGGCGTGCAAGCTCTTTCCGTCCTGCTCCCGGCGCTGCCCGCGAACTCGGCGGCGGCACTCTTCATCGTCGTGCACCTGCCTCGCGATCGACCCAGCCTGCTGGCGGAAATATTTGCACGCAAGTGTTTGCTGGATGTGCGGGAGGCGCAAGACAAAGAACCCGTCGTACCGGGCACCGTGTACTTCGCGCCGAGCAACTATCATTTGCTGCTGGATGAAGGCCCGCAACTGGCTCTTTCAGTCGATCCTTTGGTGCATAACTCGCGGCCTTCCATCGATGTGCTATTCGAGTCGGCGGCGGAGGTCTATCGGAACCGGCTTCTGGGCATCATCCTCACCGGCGCGAACGAGGATGGAGCGGAAGGGCTGGCCGCCGTTCACGACTCGGGTGGGATTACCGTCATCCAGGAACCGGAAACGGCCCAATCGCCGCAAATGGTGATGTCAGCGCTGAGGCTGCGCCCGCCGGACCATGTGCTTGCGCTGGACCGGATCGCTGCTCTGCTGAGTACGCTCGGCACCGCCGGCCCCATGCTGCAACGCCCCTAAGTAATACTGGATGAGCACATGCCGCCGCGAATAAAGTGTTTGCTGGTCGATGACCTGGAGGAAAACCTGCTCGCGTTATGCGCGTTGCTGCAACGAGACGACGTAGAGTTGCTGACCGCTCGTTCCGGCCCCGACGCGCTGGAGCTGCTGCTGCTGCATGACGTGGCGCTCGCCTTCCTCGACGTACAGATGCCGGACATGGACGGATTCGAGCTGGCGGAGTTGATGCGCGGCAGCGAACGGACGCGGCATGTTCCGCTCATTTTCGTCACCGCCGGCGCGCGCGAGCGGCAACGTCTCTTCAAGGGGTATGAGTCAGGCGCGGTCGACTTCATCTACAAGCCCATTGAGCCCCATATTCTCCAGAACAAGGCGGAGGTATTTTTTCAGCTGTACCGCCAAAGACAGCAGCTTGCTCAGGAGCTGCACGATCGCACGGAGACGCTGCGCCTGAACGAGATGTTCAGTGCGCTGCTTGCGCATGATCTGCGCAACCCTTTGAGTGCGATACTGGCTTCCGCGCAAATTTTGCAGCGGCGCTCCGATGATCCGCATGCACAGGAAGCCGCCGCACGCATCGTCTCGAGCGGCAAACGAATGGGCCGCATGATCGAGGACATGCTCGATCTGGCGCGCGCGCGCTTGGCGGGAGGCATCATCGTCAAACGCGAACCCGCCGACTTGCGCACGCTGCTCGAACGAGTCGTTCGTGAGCATCAAGCCGCGGCGCCTGAGCGCCAGATCGAAACGGACTATGCGGGGGAATTTACCGGCTGTTGGGATGCCGAGCGTATTGCGCAGGTTGCATCGAACTTGATCGGCAATGCGCTGAAACATGGCGACTCGCAAACCGGCGTGCAGGTGCGGCTCGATGGAACGGCGAATGACTCGGTCACCTTGTCCGTCGCGAATAGCGGGACGATTCCCGCAGATCTCCTAGATCACTTGTTCGATCCGTTCAGGGGCGGACTGCGTCCCGCCGGACGCAGCGAGGGGCTGGGACTTGGGCTTTACATCGTTTATCAGATCGTCAAGGCGCATCGCGGCACGGTCGATGTCGATTCCGGCCAAAACAATCAAACGCTCTTTCGCGTCGTGGTCCCGCGAGCGCCGGAATGACCTGCCGCATGTTGCGGCGCGCAACGTCGGATCGCCGGAATGACATGTCGCATGTTGCGGCGCGCAACGTCGGATCGCCGCCCCGCGTTTCGCGTCAGAGAATTCTGGCACGAGCGTAAGCGTTTTTCCGATGCCTCAGCTAAATTCGCGATCCCACACTGCCTCGGACCTGGATCGGGGTCGAAACTGAATCGCGTTGTAAACAAGGCGTAATTCGAATCTGGTTCAATCGACGTGTTTCGAGTACTGGCTGGTACCACTCAGGAGATACCGATGACTGCCCTGCCTCCCAAGCCGACGCACAATTTCTTTCCTCTGCGGTTCAGTCCACCCATGATCGCCTCGGCGGACGAACGTCGACGCATGATCGAGAGAGCTGCGTATCTTCGCGCGGAGCGCCGTAATTTTGTGGCGGGGCACGAAGCAGACGATTGGCTGGCGGCGGAAGCGGAAGTCAACAATCGTCTTTCCCATGCCCGAAAACTGACCGGTATGACGGCCTGAGCTTGTTGAAAATGCCGAGAGGGCTCGATTCGTCGTTCACGATGTTCGTGTACTTGAAAGGACATCACCTTTTGGAGTACTACTTCGCGGTGTCCGATACGGGCATATCGGCGAACGATTCGCATCTGGATGCGTCCGCCGCTGGCGTGTCTGCCGCGTCGGCAGAATTAATACTGGCCGTGGAGAACAGCGCGTGGGATTAGGCGAGGCACGGATAGTACAAGCGCAGCGTTCCGCGCGGCGCATCGGAGTGGATTTCCAAACGGCCGCCGTTCGCTGCCATAAATTGCCGTGCAAACAATAGGGTGAGTTCCCGCTGATGAAGGCGTTTGCGCGGATGGCACCATGGTTCTTGCGCTTCGGGAATGCCGCCGTAGTCCGAACCGATCGAGATAACCGCATAGTTTTCGCGGCGGCCGAGCGACACCGTCAACTCCGCGCCGGCCGGAGTCGCGTCGATTGCGGCCGTCAACAAGCCCACCAGAAGCGTGTGAAATCTGGCGAGTTCGGTCGAAATGCCCAAACCCGTCACGCTCGAGACCGTCACCGTAACTTCTCTGGTGGCAGCCTCGTTTCGCAAGAAATGCACCACTTCGCGCACCAGCACGTCCGGATCCACCACCGCGGCTTCGGTGTGCTGCAGCGTTAGCAGCTGCAATACGCCCAGCGTCGATTTTTCGTGGTGGCTGATGGCGCGCCTGGCAAGGTCGTACGCTCTTTCCACACGCACGGCGTTGTCATTCCCGGATTTGGCGGAGCGCCCCAGCAGTTCCAGCGCGCTGAACAGCGCCTGCATGCTGCCGCGAACATCGTGCAGGTAGGCCAGAGCGCAACGCTCGTTGATGGTCGCGCGCGCGGCGGCCTCGTATAGGTCGGGCAATTCCAATTCGTTCACGGGCGGTCTCACCCCTCAACCGTTATCTCGTCCCGCGATGAGCAAGCCCAATACAAGCCCGGCCAGGGTGGCGGCGCCCACCGATTGCCAGGGGTAAGTGCGAACATAACCGTCCGCCGTGGCGGCGACTTGCTTGGCTTGGCGCCCCATCTGCGAGGCGCCGTCTTGCAACGCGCTCTTGGCTACGATGAGCGCAACTCGGACCTTGGCGCGAATTTTTTTGATCTCTTCGCTTTCAATATCAGCAACACGCCTGATGAGGTCGTCGACGCTGTCGAACAATTGCTGGAACTCAGGCCCCAAGACTGCCGCGGCTCCGCGCGTGCGTAGGCCGCTCGATCCATTGACAGTCGAATCCCCCTCAGCACTAGTCGGCATCGCCCATCTCCTTACGGTGAGTTCACAGCCCAGTGGCAGCAAATCATTCTTTGCGCTGCCCCCCATGCCCACAGTCGGATACTCGCCCCGCAGTGCGTAGGATATGTCTCACAGGGGTTCACGGTCCCTTGAGCTGTCTTGCCTTGAGCTCTCTTGCAAGGTGCTCGCGCAGCGCGGTCGACTGGACCGGGGTCAGGTCGCCGAGGATTCCATGCCGCTCCGTCGGGATGTGGCCAACGGCATTGTCTTGCGCATCAAATAGATAGTGTTCAAAGAGTGCGGCCCAGGCGCGACGGGTGGCGGGCGGCAGATTGCGTATGCTCAAAATCCCATGCAGCAATGCATCGAACCCGGAATCCGCACTCACGCCGTTGCCGGCGGAATCGTGCCACCAATAGTTCACGAGCACGTTGAACGAGTCGAGCGATTCAACATGGTGCCACCACAGCGGTGGGATGTAGATCGCGTCCCCCGGACCCAACTCCGCCGTCTGAGCCGCGCCGAGCGCTGCGCGAAATTTCGGGTATCGTTCGAAGTCCGGGTTTCGAAGCGACACCAGGCTCATGGCGGCTCCGGTCGGCGCGAAGTCGAGCGGACCGATGTAGAGGTTGGCGATCTGGTCCGGAGGAAACAGGGTGAATCTTCGGCGCCCTGCGACTACGCAGCCGATGTTGTTCCACTCATCGACGTGCGTGGGTGTCGTGATGCGGTTGCCGAGCCATATTCGCGGCGCCACGCTGTGATCGAGGATATCAAGGTGGTTATGAACCTCGAACCCCGGGACGCATTCGCGAATGGGCGCGCTCTGCACCGCCACCGACGGCGGCTTGGGGAATTTCGCATAGCGCAGCGCCTGCTCGGCGACCTGAGTCAGGGGCAGTCGATTGCGGACAAAGTTGAAGCCCGTCATGGTCTCGTTGTAGGAGATTTGTCCCTCGACCTCGGGCGGCGCGAGCAGCGCATCGACGGGTTTACCGCTGTCGAACTGCTTGAGATATCGAATCAGCGCCTCGGCTGAATCGCGCGCCTCTTGGACTGCGATCCAATTCTTGACGAGACCTCGAAGCAGGGCCGGCCGTTTATCCGACAACACCTCGCGCCTCACGGCCTCATCGCCGAGTCCACTGACCTCGCGCAGCGGTGTTGGCAACTGAGTCAAGGCGGCTACCATACTGCACTCAAGCTTACGCCCCTCGCAGCAGTCGGCGCAGCGGCTCGGCGGTGTCCTCGACGCCGCCCGCCACGAGTACCTGTATCGGCACGCCGCCCGCGCGGGCAACCCCACGAATGCCAAGAGCCCGCAGCGCCGGTTCGTCGATCAAATCCGGGCGAACCGTACTGATGAGCAGCCGTCCCGCGGCGGTCTCGAGTTTGCTGACATTGCCGAGACCGCCCAACGCCGCCAGCATCGCTGGCGCATCGTGAGCGCCGAGCGCATCGCCGCCGTGCTGGGCGGGGGTGCGGGCGATCGGCGCCGCAGGGTCTGGCGCGGTGCGCAATGGCGTGCGCGATGCGGTGCGTATCTCGCCGGCGACTTGATCCGCGATCGGCCCCAGCACAACCTGCAGGCCTTGCCCGGACGAGCGCAGGATCCCTCGCGCCCCCAAGCGCTTGAGCGCCGCTTCATCGATCGCGTGGCTGTCAACGAGCACCAGCCTGAGCCGGGTCGTGCAGGCGGCGATTTCGGCGAGGTTGTGGGCACCGCCGAGCGCAGCGACGAAGGCTGCGGCGCGGGCGGCGGGTGTGCTTGGCAGGGGCGGCTGTTCCGCTCCCTCATCGGCCTCGCGCCCGGGCGTGGCAAGATTCAAGCGCACGATACACACGCGAAATACCCCGTAGTAGAGGGCGAAGTACGCGGCACCGATGGGCACGAGGAGGAGCGGATGCTGCGCATGGCTGAAGTTGAGCACGTAATCGAAAAGCCCGGCCGAGAAGCTGAACCCAAGCCGGACATGGAGTAGATTCATGACGACCATGGACAGGCCGGTGGCGATGGCATGCAGCGCGTACAGCACCGGGGCCAGGAACATGAAGGTGAATTCAACCGGCTCGGTGACGCCCGTAAGAAACGAGGTCAAGCCCAGCGACATCAACAAACCTGCAACGCCCGCTCGCCGTTCCGGCAGTGCCGTGTGATACATCGCAAGACAAGCGCCCGGCAGACCGAACATCATGACGGGGAAGAAACCGGACATGAAGGCGCCGGCGGTGGGATCGCCCGCGAAGAATCGTTTCAGATCGCCGGTGGCGCCGTGGTAGTCGCCGAGGATGAACCAGGCAAAATTGTTGAGAATATGGTGCAGCCCGGTGACGATCAGGATGCGATTCAAGACGCCATAGGCGAACAGGCCGACGGACCCGGC